>Ga0302319_10001775_pt1 | contig 47693 bp, 38 predicted proteins | sample Bog_T0_2_FD_203319 | JGI IMG/M metagenome (GOLD analysis project Ga0302319, IMG submission 203319) | Peat permafrost microbial communities from Stordalen Mire near Abisko, Sweden - Bog_T0_2 | ecosystem: Environmental > Terrestrial > Soil > Wetlands > Peat | place: Sweden: Abisko, Stordalen Mire... | reverse complement strand
GGACGGAGCGTTGGTGGTCGTCTGCGCCGGGGCGAGCGACGCGGTGGCGCAAACCAAGGCCGTTAGCGGCAATGATTTGGTAAAATCGCGCTCAAGGTTCATAGTTCTTCACTGCTGGCCAGTCCGGGTTGGTTCATTGCGTCTCCGGCAATAGCATGCCCGGGCAGGGAGCCTTTGTCATCACGGATGGCGCCCTAAATCCGGCGTGCGGAGAAAATCCGGGCCGAGGGAATCGGTAAACCATCGGTCAAGATGTAGCCTAGGATACATTGCGCAGCTCTCCCGTCAATGAATTTGGATTCACCTTCACCGGTACCAATACGCAGGTGTTCGTGGTGGAAGCGAGCACCAACCTGCTGAACTGGCAGCCGTTGGCGACGAACACTCTGTCAGGCACGACGTTCAATTTCACGGATACGCATTGGAGTGGTTCTTCGCGGCGGTTTTATCGGGTTGGCACCAAGCCGTGATCCTTAAATCGTAAGAGGAGTGGTTCGGAGTATGACTTCGCGGCCGCTATGATTATCCCCTCTGAATCGGGCTGGCCAAAGGAATTGTGATTCCGGTATAAAACCGGTGCCTGGTATTTCGAACGCCTTGGCCAGTTACGACTATTTTCGGGCGGGTGGTCAAGGTGAGGATGAAATCGAAGGCTGGGATCGATTCATTCACATTGAAAACCAGCCCCGGACGGCGGAAGAATTCAATACTCGCGGCGAGGCCGCTTCACCGTTTGGGACCGGACAGTTCGGCAACTCCCTGGATCAGCCCGCCAAAGATTAACGCGTGAACGGGATAAAGTGCATACCAATAAAGCAATCCACACAAACCCTTCGGTTCGAAGAATGCCGTTTGTGTCAGCAGCGTCTGTCCGTTGTCTTGCGGTCGGGCTTGAAATTCCAGCCAGGCCCGGCCCGGAACCTTCATTTCGGCCCGCAAGCGGACGAGTCGATCCGGCTCGACCGTTTCCACGCGCCAAAAGTCCAGCGTGTCGCCCGCCCGCAGGTTGTCGGGATCGCGGCGTCCGCGGCGCATGCCCACGCCGCCGAAAAGGCGGTCCACCATGCCGCGCACTTGCCAGGTCCAGTTCAGATACAGCCAGCCGCGTTTGCCGCCCAGCCGGGTAAAACTCTGAAAGACCTCGCTGGCCGCGGCGGAAACCATTTTCTGGCGCCGTTCGATAATCATGCCTTCACTGCTGGTCAGACTGACGGGTGTTTTTTCACCCTGGCTGGACGTCAGGGCATCGGTCCAGGAAGTTTCTACGCCGTGGGTTTCCAATTTTTCCAGCGCGAGACGGACGGCGGTTTCATAATCGAGCGGTTCGATCAGGGGGAAGAGCTTGAGCGCCGTTGCCTGACGGACGATTACTTCGTTGCCCAGGCCTTTGATGAGAGGTTGGGCAATGTTGGCGGGAATGGGCGTGACGAGATGGACCCAATAGGATGAAAGTCGCGGCGTTAGCACGGGAACGGCGAGCAGGTGGCGTTTCAAGCCTCGTGCCTGGGCATAACCGGTCATCATCGCGGAATAGGTGATGACGTCCCGCCCGCCGATTTCGAGAACGAGTCCGGCGCTGGCGGGGCAATCGAGCGCCGCGACGAGATAATCCAGGACATTGCGGATGGCAATCGGTTGGATGCGGGTGAAGACCCACTTCGGGCACACCATGACGGGGAGGCGTTCGGTCAGGTAACGGATCATTTCAAACGACAGGCTGCCCGAGCCGACGATGACGGCCGCGCGAAATTCCGTCACCGGCACGCCCGCTTCGGCCAGCGCCGCCCCGGTTTCGTGGCGTGATTGCAGATGCCGCGAAAGGCCGGCTTCCGGGTCCCCCAGTCCGCCCAGGTAAATAATGCGGTCGACCCCGGCCTGTTTTGCGGCGAAAGCACAGATGCGGGCCGCCCTCAAATCGCGTTCCGAAAAATCGCTTCCGCCACCCAGACTGTGAACCAAATAGTAGACGACTTGGACTCCGTGCATTGCCGGGGCCAAACCCTCCGGCTGTAGCACGTCTCCGGTCGCCACCTCCACCTGATTCAACCATGGTCGTCCCTGCAGCCGCCCGGGATCGCGGACGAGGCAGCGCACGCGATAGCCCGCCGCTAGCAGTCGGGGCACCAGGCGCCCGCCCACGTAGCCCGTGGCGCCCGTGACCAGAATTAATTTGGAGTCGCGCATGGATCAACTTCCTTATCGGACGGTGCGAAAACCGGGGAAGGGCGGTTACACGCAATGGAATGAATACGATTATTTTGTCTTTCGGCAGACCATCGACAGAATTTTCCGCCCGACGATCACTTCACAAAACATCATTCTACGGAAAATCTTAACATCGAAAGCCACGAACAAGAAATTAAATCACCGCTCGCCGAAGGAACGGTCTGCGGCCAGAGGTCTAAATTGTTTTGCCGGGATGCTGCTCTCGAGCCCACTTCATGGCGCCTGGATGGTGCGGAAATATTGCTGGGCGAGGTTGGAAAAGTTGATGGGGACGGCGAAGGAGTTGCTGGTGAGGGTGTTGGTGCTGATCGTCGTCCATTGCCGGAGGTTGCTGGAGGATTGGAGAATATATGTTGATCCGGAGGTGCCGTTTAGCCATAGATTCGATCCGCTGAAATGCAAGGTGGGCGGGTTGGTATTGGCAGCACTCGCCGGAACGATAAAGAGGGTGACGCTCTGCGGCGGCAGGCCATTGCTGATTACATTGGAGGTGACCGTGACGTCCGCGAGTCGAAGAATGGCGTTCGTGTGGGCCGAAGTCATCTGCCATACCTGGGCGGTGGCTTTGCCGTTAAAATTGGTGAGCGAAATGCGTGCCGGGGTGTTGTTAGTCAGGTCCTTGTTGATAACGATGACCGTCAAGGCTCCGTCACTGCTGCGAACGGCGGAGAAAGCCGATAATTCGTCGGGATTGGGAACGACACAGCGGGCATTCACCGTGCCAAAGGTGGATTTGTTACCGTCGTAGTTCCGGTACATTTTAAAAGCGTTGTAGGCGGGTGTGCCAGCGTTCGGCGCGGTCCAGCGCGTTGCGAGATCGAGACTTTCCCGGCCAAAAATTCCCAGGATATCCGCCTGGGCGGTTGCGCCATTCATGAAATCATCGGCGCCCCAGTTGTATTCGGTGATGCCGATCTTGGTGCCGGGATAATTCGTGGCCACCCAGTTGCGCATGCGCGGGATCAAACTGACGACGCTATTGATCCAGGACTCATCCACGTAGTTGGTATCCCAAAGCGAACGGGTGGAGCGATTGCGAAGGGACTGCATCGCGGTGGTGATATTATCATTGAGTGCCTCACCGCCCTGGGGATAGCAATGCAGCGTAAAATAATCGATCAGGCGCTTGCCTGCGGCCTGGCTGCTCTGTTTAAGCTGAGCTAAGAACCAGGGGGAGAAATCCTGGTTGCCATGCGCCGCCCGGTCGGGATAGGACGAGTAGCCATGAAGGCCGGCATACTGCTGATCGTACCCGCTGTAAAGATAGCCTTCCCAACCCCATTCTTCCGGGCCGCAGACGAGGGCGTTTGGTTCGATGCCTTTGACCATGAGCGAATTGGTGGTGAACCGGCCCAAAACTTCGTCCATGGTGGCGCCGATGGGATGCACGTCCCGATGGGTTTCATGCCAGAGGCTCCACTCATTATCCATCAGGTAAAAGCGCAGGCCGCCGTTGGTGGCCAAGCCCCAGAGATTGGTGAGGTGCTGGACCCAACCCACTTGAAAGTTGGTGCCGACGGCGATATTGGCATCCGTCGGGTTGTTATTGGTGATGTCCAGTCCATTGGCGCTGAGGACGCCGTTACCGGCGTCCGACCAATATGGATCGGTCCCGGTTTGAGCGCCGTATTTCGCAGCGGAATAGCTCGCGAGACTGGCGCGATTGGCGCCCAGCTTGGCGACCCAGCCCATAATGGGAACGGTCAGCATGGCTTGGGCACCGCCGTTTTTGGAATCGCGAACAAAATCATCGTAATCGCCATCCACATTCGTGGTGTTGCCCATGATGCTTTCAAAGTACCAATCGGCGGCGTGGCTGGTAGCATTTATTTTCCAATTGTAACGCGTGGTGCCATTGCCGCCGGAGCGGTTGATTGGCAGATTCATATCGCTCAACTGGTTGGAGGTGGCGAACGCGACCCCGTAAATGTAGGGGCTGATGGCATGTTCGTCCGCTGCGGCATCGACCATGACGGTAACGGTTTGATTGGTGGGCGGCGGGGGCTGGGTGCCGGATTGTAGCAGCGCGTCATCCACGTAAAATACGGGGAGTGATTTGCCATTCGATTCTTGGAGCCAAAAACCGTTGATGGCGGACTGACCGGGGGGAACAAGGGTGGCTAAGGGGGCGTTGACGTGGACCCAAGTGTTGGCTACCAGCGGACCCAGGGACAAGCCGGAACCGACGGCGGCGCCATTGTAAATCGCTTGCACCTGAACGTTTTGTCCGCCGGAACTGCCGCCATTGATCCAAAAGGAAAAGTTGGTGTAAACCGAGGGATCAAAGGCGGTATTTTCAAAATAAAGCGCCGAATACGCGGAGCAGGTAACGCTGATGGAATCGCTGCCCGAATGAACCGGCGAAGTATTGGCCAGGTTGACAGTGGCCCAGCTCCAGTTTTGCCAGCCGTTCTGAAGGGAATCACTGTAAATTATCTGGTCAGCATTGACTGCCAGTGGGACGGCCGCGAGGCTAAAGAATAGCCACCGCCGCATGCGAAATATCATCGCCCGCAAAATAGTTTTCATAGTATGGTGGAGTACACCGCTGATTAATCAATATAACCGTCAAAATCGTGCCGGTATAACGTCTTGCCTGCCGTTTGGATAGCAGTTTTGATTCCAACGCCGATCCCGGGTAAAAAAGCCTATTGGAATGTATCACTTTTTTTGATGCCTCGCGTGCGTTTTGCTCAATTCTGTGGCAAAATCCTGGTGATGGCACGATTGCCCCAAACCCTATTTGAAGCTGGCTGGCGCGCTTTTTGGCGTCCGATGGTACCGGTAATCGTCCTTTCGGTAGCTCTCACCTTGGCGGCGGGTCTCGGCCTGCGGGCGGCGATTAGCGTGGGTCCCTACGGTTTGGACGAACGCATTGTGACCAAGGCTTATTTCAATATGCCCGGCGTCAGTTCCGGGCACGCGCCCCGGCGTCTTTCCGAAACCGGCGCTTTTACCGATGTGCGGACGTTAACAGTCGCCGCAGGGGTGATCCCTTACGACCTGGCGGTCTCCTTCTGGTCGGATGGCGCGACTAAATCGCGGTGGATTTCAGTTCCGGACGGAAAGATTAAATTCGCGCCAACGGGGGAATGGAGTTTTCCGCACGGCACAGTTTTCATCAAGCATTTTGATCTCGCCACGGATGAGACGAATCCGCAAGTGAAACGCCGGTTGGAAACGCGGTTGCTCGTTTGCGATGCGAAGGGGGGCGTTTATGGTTTGACTTATAAATGGCGGCCGGACGGAACGGACGCCGATTTGCTCGATACCAATTTGACCGAGGCGATCCCGATCAACACGGCGACCGGGGTTCGAACGCAATTGTGGTATTACCCCAGTCCGGCGGATTGCCTGGTTTGTCACAACGCCAACGCGGGCGGTGTGATGGGCGTCAAGACGAGGCAGATGAATCGGAATCTTACGTATGCGACGGGGATTACCGACAATCAGTTGCGCACGTGGAATCACCTCGGCTTGTTTGAGCCGGCTTTTGCTGAAGCCGATCTGCCTCATTTCAAAAGCCTGGCCCGCGCCGATGATGCCACTCGCAGCTTGGAAGATCGTGCGCGTTCCTTTTTGGATGCCAACTGTGCGCAATGCCATCGGCCGGCTGGCACCGTGGCCACGTTTGACGCCCGTTATGACACGCCGCTGGCGAAACAAGGATTAGTTGATGGTTCCGTTTTGCTCAATGAGGGTATCGATCATCCGCGCATCATCGCTCCGCATGACATTTGGCGTTCGATACTCTATATGCGGGCGAGTGCGAGCGATTCCTTGAGGATGCCGCAGTTGGCACACCAGCTGGTGGATACGAATTCCATGACCTTGCTGCGTCATTGGATTCAAAGTCTGCCCGGGCCGGATGTATTGGCCCCGCCACAAATGTCACCGCCGGGCGGGAGTTTTGACCGGCCCGTCACCGTCACGCTCACCGGCGATCCGGGAGCGGAGATTCGTTACACTTTGGACGGAACACTGCCTACCCGGTCGGATCTTGTCTACGCCAAACCACTGGAACTCAGGGGGCCTACCATTTTACGGGCGCGCACTTTCAAGCCGGACTATGTGCGTAGCATCATTTCGCAGGAGGTTTACGTGATCAAAACCCAGCCTTAGCCGGACATTTGGTTTCTTCGTTCAATAATCGAACCGGTGGAACCGGCGGAAAAATCCCTTTGGCGGAGGAGCATGACGATTCTCCTTCAATGTTATGTGACCGGTCCCCGGGGAAGCCGCGGTTTTTTTGCTGCCGGTTTTCCGGGAAGAAGCAGGACGGATTTGTTCCGTTAAGGAGAAAATTTTACCGGTGGCGACGGTCGATGGCGGTAGCACTTTGGCTCAATTAATCAATCACGGCTGCCCGGGCGACATTAATTACAAACATGTTAATTTGAAACTGACGCGAGTCGGGCCTGAGGAATCTGTGTTCACGGTTGGTCTGGCGCAGCGGGAGCACGGATTTAAATCCAATGTCGGCACTAGAATTGCTATGCACGTGACAATGCTATCCGCAGATAGCGAAATTCTATTCGATTGTTAATTAAATGTGCACCGTGAGTTTTATTTCACGCCCGGGCGGTTACGCCTTGGCCATGAACCGTGACGAGCAGCGTTCCCGGGGGCCCGGGCTTCCTCCGCAATTGCGCAAGCAGTCGCGGCAGCTCGTATTATCGCCTTCTGAACGGGGTGGCGGGACTTGGATCGCGTTGAATGGCTCCGGCGTGAGCTTCGCCCTGGTCAACGGGTATTCCATTCCGCAAGACGGCCAGCTGGCGACGGTCAGCCGGGGGGAAGTGGTGAATGCGGTCAGCGACAAAGACCGAGCGCGATTGGTGGACAAACGTCTGGGAGAATTGCCGCTGGCCTACATCAAGCCATTCCGCCTGATCGGAGTGTTTCCACATAGGCAAGAAATTATTCAATGGCAATGGAACCTGGAAAAGCTGGTCCGGGTTCGCCATGAATGGAAGGCGCAGCAATGGATTTCGTCCGGGTTCAACGAGCCGATGGCGCAACAGGTTCGCCGTCGCATGTTTGAAATCGCGCTGCTACAGGAAGATGCCGGCAGTATCGATTGGCTGCGTCAGTTGCACAGTTCCCACCTGCCGGAAACCGGGCCATTCTCGACCTGTATGCACCGGCCGGATGCGGTCACCGTGAGCAGCACTGAGATTGTGGTGTCCGGCGACGAGGGAACCATGACGCATGTCAATGGCGCACCTTGCAAATATTCCGATCAGGAACGGTTAGAGATTCGGTTGCCAATCAGGGGCCGTATGCAAACGTCCGTGGCAACCTGCGCCATGGCCTGACCCAATTTCGTGGTTCATTGGGCGTCCCATTCGGACGGGGGGTCTCAAAGGCTAAATTTGAAGCCGCGGTGAAAGAGTGTACAGTGCTACTGGGAACACTTGACGCCTTATTATGAAACAGATCTTCTCATCAACCAATAGTGCCGAAGTGGGGTTGGCCCAAAGTTTCCTGGATAATATTGGGATTGCGTATGAAGTGCGCAACGATGCCGTGTCCCAGACGATGATCGGCATGCCGTTTGCAGGCGAAATCTGGGTGGTACACGATGAGGATTATCCGGAGGCTTCGGCCTTGATCACGGATTTCTTCGCGAAGAAGGCCGAATGAACCTATGCTGGCTTCGCCCGATTATTTGGCAGTGATCGATTTCTGAATGCGTCGGTAGCCGATGATGGGCAGCAGCCAGACCAAGTTCAGCCAGACAATGTGGCGTGACAGGAAGTCGGTGCAGCGAAAGAACAAGCTGGTTTGGAAGAATGGCGCGGCGAACGCGGGATCCTTCTGCGCGGCGTAGGCCGCACCGCCCATGGCAAAATCCCGCGCGATGGCGAGTCCGCCTTGCGCTGCGTTCAGGGCGATGGCGCAGCCGCCGAACGCCTGCCAGCCGACCGCAAATCCGCCGAAGGTCCACCCGCCCAGCGCAAATCCCCCGATGGCCACCACCCCCAAGGCCAGTCCGCCCCAAGGCAGCAGGCCGACGGCCACACCGCCGATGCTCACGGGCGCGATGGCGATGCCACCGAAGGCGAAGAGGCCGCCGATCGCGTAACCGCCCCCGGCGATCCAGGCTTTAACCGGTTTTAGCGAATCGCCCGGGCAATTCCAACGAATGTGAACCAAGGGCAGGCCGAATAATTCCCAGCGGCTGCGAAATTCGCCCGACAACGGATTGACCGGGGTTGGTTGGGTGGAGGCGGCTCGCTCCGCTTGGAACTGAACGAGGGTGGCCCGCGAGCTGCGGGCCACTTGAACGATGGCGATAAGGTAGAACGCGCCCACGGCGGTGAGGACGCCGGCGAACAGGCCTGGATTCGTGCTCAGGAACTTGAGTCCGGCAAAAGCCACCGCCAAAAATCCGAAGGTGAAGAGCAGGACCAACCAACCTATTTTTCGTACGTAATTTTTGATAAACGTCCGTTCGCGGTCCGAACCGGCCGCCCTAAGCCACATCCGGTATTGCAGCCATGACCCGAAGACGCTGAGCAAGGGGGTGAGCAGCGCGCCCGCCAGTCCGGCGGATACGGCTCCTTTTGCGGCCAGGCTGCCTTTGACCGCGGTCGCGCCGAAGGTCGCCGCTTTCGCCGATGTCGTGAGTGCCAGCGGCAATGCGGCGAGGACGGCAACCGTGAACGCCTGGCCGGGAGTGGTCCTGCCGAGCGCGCCTTCGACGAAGGCCAATACCTGTTCCTGCAATAATTTTCGACCGCGGGAGAGGCGTTGCTTTACCGCGTCTTCGCTCAAGTCCAGATTCTGGGCGACGGTTTCGATGGATTGATGCTCGCGATAAAACAGGACGAGCGGTTCCCGGTAAATTTCCGGGATCTTCGCGAGCGAGCGCCAGAGAATGGCCTGTTCCTCGTTGCTGATGGCCTGTTCGCCGGGCAAGGGCTCTGGCGCCGGGGATTCGGGAAGGTCTTCGAGTGATTCCGCGCGGTGACTGGGTTCGCGGCCCTGGCGGCGTAGGGAATTGTTGATGAGATTGCGCGCGATGCCGCAGAGCCAGGCGCGCAAGTTTTCCGGTTCGCGCAAGGCGGCGAGTTGTTTCCAGGCGGTGACAAAGGTTTCCTGGGCGAGGTCTTCGCTGGCCGTGAGACTGCCCGTGGCGCTGTATGCCAGGGAGCAGACGAGTGACTGGTAGCGCGAGACGATCCGGCCGAAGGCTTCGCGGTCGCCGGAAAGGCTGGCGCTGACCAATTCGGTATCGTTGTTCGCGATCGCCGACATAATGTTGGTGGTGATCATAACGCCGTATCAGTGGCAGGAAAGCTTGAAAAGGTGACAGAAAATCCCGCGGGATTCGAATTCGCAATCTTTCAGGCTAGGCCTGATGCCTGGATGCCTGATTGATGCCGGGTACCGGCAAGCGTGCGTCGGTTGACGGGGCTCCCTTTATCGCCTAGCCTTCGCGTTCGAACGAGCGAACCTGAAGGCGGTCACGCAATTGCGCGGTCCCGATTTTGTCCTGGTTCGCTTAGCTTAATAATTGAATCGAATTGAGCCAGCCGTCATCAGGGGAAGGATGTTCTCCGAAGGTAATTAATGGCGTATGGAGTGAGGATCTATGATGAATCGCAAGAACCTTTTAGTTGTATTGTCGCTGATGCTGATCGGATTGATTACGCCCAGGGCGCACGCTCAAATCACCGGATTGACCTTCACCACTCTGGCGGCATTTAACGGAACCAATGGCGCCTATCCTTACGCGCCGCCGACTCTGGGATCGGACGGGAATTTATATGGCATACTGCCATCCGGCGGCACGAACAGCGCGGGCGTGATTGTTCGAATCACGACCAATGCCGTCCAGAAGACCTTCCACGTTTTTCATAACTCGGACGGAACTTACCCGGTTGGTTCGCTGCTTTCCGGCCCGGACGGAAATCTTTACGGAGTAGCGGCGGGGGGCGGTACAAACAATGACGGGACCATCTTTGAGATCGCGACCAACGGGACGTTTACCCTGCTGTATTCATTTGGCCGGGCAACCAACAGCCTGGGTTATCCTCTGGACGGAGCGGCGCCGTACGCCGGTTTGGTGCAGGGCCGGGACGGAAATTTTTACGGGGTCACCTACTTAGGCGGCGTCAGCAATGTTGGAACTGTCTTTCAGTTCTCTGCCAGTGGAACGTTGACTGTCCTTCATTCATTCACGGGAACGGGGAGTAATGATGACGGCGCCAAACCCTTCACGGCGCCTTTGGTGGAAGGTGCAACGGGGTTTTTTTACGGCACCACGTCCCTCGGCGGCACCAATAACGCCGGCACAATTTTTCAGGTAACCGCAAATGGCGCGCTGACAAATTTATTTGAATTTAATAATACCAACGGCTTCATTCCCTATGCCGGGTTGAGCTTTGGTTCGGACGGCAACCTATATGGTACGACGATTTACGGAGGTTCGAACGGCTACGGCACCGCCTTCAGGATCACCACCAACGGCGTCTTCACCACTTTGTATCAATTCGGTGGCGCCGACCATCTCTACTATCCTGAAGGCGGAGTGGTTCCAGGGAACGATAATACCTTATTCGGCACTACCTATTCGGGTGTTGGGAATTCGACGAATGGTGCTCTGTTCCAATTGACCAGCAACGGACTGTTGACCATTCTCCACCCATTCACGAATGGCGCCGACGGCGCGAAGCCATATGCGGGCGTCATCCGCGATGGTGGCGGCGACTTGTATGGCGCAACCGTGTACGGCGGTAATCAAGGCGGCTATGGCACGATTTATCGTTTGAAATTCAATACCTTGCTTTCGATCCTCAGTCCGACGGCCAACCAGCTTTGGGGTGGTGACGTCTTTACGGTCGTCGGCACGGCCAGCGACAATGCTTTGGACGGGCAGGTCACCAATGTCTTTTACGCGCTGAACGGCGGAGCGTGGACGAGCGCAACGACGACGAACGGTTGGATTAACTGGGCGGCTGACATTTCCCTGGTTGCCGGATCAAATACCATTACGGCTTATGCCGTGGATGCTCTCGGCAATGTTTCAGTAACCAACTCGGTGAGCTTTGACCATGTGCCGATCGCTGTGCTGACCGTCAGCACCAACGGTCTCGGTTCGGTGAGCAATAATTATAACGGAACGATTTTGCAAATTGGCGCTAGGTATTCCATGACGGCCACGCCGGCCACCGGGTTTAGCTTTGTCAACTGGACGGGGGGCACGAACCCGCCTGTGGCGGTTCTTACCAATGGGACGACATTACAGTTCGTGATGGAGACGAACCTGATGTTGCAGGCCAATTTCGTGGACAAGACCCGCCCCGTCTTGAGCATTACCAATCTGGTGGCGGCGACGAATGTGACCGGAGCGGCTTTCACCGTGAAGGGCAACGCCACGAACAACTGGCAAATTGCCAATGTTGTTTACTCGTTGAATAGCGGAAGTTGGACCAGTGCCGCGACCACCAACAACTGGACCAACTGGAATGCGGCCGTGACGTTGGTTCCGGGCACCAATACATTTGCCGCGTATGCAGTCGATCCGGGTGGCCTGGCTTCGCTGACCAACCTGATCACCTTTCAATACGCCACCAGTAATCAATTACAGATCAGCGCCATCGGCCTGGGAACGATCTCGCCCAACTACAGCAATACCTGGCTGTACGCTGGCCGTAATTATTCCATCAAAGCGACGGCGTTGACCGGTTTCTCGTTTAGCAGTTGGACCATTTCCACCAATGGGGTGGGTGGTATTACCACCAATAATGCCACGGTGCAGTTTATGATGGCATCGAACCTGACGCTCCAAGTCAATTTCGTGGAGACGGCCAAGCCGGCGCTCACGATTGCGTCGCCGACTTCCGGCCAGCATTTGACCAATGCCCTGGCCACGTTGGTGGGAACCGCCAGTGACCCTTGGAAGGTCACCGGGGTTTGGTACCAGTTGAATGGGGGAGGCTGGAGCCAACCGGCCACGACGAACGTTTGGACGAATTGGACGACTACGGTGCAACTTCAGGCGGCAACGAACACCATCAAAGCTTATGCCGTGGATTTGGGCGGCAACTTTTCAACGACCAACAGCGTCAGCTTCGTTTCGAGCAATGCGTTCGCGTTATCCCTTACGTTTACGCTGGGGCAACCCTTGGCGACCAACGGGCTGAATTTTGCCCTGCAAGTTTCGCCGGGTCTGTCCGGTCATGTTCAAGTCTCGACCAACCTCACGGGCTGGCTGACCCTGACGAACTTTGTCGGAACCAATTCCACGCTCTATTTCCTCGATGCAGCGGCGACCAATTCGTCGCAACGATTCTACCGGGCGGTGATTCCGTAGCACGCGGGCGGGCAGGTTGCCCGCCTGAACGGGCGTGGTCGCCCGTTCCACCCGGAAGTAACACTTAGTTATTACTCTTATTTTTATTCAAGGCGGCGGTGAACCAATCGACGGCTTGCGGCTTGGCGGGCTGGTTGGAGGGACGCGGTCCGACGGGGGGCCGGGGTGTGGCGGGCGAGGTGCGCTGGCCGCTGGTCGCGGCGCCGATTTGGGGCGCAGCCTTCATGGAAAGGGCGATGCGCTTGCGCGGCAGGTCCACTTCCGTGACGGTCACGAAAACTTTTTGGCTGACCTTGACCACTTCCGAGGGGTCTTTGATGAAACGGTCGGCCAACTGGCTGACGTGAACCAAGCCGTCCTGATGAACGCCAATATCGACAAAGGCGCCGAAGGCGGTCACGTTCGTGACGATGCCGGGCAATTTCATGCCGGGGGTCAGGTCTTCCATTTTTTCCACACCGGCTTGAAAGGAGAACAGCTCAAATTTTTGACGCGGATCGCGACCGGGCTTGGCGAGTTCGCCGAGAATGTCGTTCAAAGTGGGCAAGCCAACGGACTCGGTGACGTATTTCTGCAACTGGATTTTTTGCCGGAGCGCATTGTCGCGCATCAAATCGGTGACGGAACAGTTTAAATCCCGGGCCATGGCATCCACGAGGGTATAGCTTTCCGGGTGAACGGCGCTGGCATCGAGGGGATGTTCGCCTTCGCGAATGCGGAGGAAGCCGGCGGCTTGTTCAAAGGCCTTGGCGCCCAGGCGGGGAACATTTTTCAGCGCGGCACGGGATTTGAAGGGGCCGTTTTCGTTGCGGTACGCCACAATGCTGCCAGCCAGGGCCGGTCCCAGGCCGGAAACGTAGCTTAACAACTGTTTGCTGGCGGTGTTGAGTTCCACGCCGACGCCGTTCACGCAACTGACTACCACGTCGTCCAGGCTGCGTTTTAAGGCGGTTTGTTCGACATCATGCTGGTATTGGCCGACGCCGATGGATTTCGGGTCCAGCTTCACCAATTCCGCCAGAGGATCCATGAGCCGGCGGCCGATGGAAACCGAACCGCGCACGGTGACGTCTTCATTCGGAAATTCTTCCCGGGCCGCTTCGGAGGCGGAGTAAATGGAAGCGCCGCTTTCATTGACCATCACGACGGGGATGGTGGTGGGGAGCTTGAGGGATTTGACGAACGCTTCCGTTTCGCGACCGGCGGTGCCGTTGCCGATGGCGATGGCTTCGATCTCGAATTTTTTGATCATGCTGAGCACGGCCATGGCGGCTTCCCGAACTTCGTTGGCGGAGGAAGCGGTGGGGTAAATGACATCGTGATGCAGCAATTTTCCCTGCCGGTCCAGACACACGGTCTTGCAACCGGTACGGAAGCCGGGATCAATGGCGAGCACGTTTTTGCGGCCCAAAGCGGAGGCGAGCAGCAATTCCCGCAGGTTTTCGGCGAAGACGCGGATAGCCTCGGTGTCGGCGCGCTTTTTGGTTTCCAGACGCATTTCGACTTCGATGGCCGGTCCCAGCAGGCGCTTGAAACTGTCTTGCACGGCGAGACGGACTTGATCGGCGGCAGGACCTTTGCCGGTCACGAACATGGGTTCGAGCATGGGCAGCACGGATTCTTCCGGAACGTTGATGCGCATCATAAGGAAACCCTCGGTTTCGCCGCGGCGAATGGCCAGCAAACGGTGGCTGGGAATCTTTCCGACGGGCTCAAACCAGTCGAAATAATCTTTGAATTTCGCGCCGGCCTCCTGTTTATCGGACAGCACCTTGGATTTCACCAAGGCCTCGGCCCAGTATAATTCGCGCAGTTTTACGCGGGCATTGGCATCGTCGCTGACGCGTTCGGCAATAATATCGCGCGCGCCGGCGAGGGCGGCGTTGACATCGGCGACGCCTTTTTCCGCGCTGACGTATTTGGCGGCTTCGGCTTGGGGATCGACGGTGGATTGTTGCTGAAACAAGGTGTTGGCGAGCGGTTCGAGGCCCTGTTCTTTGGCGATGATCGCGCGGGTGCGGCGTTTGGGGCGGTAGGGCTGGTAAATGTCCTCGAGCTGGGTGACGGTTTCGGCGTTGGTGATGGCCTGTTTCAGTTCGTCGGAAAGCAGATTGCGTTCGGCCAGCGATTTGAGGATGGATTCGCGGCGTTGGTCCAGTTCGGCCAGGCCCAGCAGGCGGTCCCGAATGCTGGTGATGGCGACTTCGTCGAGCGCCCCGGTGGCTTCTTTGCGGTACCGCGCGATAAACGGGACGGTGGCGCCTTCGGCGAAGAGCTTGGCCGTGGCGGTGACTTGGCGCGGCTGAATTTTTAATTCACCGGCAATCTTCAGGATATGGACTTCGTTCATTTCAAAAGTGGGCGCTTGGTGTACCTAATGCCGCGCCCGCTGTAAACCGAATTATGCCAACCAGCGTGACGCTGGACCCAACTGCGGTCTCCCGACCGCGGCACATGCGAGCGCCGGTCGCGGGCGATGGGCGGTATCTTAAAGGCGGCAGCGGGGCAGGTTTGGAACGACTAATATTTTTTTCATGGTTGAAATGGCTTAAATTCGCTTAAAATGGCTTAAACTAGCGCCATTGTGGCGCTGGACCCAAATGCGATTTCCCCGCAGGAGGTGCATGGAACCTAATGTGGACTTCCGCCCGCGGCGCATGCGAATGCCGGGACGATTTGGAACAAAGGAGGATTTTCATGTGTCTTTTATGGCAATTATGGCATGGCTTTCGAAAATTGCACGTTAGCGGCTAACACGAAATTTAAATTGACCAAATGGGGCCGATTCCGTGAGCCGGGCTGGCATATTCTGCCTGCTTTTGGGGGCGCAATCTGGAATGCTGGCGGGATGGTGGTGAACGATTTGTTTGCGGTGGTATATGAGGATGAAAATCTGCTGGTGATCAACAAGCCGGCAGGCCTGGTGTGTCATCCCACGAAAAACGGCGAGCGCTCGAGCTTGATTGGCCGGACGCGACTCTATTTGCCGGAGGGCGGTTCAACGCATTTGGTCAACCGGTTGGATCGGGAGACCAGCGGTCTCGTGGTGGTGGCCAAGAATTCGGTGGTGGCCGGTGAACTGGGGAAAATCCTGGAAGCCCGGGCCATGCAGAAGGAATATCACGCCATTGTTCATGGCCATGTGTCGGCGAATACGGGCTTGATCGACCAACCGCTCGGCCGCGATGAGCAGAGCGCGGTGGCGGTGAAAGACCGGGTGCGACCGGACGGCGCGGCGGCGCAAACTGAATTTGCGGTGAAACGCCGTTTTGAAAGGGGTGGTCGGCCATTCTCCTTATTAAAAATTTTGCCGCGCACCGGCCGCAAGCATCAGATTCGGATTCACCTGGCATTTCATGGGCATCCAATTGTGGGGGATAAGCTTTACGGCGGCGATGAGGATTTGTACCTGGCGCTGGTGCAAGACCGGTTGACGGCGGAGCAGCGCGACCGGCTGATCTTTGAGCATCATGCGCTGCATGCGGACACATTGAAATTTGAGTGGCGTAACCGTTGTTGGAATCTTACGTGCGAACCGGAGCCGTGGTTTACGCAGTTTTGCCGCGGGTGATACAAATTCAAATAGAGACGTGGCCGTGCATTTTTGGAGCTTCGCTAGGAGCGGTACGGTTGTAGTAGGCAAAGCAAAAAGTTTTCCGAACTCCGTCACGAGCGGTATAATCTGCTTGGATTATATTTCTTGAACTGCTGCGGAATAGCGATTTGCGTTTTTCCCGACGATGCCACTCCGGACGGAGTTCAATTGGTTGGCCGTTACATACTACAGTTATACCGCACCTCTGGTGCTTGAGGATCTCTTTCTGTTAAATTTCGCGAAGCGTCCTGGAGTGCGGCGGTGCGCCGCCGCTTTTTCGACCGAACGCATAAAATCCGTCCGAAGACATCCGTTCCTTTCTTTGCCTTCGAATATAAGCGCCAAATGCCGAACCCGCTCAAATCCGAAGTTGCGAGGGGGGGCGGATAGTCGTCGACGCCCGGCGGTTTGATCAGGTCGATCGGGCCACCAGTTAAGATCGAAAGCGTCAAAGTGGCTGATGAATTTGAAGCCAACGGGGATTGGTGATCCTAAAGCGGCGGAGGGCCGCCGCACTCCAAAACGCTGCGCGCACTTCGACAAACCAGCCTCTGCCGTTGCGATCAGACTGCAGCACAAGCATCGTAGCAGCGGTATATTGGTAGTAACACAGCCAAGAGACACCGCGGGCTCCGGAAGAGCGGCATAGTCAGGAAATCTGCGCGCCAGCAGCTGGGGCGCAAATGCGGCTCGTCACGGCCATTTCCAAACGGCAAGTTGGGGCCATGAACCGGACGGTCGTTGGATAATGATTTGGTGTTTTAGCTTTCTTGGCTTCATTATGAGAAAGCAATAAAAGAATGATTGGCAGGCATTTATTCTTGGCGGTAATCAGATCACTGCATACAACCGCGGATGGTGCCCCTGGTCAGCCTAGCGGCCTCCATGTTTTGGTCTGGCTTTTGTGAATTTCGTTAAACTGCCATGGATCGCCCCATTAATCCTGAACGCGATGAATGCCCGAAAATTAAGAGGGCATTCAAGTTTGCGCGCATCGTTTGTGGCATGGGCGGGTGGTTCTTGGTCCGGCTGGCAACTGGCGTCGGCCTCATCGTTGGCGTGGCAACGCGGTGGTATTTCGGTCTGGCTGTATTTGGTGTTTTGTATTCCTGCCTTTTTGCAGCTCGCCGACATGCGCGGTGTCCGCGTTGCGGCTCAACGTGGACATCCGAGGAGTTGGATTCGTTTGTATGCAGGGAGTGCCGCTTGAACATCGGCCTTGGATTGAGCCAACAACGCAGACCGCCAATATAGGACCAACCGGATTCAAACGCAGCTCGCGATGGCGCTATTTTCGATGCTGGTGGGACGTCTTCCTGACTATGCCACTCCTAACGGAGTTCGGTTTGGTTGTGGATCATGTTCTACAAAAATACCGCACCTCAGGTGATCGGGCCGATCCGCGCCAGTTTGATGTAGAATTGTCTGGCATCTCGGGTTGTCCTTCGCCAAAAAAATCTATGGGCAATGCGGGCGGAGCCGTTTAGATTTCTGCGGTGTTCAAAATTCCCCAGACCATGCGGGCGGCGGTTTATCGCGGAGTGAATGATATTCGGCTCGAGCAATTGCCGGTGCCGCGAATTGGCGCGGGCGAGTTGCTGGTTAAAGTGGCGGTGTGCGGCGTTTGCCCCACGGATATTAAAAAAATTCACCACGGAACGTTGCCCCCGCCCAGAGTGTTTGGCCATGAGACGGCAGGTACCATCGTGCAAATGGGCCGGTCCGTGACCGGTTTTCGCGTCGGCGAACGCGTGGGGCTGCATCATCATATTCCGTGCCTGAAATGCCATTACTGCCGACATCATGCTTTTGCCCAATGCGAGACGTACAAGCGCACGGGCATTACGGCGGGCTTTGAGCCGGCCGGGGGCGGCTATGCGGAATACGTCCGGGTCATGCCGTTCGTACTGCCGGGCGTGGTTAAAATTCCCGCGAAAAATTCCTTTGAAGAAGCCGCGATGCTGGAGCCGGTCAACACGGTGCTAAAAGCGGTCAAGCGGCTGAATCTTCTGCCGGGTGACACGGTGTTGGTGGCCGGGCAGGGGCCCATCGGTTTGATGTTTACCCGGCTTTTGGAATTGCGGGGCATGCGGGTTTTGGCCACCGATTTGTTGCCATCGAGATTGAAGCTGGCCAAAAAATTCGGGGCGCACCGGGTTTGTCTGGCAACCCGGATGAGCGCGAGCGTGGGGCAGTTTGATGCGGCGGTTTTGGCCGTGCCGTCCGATGCCGCACTCCAACAGGCGCTGCAATTCCTGCGGGGGGCGGGGCAGGTTTTGCTGTTTGCCCATACGAAGCGCGGCGCCAAGACGGAGGTGGATCTGGCGTCGGTTTGTGTGGATGAAAAGGATCTCATCGGCAGCTATTCGGCCGATGTAACGATTCAGAAAGAGGTGGCGCGGCTGGTTTTTTCGCGGCAATTGGATGTGCGGAAATTGATTTCGCACCGGTTCCCGCTGGAGCAAACGGCGGAGGCGGTGGCGCTTGCCGCCCAGCCAACCCCGGATTCGCTTAAAGTGTTGGTGACGGTGGCGGGTTGAGCCTTTTCTTGAACTAAAGGAAACGATCCCACGGAAACGCGGAGAAAAGACACAGAGACATTTTACGGAATTTTTTGACAGGATTTACGGGATCAACGGGAACTTTTGTTTTTGATGGAGGTTTTCTCTCCATGAACCTGCGGAAAAAAGGTCACGCGGAGACGCGGAGGCGCGGAGAGGATGGAACTTGAAGAGGGGATTTACCGACTCTGCCAGAGACCAAGGCTCCTCGGGCGGTTCATGGTCCCAATGCATTCGAAAATTGAAAGAGGGCCCTCCATGAACCAGCGAATTAACGCCCACCCCTCCTCCTAACCCTCACCCATCGGAGGGGCGAGGGGATTCGCTGGCCCGCGATGCTGGGGCGAAGTGATAAGGTTCATTGGCGGTAAGCAGGTCTAAATGGAACCGGGAGCTCTTCATGAACCCGAATTGCGGCTGTTGATTTCCAATTACTTACGCGGTCTCACCCCTCACCCTTGATCCCTCTCCCCTTTGAGGGGCGAGGGATCAGCGATCGGCCCTCGTCAGTATTTCTTCGGTAATCGGCATAGCTGCGACGGCGTGCAGAGGACTGCAGGGGACTGCCCGCCCAACCAAGTTTGGTTCATGGGCGGTGAGCAGGTCCTAATGGAGCGCGGAACTCTTCGGCAGGTAATGAAATTGTTGGCATATAGCGTTAAAAGTGCCTTTTTTATTGACACAATGGGACACCCGGGAGGCGAATCATCGCCGCGAGAACACGGTGAATAACTCGGAGTTTATGGAGGTGGCCGAGTCAAGCTGAAATTGTTTTGCGAGGTCGAGTCGGTCAAAACCGGGGCCGTCGGCAATGGTGGGGGCGCGGCGTCCCCCGAAGATTTTCGGGCAGATCGTGAGGTGGATTTGATCCACCAAACCGGCGCGGAACAGGGCATCGTTTACGGTCCCGCCACCCTCGCACAGGAGGCTCCTTACGGCCCATTTGCGATGCAACCAGCGCACGGCGGCACGAAAATTGATTTCACTTTTTCCGATGATTTTCACCTCGTCGGCCACGCGGCGCAATTCTCGCAGACGCGTGGCAGAAACCTCCCCGGTAACGAGGATGATAATTGGCGAGAAGCGGGCCTTAAAAACATCAGCATTGGGGTGGACGGAGCCGCTGCCGCTCACGATCACCCGCAGGTTGAACTCGGCGCGGCCATTTGCCAGCCGTTGGCGCTGAAATTTTAAACCACCGGGACCCAAGGTCGTACCTTCCGTTTCCACGGTTCGGGCGCCGCAAAGAACGGCATCGGCCCGGGCTCTAAGTTCATGGAGGTGAGCCTGATCACGCGGGCTGCCGAAGGAGCTGATGGCCCCGTTGGCGGAGGCGATTTTTCCATCCGCCGTCATCGCCATGTTAACGAAAACAAACGGGAGCAAAGTATCTTTCTTGACAGTGCGTGAAGTCATAGGAGGAGCATGGCATCGCCATAACTAAAGAAGCGGTAGCGTTGTTGGATGGCCTCCTGGTAGGCGGCCAAAACTTTCTCGCGCCCGGCGGTTTCCTCACCGGGAGCGGCGAAGGCGCTGACTAACATCAGCAGTGTGGAGCAGGGAAGATGAAAGTTGGTCAGCAAGGCGTCGACAATGCGGAAGCGATAGGGCGGATAAATGAAAATCTGCGTATTACCCTTGAAAACATTGAGTTTTCCGTCATTCCGCGCGGCCACGCTTTCCAGGACGCGCATCGAAGTGGTGCCAACGGCTATGACGCGCCGGCCATCGGCCTTGGCTTCATTCACTATTCGCGCGGTGTCGGCGGAGATTTCAAATTCCTCGGAATGCATCTGATGTTCGGACAGATTGTCCACTTTCACCGGCGAAAAAGTTCCCGGCCCGACATGCAACGTTACAAAGCAGACTTGGACGCCGAGAGCGCGGATTTTTTCCAGAATCTCCGGCGTGAAATGCAGGCCGGCCGTGGGTGCGGCGACGGAGCCCGGCGGCACGGCGAATACGGTTTGGTAACGCTCCTGGTCGCGCAATGGCTCCCTTTGGGAGATATACGGGGGCAAGGGCATTTCGCCTAGAATGTCCAGCTCATTTGAAATATTTGTCGTGCCGGAAAAAGTGAGTCGGCGATGTCCGTCCGTGTTGAGCTCGGTGACGGTGGCAATGACCGGTGGGGAGCCAGGGGAGGCGGCCGAAAAAATGATTTGGGCGCCTTTTTGCGCGCGTTTTCCGGGCCGGATCATGGCCCACCAATCGTTGCACGAATTTTCGTGAAGCAACAACACTTCGAACCGTCCGCCGGACTTGGCGTTCCGGCCGTACATGCGCGCGGGAATCACCCGGGAATTGTTCAGAACCAAAACGTCGCCTTTTTTCAAAAAGCCGCCGAAGTCCGGAAAAAGCCTGTGTTCGAGACCGTTATGGCGATGCACGACTAAAAGACGGGAGCCATCGCGCCGTTCCGCCGGCTTTTGGGCGATCAGATCGGGCGGCAGGTCAAAATGGAAATCAGCCGTTCGCATGTCGGGGAGACCGTACAGAGCCAAAGACCAAAAAACAATTCATGGTTCACAAAACCGGTTGTGAATAACTTATTAATAAATCCCCTTTCCCAGCCGGTTTTTAGTTGACAGAAGGTGGGTTAAGGTGGATAAAAGTGGGTCGTTGTGGGGCAAGATGCCATTCTTGGAATGGCGGTGAATAAAATGACTGAAGCCGCGAATCAACCGAAGACGTACTACAACTCATGCTACCGGCATGGGGTGGACGAGAAGCGGCGCGTCCAGGTCCCGGCCAAGTGGCGGCCGGAGGAGTCGGGGACGGAGCTAACGGTGATTCTCTGGCCCAAACATCAGGTAGGCACTTGTTTGCGTGTGCTTCCGCCGGCCCAGATGGCGAAATTGATGGCCGACCTCGATGCCATGCCCAACCTCGACGGAAAAGTGGTGTTAAAGCGGTTTATCGGCGGCGAGTCGGTTCAAGTGAGCCTGGACAAAGCCGGCCGGATTTGTTTGCCCGACGAAATGGCGCAGGCGGCAGGCATCAAAGACGAAGTGGTGCTGGTTGGTTTGCTGGATCGATTCGAAATCTGGAACCCGGAACGTTATCAAAAAGTAAAGGCGACGGATGCTGTGTTGGCATCGGAAGCTTTTAAACTCATGGAGTAAAAAAACTATGAACCTTGGAAAACTCTTGGCGGCAGGAAAGAGCATTATCAGCGGTCGGGTCAGCGACCGTTATCGCAAGAACAAGAAAGTGTATCTGCCGAAATTTGCGGCAGCGAAGAACCCGTTTGTGCCGGTGGCGGGCACGCCGGCGCCGGAACTACCGCGGGTAGTGAAAGCTGAGCCGGCGCTGGTGGCGGCCAAGACGCGGCCGTTACCGACCCTGCGGCCCGAGAAACCGGAGAAGCCTTTAGCGACGGGCTGGGTGAAGAAAATCAGCGCGGTTTCCATCTGGCGCGGCTGGCAGGCGGAAGTGAAAGCCCAGCAACCGACGGTGCAGGCGGAACTGTCACTGGAATCGATCAAAGTGATTCATAACGATTTGAGCGACACGGACGTGGAAGTGGTGCCGATCAAGTCGCGGCCGGTGGCGGCGCCGGCCGCCCCGCAGGTATCCCGCGAATTTCCGCAGGAAGAAAAATCCTGGGAATTGACGCACGAGTCGGTGGGTAAGGCGGATTAAACCCGGGAGTGCGATGCAAAGTGCCCGAATTCCACCACAAACCAGTGCTGTTGCCGGAAGTGATGACCGCCTTGCGGCCGCAACCGGGCGGCAAGTACGTGGACGGCACGCTCGGTGGAGCTGGTCACGCGGCGGCCATCTTGGAGTTGAGTTCGCCGACTGGATGTCTATTTGGGTGCGATCGCGATGGCGCCGCGGTTGAGGCGGCGCGGGCGCGGCTGGGAGAGAGATTTGCCGGAAGGTTTGAGGTGCGGCGGGGCAATTTCTCGGAGCTGGGCGCCTGGCTGGCGCCGGGCAGTTGCGACGGTGTGTTGCTGGATTTGGGCGTGAGTTCGCCGCAACTGGATCGCGCGGATCGCGGCTTCAGTTTTCAGCAAGAGGGGCCATTAGACATGCGGATGGACGATCGGCAGACGTTGACGGCCGCCGACCTGTTGAATCGGGAACCGGCGGAAGAGCTGGCCCGAATTTTCTGGGAATACGGTGATGAGCGCGATTCCCGCCGGTTTGCGCGGGCGATTGTGCATGACCGGGAGCAGCGGCGGTTTGAGAGCACGCGGCAGCTGGCGGAGCTGATTGAGCGGCTGGCGCCGCGGCACGGCAAGAAAGCGCACCCGGCCACGCGCGTTTTTCAGGGTTTGCGAATTGCAGTAAATGATGAGTTTGGATCGCTGCGAGCGGGGTTAAATGTCGCCATGGCGCTGCTGAAGCCGGGTGGACGCCTCGCGGTGATCACGTTCCACTCGCTGGAAGACCGGGTGGTGAAGGAATTCGGGCGGGAGAAGTCGCGCGATTATTTTTTTACCGGCGAGGTGGATGTCCCGGAATTGCGGCAGCCGCGGGTGCCGGAATTGAAGTGGGTGAGCCGCAAGGCGGTTTTGCCCGGCGAGCAGGAATTGATGGAGAATCCCCGGAGTCGCAGTGCGCAACTGCGGGTGATGGAAAGACTTTAAGATGGCTAGAAACAGAAAAAACCAGTCGGCGGCGATTCGCTTCGCGCCGGCGCTGAAAGTGACCTTTCTCTGCATGCTGGTGGCCGGATCGGCCATTGGCTATGTGTGGCAGAAGAACGAGATTGACCGCCTGGGCTCGATGCGGGCGGAGCGCGAGAAGGCGCTGGTGAAGCTAATCCGTGACAATCAAAGACTGACCGACCAACTGGCCATTTTACATTCACCCCCGATGTTGGAGCAGCGGGTCCGGGAGTTAAAGTTGGGGATGGCCTTTGCCCAGCCGATGCAGGTGACGCGACTGGCGGATCCGGTCGGTGTGCTGCCCAGCTCAACTGGGCTGGTGCGCCCGCTCGCGGAGCGGCCGCTGGAAACGGCGGGCCCGTAGATTTAGTGAAACAATTTAGGCCGCCGTCCGTGACGCCGTTGGTTGAGGAACCGATCGCCACGGGCGGTGCGCCTTTTCAAAATGCAAAACAAACTGCGATTTCGCCGCGCCATGGGCTTGGTGGGGCTGCTTTGCGCGGCCTATCTGGGCCTCGCGGGGTGGCTGGTGGATTTGCAGGTCTTCCGTCATGATGAGCTGAGCGCGAAAGCGGAGCAGAACACCCACCGCGAACTCTTTCAAAATCCCCGCCGCGGCGACATCCTGGATGTGAACGGCAATATTTTGGCGACCAGCGTGGGGGTGAAAACCGTTTGCGCCGATCCCTCGCTCATCGCCAGCGAACAGCCGGCGGTGGCCCGGGCGCTGGCCCCGCTGCTGCAAATGACCGAGTCCGACCTGATCCAGAAACTGACACCGCGGCTGGGCAAAAACGAAAAGGGCGAGGTGGTGACCAATGGCCTTCACTATGTCCGGCTGGCTCGCTGTGTGCCGGAAGAAACCTGGCAGCGCGTCCAGCAGGCGATGACCAATTTGACGTTTGGCGTGGAGCCGAAACCGCTCTCCCGGGCGCAGCGGACTTTTTTTCACAACCTCCGCGAGTCGGCCGTCTTTGCCGAACCCGATCAGATGCGGATTTATCCCAATGGGCCCCTGGCTGCCCAGGTGGTCGGCTTTCCCTCGATTGTGGAAACGAATGTGGGGGAACACCAGATCTCGGAGATCGTCGGGCAGGATGGCATCGAACGCTCGATGAACAAGGCTTTGGAAGGAAGCATTGGGTGGTGCGCGACGGAAACGGACCGGCAGCAACGTGAGCTGGTGGCATTGCGTGGCGAGAATGTGAAGGCGGAAGACGGCCTGAACGTGGTGCTGACAATTGATTCCGAGGTGCAGCATATCGTGGAAACCGCGCTGGCCGAGGCGATGGAAAAACACACGCCGCGCAGCATCAGCGGCATTGTGGTGCGTCCGCGCACGGGTGAAATTCTGGCCATGGTGACGCTGCCGAACTATGACCCGAACAAGCCGAACACGATTTCGCCCGAAACCCGCAACCGGGTGATCACGGACGTGGTGGAACCGGGATCGACCTTTAAAATAGTGGTGGTGTCCGGAGCCATCAATAGCGGGGTCATCCAGTTGAACGATCAATTTGATTGCGAGCACGGCCATTTTGCCTATGCCGGCCGCGTTTTACACGACCATGAGGCGTTCGGCATTTTGACCGCCGAACGGATCATCACCAAGTCGTCGAACATCGGCGCGGCGAAGATCGGGATCAGGCTCGGCGAGCAGGGATTGTATAATTATGCGTGGAATTATGGTTTCGGCCAGCGCACGGGCATTCCGCTCCCCGGCGAGGCAAAAGGCTTTCTGTATCCGGTGAAGGACTGGAGCAAAGTGTCGATTGCGCAAATCCCCATGGGGCACGGCGTGGCGGTGACGCGGCTGCAAATGATCATGGCTATGGCGGCGATTGCGAACGACGGCTGGCTGATGTCGCCGATGATTGTCAACCGGCTGGAGCGTCGCGATGGCAGCGTGGTGGAACATTATGCGCCCGTAAGAAACCGGCAGGTGGTGACCGAGAATACGACCCGGCAGATGATTGAGGCATTGAAAACGGTGGTGACCAAGGATGGCACGGCGCCGGGCGCGGCCCTGCAGAATTACGTTGTTGCGGGCAAGACCGGGACGGCGCAGAAGGTGGAGAACGGCGTGTACGTCAGCGGCAAGTATCTCGCGTCGTTCATTGGATTTTTCCCGGCGGACAACCCGGAGCTATGCATCTCCGTGGTAATGGATGAGCCGAAGGAAGGTTATTATGGCGGCCAGGTTTGCGGGCCGGTGTTTCGCGACATCGCGGAGCGTTGCGCCAGCTATTTGAATATCCCGCCGGATCCGTCCTTGGAGACGAACGCGATTTCAATGATGGCGGAGGCCACCCACAAATTATCGACCCAATGAACGAATCACGCCCACAACTATTCGGGATGCTCGCCGGCCTCTTTTTGGCGGTGGGCCTGATTGCCGCCACCATGCTCGCCACCACCACCTGGCTGAAGGTGAAGAATTCCCAGTTTATCACCGTCAAGGGATCCACGCACAAGGATGTGGAATCGGATCTGGTGGTGTGGTCGGGATCCTTCTACGCCGAAGGCGCCAATCTGCTGGACGCGCAGAAAAAGATCCAGGGCAACCGGCAGATCGTTTCGGATTTCCTGTTGGGGGACGGGACCACGAATTACTCGTTTGCGCCCGTGGTCATTGAGGAATTGACGGCCACGCAGAAATCGCCGGAGGGCTGGACGGCGCAACGGACGACGGGCTTCCGCATGACCCAAACCGTCCGGGTGGAGTCGACCGATGTGGACCGGATCGACAAGCTGGATACGACGCCATTGGTGGAGCAGGGCGTAATTTTCACGTCGGAAGCGCCCAAGTTTATTTACACCCGCGCGGGCGAGGCGAAGATTGAAATGCTCGCCGATGCGACGAAGGATGCGCGCAGCCGCGCGGAACAGATTGCGTCCCAGGGCGGCCGGAGCATTGCGGAACTGCACGACGCCGACATGGGGGTTTTTCAAATCACCCCCGAACATGAGGCGACGACGAGCTGGGAAGGCCAGAACGACACCACCTCCCGCCAAAAGACGATTACCGCCGTGGTAACCGCGACCTTTTTGTTGAAGTGATTTTAACTGTGGAAGCACGCTCTTTGAAATTTGCGGCCGAGGCCTGTGCGGCGGAGATCCGCCGTGGTTCGGGGGAAGTCGTGTTCCAGAACGTGAACACGGATTCGCGGCAGGTTCGGCCTGGGGACCTGTTTGTGGCCCTCAAAGGGGATCGTTTTGACGGCCACGATTTCGTGTCCCAAGTGGCGGGGCCGGGGGCCGTGGCGATGTTGGTGGAGCGCAACCGCATGCCGGATCACCTGCCCGAATGCGCGGTGCTGGTGGTGGAAAATACCCGGACCGCTTTGGGCCAGCTGGGCGCGGCGTATCGCCGGCAGTTTGAGTTGCCGGTGATCGCGGTGGGCGGTTCCAATGGGAAAACCACCACAAAAGAACTGGTCGCCGCCTTGTTGCGCCAGAAATTGCCGGCACTGTGGAGCCAGGCGAGTTTTAACAACGACATCGGCGTGCCGCTGACCTTGCTGCAATTGGAATCCCAGCATCGCGCGGCGGTGCTGGAAGTGGGAACGAATCATCCGGGCGAGCTGGCGCCGCTGGTGCGGATGGTGAACCCGGGTATCGGCATCATCACAAATATCGGCCGGGAGCATTTGGAATTTTTTGGAGACGTCGCCGGGGTGGTGAAGGAAGAAGGGATGCTGGCGGAGTTATTGCCCGCGACCGGAACGTTGATTTTGAATGGCGATGATGCCTATTCCCACGAGATTTCGCTGCGCACGAAGGCCCGGGTGGTCCGGGTGGGCCTCGGCGAGAAGAACGACTGGCGCGCTAAGGGCGCGCGGCTGGACAAAGGCGGCGTGAACTTTCGCGTGGAAGGTCCCCAAGCCGGATTGAACGGCGATTATCGGGTGAATTTATTGGGGCGGCACCAGGTGTTGAACGCCCTCCTGGCGATTGCGGCCGGTGCGGAACTGGACTTGGGTCGTGCTGAAATTCAGCGCGGCCTGGCCGAATGCCAGCCCGCGAAAATGCGGTTGCAATATTGGGAGGCCAACGGGATTCGCGTGTTGGATGATACCTACAACGCGAACGCGGATTCCACACTGGCCGCGCTGGAAACGCTGTGTGATCTGCCGCTGCAAGGCCGCCGGGTGGCGGTGTTGGGCGACATGGCTGAACTCGGGACCCAGAGCGCAGCGGCTCATGTGGAAGTGGGACGCCGGGCGGCAAAACTGGGCATTGGCCAGCTTTTTGTGATCGGGAAGATGGGGCCGGTGACGGCCCGCGCGGCGCGGGACGCCGGCCTGACCCGGGTGATCGAATTCGCCGAGGTCGAAACGGCGGCTCCGGCGATCAAGAATTTTTTGAAAACGGGCGACGTGGTTTTGTTGAAAGCCTCACGTGTTTCGCATTTGGAACGTATCGCCGAGTCTTTGCAGACGGAAAGAATGTGACGGAAACATGATCTATTACCTCAGTCAACACTTGGTCGACTGGGCGCACGGCACGGACTGGGAAAACCAGACGTCGGCATTGCGCCTGTTCCGCTACATCACGGTGCGCTGCGCCGGGGCGGCGATCACCTCGTTGTTACTGAGCTGGTGGCTGGGGCCGAAAATCATCCGCTGGCTGAAGCAGTTGAAATTTGGGCAGGATTATTCCGACCGGGCCGAAGAGGCCGGTGGACTTGCTGCGCGGGTTCTCAGCAAGAAAGGAACGCCGACGATGGGCGGAGTGCTGATCGTGATGGTGCTGGTTTTTTCCACCATGTTATGGACGCAATGGAACGCGCTGGTGGAATTGACCCTGCTGTCGGTGCTGGTCTTGTCGGGACTGGGATTCTACGACGACTATGCCAAGATCCTGAAGCAGAGTGGAGGAGGAACGCCGCCGCGAGTCAAATTAATCGTTCAATTTGCGCTCGCGATGTTTGTCGGGATCTACCTGTGGTATTTGCCGGCGCGCAGCGAGCTGCACCTGGTTGGCAGCAAGAATGTAATTTATAGCAATCTGGTGACGAACATCGTGTTACCGTTTTTTAAATACCCAATCTATATCGGCGGGATCGCGGGGGTTGTGGTAGTGTTGTTAACGATCATGGGGAGTTCGAACGCCGTGAATTTGACCGACGGCCTCGACGGTCTGGCGATCGGGTGCACGCTGATTGTCGGTTTTGTCTTTTTGTTCTTTACCTATCTGGCAGGTAACATTAAGACCGCCACGTACTTGCAGATCCCGTTCGTGCCGGGCGCGGGAGAATTGACCGTCTTTTGCTCGGCCCTGATTGGGGCGGGATTAGGCTTTTTGTGGTTCAACTGCCATCCGGCCCAGGTTTTCATGGGAGACACGGGATCGCTGGCCTTGGGGGGTGCTTTTGGGATTGTGGCGGTTTTGATTCACCAGCCGATTGTGTTAGTCATTGCGGGTGGGGTATTTGTGGCAGAAGCGGTGTCGGTTTTGCTGCAAACGGGGTGGTTTAAATATACGCGGATGCGTACCGGGACAGGACAGCGGATATTCTTGATGGCTCCTTTGCATCATCATTTCGAAAAAAAGGGGTGGTATGAGTCACAAGTGGTAATGAGATTTTACATTTTATGTGTTTTATGCGGGGTGGTGGCACTGGCGACCTTAAAATTGAGGTAAAAGATGCAATTAAACCTGCAAAAACAACGTTTTGTTCCTTGCGCCGACCGCGTCCGGCTGATAAATCATCAGCTAGCAGTGGCAGCGCAAACACCCGCCGGTGAGACGTTTTTCAGTTCCAACACAATTTTTCGGACGGCGGGTATATTTATTGCTACCCACCAAGCCAAAACCAGTTTAAAACGCAGTGGAATTTGCCGAGGGAAAATTTCGCAGCGAAAAATCAAAATAAACCTCGAAGAAAGGACGCCACCGGCGCCACTATCATGACTAATCCAAATCCGTTCGTCCCGCAAGGCTCGCTCTTGTCGCAACAAAGCAAACGTCAATCCCGCATGAAAATCGGCGTGTTTTGTGTGCTGGCGATCAGCGTTACGGGGCTGATGGCGATGTTGATTCAAGGTTGCAAGCGCCAGCCCGAGGTTGCCGCGACTGACACCAATAGCGCGTCCTTGGATACCAATTCCTCGACAGCGCTGGCGCCGGATACGAATGCCCCGACCGACGTCTCCAACAGCATGGCTTCGGCGGCCGGCCCCAGTAATTCTGTGCCGTCCGTGATTCCCGCTCCGATTCCGACCCCGCTGCCGACGCCCGCGCCGACGCCGGTGCCGTCCGTGCCCGACCTGTCCGCGTCTGGTGGTGAATACGTTGTCGTCAAGGGTGATACGTTCGCGAAGATCGCCAAGAAGAATGGGGTCAGCACGAAGGCTTTGGAAAACGCCAATTCGGCGGTTCAACCGACCAAGTTGAAAGTCGGCATGAAGCTCGTCCTCCCCGCAGGCAGCAAAGGCGCGGCGGACAATTCGGTTTCAACCCCCACTGCCTCGTTCAGCGCCACGGATTCTGGAACGGAACTGTATGTGGTGAAATCGGGTGACACCTTGACGAAGATCGCCAAGGCTCATGGCACCACCGTGCGGGCCATCAAGGCGGCTAACAATCTGACCACGAACCGGATCGCGGTTGGCAAAAAACTGAAGATCCCGTCCAAGGCCGAAGCCCCGGCGCCGGTCGCGCCCGCTCCGATGGAACCCGCTCCGCTCGCTCCGGCCCCGGTAATGCCGCCCGCGGCGTCGCCCGTGACGGCCCCGGCCCCGGCTCCCTCACACTGAGTGTGGAGGATGGTGGCTGGCATTGGTTTATGAAATAAAATGAAAGTCGCCGTCACAACTTTGGCTTTTTGCGTCGCCGCCCTGCTCGCGTTGGGGTTGGTGATGCTTTACAGCTCGAGTATGACGCAGGTGGGTCCGCAATACCTGCAGATGCAGTTGGTGTGGTGTACGTTGGGGTTTATGTGCTGCGTGGGTGCGACGAGTCTGGATTATCAGCTGCTGCGAAAAAATGCGTGGCTGATATACGGTTTCGCAGTTTTATTGCTGGTCCTGGTTTTGGTTCCACACCTGCCCGGACCGGTTCATACCTTAAAGATTAACGGCGCACGCCGCTGGTTTGACATCCACGGCGTGCGTTTCCAACCTTCCGAGCTTGGCAAGATTGCGCTCATTATCGCCCTGGCTTGGTACGGGGACCGGTTCCAACGGCGGATGCATACTTTGACCTGGGGCATTCTGCTGCCCGTGTGCATCATCGCCGCCCTGCTCGCCCTGGTATTCCGGGAACCGGATCGCGGTACGACCATATTGCTCGCGGCGGTCAGCGGCTCCCTGTTGCTCCTCGCCGGGGTGCGGTGGCGCTTCATTGTGCCGCCGGTCATCCTCGCCGGGGTCGCCTTGACCTTTTCCATTCTCCATGATCCGATGCGAATGAAACGGATTTTTAGCTGGCTGGATCTGGAGCAAAACAAGCAAGGGGTTGGTTATCAGGCATACCAGGCGATGATCGCCCTGGGTTCTGGCGGCTGGAACGGGCTTGGGCTAGGCAACGGTTTGCAAAAGCACGGGTTCGTTCCCGAAAATCACACGGATTTTATTTTTTCCGTCATTGGTGAAGAGTTGGGATTGGTGGCCACGCTGCTGATTATTGTGGCGTTTATTATTTTGATATTTTGCGGGATGCACATTGCGCTGCGGGCCAAAGACACTTTTGGAACGCTGCTGGCGGCGGGCATCACGCTGCTTATCGGTTTCCAGGCGTTCATCAACATTGGCGTGGTTACCAGTGCGTTGCCGAACAAGGGGCTGCCGCTGCCGTTTATCAGTTATGGTGGCTCCAATCTGCTCGCGATGATGACCTGTGTGGGAATCCTGTTTAGTGTCGCCCGCCAGGCGCCGGTTCGGGAGAAACTGCCGGTTTCCGATGCCTCGGCCAGTGACAATCCTTTTGCCGCCAAGGCCGCATGACCCTTCCCGCCACATCCAAGCCGTTCGTCGCCATTGCCTGCGGCGGAACCGGCGGACACCTCTTTCCCGGGTTAGCCGTCGCGGGGCAATTGCAGGCCCGCGGTTGTGACGTGGTCTTGTTGATTTCCCCCAAGGAAGTGGACCAGGCGGCCGTGAAATCCGTTCCCGCTATCAAAACCTTGATTCTGCCGACGGTCGGATTGCAAAATCGGAATTACTTTTCGTTTGCGTACAGTTTTTGGAAGTCGTGGCGGACGGCGGGCCGCTTTTTTAAGCAGAATCCTCCGGCGGCCGTGCTGGCCATGGGGGGATTTACCAGCGCCCCGCCCATTTTCGCCGCCCGCCATGCCGGCGCCAGGACTTTCCTGCACGAGTCCAATACGATTCCCGGCAAGGCGAACCGCTTTCTTTCCCGTTACGTGGATGAGGCGTTTATCGGTTTCGGCGAAGCGGGCGACCGGCTCAAGGCCCGGAAGACAACGGTGACAGGCACTCCGGTTCGCGCCCAATTTTCCGGCGTGTCCGAGCGAGCCATGGAATGCCGGACGGCGTTGGGATTGGACCCGGAACGTCCGACTATTTTAGTGGTAGGTGGAAGCCAGGGGGCGCGGGGATTGAACGAAATGGTTCTTGCCGCGCTGCCGTTATTGAAGGCCCGGCAATGGCAGTGGCTGCATCTCGCCGGGGTGAGCGATGAAGCCAAAGTCCGGGATGGGTACGCCGAGCAGGGAATCAAAGCCATCGTAAAACCGTTTTTCGCGGAAATGGATCTGGCTCTCGGCGCGGCGACCGCGGCGGTCAGCCGGGCCGGCGCGTCCTCGCTCGCGGAGATCGCGGCGTGCCGCTTGCCCTCGCTATTGGTTCCTTTTCCGGCCGCGGCCGACAACCACCAGTTTTATAATGCGCGCGCCTTTGTTTCGTCGGGCGCGGCGTTGTTGCAGGAACAGAAATCGGCCACGCCGGAAAACGTTGCGGCGCTATTGACCGCGTTGGTGGAAGACGGCCAGCTGCGGACTAAGATGAAAACCGCGTTAGCTCAATGGCACGCACCGCAAGCGGCTGAGCAAATTGCCAGCCATATTCTGGAAAATATTTTATTGAGCCGGGAGCAGGCCGGTTCGGCACGGGGCCAGCAGGGCCGCCGGTCCGGCCAGCCTGCCGACAGCGCGCAACATGCGGTGGGTTGAAAGCCCGCCGCGAGAATTCAGGCCAACCATGCACATTTCGCCCCAGATTGTTGAAGATCTATCCGCCTATCTTTCGGCGGACACCGTCATCCGCCTGGATGAATCCATGGCGAAACACACGACCCTGCGCGTGGGCGGCCCCGCGGATTTATTTGTCGAGCCGGCCTCGGAGGCGGATCTGGGCGCGCTGCTGCGATTTTGCCGGGAACGTGGAATCGAGTTTTTTATTCTGGGTCGCGGCTCAAATCTCCTCGTGCGGGATGGCGGCTATCGCGGGATGGTCATCTGCCTGTCACAGCCGGAAGTAAGCCGGATCGAAGTGATCGGCCAGCAGGTGCGGTGCGGAGCGGGCGCAAAATTGAAATTGGTCGCCGTGGAAGCCAAGCGGCACGGGCTCAGCGGCCTCGAATTTTTGGAGGGCATTCCCGGAAGCGTTGGCGGCGCGTTGCGGATGAACGCCGGCGCCATGGGCAGTGCCACGTTTGACGCCGTGGTTTCCGTGCGCATGATGGATTACGAAGGCAATATCCGGGAATTGGCGGCCGCCGAGATGCGGGTGGAATACCGGTCCTGCGTCACGCTCAAAACCAACATCGCAGTGGAGGTCGTGTTTAAAGGCATTCCGGCCGATCCCGAACAGATCCAGGCGCGGATGAAGGCCTACAGCGAGAAGCGCTGGTCTTCCCAGCCGGCGGCTCCGAGCGCGGGCTGCATGTTCAAGAATCCCCGGGATATCCCGGCCGGCCGGCTGATCGACGAGCTGGGCTTGAAAGGGACGCAGGTCGGCGGCGCGCGGATTTCGCAGGAGCACGGGAATTTTCTGGTGAACGACGGCAAAGCGTCCGCCCGCGACGTCCTGACCCTGATCGAGATGCTGCAGGCGAAGGCGAAGAGTGAGCGGGGCGTGGAACTGCACACGGAAGTGGAAGTTATCGGCGTCTAAATATTGACAACCAAAATGGTTCCATTATGGTTGCGGGATGATCACTTTGACCATCAAAGGCATCTCCAAAGAAGCCCATCGCGAGTTGAAAAAGCGCGCCGCGACGCATGGCCGGAGTTTGAACACGGAGGCGATCGCGGTGCTGGAGGCCAGTGTTCACAGCGTGCCGGCCGAGGCCGGCGCAGTCATCCAAAAAGCGCGGGAGTTTCGCAATTCGCTTAAATTTCAGTTTGCCAACACCGGACCCAAGAGATCCAAGCGCCAGGGCGCCGCATGATCGTCGCCGATAACAATGTGCTGGTGGCCTTCTGGCTGCCGGGAGCGTGGACCGAGCTGGCGGAAGCGGTGAAGTTGCGGGACAGCGTCTGGGGGGCGCCGATACTCTGGCGCGCGGAATTCCGGACGGTGCTGGCGGCCCATCTGCGGAACGGTTTGTTGACCGAGGCGGAGGCGAACACGGCTTATCTCAATGCGCAACGGGACATGGGTGAAAAAGAGTTCACCGTGCCGACCGAACCCATTTTGCAATTGGTGCTGGGTTCGGATTGCAATGCCTTTGAATGCGAGTATGTGGCGCTGGCGGCGGATTTGGCCGTGCCCCTGGTGACGACCAACGAGAAAATTTTGCGGGCGTTTCCGAAAATCGCCGTTTCTTTGGCGGAATTTGCGAGGAAAAAAGCGTGAATGCGAAACTAAATATCACGGTGATGCTGGGCGGTCCCAGCGCGGAACGCGAAGTCTCACTGCGGACGGGCGCCGCCGTGGCGGCGGCGTTGCGGTCCCTGGGCCATTCGGTTCAAGAGCTGGATCCCCAGAAGCCCGATTGGGTTTTGCCCACGCCCACGGATGTCGTGTTTTTGGCGCTGCACGGCACCTACGGCGAAGATGGGACGGTGCAGAAGGAGCTCGATTGCCTGGGAGTCACTTACACCGGCTGCTCGGCGCTGGCCAGCCACATTGCTTTTGACAAGGTGCTGACCAAGCAAAAATGTTTGGCCGCGAAGGTTCCGACGGCGCGATTTGCCGTCGTGGATTCTCCGCAGGCGCCCTGGCCTGTGGGTTGGGCGCCGCCGGTCGTGGCGAAGCCGGTCCGGCAGGGATCGAGCGTCGGCTTGCAGTTTATCAATCGGGTGGAAGACTGGCCGTCCCAGATTGCCGCCAGCCTTCAGTTTGATACCGAAGCTTTGGTGGAAGAAAAGATTGTTGGCCGCGAGACGACGGTGGGAATTCTCGGCGATCTGATTTTGCCCGTGGTGGAAATTCGACCGAAAACTGGCAGTTACGATTATCGGAACAAGTACACCTCCGGCGCGACGGAATATTTTTGCCCGGCGGAGTTCGACGCGGAAACCACGCGCCGGATTCAATCCGCCGCATTCGGCGCCTTTCAGGCCATTGGCGGCCGGGACTACGCCCGCGTGGATGTCATGGTGCGGGCGGACGGAACGCCCGTCGTTTTGGAAGTGAACACGCTTCCCGGGATGACGGAGACCAGCCTGCTGCCGAAGGCGGCGGCGGCCGCCGGATTGGATTATGCGACGCTATGCCAGCGGATGATCGACCTGGCCCTGGCGCGGAAAAACTCCCCGCGCGAGCGGGAGTTACCAAAAGCTTATGTGGTTTAAACGCGAACCGAAAAATCGCCGGTTGGGCCGTGGGCACGTCCTGGACGTGAAGCTGCGTTCCGATCAAGTGCGCGCGACCCGTTTCCGCATGGTTTCGGTGGCGGCCTGCGTTGTTTTTGGAACGGTATTCGGCCTCTACCTGTTCTGGCGTTCCGGGGAATGGCTGCTGGACAAATTCGTCTATGAGAACGCGGATTTCGCCATTCAAACCGTGGAAGTTCATAGCGACGGCGTGATTTCGCCGGAACAGTTGCGGCGCTGGTCCGGAGTGAAGCAGGGGGCGAACCTCATCGGGCTGGACCTGACGATTGTGAAGCGGAACCTGGAAATGATTTCCGTGGTGGATTCGGTTTCCGTGGAGCGGGTGCTGCCCCACACGCTGAAAATCTGGGTGGTGGAACGGCAGCCGGTGGCTCAGATCAACGTGCCGCATTCGGACGCCGACGGCAATATCACTGTGTCCGTCTACCAATTGGACAACCAAGGTGTGGTCATGCAGCCGCTGGATCCGCGCTTGTCCACCGTGCCGATTTCGCAGATCAGCGACCAGTTGCCCGTCGTCACGGGCTTGAACTTGTACGAGATTCAGCCGGGCCACCGCGTGGAATCGCGCCAGGCGCAGGCGGCGCTGCAACTCGTGAGTTCGTTTGAACGTTCCCCCATGGTGGGGTTGGTGGATTTGCAACGCATTGATGTTTCCGCGCCCGGCGTGGTGGTGGTCAACACGGTTCAAGGCAGCGAAATCACCTTCGGATTGGATAATTTAGAGCTGCAGTTGCGCCGGTGGCGCGAAATTTACGACTGGAGCCAGCATCAGGGCAAAACGATTGAATCGGCGGATCTGGCGGTGGCGAATAATGTGCCGGTGCATTTGCTGGCGGCCACCCTCTCTCCCGACAGCGCTCCCAAAGCGGTAAAACCCCTAAAAATCCGGAGGAAGAATGTTTGACGATTCCAACATCATCGTTGGTCTGGAAATTGGCACTTCGAAGGTGTGCGCCGTGGTGGGCGAACAAGGCGTCGATGGCGCCTTGAACATCATCGGGGTCGGCCAGGCGCGATCGCGCGGCGTGCGCAAGGGCGAGATCGTCGACACGGCGCAGGCGGAAGAGGATGTGCGCAACGCCATTGTCGAGGCGGAACAAATGGCCGATGCGGAGATTCGCAGTGTTTTCCTGGGGGTTACCGGCGGTCATATCCGCGGTTTTAACAATCGCGGCGTTCATCCGGTGGTATCGGCGGACCGGGAAATTTCCGACGACGACGTGCAGGACGTCATCAAGAACGCCAAGGCCATTAATTTGCCGACGGAGAACAACGTGATTCACGCCGTCCGGCAGCATTTCATTGTGGATGGCCAGGATGGGGTGACCAATCCCGTGGGCATGCTGGGTTCCCGGCTGGAGGTGGATGTGCATGTGGTGCACGGCCACACGAACCGTTTGCAGAACGCCATCCGGCTGGTGAAAGGATTGCAATTGCAGGTGGAGGAAATCGTCTCCAATGGCCTGGCCACCTCCCTGGCGCTGCTGACCAACGAGCAGAAGGAATTGGGCGCCCTGGTCATTGATATTGGCGGCGGCACCACGGATTATGTGGTTTACGTCGGCGGCGTGATCAAGCACACCGGCGTGCTGGCGGTCGGCGGGGATCATGTTTCCAACGATCTGGCCTACGGTTTGAAAGTGCCGCTCAGCCGGGCGGAAAAATTGAAGTTGGAACATGGCGCGGCCGTGGTGGAGGAATCCATCAAGGGCCAGACCGTCACTTTGACCAATGAATTGGGGCTCCCGCTGAAAACCATCAACATCGAGCATCTGCGCCAGATCATGTCGCTGCGTTTGGAGGAAATCTTCCAGTTGATTGCCCAGGACCTGGAGCATGCCGGGCTGTACGCTTATCTGCGCTCGGGGGTCTATTTGACGGGCGGCGGCGCGCGCGTGCCGGGTTTGTCCACGCTCGCGGAACCCATTTTGCAGATGCCGGTTTCTTATGGAAAAACCAGCTCGGTGAGCGGTCTGAAATCCGCGCTGGATCAGCCGGAATTTTCGACGGCGATTGGGCTGGCGAAGTTCGGGTCGTTCAAAGCCCGTAAAAACGGCGGGAAATCATCCCTGGCCCACGGACTGAAAAGCACCATCACCAGTTTCTGGCGTCGTTCCTAACCTTGTCTTGCCATGAATACTGAATCCGATCCGCAACCCACGCCCTCCGAAGGCACGAACCGGCCGGTGGTAAAAATTTTTGGCGTCGGCAACGCCGGCGTGGACCTGCTCGACCGCTTCGACCGCACGGAATTCGCCGGCGCGGATTTTGTGGCGATCAATACCGATGCGTCATCCCTGGCGAATTCGACGGCCACGGTGAAGATCCATCTGGAAACCAAATTGATGCGCGGTTTGGGAACGGGCGGTGATCCCGAGCGCGGACGCGCGCTGGCGGAGGAACATTTTTCCACTTTGAAATCGGCCTGTGCCGGGGCGAATGTTGTTTTAATTGTGGCCGGTCTGGGCGGCGGGGCTGGCAGCGGCATTGCGCCCGTGCTGGCCAAGGCGGTCAAGGATTCCGGCGCGTTGGCGCTGGCGTTCGTGACGCTTCCGTTTGGCTGCGAAGGCAACCGCCGGTTGAACCAGGCCCAGGCGGGACTGGAACAGTTGAAGGCCGTGGCCGATGGCGTGGTCTATTTATCGAACCAGAAGGCATTTAAGTTGATCGACGAAAATACGAGCGTGCTCGAGACCTTTCGGATCACCGGTTCGTTGATTTCGGAAAGTGTCTGCGGGGTGTGGCGCTTGCTGACCCGGCCAGGTTTGATCCAGATTCATTTTGATGACTTGTGTTCGCTGCTGCGCGACCGCCATTCGGAAAGCGCATTCGCTTTTGTCGAAGCGGCCGGCCCGGCCCGCTCGCGGGAAACGGTGGAAAAATTGCTGGCGCATCCGTTGCTGGACGATGGGCGCGCCTTGGGCGAGGCGGACGCGTTGCTGATCAGTATCATGGGCGGCAAAGACCTGACGATGGCGGAAATTAACCGCGTGATGGAGCAGATCAACCGTCACTGCGAGAAAGCCGTCGTGATCATGGGTGCGGCCATCGATCCGGAGATGAAAAACCGCCTCTCGATCACGTTGATCGCCGCCCGGAATTCCGGCCCAAAATCGACCGGCTCGGAAAAGACGGAGACGGAAGAAGCAGCCGCGAATCGCCTGGCCGGCCCGCGGACACATCAGCGGTCGGTGACGCCGGCGAATCCCGGCGCGGGTGAGCATCGGGACATTTTGGCCGGACGTCACGGCAGCCGGGGCGGCCGGCGGCCCACGGCAAAAATGCTGCAAACGCAATTGCCGCTGGCGATTGTTTCCAAGGGCCGGTTCGATAAAAGCGAGCCGACGATTTATAAGGGAGAGGATTTGGATATCCCCACCTATATTCGCCGGGGTGTGCCGCTGAATTAATCGGCTGAAATTCGCGCGCTTTTCGATGAACCTTGAAAGTCGGGTTTTGAATCTCAACGACTTGCGCGGTTTGACCCCTCGCGCTCTCCATGAACCTCAAAATGTGGGATTTGATTTCCAATGACTTACGCGGCCTCACCCCTCACCCTAACCCTCTCCCCGTTGAGGGGAGAGGGCGCCGCGTTGGGATGTTCGGGCATATTTCGAACGTCCTCCGGCAGTACCTCCCACTCCAGTTCAAGGGTTGGATGGGCGAACTTTGGTTCGGGGAAATCTTTCCCCGTTGATGGGCGAGGGAGACGCGGTGGCCAATCGTTGTTGTTTTTTCGTCGTCCGGCATGCCGACCGTAGCGGTTAATGGCTGGGGAGCAGGTCCTATGAAACCGCAGCTTTGCGTTGACTTCAAAATGCGGGCATTGATCTTTATGCCCTCACGCCCACCGGGGTTTCTCTGCTTCAGGATTCGGTTGGCATCCCCGAAAACGGGGGCTGGTCGCGGGCTGATTTTTCGCTCAGACTCTTTTGATACATTCTATGCCGCAGTGGCCGTTCCGTTGTTCATAACGTTCTAATCATCTAAAACCATCGCTTTATGCATCCCCGCTCGTCGAAACCGAAGCCCACCCTTGCTGGATTCTCGATGGTTTTACTGGGAGCAATTTGCCTGCTGATGACGTTGATCGCCCGGGCGGCCATTCCGCCAAGACGGTCGATCGATCAGGTTTTGCTCGTTTTAAATGCCAATAGCGCTGCTTCAAAGGCGATTGGCTCCGATTACCTTCAGAAACGTGCCGTCAGAAATCTACTTGTGGTCCACTGCCAGGATTCGGCGGTGAGCACTGAAAATGAAACGATCGCGCAGACCAATTATGTTCAGTTCATCGAAACTCCGATCCGGAATTATCTGGCGTCCCATACGAACATCGATTTCATCGTGCTGACCAAGGGCATTCCGATTCGCATCCAAGGGTCCGCCATGGGCAGTTGTGATGAGCACAGCACCGAGGCTCGTCAAATCCGGGGTCACCCTTCGGTTGATAGCATGGTGGCCGCGCTGGATTATGAGCAGCTTCCGGGCGCCATGAAAGTCGACATCACCGGGTCCGGCGCCGTTGGCTGCGCTTATTCGAACCGTTTTTGGAATGCCCATGAACCCTTTTCGCACGCGAAATTCGGCGGGTATCTCGTTACCCGCCTCGATGGCTATACGGTGGCCGATGCGACCGGATTGGTGGCGCGGGCGTTGGCGGCGGAACAAGGATTGACCAACGGAAAAGTTCTGTTCGATATTCAACCGATTTTTGGTCTGGGCGATGCGGCGACGCAACCGGGTCCTATTACGGGCACGGTTATTTTGAGGGAATCGCCCTGGAGCGAATTTAATGCGGACATGCAGCATGCGCACGAATTGCTGGCCGGGCGCGCCATTGCGGATGAATTGGATACGACGGAAACTTTTATCGGCCAGCGCACGAATCTGCTCGGCTATTTCTCGTGGGGCAGCAATGATGCGAAATATCAGGCCGAAGCCTATCAAACCCTTTTCTTCGCACCCGGGTCCATCAGCGACACGGCGGTATCCACGAGTGGCCGGACGTTCCTGCCGACGGCGGGAGGACAATCGCTGCTCGATGATTTGATCGCTCACGGTCTCACCTGTGGTAAAGGGTACGTGGACGAACCCGAGCTGCAGGCCATTGCCTCGCCGACCATTTTGATGGATCGCTACACCGCAGGTTATAGCATGGCGGAAAGTTTTTATGCCGCCTCCCATTTTGTCGGCTGGGAAGACGTGGTCCTCGGCGACCCGTTGTGCAGTCCCTACGGCAAATCCGCCAGAGGTCTGCCGAAAAAATAGTGACGCCGGCCGATCGCGGCTCCCTCGCCCCTCAACGGGGAGCCCAAACGGAGCCACTGAAACGACAGCCTTTAGCCGCGGATGAAACACAGATCACACCGGCGGCTTTAGCTTAGTTGGCCGTTTAGTTATGGCTACAACAACGATTATGGACTCATACGACTGACCGACAAATCCTTACTTGGGCTTGGTGGACACAATCGTTTTAGAAATACCGGCAATGACATCGTTGCTTTCGATGCACCACCGGTGCGCGAATCGGAAATTGCCAGCCCCAGCCGGATGATTGCCATCGGTGATTCGATGGATTATTTGTTTGAGCGAACAGGCAAAGATCCCAGATGGAGCGACATAACAAGCACGCCATGGCGATTCTTCGGGGATCATAAGGGGTGGAAGTGGAAGGGTCCTAGAAAAATGACATGTGTGTCACTTTTCTAGGACCCTTTCACGCTTGTTCAAGTTCCACACTACTTTCCAGTCGTCAGCCGGGTGTTGCTGTTTTGCTGCTACAACGTGATCAGCCTCACAACGGTTTGCCTTGCCGGGCTGTAGTCATACGAAGGCGGGCGATCGTTTCAACCACAATGACATCCGAAGTGTCATTTTTCTAGGACCCAGTCAGACCTGCCGCGCTGCGGGTTGCGCCGGATTTGGTCTGTGGCTTCGTTGCTCGTTGGTCACAGCCCCCTGCGGGGATGCTCCCTCCTTGCGCCTCGCCACAGACCAACTTGGACGCAACGACTTGCGCGTAATTAAGAATTAGGCCACTAAGCCGCGACCAGCCGGTTCTTCGCCTGATATGCGAGGACATCGGTGAGCAAGGAATTAATATCGGCCTCGCTGGTGCGCCAGGAGCACATGAGCCGGACGACGCCGCTGCCGATAAAGCTATAAATAACCCAGCCTTGATCGCGCAAGTATTGGATCAGGTCTTTCGGCATGGCGACGAACACCGCGTTGGCTTCCACGGGGTGGGCGGGAATGAGTTTGGCCTCGACCTCGAGACGGCTCGCGAGCTTCGCCGCGCAACGATTGGCATGCTGGGCATATTTCAGCCAGACACCGTTTTCCAACATGCCGACCCAGCCGGCGGCGTGAAAGCGCATTTTCGAAGCCAGCTGGCCGGCCTGCTTGCAGCGATATTCAAAATCCTGCGCCAGGGCCCGGTTAAAGAAAATCACGGCTTCACTGTTCACCATGCCGTTTTTGGTTCCCCCGAAGCAGAGGACATCGATGCCCGCCTGCCAGGTGGCGGCCTTGGGCGAGATCCCGAGGGAGGCCACCGCGTTCGCAAACCTTGCACCGTCCATATGGGTGGCGAGTTTGAACCGCTTGGTCATTTGATGAATGGCCGCCAGTTCGTCCGGCTTATATACCGTCCCTTGTTCCGTGGACTGCGTGAGACTGACCACGCGGGGTTTGGGATAATGAATATCCGTCCGCCGGGAGGCCAGCTCTTCAATGGCCGCCGGCGTGATTTTAGCATGCAGTCCGGGGGCGCCCAGCAGCTTCGTGCCGTTGGAGAAAAATTCGGGCGCGCCGCACTCGTCATCCTGAATGTGAGCATGCTCGTGGCAGATCACGCTGTGGTACGACTGGCAGCAGGCGGCCAGGGCGAGGGAATTGGACGAGGTGCCGTTGAAAACAAAGAATACTTCGCAATTCGTCTCGAAGAGCTCCCGTAACATGTCCGCGGCGTGGGCGGTCCAGATATCATTTCCGTAGGAGGGAAGATAACCTTCGTTGGCCCGCACATAGGCGTCCAACACTTCGGGGCATATGCCCGCGGTATTGTCGCTGGCGAACTGGCATTTTTGAACCGGCGCGTCTGCTTTCAACATTGGCAAGAAGTACTCCTTATTTGTTCTGGGCACAATGCCGAAATTGAAATTCAGCTAATCGCTAAGAACCTCAGCAGCAACGCTTCAGACCTCTTGACACCGTTAATCTCCCCCATTTTGGGGGGCTTCCGAGTTGGCGCTGTTAGCCCCCCAATGGGCCGGGCCGGGTTAAACGTCCTTGCGCGGGAACAACGGGGCGGGTTCACCAATGGTATGGCCGGGAACCAACCCTCCCCACGTCGCGGCGTCGAGTTTGTCCGGAGAACCAGGCAAACCGAGTTGGGCATTGATCTTGGTGGCGGTTCCGGGCAGGAACGACCAGAGCAATACGCCTAGAATACGACAGGTTTCCGCTAAATTGTAGAGGACTTCGTCCAAGCGCTGGGCTTGGGCGGGGTCTTTCGCCAAGCGGAACGGCGCCGTTTGATCCACATACTGGTTCGCCCGGGTGACCAATCCCCAGATGCTTTGCAAAGCGGGTTGGAGCTGGTTCAGCTTTAATAAGGCCCGCGTCTCGTCCGCCGCCTTGGCGGCGTCCGCCGCCAGCTCATTGGATTTCGCCGGCACCACGCCATTGCGATAGCGCTTGAGCATGGAAAGCGAGCGGTTCACCAGGTTGCCCAGACCGTTGGCCAGTTCGGCTTGATAGCGCGATTTGAAGCCGGTATCGGTCCAATTGCCGTCCGGTCCGATATCGAGTTCGCGCAAGACGTAATAACGGAAGGCGTCCAAGCCCCATTCGTCAATCACCGCGATGGGGTCAACCACGTTGCCGGTGCTTTTGCTGATTTTAGCGCCGTCCTTTTGCCAAAAGCCATGAACTAACACCTGTTTGGGCAGCGGCAGTTTCATGGCTTTGAGCATGATCGGCCAGTAAACCGCGTGAAATTTGACGATGTCTTTGCCGATCAAATGAATGTCCGCGGGCCATAAGCCCAAGGGTTCATGCGCGGCGGCGATGCTGGCATAATTGACGAGGGCGTCAAACCAGACATAAGTGACAAAATCCTTGTCGAAGGGCAGGGGAATGCCCCAGTTCAAACGCGCCGCCGGTCGCGAGATGCACAGGTCTTCCAATTTGTTGTTCTTGAGAAACCCCATCACCTCGTTGCGGCGATAGTCCGGCTGAATGAACGTGGGATTGGCTTCGATGTAGTCGATCAGCCATTGCTGATGCTCGCTGAGCTTGAAATAATAGTTGTCTTCCTTCAGCTCGACCACTTCGCCGTAGCTGGGATCAAAGGTGCCATCGGGACGGCGGTCTTTTTCCGTCAAAAATGTCTCTTCCCGGGCAGAATAAAAACCAGTGTAGCCGGCCTTGTAAAAGTGACCCTCGGCATTGAGCTGGGCGAGCGTGGCTTGCACATACTCCTTGTGGCGCGGCTGGGTGGTGCGCACAAAATCGTCGTTGGTCAGTTCCAGTTTTTTGGCAAAAGTTTGCCAGTCGGCGGCGAGGGCGTCGCAATAGACCTGCGGAGACTTTTTCTCCGCGACGGCGGCCTGCTGGACTTTCTGGCCGTGCTCGTCCAGTCCGGTCAGGAAGAAAACCGGCTGGCCCATGCTCCGCCGCGAGCGGGCGATGACGTCCGCAACCACTTTTTCATAGGCATGGCCGAGGTGCGGCTGGCCGTTCACGTAATCAATGGCCGTCGTTATGTAAAACCGTTTGCTCATTCTTAAACGATCAGTTTGGCTGAGCGGGGCTCTATTGGCAATAACGGGTATCAAGCGTGTCGCGTATCACGCGGGAAGCCTGCGGTTTTGACCCTTCGCCGAGGAAAGAATGGTCAGCGGGTCGCTAACCATCAGGAGGCGGCCCTCCCCCGGTAAAAAATACTGGCGCGAGTTTGAATTTATGCTAATTTCTGTAAAAACAGAAATGAAACTGAATCCGGTCATTGAAAAGCTCGTCCTGCACTGGGGCGAAATGGGGGGGCGCTGGGGGATCAGCCGCATGGTGGCGCAAATCCATGCGCTGCTGTTCTTCTCGCCCCAGCCGCTGTGTGCGGATGAAATTGTCGAAGCTTTGGGGGTGGCCCGCTCCCATGTCAGCAACAGCCTGAAGGAACTGCAAACCTGGGGCGTCGTCAAGGTCGTCCATGTCATTGGCGACCGCCGGGAACACTTCCAATCCATCAAGGATGTCTGGCAACTCTTTGAAATACTGCTGGATGAGCGGAAACGGCGCGAGATGGATCCCACGCTCAAGGCGCTGCGCGAGGCTCAGGCATTGGTGAACGACGGAGCCGAGGCGGATCCCCATACCAAGGAACGCCTGAAGGAGATGCGGGATTTTTTCGAGGTGATGGATGGCTGGTTTGGCGAAGTCCGCCGGCTGCCATTGGAGTCCCGGGTTAAGCTGGTCAAATGGGGCGCCCGGATTCGGGGCTGGTTGAGATAACTTTTTTATAAAAAAGTTTCGCAAAAAACAGAAAAGACAGAATTATGAGTACAGATGGAGTTCACGCGGTCACCGGCGCGTTTGGTTATTCCGGCCGTTACCTTGCCACCCGCCTCCTGGAGGAGGGGAAAACGGTCATCACCCTGACCAATTCCGTCAACCGTTCGAATCCATTTGCCGGGAAAGTCCGGGCATTCCCGCTGTTGTTCGAGGACCCGGACCGACTCGCGGCATCGCTCGCCGGGGTCGAGGTGCTTTACAATACCTATTGGGTCCGATTTAATCACAAGCTGTTTACCCATGCCCAGGCCGTGGAAAATTCTGTGGCTTTATTCTCGGCTGCGAAACGCGCCGGCGTTCGCCGCTTGGTTCATGTGAGCATTACGAATGCGGACGAGAATTCGCCGCTGGAATATTTCGCGGGCAAGGGAAAACTGGAACGCGCCCTGAAGGAAAGCGGCCTTTCGTATGCGATCCTGCGGCCCACGGTTTTATTCGGTCGCGAAGATATTCTCATTAATAATATTGCCTGGGCACTGCGGCATTTTCCGTTTTTTACGATTTTCGGGGACGGCTCGTACCGATTGCAACCGATTCATGTCGATGATCTGGCCGAACTGGCAGTTGCGGCGGGCAAGGGGACGGAGAACACCTTGATCAATGCCATCGGGCCGGAAACGTTTACCTATCGCGAGCTGGTGACGGCGGTCGGGACGGCCATTGGCCGAACGCGACCGCTGGTCAATGTGCCGCCCGGGCTGGGCTTTGCCATGGGAAAATTGGTCGGGTGGATGATGAAAGACAAGTTCATCACGCGCGAAGAAATCCGCGGTTTGATGGCGGAGACGCTGTATGTGACAACGCCGCCGACAGGCAAGACGGCGTTGGCGGAGTGGATGAAGAAAAATTCCGCAACGCTGGGGCTGAATTACGCCAGCGAGCTCAATCGCCGCCGCGACCGGCAGACGCCGTATTTTTGAAATTGAGCGCAACAAATTTCTTCTGAAGCCCAGCCGTGCGGCCTATCCCGCCTAGGCCAACTGGATTAATAACACGTCGTGTTCGAGGTCCGCGGGGTGTGACATAAAATTTTTTCACGAGGCAAAATATGGGCGCCGTTGGCATAAAATTGCCCGCCCTCACCTGTTTCCTCTCTCCCCGGCGAGGAGATACGTATCCGTTTATTCGTAGTATCTCTGATGGAAGCAACCGGGTGGTCAACGGTATATTCCCAGCCTAGACACACATTTTTTTGAATTCCTTAGGTTTTAGGCGTTTCGAAGAATTTTGTCTTGCGCCCAGGTCCCCGGAAAGATGAAAATGCATGCTTACCATTGCTTGGGAGCTGGATAAAATCTTCGACCGAGGCACCCAACCATCAATTCATTTCGCTATGCTTTTCACTGCTGCTCAAATTGCCGAACAACTCAAAGGCGAAGTCATTGGTGATGGCTCCGTCCAACTCACCGGCTTCGCGCCCGCTGATTGCGCCCAGGCCGGCGACCTGACCTTTGCCGAGAAAGAAGCTCACTTCCTCCTAGCCGAGCAAAGCCAGGCGGCCGCCATCCTCGTGTCGCAGGCGTTCGCACCTTCCACAAAAGTTCTCATTCGCGTGCGAGACGCCCGGGTGGCAATGGCCCGGATACTGCCCCTCTTTTTCCCGCCGGATCACTCACCATCCGGCATTCATCCCAGTGCCATTATCGATGCTTCGGCACAAATTGATCCCACGGCCCATGTCGGGCCGCATTGCGTGATCGGCGCTCGCGTCCGGTTGGGCGCGCGTTCGGTGCTGATGGGCGGCAATCATATCGGCCGCGATTGCCAGATTGGCGATGACACCTGCCTGTACCCCAATGTCGTCGTTTATGCGCACACCCAGATCGGTCAGCGCGTCAACATCCATGCCGGCACCGTCATCGGTTCGGATGGCTACGGCTATGTGTTCGACGAGGGCCGCCATCGCAAGGTGCTCCAGGTCGGCAACGTCATTATTGGCGACGACGTTGAGATCGGCTCCAACGCGGCGATAGACCGCGGCGCTCTCGGTTCCACCTTGATTGGCCAAGGCACCAAGATTGATAACCTTGTGCACGTCGCGCACAACGTGGTGATGGGCGAGCATTGTCTCGTCATGGGTCAGGTGGGTTTTGCGGGCAGCTCGCAATTCGGAAACTATTGCGTGATTGCCTCACAGTCAGGCATTGCCGGCCATTTGAAAATTGGCACTCAGGCCGTGGTCGGAGCCAAGTCCGGCGTCATGCGCGACGTCCCCGACGGCGGCCGGGTCCTGGGCATCCCCGCCGCGCCAGACCGGCAGGCGAAGCGGCAGATGATTGCGGTGCAGCAGTTGCCTGACCTGCTCCATCGCGTACGAGAACTGGGGCAGCAGATCGAACAACTCCGCGCTAAAGTCGGGGTATGATTGAGGTTTTTCCGAAAGTTCCCTACCCGGGTCCTTGAACCCAAAAATGAGATTTTACCGCTACGCTGAGAGCTTGCCGTAAAAGGTTTGGCTGCTATCATCACGCTCGGCTGTAGCGGAAAACCAGCCAATAAACAAACACCGCGTGAAACACGAACTATCCCATTTTGCCGCCCGGCTGGGCGCGCTGATTTCCCGGCCCTCGGGCGCGATCGGCGCCAGCCAATTCTCCGACTTGGCTCTCGAACTGTTCGCATTGCAATACGCCTGTAATCCGGCTTTTCGCCAGATATGCGATGCCCGACAAGTATCCCCGCTCACCCTTAAGTCATGGAATCGAATTCCTTTTGTTCCGACGGGCGCATTCAAAGTGCTGGAACTCAGCAGCCTGAATCCCGAAGAGCGGACGAACGTTTTTCATTCCAGCGGCACCACCGGGCAAAGTAATAGCCGACATTTTCACAGCCCCGAATCGCTGCATCTGTACCAGCAATCATTGTGGTCCTGGTTTGAGCGGCATTTTGATGCTCGCAATGATTTTCTGTTTTTGACTCCGGTACCGGCCGCCGTTCCCCATTCATCGTTGGTCCATATGTTTGAGATAATCCGCGCCAGGTGCGGTCAGCCGGTTTCGCGTTTTACCGGCCGGCTCGATGGGGTCGGCGGCTGGACAGTTGATTT
>Ga0302319_10001773_pt1 | contig 47736 bp, 28 predicted proteins | sample Bog_T0_2_FD_203319 | JGI IMG/M metagenome (GOLD analysis project Ga0302319, IMG submission 203319) | Peat permafrost microbial communities from Stordalen Mire near Abisko, Sweden - Bog_T0_2 | ecosystem: Environmental > Terrestrial > Soil > Wetlands > Peat | place: Sweden: Abisko, Stordalen Mire... | reverse complement strand
GAGCGTCACCCCGTTTGAGCAACTCCCTCTCCCTGAACTCCTTGCCAAAGCCTATGATCCAACTCGAAATCCCTATGATTGCAACCAGTTGCCTCTCTTATAGTTAAGATTGGACGCTACTGATCTCGAATACAGCAACGAAGTATGGAACGGTGGATTTAGCCAGTGCAACGAAAACTACAATATCGTAGTCGCCGACCAGGCCGCCAATAACGTCGAATGGTCGATTCTGAACTTTGACGGTGCTGCGGCCAGCAACCTCTGGACGGGCGCATGGAGGCGCATTATTTACCAGGCAAAACTCATCAGTGACGACTTCAGGGCCGTTTATGGTGACTCTGCCATGCCGCCGAATGCCAACGCGACGGTGCGGCCACTCATCGAATTTCAGGCAGGCAATGGCCAGGCCACGGGGTCGACACAACTCCAATTCCTCGACAGCTATTTCAACAACTCAGATGGAGTAACGCATGTCGCTACGGCCCACCCGGTGAACTACTTCCTCTGGGGCGGCGGCGGCGCAACCTACTATAACTCCAACAACGATGCCGCTTCTACGGTCAACGCACTTTTTAGTTCGGGGCTTCCAAATACAGGTTACCCGGCGATGGTTCAAGCTGACACGGCGCTGGTAAAAGGCTATGGACTCAAGCGTGTCGCCTACGAGGGCGGCTGGGGTGTCTATAATGGAACCAATGGCTACGAGAGCACAGCCGGAACAGCCGCAGCCCTGGCGAAGTTTGATTCCCGGGCCACCACGGCACAAACGACAGCGCATACAACCTTCCAGCAATCTGGTGGCGATCTTAATATTTTTTACACTTCTTCAAACTGGGCTCCCACCTACATCTGGTCGTTGACCGACGCGATATTTAACCTTACGAGGCCTCTTTTTCTGGCCGCAACTACGATCGAGCAGGCTCAATCACCCGCCATCACCTACGGGAATGCGATTTCGGGCAGCTCGGCAACGACGCTGTCTTACGGCAGCCAGCTCTTTACCGAAAATAACTACAACTCCGGGCTTTCCGATAATGGTGGCATTGGATTTATCCCGCTCATCTCAACTGCTGGCAACTACCAAATCAGCGTGAATATTAACTCCGCAACTTCGGGTAAATCTATCCGGGTTCTTCTCGATGGCCAAACTATGACCGGCGGGTTAGTCAGCGTGCCGGTATCGAAATACCCCGTTAACGTCGTCGTGGGGACGGTCCCTTTGATCATCGGCCAGCATGGACTGATCATCGAGGGGCAATACACCTCGAATAATAATTACTCGGGCACCTCGTGTACCTTTACCAGCGTAAGTTTGAATCTGGTTTCTTCTGCCCCGGCCATCACTTCTGATCCACCGCCCGCCACCGATGCTGTAGGCGCTGCGTATAGTTTCAGCTTCACCGCAGCCGGTTCACCGGCGCCTATCTTCACCCTAAGCTCAGGCACGCTTCCACCCGGACTTACGCTCTCTTCAAACGGCCTGCTTTCTGGAACTCCGACTCAGGCTGGTACTTATTCCGGTACGGTGGCCGCCAGCAATGACATCGGAGCTTCAGCCACGCAATCTTTCACTATTACAATCACCAACGATTCCACGGACACCCCAACCATGCCTCTCTGGGGATTGGCGGTTTTGATTTTTCTGCTATTCATTACCGCAGTAAATTTTTACCCGGCCGGAAAAATGCGAAAGGCCCGGTTTTGACCTAGATGTTCTAATCGTTAAATATCCCTGTCCCGAATAGTGCTAAGATAGTCGTTCCGTTAAAAACGGGGTCTCACCTCTGGTTATAAGTTCTGAGGGTGAAAAAAAACATATCCCATGCAGGCCTCCGTGCGCTTGGGAAGTTCAGGCTAGGTTCCAACGAAGGCTGTTTTTACACCTCGACGGCACAGCAGCGGGTCGTCGCGTCTGGAAACAACTAGAATGACTCACCATCGAGAACGTGGAGGAAACAGCGAGGGACGAGGAGCATTCCCCATCCCGTCCGTCTCAGGAGTACTCGACTCCGGCTTTCGGTTAACGGTATTCTTTGGTGAGCGGGGCGATGGATGAGATGACGTTACCGAACCAGGGGAAAACAAGTGTCAACCGGCGTTTAGAACTGACCCACTTTGAGGCGTTTAAAATTGACCCACCCTGGGGCAAAAAAAAGGGTTTAAGACTTCTGGGTGATGACCTCCTGGGTTGACCCTGGGTCAGGGCTGACGCATCAGGATCGGAACCGCTCGATCCGGGAGGAAAATCTGCTTCTATGAAGACGGAAAGGGTTCATCCTTGGTAGTCAGACCCCATGGCGAAACGATCCAAGAAACAGAAAGTGCGGAGCAACGAGATTCGGGCGAAAGTCGCAGGCGCTCCTGCCGTTGCCCCGCGACTGCCTGCATGGTTGAACCGCGATTGGATTTTGGGACTGATTCTGGTTCTTGCAGTCATCGCAACCTATTCACCGGTCTGGCATGCCGGATTCATCTGGGATGACGACATCCATGTCACCACCAACCCGTGCGTGGTCGGGCCGCTCGGGTTGAAGGAAATCTGGACGACGACCGCCGCTGACGTCTATCCATTGACGCTGACCACTTCGTGGCTGGAGCACGCATTGTGGGGGCTGCGCCCGCTGCCGTATCATCTCGTAAATGTGCTCATGCACGCGGGCTGTGCGGTGTTGCTGTGGCGGGTTTTGCGGAGCTTGCAAGTCCCCGGCGCGTGGCTGGGCGCGGCGTTGTGGGCCCTGCACCCGGTCCAGGTGGAATCGGTGGCATGGATCACCGAAATGAAGAATACGGAATCGGGTTTGTTTTTTCTGCTCTCGACCCTTTTTTTTGTGAAATGGTTGCGAACCGAAAATGCCGATGGACGCGCAGGAGGAAATAGGGACTATGCGTTGACGCTGCTTTTTGGCGTGTTGGCGATGGCGAGCAAGTCGTCCACAGTAATTCTGCCGGTTGTACTTTGCCTCTGCGCGTGGTGGATGGAGGGCCGCTGGCAATGGCGCAATCTGCTGAGAGTTTTTCCGTTCTTCCTGATGACCCTCGCCGTGAGCGCTGTTTCGATATGGGCGGTGGATTCCCACAAATTCAGCGATCCCCGGAGCATGCCGCAGCGCATTGTCGCGGCGGGTGACGCGGTCTGGTTTTATCTCGGAAAACTGCTCTGGCCGCATCCGCTGATCGCTATTTATCCGCGCTGGCAGATCGATGCGGGGAGGTGGATCTCCTATCTGCCGCTGCTGGCCGTGATCATCGTCCTTGTTATTTTGTGGCTCAAGCGCGAGTCGCGGCTTCGCCCCTGTTTTTTTGTCTTCGCCTTTTTTCTGACAGCCCTGCTTCCGGTGCTGGGATTGGTTGGAACTCCCATTTATCAGTATTCGCTGGTCTTCGATCATTTTCAGTATCTGCCCAGCATGGGGCCGCTGTCGCTGATGGGAGCGGGAATGGCATGGCTCGCCGATTTCGTTATTCCAAAAAAAACATGGCTGCAATCGAGCTTCTGTGCCGGATTGCTGCTGATTCTCGGGCTATTGAGCTGGCAGCGTGCTTGTGCATATGAAAGTGAGGAGACGCTTTGGAGCGATACGCTGGCGAAAAATCCAAACTGCTGGCTTGCTTATAATAATCTCGGCAATGCTTTCCTGCAAAAAGGGCAGATGGACGACGCGATGGCCCAATTTCAAGAGGCCATCAAAATCAACCCGGGCTATGACGCAAGTCGGGTTAACCTCGGCAATGCTCTCGTGAAAAAGGGGCAGGTGGACGACGCGATAGCCCAATATCAACAGGTGCTGGAAAGTAATCCCGATTATGCCGCCGCCCGCGACAGTCTTGGCACGGCGCTTTTCCAAAAAGGGCAGGTGGACGACGCGGTGACCCAGTACCAAAAGGCCCTCGAAATCAATCCCAACAATGCCATCGTCCACTACAATCTTGGCGATGCTTTCGCGCAACAGGGCAAGATCAGCGAGGCGATTGCGCAATTCCAAACGGCGCTGGAAATCAATCCCAACTACGCCGCCGCCCGCAATAATCTGGAGAAAGCGGAGGCTATCACCCGGCAATCGGCTGCTCAGGATAAATAAAGCGCAAGTCCTGGCTCCGCCGGATCACTCTCTGCGGCCAATCGTTTCGAGAAACTGATTTACGACGACCGGCGCGGAGCAATATTTTTCCGCAATCTGGCGCGCGGCGCGGGCGTGTTTGACGGGGTCTTTCGCCACGGCTTCCAGGGCGGCCCGTGCGCTTTCCTCGTCATGGAAGGCGAGCAGCCCTTCGCCGTGCGGATAGAAATTGGTCCAGCCGGTCTCCTGCAAAATCACGGGCCGCCCGAGCGCGAGATAAGTCACGCTCCGGTCGCTGAACCATCCGCAGCGCGACCGGACATAGCCGTTTTTGGCCACGCAAAATTCACCGCGACTTTGCGCGAGGTAATCGCGATAACGCTGCCAGGGCGTGTTGAGCGGGCGCGCGTCGATGAGCCGCCAGCCGCTTGCGAGGAACTGCTGCGTCGCCGGGTCCTCGGGATGGAGGTCGGTTGCGATCTCAAGTTTTTCCTTCGTCTTTTTGGGGAGATCGACAAGCCGCGCAAACTCTTCCGATTTGTTGCCATACCACATGCCGTCATATTCGACCTGCGGATAGCCGTACCAATGGGTGAAGGTGGTCCAGACATCGCCGGGTTGGTCCGTGTGCGGATTAGTGAAATAATCGAGCACGACCGGCACGCCAACCGGCAGCCAGTCGCGTCCGGCGAGGGGAGCGAGGCATCCCTTTTTGCCGAGGTGGCGGCCAATCGAGACGAACTTGTCGTGGGCATCGAAGTTCATGTCGGACTTGTAGACTTCGGCCCAGATTTGCGTGAAGGCGGGATCGAGATCGACGTAGATTTTCTCGCGCACGGCGTCGAACAAGTCGCGCTGCCGGAAATGGCCCGAGATGTTGAAAAAGAATTCGGCATCGCGCGCGAACCGGAGCAGCCCGGGCAGTTCCGGCGACTGACCGTTGAAAAGAAGCGTGGCGCGATCCTGCAACCCGAACTCAGCCACCACAGCGTTCCAGTGTGCGAGATTGGCGCTCAGCGCTGGCTCGCATTTTTCGCCATTGGCGTCGATGCATTTGGAGGGCGGGACATCCTCCACCATCCAGACATCCCAGCCCGCCTGTCGAAACCCGAGTACCCATTGCAGCGAGGCCCATGTGTTACCTGCGGCGTGAAGCGGGTACGAGGCGATGCCGACACCGATGATGACGCGACGAGGCATAAATTTTGTCATCCCGAGCTTGTCGAGGGATCTCTAACTATTCCTCATTCCGGGGGCTTTCTGAGCAAATTATTTAGAGATCCTTCGACAAGCTCAGGATGACGGTTTGAATAAATCACACCCGTCCCTTGAACCACTCAATCGTCTTGGTCAGGCCTGTCTCCAGGTCGACGACCGGTTTCCAGCCGAGCCGCTGCCATGCGCGGGTGATGTCGGGGCGGCGCTGCTTGGGATCGTCCACCGGCAGGGGCTGAAAGGTGAGCGTGCTCTTCGAGCCGGTGATGCGGATGATTCGCTCGGCAAATTCCTTGATCGTCAGTTCGTTCGGGTTGCCGATGTTGACCGGCTCATGGAAGTCGCCTTGCGAAAGCTTGAAGATGCCGTCGATGAGATCGGAGACGTAACAAAAGCTGCGCGTCTGGCTGCCGTCGCCGAAAATGCTGATCGGTTCGCCCTTGAGCGCCTCGCCGATGAAGGCGGGAACGACGCGGCCATCCTTGAGCCGCATGCGCGGGCCGTAGGTGTTGAAGATGCGGACGATCTTCGTGTCGATCTTGTGATAGCGGTGATAGGCCATCGTCATCGCCTCGGCGAAACGCTTGGCTTCATCGTAAACGCCGCGCGGCCCGATGGGATTCACATTGCCCCAGTATTCCTCGGTCTGCGGATGGACCAGCGGGTCGCCGTAGCATTCCGAAGTCGAGGCGAGAAGAAAACCGGCGCCCTTGGCCTTGGCCAAACCCAGCGCATTGTGCGTCCCGAGGGAGCCGACCTTGAGCGTCTGAATCGGCAGCTCAAGGTAATCGATTGGACTGGCCGGCGAGGCAAAGTGGAAGATGAAGTTGACCTCGCCCGGGACCTGAAAGTGATTGCTCACATCCTGTTTTTGAAAGCTGTAATTCGGATTGTTTTTGAGGTGGTCGAGGTTGGCGGGATTGCCGGTGATGAAGTTATCGACGCCGACGACGCGGAAACCTTCCGCCAAAAGTCGGTCGGTCAGGTGGCTTCCAAGAAATCCGGCTCCTCCGGTAACAACGGCTGTTTTCATGAGTAAAAATTTTTTGTGGTGTGATGAGTTTTTAACTTACGCTGATTTTTCCAGGCAGGTAGCGAATTAAGCCAGCGCGATAAGATACCCTTTTAGTCTCACCAGGCTGCAAGGTAAAACTAACCGTATTCTTTCCACATTCCGGTGCAAACAGCCATGGATAAGAAACGGATATCTCATAATCACCGGGCGGGAGATCGAATGAAGATGTACCCCACGGACGTTTATTAGCTTGGCCATTAATTGTAACCGTTGGCGTAAAAAAAGCATAAATAAAGCCCAGCGGCGTATGATTTGCCGTTACATCGAGTCGCGATAACAACGAGGGATTTTGTTGCATAATCAGAGCCGCCGATTACCCGCTAACTGTCTTTCCGCGCAGGAATGAGCCCGCTTTGGCGCGCGAAATCGAAGATGCCGCCCGCGTCGATGACCGGCTTGACCTCGCCCAGCGGCTTGAGCGGATAGGTCTTGCCATTGGCGCGGACCTCGTCCTTGTCGAAATCGACTTCCACCATGTCGCCGGTTTTGATCTCCTCGCTCAGCGGACCGACGCTTTCGTAGGGATACAGCTCGCCGGTGGCGATGGAGTTGCGGAAGAAAATGCGCGCAAAGCTTTCCGCCACGACGACCTGGCATCCGGCGGCGCCGAGCGCGATAGGTGCATGCTCGCGCGATGAGCCGCAGCCGAAATTGCGTCCGCCAATGACGATGGGGTACTTGCTCTTGGTCTGGCCTTCCTCGACGTAGCGCGTGGGGTAGAGGGCGTCAGGCAGGCCCGCCATCGCGTAGCTGCCCAGCTTTTCGTACTCCTCGGGAATAGTGGGCACGAGCGTGAGGTAGTGCGCGGGAATGATCTGGTCGGTGTCGATGTTGTGCTGCACGACGTAGGCGGGGCCTGAGATGACTGTTGGCATAAGGAAAAACTCTACCAGAAAAGGGACTATCCGGCTACTCAGTTGTGGTGGATTGCTGATTAAATTACTGCCGTCCGCAGGACTTTTCATTTTGAAAAAAACGCCAACAAGCTAACCTGATTTCACCGCAGGCCCGATGCCTGCCGCCATCACCATGCCCGTTCAGTACAAAGACTATTACGAAATCCTGGGTGTGCCGCGCACGGCCACCGCCGACGAAATCAAGAAAGCCTTCCGCAAGCTCGCTCGCATTCATCATCCCGATGTGGCCAAGAACAAGGCCGCCGGTGAGATCAAATTCAAGGAACTCAACGAGGCCTACGAAGTCCTGAGCGATCCCGAGAAGCGCCAGAAATACGATCAGCTCGGTGCGAATTGGGAGCACGGCGCCGAGTTCAATTGTCCTCGGCAGGGCGCTCGTCGCGGGGGCGCACATTTTCAGGGCGGCGCGTCGCCCTTTGAATTTTCGGGAACCGGGTACAGCGATTTCTTCGAGGCTTTTTTCGCCGGGGCCGGAGTGCATCCGGGTGGTTTTCGGAGCGGTTCTTTCCATGCCAATGACGTAGCGCGGGCCGCGCGCGGGCATGACGCCGAGGCCGATATTCTCGTGACGCTGGAGGAGGCCCTGCGCGGAGCCACGCGGCAGGTCACGGTCCGCAGGCTCGACGCCGACGGCGAAACGGAACGCACCGACACCTACCAGGTGAAGATTCCTGCAGGCGTGCGCGAGGGCAAGCGCATCCGCCTCACGGGGCAGGGCGGTCCGGGACGCGCGGGCGGTCCGGCGGGCGATCTTTTCCTGCGCGTGCGGCTCGCGAAGCATCCCGACTTTCAGGTCGAGGGGGCCGATCTCCATTACGACGTCGAGCTCGCGCCGTGGGAGGCCGTGCTGGGCAAGAAAGTCAAAATTTCCACCCTCGACGGCTCGGCGAACCTCAACATTAAGCCGGGCACGCAGGCCGGCACGGTGCTTCGCATGCGCGGCCTCGGAATGCCCGAGGATGGCGGCAAGCGGGGCGATCTTTTGGCGAAAGTCTGCATCGAAATTCCGGCAACGGTTACTGCCGAAGAGAAAAAGCTGTGGGAACAACTCGCCGCCAAATCGAGTTTTGATCCGAGGGGTTAACCATCCCTGGAGGGCCTGGCTCTGTTGGGAAATAGCCACACCTTGCCTCTTTAGAAGCGCAACACGACGATCAGGGAAGCCGGGGGATTTGCGATCTGAGACCGCTTTGAAATGTAATTTAGTAAAAACAATTCTGTCATCCTTGTATGACGAAGGATCAGCTACCAGAAGATGTAGCACATAACCCACCGGAGGCTGATCCCTCGACAAGCTCGGGATGACAGAGCTTTTTTACCAAGTAATGGCTACAGGTGGTATAAAACGATAGCTGTCGACGTACGCTGGCTGCTCGCCAACCATCCCGCAGGAGACCTCTGCGAAAGGCTCTTTTTAGAAATCCGTCATCCTGAGCGAAGGCGAACGGGTGAATTTCTTTATCCATCACGGCTTGCCGAGCCTGAGTCGAAGGACCTACCCCGACGAAGCTATCAGGGAGAATGGCGTCACTAAATTCCGAATCGAAAGGAGCGCTTTCCGCCTATGCGCAATGGGCGTGGTCTCCACTCACAAACAAAGCTGCTCGATAACGCTGAAAAATTTCCTGAAAAACGATAAGGTCCTTCGACTCCGGCTCGGCGGGAAATGATGCGGGCAGACACATTTACCGCTCGCCGTCCCCATTCGGCTTCGCTCAGGGCGCGGCTTGCTGCCGCGGCTGCTGAAGGATGACGGATCACTTTGAGAACGACTTTCGCAGCGGGCGGGGATCGCAGAACAGTTTTTTACTTTCTTCTCTTCCTCTTCAGTCCTCTTTGGCCCTCCGCGCGAAACCTGCCTTCCCAAACTCACTTCATCCGGTCGAAATTCTTCTGGAGAATCTGCCAGTCTTTGAGACCGGCAACCTGACTCTGATACGATTTATTGATCTCGGCTTCCTTAGTGTTTTTGCTCGGCTTGTTGACTTTGTAGAAAATCCCAAAGCTGCCGGGGAACGGTTCGTTCGCGAGCTTGTAGGCCGCGAGTTCGTCCGTCACGTCATGCGTCTTGGGAACTTCGTTGAACACGCCACCTTTGCGCGGATTGCTCGCATTGAACGCGCCTTCGTAAAATTCGACGCATTCGCTCAGGCATTCGATGAAGCTGAAGCCTTCATGATCCATCGCAGCTTCCATCATCTGCAAAACGTGGTTCGGATTCGTATGCGTCGTGCGCGCAACAAACGTCGCTCCTGCGGCAATCGCCTGCTTCATCGGGTTGATCGGATCGTCCACCGATCCCCACTGGTCGGTCTTGCTCTTGAATCCGCGCGGCGACGTGGGCGAGGTTTGCTTTTTCGTCAGGCCGTAAACCCAGTTGTCCATCACGCAATAGGTCATCTTGATATTCTTGCGCGCCGTGTGGTTGAAATGATTTCCACCGATGGAAAACGCATCGCCGTCACCGCCGAAAACAAAGACGTGCAAGTCGGGCCGCGAAAGCGAAATGCCGCTCGCAAATGGCAGCGCGCGTCCGTGAATATAATGCGCGCCGTGGGCCTGCACGAAGTAGGGAAGACGGCTGGAGCAGCCGATGCCCGCGACCGTCGTGATTTTTTCGTGGAGCATCTTTCGCTTCTCGATCAGCTTGAAGTAAAGCGCGAGCACGGCAAAATCGCCGCAACCGGGACACCACGTCGGATGGTCGGCGGCGATTTCCTTTTTGGTCAGGCCCTTGGGTTCTTGCGTGAAGGGCGTATCGATGACCGCCGCGCCGTTGGCCGGTTTTTTAGTTGCAGTTGCGCTCATAGGATTTGTCGGTGGTTAAAATTAAAGTTTGCGTAGTCCGACCGAAAGGTTGGTCTTGGTGCGTTCGAGGATTTCCTTCACTTTCCATGTGAGTCCGTCGGTTTTGTTGATGCCCTGGATTTTTGAGTCGCGGTAACGGGCGCGCAAAATACCGCCGAACTGCCCGTAGCCGTAAATTCCCTCGTCATTCATCTCGACGACGAGAATGTGGTCGAAGCCGGAAAAAATATTTTCGAGTCCCGAGGGCAGCGGGTTGATGTGCTTGATATGGACCGAGGAAACGCTGTCGCCGGCGGCGCGCGCGCGGTCCACGGCTTCCTTGATCGGGCCCTCCGTCGATCCCCAGCCGACGAGCAGAATCTTGCCTTCCGACGGCCCGTAAACTTTCGGCACGGGCAGCGTCGCGCCGAGCGCCTGCAATTTCTTGCGGCGCTTAGCCATCATCTGCATATGCAGTTTCGGCGAGCCGGTCGGGTGCCCGAGTTCGTCGTGTTCGAGACCGGTGACGACCGGGTATTTGCCGCTGGCGATTTTTGTTCCGGGCGGGACATGCCTCGTGATGCCGTCAAATGCGGACAAATCGTAAGGCTTGTGGTCGGCGACGGGTTCGAGGCTGGGCGTAATGTCCTGGCAGACTTTTTCGAGGTTCGGTTCCGTAAACGCCTCGATGCGCGTGGCGATGCCCTGATCGGTAAGCAGGATGACCGGCACGCTGTACTTACGCGCAATGTTCACGGCCTCGATCGCCATGTAAAAACAATCCTCCACGTTTGCGGGCGCAATGACGACGCGCGGGGAATCGCCGTGGCCGCCGTTGACGGCGATGTTCAAATCGGACTGCTCGATGTTTGTCGGCATTCCTGTCGAAGGGCCGCCGCGCTGCACGTCGACGATGACCAGCGGCATTTCCGCCATCACCGCCCAGCCGAGAGCCTCGGTCTTGAGCGAAATTCCGGGGCCGCTCGAACCCGTGACCGCGACGCGACCGGCGTAGCTTGCGCCAATCGCCATGGAGATGGCGGCAATTTCGTCCTCGGTCTGCACAAATGTCCCGCCGTATTTGGGTAGCTCGCGCCGCAGCAATTCCATGATGTCCGACCACGGCGTGATCGGATAACCCGCGCCAAAACGCACGCCGGCAGCGATGAGGCCAAAGCCGAGCGCCTCGTTGCCGTTCATCACGACCTGGTGGCCGTCTTTTTTCTGGCTGTCGACAAACTTGAAAGTTTCGAGGACGTTGGCGAGCGAGTTTGAGTGGCCTGCATGAAATGCCGCCATCGCGTTGTTCAGAATGCTCGGGTCTTTGCCGGTAAAGCGTTCGGCAATGAGTTTTTCCAGCTTCGGCACGTTCAGGTCGAACATTTTCGCGATCAGGCCGAGCGCGTAAATATTCTTGCCCTTGTCCTTGGTCGTGCCGCCGATGGCTTCAACGGTCAGCCCGGAAATGGGAACGCCAACATGATGATACTCGCCCAGTAATTCGGGATTCGGCTGCACATGGTCGGAATCGTACATCACGATGCCGCCTTTTTTCAGCGAGCCGAGGTGGCCGTCGTAGCTGTGCTGGTAAAATGCCAGCAGCATGTCCGGCTCGTCACCAGAACTCAGGACTTCGCCGCTCCCGATACGGACTTGGAAAATGGACGACCCGCCGGAAATCGTCGACGGAATCGTCATGAACGTCATGACTTCCTGTTCACTGCGCCCGGCGAGTCGCGCGAGAAAACCGCCGATGGCCTGGATGCCGTCCTGCGAATTGCCCGCGATGCGGATCACCACATCGTTTACGGACGAAACTTTTTGCGCGCCATTCGACGATGATACACCCGCTATTACATTACTCATAAAAGAAAAGAAGTGACTGCCGACATCCGAGGTTATTACGACGCTAAGAGGCAAAAAATGACGATGCTATCGCCTATCACATTAGAACATTAAAGGAGAGTGTGTCAAATTCTAATAAGGATTATATCTGACTGAAAACAAATAGCTTACAGCATTTGGCGCAGGGCAGGGCGAGCGTGAGGAAGGTCTGAGGGCAAATCACACCATTCCCACAATGTGGCCGCGATCCTAAGACCGGATTGCTCCGACTCTGCGGCCGATCAACCCGTCGTTACGATTGCTTGAGGCTGCCAATCAATTTGCGAAATGATTCGCACTGGGATTTTTCGAGAATCCCGTCGATGAGATCTGCGTCTTGAAAAGCATATCGGCCAACGAGCCCCAGGAAGTGCTCCTCCGAAATTTCGGCATTGAGACGAAAGGCATGGCCTGCGGAAAAAATCATCGTGTCCCGCGTTGGCGCCGACGCGGAGATATAGGCGATTTTTACTCTCTCCTCTACGAGTTTTCTGACGCGGGGAAAGATCGCCCTGCGGGTGTCTTCGTGCAAAATATTGATTTGCTCAACGATAAGTCTCCACTTAAAAGCCTGCGTCTCTTCATCGCGTGAGGGAGTGGGCGCCACGGTGATGAATTCACATGTCAATTTTTGAGCCTGGCCCTCTCCAGGGCTTTCCGTGACATTGATCGCGGCAAATGAAGGGAGCGATTCGTCGTAAGGGTGTGGATTGCCCTTGTAGAACTTGTGTTCTACCGTGTGCCCTTGTTGCTCGGATGCAGGTGATTTAGAGTCTTGGGACATTTGCATCTCTATTGGTTGTATCGGCCCGGTAGCATACTTCTTTAACAATTGTAGCTCGAAAATCAGGTACGTCTATAGTGCCGGAGAACTGGGCAATACCTGCCTGCTTTTCGATAACATGCGCCAATCATGATCTCGGATTGTATGCTACCATTCAATTGTCGCCGGGGCAATCCGGCTTTATAGCCAAGCCCAGATGTGCCTTGAAATCAGGATGTTCTAACAAATCTCCCGAGGCCATCACTCTTATTAAAATAAAAACTATCCAATGAGCGTTATATTTGTACCAAGGTTTGGCGCGAATTTTGCCTCTTGTTACCTGGCTGAGATATGCCAGACGCACATCTCTGTCGAAGACAGGAAATCAAAGTATGAACTCAATATTATTGGATTTGGGAGCGCTCGCATTATGCGCCCTTTCGCTCATTCTCTTTAAGGAGACGTCAACTTATTCGCTATCAGAAAGTCCCATCAAATACGAGCCTGCGGGGGGATCTGACAAGAAGAGCAAGCGAGTGCTTGTGGGAAGGCTTCTATTAGGCATCGCCGTGCTTTTCGCAGGCATCGGGCTGTTAAGTCAATTCCATGGACTTATGCTTGGAATGCACTAACGAGAACGCTTTTCTAAAGTTTGATGGATTTTTTTCGATATTGAAGATAGATACAGAAACCATTTTGCCTTATAGAAATTACGCTGGCGCAAGGCGCTTTAAGACTCTTGGCCGGGGTTGAGCCATTTTGGTTCAGTGTCCCACTCGCCAATGGGCGCGGGGTTTGCTTTTTAAAAGATTAAAGAAACGCTTTAAGTTGCCGATAACAGGCTTACCAAAGTGTATGAAAGCCGTGCGCAACTTTCTGGGCTGGCCCTTTATGTTTATTGGGCTTTTCGCCACAATTGTAGGGCAGGCGAGAGGGGACGAGTTGTTTCCCACTATTGGCGCAGCCTTCTTGTTCGCGGGATTACTGGCGGTGATTGCGCTCAGGAAAAGATGCTTTTCCTGTCATAAAACGAATAATGACGAGGCTGTTTTTTGCCGGCATTGCGGAACGCATATTCAAGCAACATTCTATAGAGACCGCGTTGAGGACTTCATGTTGGATGCCGTAAGCGCGGCGCTGGTACTGACTCATCGCCTGCGGTCCATCCGCATTCACCTGCCCTTGCGGGCGGCAGGCAAGAGGCCCTGAGCAATGTCGGCGTAAATGTTCTTGACCAAGCAAGTCAACGTGGGAGATGTTGTGGACGTAACGGCAGCTTGCCCAACATTTGAATCCGATTTGAAGAAACTTTGCGCAAATATGAAAACGCAAATTCTTACATTCGAGGATTCGGGTGGGGGCGCAAAAAAAGCCACGATTAGAGCATAATATTTTATCATTCCGCTTTGTGCATGAAATAGGCATCGCCCAAGACATTCTTGCGCAAGTTCTGAATGGGGCGGAAAAGCAAAACGCCCGCTCCATTCATCGCATCAAGCTTCGCATTGGAGATTTGTCCGGCGTTGCCGAGGATGCGTTAAGATTCGCCCTGGAAGTGGGTGTCAGGGACACGATAGCGCAAGATGCGATCATTTGCATGGAACAAATCAAGGCTCTATGCTATTGTTCCACATGTGAGGAAACGTTTGAGCCGGAGGACATTATTTTTTTATGTCCCCACTGTGGAACGCTTAGTTCAAAGATATTAAGAGGCCGCGAGCTCGAAGTTTCTGAATTGGAGATAACCTAAATGTGCGCAACGTGCGGATGTTCAACTGAAAAAAGCTATTCCATTAAAAAAGTGGACGGACAACCGCATCATCATGACCATGACGATGAGCAGCATCGGCACATGCATGAACACGGCATTCCGCATGAACATGCGTCCGCTCATGAAGAAAGCCATTCTCACGATGAGCATAGTCCCCGTCGAACCATTCCCCTTCAGCAATCTGTATTCGCCAAGAACGATCTGATAGCCGAGAGAAATCGCGGTTTCTTCAAGGCCAAGGATATCCGGGCGATCAATCTTCTTTCCTCTCCCGGCGCGGGAAAGACCACTCTTCTTGAAAAGACACTACAGGATTTGAGGTCCAAAGTAGGCATCGGCGTTATCGTTGGCGATCCCCAAACGGACTTGGACGCCATGCGACTGGGGCAGAAAGATGCTCCCGTGATCCAGGTTATCACCGGCGATGCCTGTCATCTTGATGCCGAAATGGTGTGGAACTCCTTCGACCAAATAGACTGGAATGGCAAGCGCCTTCTGTTTATTGAAAACGTGGGAAATCTCGTTTGCCCGGCCGCCTATGACCTCGGCGAACAGGCGCGTGTCGTGCTTCTTTCAATCACGGAAGGTGAAGACAAGCCTTTGAAATATCCGACGATATTTAAAACGGCGGATGTGGTGCTCCTGACAAAGATGGATTTAAAGACAGCAGCCGTTGCCGATGTGGAAAAAATTATTAAGAACGTGCATGCTGTAGCTCCTCAAGCTCAGGTGATATCTGTTTCGGTGCGCAGCAACGATGGCTTACAAGAATGGTATGACTGGCTCTTCAAGCTGTTGAACGGGTAGGGACGTTATATGCGCATGGCCGAGGTGGGGCCAAGATCTCATCGCTTCGGGGAGATTATTTACATTACATTTGGTAGCGACTCATCTTACAACCGCCAGGTCAAGCGTGTTTCATGGTTGGGTGACGTTCAAACGAATGAACTGCTTCGTCGCTCCGGTAAGTTTGACTCCAACCTCCATGATCGGATCGCCGGTAGTTGAATCGGTGCCCAATTGCTGGGAAATGTCGAGAGGACTCACTGTCGTCCAAGTCTGCAAATTCGAAGAGGTTTGTACGTTGATGGTGATCCCGGTTTTCAAGGCGTACTGGCGGAAGCTGAGCGTGAGGTAATCCACTCCTCCTGTCGTGGTCATCCCCACAGTGGGCAATGCGGCGCGGTCCGTGGCGCTCATAGGGCCGGTGGGATTAATATTGTAGAGGTATTTCAGCAGGTTCGGAACTCCATCATTTTGGGGCATGGCCGTGGGTCCGCTGATGGTTGGATCGCCCGATTGCTGCGCGATGAAGTTTTGGCTGGCCCAAGAGTTGAATGTAGCGAGGACGGTTACGGTGAAGTTTTTGGTGGCAGCCGCGCCTATGTTGTTGGTGGCGCTTGCAGTACCAGAGAAGGTGCCAAATTGCGTGGGCGTTCCTGAGATAACACCCGTTGATGAGAGGGTAAGTCCGGCAGGAAGAGAGCCTGAGCCTGAAGTCAGACTGAACGTTGAGGCGGGCGAGCCAAATACCGCGAAGGCATAGTTATAGGCCGTGCCCGTGGTGCCGGTGGGTGGTGGAGGGCTCGTGGCGAAGACTGTGGCAGATTCCGGGATATAAGATAGATCATCGGTAATAAGGACCTGATCCAACTCGGCGCCACACTTGCCATGGGCCAGGAACAAAGTATGGGTGGTGCCTGCGGCAAGGCTCACCGGTGAGCTAAACTTCACCCAGTGCCAACCCGGGGCATCCGTGAAAGAAAAGGTTTGCCAAGTGCCATTGTCCACGGCCATCCAGAAAGAATCCTCACTGCTGTTAGGCGCAATCACCCGCATCCAGATGTTCACGGTGCCGACAGCTTCCGTATCAACGCGCATTTCCGGACTCGTCGGTGCGGAGCTGTTGTCGGTGCCTCCGACCGGGGCCGCTACGTATTGGCCGCCTGAAGCGGTCGGATCAGAATAAACCGCCAGCGGGCTGTAAATGGCATTCGCTGGTTTCTCGGCTTCGTATAACCAGACGTTGGAATTTCCAGTGCTGCCGCTGAGCTGTAGCGGTGTCGTGTTGCCCGAGGTGGTAAGCAGGTCCGTGTAAAACTTCTTGGTAATGCTACCGCTCGTCGCGGTGAGGCAGTACCGGCCCAGGAAGCAGTTGGATAGAGTGGCAATGCCCGAGGTATCGGAAACAGCGCTGGTATTGGTCCACCACTGGTTCCTCGCCAGACTCATCCACGCCTCACCCTGCGGCATAAGCACCCAATTGTTCTGGACCGGATTAGTCCCGGCTATCGGATATGCATTGTACATATCACCAAGAGTCCAAAGATCGAAGAAGTCGAAGTTGGGTTGGCTGAAGACTTCCGTCAGGTAGTCGTTCATGAAGTCCGTATAGAGATCGATGTCCGGTGGGAAGGCTGCGGCCATCCCGGAGCTTTCGCTTTCGTCGAACTCCGTCACATTTTCAATCAGCGAGTGCCCGGGAGCCAGCCCGTTGGCAAATCGACTGAACATCTTCGTGAGCAAAAGAGGCGGCGTGAAGGCGTCGACGAAGTGACTTTCAAAACCAAAGCCATCGATGTGGGCGTTGGCGTTTTCCAAGTTCGTCAAGAGATTGGCATCATAGTCCTCATGCGAAGTGTCGATATGATTCGTATTGGTTTCGATCCCCCAATCGTTGATGAAAAGGTGCGGATGAGTGTCGGTCGCATGAATGAAAGCCAGCCAAGGCGCGATAGCCAACGCATCATTCTGCGCCTGGGTGACGGAAGCAGATCCAAACGGTTGGGTTTCCCCACCCGTCGTATGGCGCGGCAGGCCATTTTCTACCTGCATTTCATCGTTATGGTCATAGGGCTCGTTGACCGCGTCCCAATCACTGAAGTAACCGTGGACGGTCGGGTCGCCCACCATGGCCGTAATGTGGCCGTCGATGCGAGCCGTCATGGCGGCGGCGGTGTTGATACTCGCCACATCCGAAGGGCAAAGGCTATCCGCGGGCCAGATCAGGTTATGAGCGCGGAAATCAAAAGTCCCCCTTCCCTTAGCGCGGATAAGGTCAAGCGTCTTGGCGTTATACGAGGGCTGCGCACCCGTTTCCCATTCTCCCCATTTGTAACATCCCATCTCCACGTGATTAAATAATTGGTAGAAAAGGTTTACGCCGGTCTGATCGACTACGCCGTTATTGTCCCAGCCGATGATTGGCGTCGAGCTGGTCTGGCAGCCAAAGCCGAAGGAGGGGGCCGTCATGGAAGCCGCTACGGTGACGCCCGAAAGTGGGTTTCCACTGCCATCCGTGACGTTGACCGTCAATGTGCCTTGGCGATATTGGGCGATATTGGCTGCAGCGGTCGTCCGCCAGGAGTCGGAGAGCGCCCGACCTGGATAATCATTCGCCTGGTTGGTCAGCGTGCATTGGACACCCGAGCCGCCCAATTGCTGCCCCAGATACATCACTTGCAGCCCGGCGACCTGCACCGTTTGCAATTGGAATCCAAAATTGATATAGAAATCAGTGTTATAAGCAGTCTCGGCCTTCACGACCTTGAGCGGAATAATCCATTCGCGCCAACCCGCATTCGGATCCACCATCAGATTAAATGATCCCCCCGCACATCCCGTTGCCGTTATTCCGGCCACAGCGTAGGGCGCGCCGGTAGGCAGGGCGGTGGCCCGCATCCAAAAAATGGCAACCAGGGTATCGCCCAAATTTGTCGCCACAGGGAGACGATTATCGAGCCGGAGATTCCAAGTGACCGGGGGGCCACCCCAAGTTTGGGGAGGAGCAACCGTCGTCTGAATCTGTGTGCCGGTCGAATAAAGAGGCAGACCGGAAATGGCCACATTTCGAGTGATCGTGCCATAAGTCACGCCGCCCGAGGTGATGTCCGACGTGAAATAGGAGGTTGAATCAATCGAATTCGTGTTTCCAAAAATGGAGGTCTGGCCGTAATCGGTTAGCGAAACATCCGCGATATCGAGCGTCTGCAGCCCGGCGGCACCCATATAGAAATTAAATTGGGCCGCACCCGCCGCATAGGCCGCTGCCGAGGTAAAGGGAATCGATACGCGACGCCAAATCGTATCAGCCGCCGTGACCGGGTTGCCATTCGGTGGGGCGGAATTGGCGGGATAGGCGCGCCCCCGCAGAGGCAGGCTGAAAGATTGGGTGTTGGGCGAGGTAATTGACTCGAAATCGCAGGTGAAATTAGCTTCCGCTCCCGACGCGGAATCATTCCGGCGATAGTAGAACGTGGCGACAATCAAATCGCCTTCCTGCACGGCGGCAGTGTTGGTGGCAGACAATTTGATATTGTTTGAAGACGAGGTCTGCTGGGTAATATTAATCTCCCACCCCGACTCGCTCATCGTGTTGATGTTGGTTCCGTCATAGGTGGTGATCGTCATCGGGAAATTCGTCGCCGTGGCGTACGCTGTGCCGTAGAATCCAAAAGCCGAAGGCGTATTCGGCGCTATCACGTTAAACGGGGTGGCGGCCATTGACGAATTGCAGAAGCCGATCAGAAAAAGCAACCACAACCAGAGACTTCTCCTTTGAACAAAAGATGAGACTAGCGCGCCAAAATAGGGGCCGGTTGGTTTGCGATTAGACTGTGCTTTGCAAGGCTCTTTCTCCGAAGGGATGGCGTAGTGCATAAGCTTGAACTCCATCACTAGCGATAGCCTTTGACTTGCGGACTGGGAATCCCGTTGTCGATATGGCCCATGAAAGAGTGGCCCGGTTGAGGTTGCTGCATTTATGGGAATTATCAAAACAGACGGCTTTGCAATCAGGAACTGGGAGAGGGCCTCATTCCTGGCGGGCAAACGTGCAGGTGTAGGGAGAAGCTGTAGAAAAGAGCTGCTCCCAGTTCAAGTTAAGTTTAGGTTAGTACGTTATCCACGTGGAAGCTTGCCTGGTCCGTCCAGCATGAGGGTCGCTCATGAAAATGAGGGTCGCCGACGAACGCCTTATTTGGCGGCGGGTTTTTGCTGAGTCATCGCCTTTACCTTGGCCAAATTATTTCGCGCCTCGGTATAATCGGGCATGACTTGCAAGGCCTTTTGAAACTCTATTAAAGCCTCGTCCCTTCGTCCCTTTTGGAAAAAAGCAACACCCAGGTTGTTATGGGCATGGGCATTATTGGGATTGAGTTCCAAGGCTTTTTCATATTCTTCAATCGCCTGATCTTCGTTCTGTTGTCGTGCGAAAATATTACCGAGACTATCGTGAGCTTCAGCTAGGGCAGGATTGCTTTTGAGGGCTTTTCGAAACTCTCCCAATGCCTCGTCAAGGCGTCCTTGTTGGGAAAGAATATTTCCAAGATTAAAATGGGCTTCAGCATAGGTCGGTTTGAGTTCCAACGCCTTTTGAAATTGTTCGGCGGCTTCGTCGGCGCGACCTCGTTGTGCAAGGGCATTGCCAATATTATTATACACTTCAGCAAGGGTGGGATCGAGTTCCAGTGCCTTTTGAAACTCGGCCATGGCCTCGTCCATTTGTCCTTTTTGGAGCAAACAATAACCAAGATTATTGCGCGTTACGGCGTCGTTTGGATCGACCCGAATTGATTTTTGGTACTCAACTATTGCCTCATCCGGTCGCCCCTTTTTTGTAAGCGCATTGCCAAGGTTATTGAGGGCATCGGTGCCGTTAGGGTGGATGGCCAGCGATTTTTGGTACTCAACTATTGCCTCATCTGTTTGCCCCTTTTTTGTAAGCGCATTGCCAAGGTTATTGTAGGCTGGAGCGTATTCGGAATTTATTTCTATGGCCTTTTTGTAAAAGGTCATCGCCTCATCCACCTGATCCTCGCGATAAAGAATATTCCCGATATCATAATAAACGTCAGCATCGTTGGGATTGATTTTCAGAGCCTGATTAAATTGAGCTGTCGCCTCTTCAGCGTGCCCCTGTTTATCAAGATAAAGGCCTAGATTTTTATAGCCCACCCAACAACTCGGGTTCCATGTCAGAGTGTGCTTCCAAAGTGTCTCCTCATTCTCATAAAACCATCCTTGCCGCCAGCTCAGCATTCCGAGGATCACCAATATTCCGCCGCAGATCGTGGGCTGTAACCACTGCTTGTTTGGAAGAGGGACATCTGCGAGCCGCGTCAAACCCGCCCCAACCAGCGCCAGCGGCCCGATTCCCGCCAGATACTGCAAGTGATCTTCGACTAAAGAAAAATGCCAAAAACTCTGGTCGATCAAACCCAGGAATGGAGACATCACGATCAGGAAATAAGTTAAAGCAAAGAAATGGGGGCGATATCCTGACTCGCGTTTGAACCACAAAATAAACCAGACGGCTATCAGAACCAGCAGCGGCAGGTACGAAATCCAATCTCCCGTGTCAGGTTGCCAGCGTGGATAGACCGCCAGCAAGGGATAGGGCCAAAGTAACTTGCCAAAATAAAACCAAACGGCATCACCCGCAGTCGCCACGCGCGCCGGCCAACTCCTTGCCCATTGTGGGTCGGCGACCGCCGCCACATCCGGTGTATGCGGCCACAAGGTTATGGCAATAGCCACGACCGACATCAGCATGATGGGGGCCAATCGTAACAGGATGCGCGGATGCCATCTGCCCTCCAGCCACCAGACACACAAACCTAACACCACGGGCAAAACCACCGTGGATGACTTGCTGGCCATTGCCAGTGCCGCGCAAAGCAGGGCCAGCGCGTAATTCAAGTCCCCACTACCCCGGTTTTCGCCTCTTCTCAACCAACGTACAAAGAAAAGAATCGTCAGCAAATAGAACAGGCACGACTCCGTATTTTTCATCTCGGAAATCCACGCAACCGATTCGACCTGCAACGGATGCAACGCCCAAAGCGCAGCCCCTGGCCACGCGCCCGGTATTTGCAAACTCCTCAACACCCGCCAAAGCAGAACCGCACACCCCGCGTGCAGAAAAACATTCACCAGATGATAGGGCAGCGGCGACAATCCCCACAAAGCGTGTTCAAACCAGAACGTCGTGAGTACTAAGGGGAAAAACTGCCCGGCGCTTGTTGTCCAGATTTCTTTCAACCCGAGTGGCCCGATTATACAGGGATTGGCCGTCACATGGTCGGCATCGTCCCAGATGTATCCGGCGTACCACACCGGCTGATAGACGAGAATGACAGCCAACAACAAAATCAGCCCCCAAAGCCAATCGCGTCTGAACCAAGGGAACAGTTCGGATGCTGCTTTCCCCGGCACGATAGCCACTCGACTTTGGCTTACTTTCTTTTTCTCGAAGCGCTTCGCCATACGGCTTTGTCTGTCAGGATGCCCGCTTTTGTGGCGCTGCCAAACTAAACAGGATTTGCTTGAAGATTGTTGGGCGATCCACTGGTTCGGGTTCAACGGGGCGGTGCGGTGGCCCCAGGTCGCCAGATGCTTTCGATGAAAACTCCCCGGACAGTTTTTGGAAGGCCGCTTTCATTCAGGTGAAGTTGTCCAACGACGAGATCAACGGCAGCGGCTCCCACCATTTCATGATTCTGATCCATCCCGGCCATATCCGGCGAGCGATCTGTCCAATCCAAATCGGCCAAACCGATTTCTTCAGGAATGCGATAATGCCTTTCCAGCATGGTTCTTGGAGTTTGAGTTGGGGCATTTACATTAAAACAGAGGATCCCATCAGGGCGATGAGCGCGGCACCAAGTGATTAGCTTTTTTTCGACCAGCTCATGCTCATAATAAAGGATGGGTAATCGGGAGGAGGCGGGGCGGTGCTGCTGCCATCCCAAGTAGGATGAGGAAAAACGAGATTCGACATTTTTATCAGTGCCTGCCCCCATAATGAGACCAATTCGCTTGTAACCGAGATTGGCCATTTCTTCACAGGCGACCAGCATGGTTGCGTATTGATCGTTTGAGCTAAAATGCATGGGGGGGGAAGTGAGGCGATGGCCGATTGCCCCGAGGGCAAACGGTTCAAAGGTGAAATTGACTTTCGCAAGCATTGCCGAAACGGGAATGAGTGCTCCCTTGATGCTGCGCGATTCGAGGATTTGCGTGAGGCGCTCGGGACTCCACCGTCCATGGAATACTGGAAAGTGCTCGAGTTGATAGCCAAGTTCCTCGGCGCGGCGCCTGGCGCCCTCAATTTGTCTCCGAGGGGTGTCGTAGTTGGATAAAGGTTCGGAGGTGGTATGAAAATCAAGCAAAGCAAGACAGCCCTGAAATGAAACGTTCTCCTTCGTCGATCGCACATGCGCCATCCATGACGAGACAGCCGGATTGAGCCGGTACCCCATTTTGAGGGCGAGAGCTTGTACGCGAGTTCGCGTATCCAAACTAATTTTCCGATCACCGCGGAGAGCTCTTGAGACGGTGCAATCGGAAACGCTGGCGACCTTTGCAATCGAGCGAATGGTAGGGTTTTTCATAAGTAAATCTAATCCCTCCAGCTATTTTAAATTCTTGTCAGGTAATGTGCTATGTTGCTTGTATTAGTAAAGGAGTATTTTCGCGCCAGATCCCTTCTGCACTTGTCATTTCCTGTTAAGGCGGGGATTACATTTTGCCGCGACGAACTTCCAATTCCTGACGAATCTTGGCCATGCGCTGTCGATTCAGTGGATAGTATCGGATAAAGATAAGGGTGACACTCCAGAGAATAAAAGGCAGCGCCAAATATAGGATTTTCATGCGATAGAGAACTTCGGGAGGTTGTTCGACTCGCGTGGCACTGAAGCCCGATAAATGAATTGCGATTCCACCCGCCCCGGCCGCGCAAGTGGTGGCGGCTTTGATGAACCAGGAGTAGAAGGCATTCAGCGCACCTTCGCGGCGGCGCGAGGTTGTCATCTCATCATAGTCGGCCACATCGGCCTTCATGGAAGGCAGGAAAAGCCATACCGCTGAAACAGCCATGGACGAAAAAACCGCGGGGATCAATTGGAGGTAGGGCGCATCGGGACGGAGGCAAAAAAAGTTGAGAAGATGTCCCAGCATGCTGCCGGTGAGAAGGACGGCAACGAGTATTTTCTTGTCGAATCTTTCGCCCATCCAAATCCAGAAAGGGATGGTCAGAATACCCGTGACGAACATCGCGCTCGATGCCCAGCCGGCGATCATGAAGGCATTACTGAGTTTGCCCTGGTTGACGAAGTATATATTCATATACTGTCCCAAGACGCCGCTAAAAGCGCTGCCCAAGACAAGAAAAAATGATATTCCGATCAGTAACCATAGGGGGCCGCAATGCATGGATTCCCAGATGCTCTGCAGGAAGGGGTCCTTTGCCTGGTGTTTTGTCTCGGTCTCGTAGTAACGTTCCTTGACGAAAATTGGCGGCAGAAGTCCGGCGATCAGGATAAACCCGGCAATAAACCAACTACAGGTTCGTATGGCATAAACGATATCGGATTTTCCGGTCGCCGGATTGGCAAACCAATGGCTGGTCGTCAACACGGCAAGCACCCATCCGCCCATCAGACCCGTGAATTTGCCGCAGAAAGTCATCCAGCCGGTGAGGCGTGTGCGCTCATCGTAATTGGGAGTCAGTTCCAGTTGCAGCCCGAAGTAAGGCATGGACCAAGAGCTGAAACAGGTAAAAAAGATCATTCCGATAACAATCAAATAGAGGGCCTGTTCAGTTTCTCCCACTCCTGTGGGGACGCGCCAGATGAACGGGAAAATGGCTGCGGTTAATACCGCTCCCACAGCCATAAACGGTCGCCGTCTGCCCCAGCGGGTGCGGGCATTATCGGAAAAATTGCCCATGACCGGATCAACGAATGCATCCCATCCCCGCAAAATCATCAGAATGAGGCCAAGCAGGGCGGTGTCTATCCCCAAGCCAATATTGAAGTAGGGCATCCAGAGGACCGACGTTGAAAGCCCGGTGGCAACATAATCCATGGTTCCACCCGCGCTGAACATGATCTTTTGAAGCAACGGAATACGATCACTTGCCGCAATGGAGGAGGTGGTGGAGGGCATGTGTTAAAACACTAAGGCATGCTGTGGAGCGCTTGCGAGTTATTGCTGAAGGGCGGGGAATGAGTTCTACGGTTTTGGAGCAGAAGGTGGTGGCTGGGGAGCGGCGGGAAGATCGGTCCAGTCATCCGTGCGAAAAGGCGAAGCGGGCAATCCTTCCCGGTTATAAAGATTGCAGTCTGGAGCGTTTCCCCAGGCATAACGCACGGCGACGGGTTGGGATACCCGGGGGCTGGAGACCACGACGGTGAGGCCGTCGATTTTCGCATCCGCCGGAACCCAGTTTTTGTCGGCTCCGGCAATGGTAAACCCGACCAGCTTCTCATTCGACGGCGGCACAACACCGGAGGCATTCCACGGAGCAGTTCCGATCACCAATCCACTGCCGGTTTGACTGAAGTTCAGCGTGATGGAATTCCCCGTGACCTGCATGGAGTCGTAGATTGGTCCGGAATAAACCAGGTCCTTCCCGTAGGCGACATGTTCGGCTACCAGGGCAAGACGCAAGCCGACATCGAGTTTATCCTTGGGGTGAATGTTATTGGGATCACCAACATCGAACGCGACGGCCATGCCGGTGTTGGGTACGGAGAGACTTTTTAGCTGAGCCTCGCGCAAATGCGCCCAGCCGGTCGGGCCGATCCAGCTTAGGTTAAACTTGGCCAGTTGCACAAAGAGGAAAGGAAAGTCTCCCTGTCCCCATTTTTCCCGCCAGTCGGCGATGAGGCGCGGAAAGAGGGTCATGTATTCCGTGGGGTTCCCCGAATTGCTTTCTCCCTGATACCAAATGACGCCTTTCATGGCATAGGGGATCAGGGGCGCAATCATGCCATTGTACAAGCCTACGGGGCCGCCCTTGCCGCCGTCGGGAGGGACGGGCGGCTTGGGAGCCGGGACGGTGGGTTTGGGCTGCTCGGGTGGAACCTGGTTGGCCGCTTTCGCAGCGACGACGGCAGCGTTCCATTTATTTTGGGCGGCCTGGTCAGCGGCGCCGTAGGTCTGTTGCCATTGCGCGAGGGAAGCGGTGTAGGCCGCCATCTTGCCGGGATAATCGGCCGAGGCTTGGGGAAAGTCGGCAGCATTTTTCTGGTATGCGGTGATGTAATTTTGAAAGGGCGGGCTTTTTTGCAAGCCGGAGAGACTGACCCATGATTGGGCCGGAGTTCCTCCCCAATAAGAGCCGATCAAACCGATGGGACGATCAAGTTTGGATCTCAATTCGCGGCCAAAAAAATAGGCGATGGCGGAAAATTTTGGGACGCTTTCGGGACTGGAAAGCTCCCACTTGCCCTCGACGTCGGTGAGAGGCTCGATGGAGGCTTTGTTTTTAACCAGGAAAATTCGCAACTTGGAATCGGTCGCCTTGGGGATCTCGGTTTGGGCGTTATGCGCGCTGGTGAGGGCGAACTCCATGTTGGACTGGCCGGAACAAAGCCAGACATCGCCCACCACGACATCCTCGAACTTGAGATTGTTTTTTCCCGCGACCGTCATGGTCAACGGTGTTGTTCCGGTTGACAGGGGAGCAAGGTTGACGCGCCACGTGCCGTCAGCACCTGCGGTCGAGCTGCCGCTTTCGTTTCCAACCTCCACGGTGACGTTTTCCCCGGGGTCCGCCGTGCCCCAGACGGGTAATGCAATATCCTGCTGGAGTACCATGTGATCGCCAAAAATAGCCGGCATCTTCACGTCCGCCCGGAGAGGGCTGCTCCAGCAAACTACCACTGCCATCAGGCAAAGCCCTATTTTGAGATGACTCATGTTTTTTGAAAGTTGAATGCACGTATGGATATTTACTGAAAAGCCGGACTGGATTTCGATTTAAAAAGCTTTCTTGGGGCAAGAGAATCCCAAGGAGGCCCGCTTCGATAAAAATCACGAACGTGCGCCTGAGTTTCTATGCGACTTGGCAGCGACACCTGCAAGCCGGCCCATTTCAGGTGAAGAGAATCCGGGGTTTCTGTGGTCTCGACAATCTCATCATGCCATTTCTTTGTCCACGCCTCCCAATCATCGCCGGCCTTTTCCATGACCAACCCATAAGCAGTATCGGCCTCGGAAAAGTCAGTCCACTTCAGGTCCCGCGATTCACCGCGATAATGCTGGAACTCAATCCGCAATGATGATTTGCCAGATAGAATCCATGCTGCCCCTTCCGGGGCGAGGCCGGAGCGATGCCGGAGCAACTTGCAAGCTATCCAAACATGGGGTAGTTGCACAAACAGAGTTTCGTTTTCCCGGAAGGATATTCTGTCAATGAGGGGAATTTGATGGCCTTGCTTTTGGATTAAGACGGGCGGAGAAACAAAGCCAAATTCCAAAACCGGTCCCATATAGGAAGCGGTTACCCCCTCCGTTTGAAAGCAGGGATGGTCGTCGGCAAAATCGCCGAGAAAACTCGCCGCAAGAATGCATCCTTTGTTTTGCGCAGCCGTAAAAAAGCCGCCACTACAGGGGCGGGAATCGTGCAGGTATTGATGGTAAAGGCAGCCAACTTGTGCAGCCTCAGGCCAGTAGGCAATGAGATTGTGACGCTGCTCCCAGCCGTCCTGAAAATTCACCGTGCCGACGCAGAAGGAGGGACACAGGTAGGTGGTCGTTTCCGTGGCTCCTCCCTGGGGGAAACGCCGCGCGATCTCACGCACTTCTTCCGTGCGGTCGGGCTTGAGAAACAAGTCTGCAATGTCCTGGGTAACATCGAAGTCGAGCGAACAACTGAAGACCGGGCCAAAAGCATCGTGAAGGTCGCGAGTGACCGCATACGTCACCAGTCCCTGCGTTGCTCGTTCGATCATCGAACCCATTTTCGCCGGTGAATCCCTGATCATGAGATGGTAGGCGCGGGAATGAGGGCCGGCCAGCTCACCGGTTGGCACATGAAAATGCCGTCCCACATGCCGCCAGAAAGAATGTTGCATGGCCAAAGCCAGCTTTTTCACCTCTTCATCCCGCACAAAGGTCTGGATGGCTCCAAGCGCAGTCAGGCTCACGGCGGCGTAAGTCGGACTGTTGTATTCCGCGAAACTATCAGCCTCGCTAAAAGTGGCGGCTATCCGGCGCATCCTTTCCCGGCCATAATCCTTCAGGGAGGTGTCTTCCAGAAGTTCTGCCGCGGCCATGACCACGAACGTGCCTTCCAAAGCAATATTCGTATAATGGGGGTCGGTGTTTTGCCGACGTACGCAAATCGAGGCCCGACGGATGGCTTCCCGGATTTTATCTCTCAAAACTTCAGGAAATCTGGTTCCAGCCACATGCCAGATCATAAGCAGCGTTGAGCCATTAAAATCGGCCCAGTTCGTATCGGGACGCGGCCATGTCAGGACCGACTCTTCCGCATAATAATGCCAGAGACCATAGAGGCGATTTTCCGGATCGCTTTGCTCCTGAACACTGATGTTGCGCGCGACGATCTTACTGGCACGTTCCACATTTTCATCGCCGCCGATGAGCAACAACACCAGTGCGTAATAGAGCGATTCGCGAGTGCAATGTCTCACGCCGGGGGCCAGATATTCGACGTGTACGTTCGGATGGGCGGGGAGGGTCAGGAGTTGATATTCGGGGTCGTAATAGCGATCCCCTAATTCTTTCATGGAAGCTAAATAGAGATCGCGAGTTTTGAGGTGGGGAAGGTTGCTCATGGGGGCCGGTGCTTATTTTGTTTGGAACATTCGCTGTAACGAAGGCGAATGCAGAATTTTAAAAAGGAAAGAGATCGTTTCAAACAGAATGATGACGTTCCCCCACACTATCGAACGCTTTTTTGATAAAATAGAATTGCCGCTAAATCCACAATTTAAGGTTAGGCTGGGATTTTTAACCTGGCAAAAACCTTTCAGAATAACACGTTATTTCAACTGCTTGCCGGATTCCAAAATCTCGATCACGTCCCAGTTTCATCGCCCGCTGCGCTACACCCACCAGCCGATTCTTTTTGCCGCTCATCCTTCATTTTAACCCGCAAAACTTGGAAAAGATTTCAACAAAGCATCTGGATAAGTTCCACACGAGGATAACGTACTAACCTAATTTTGTTTTGTTAGTGCTAATGCTTTTTATAGCTTTAAGGTATTCCTGTCCGACACGAACAGGTATTAATGACCGCTCCTCTGACTATTCGCTGAAAGAATTACTCTCAACCGCCCGAAAGCCCAAGACTCAGGATAAATGAATCATAAGTTGTCTTTTTGTTGATATGTGGATTTAAAATGTTACTATGCAGATACTTGTGTGGCAAGAATTACGGGGTGTGACTGCATCACAGCTAGAACTTTAAAACAGGCATTCGTCTCTTATGAAAAATTTCGTATTTCTTTTTAGCGGCATCTTTTTGGTTTTGTTTTCGCTGACCTCTCAGGCTGAAACCTACACCTACCCACAACTGGTCAAACGGATGACCGATTTGCAGGAACTCGCGAAGTTGCCGCCGCCGGGCGAGAAAACCTTGCTGTCTTCCAGCTATGACCGTCGCAGTAGGTACGATGCCGCAACCGACAAGTACATCGACTGGGGCGCGAACGCGGATTGGAGTAACGGATTTCGCAAGGAAGGCGACGAAACCGTGCTCCTGGAGGCTCAGGGCCCGGGCTGCATTTGGCGGACGTGGGCGGCCACAGCCAGCGCCGGTCATTGGAAGATTTATCTGGATGGATCTGCTACTCCGACGGTTGATCTTCCGTGCATCGATTACTTCAGCGGGAAAGCAGCTCCCTTCAACCGTGCCAACATTGTCTACATTCCCTCCGCTGCGGCCCATGGGTTCGACAACTACACGCCCATACCCTTTCAGAAATCGTGCAAGATCATGGCCGATAAAGGGTGGGGTTCCTATTATCAATTCACCTACACCCAGTTTCCGGCCGGAACGGTCGTGCCCACTTTCAGCATGAATCCTTCCCCCGAGGACTCGGCCGCCCTCGATCAGGCCGATAAAATTCTCGGCCAGTGCGGACAAAATCCTGTGGCCGATCTGCCCGGGGCCAAAACGGAAAGCCAGTCGATCACCGCGGAAGCGGGTAAGACAGCGACGGTTGACGACTTGAGCGGCGCGGGAGCCATCACGGCGCTCAAGGTGAAGCTTGATCTTCCGAAGGACCCCGAAGCGCAGCGTATTTTGCTGCGTCAACTCACCATCAGCATCACTTGGGATGACGACGCGGCCCCGGCGGTTTGGTCGCCATTGGGCGATTTCTTCGCCTACGTCGGCGGCGCGGACACGTTTCAATCATTGCCAGTTGGTCTGACGAATGACGGCACGTTCTACAGCTATTGGTACATGCCTTATGGAAAGAAAGCCCACATCGAAGTCGGCAATGATGGTTCAGCTCCCGTGGCCATGACGTGGGAAGTCAGTCACTCCCCGCTGGATCAACCGATTGAGAATTTGGCCCGCTTCCATGCCAAATGGCATCGCGACGCTTTCCTGACCGACCGCGCCGACCGCTGGCCTGATTGGACCCTGCTTACCACGACGGGAACCGGACGTTATGTCGGCACGCATCTCCATGGCTGGAATCCGCGTGGCGGGTGGTGGGGTGAGGGGGACGATAAATTCTTCATCGACGGAGAAAAATTTCCTTCGATCTTCGGCACCGGCTCGGAAGATTACTTTGGCTACGCCTGGAGTTCCGCCGGACATTTTTCACGGCCTTATCACAACCAGATATTGAATGAAAACAATGCGGGGCATTTCGATGACAACCGCTGGCACATCCCGGATTCAGTTCCGTTTCAGACGTCGTTCGAGGGTAATATCGAAAAATATTTCCCGAACGAGCGGACGACCCTCTATGCCGCGGAGGCATTTTGGTACCTGAATGCCGGTGGAACCGATCCTTATGCAGCGGTTCCTGTCGCCGATCGGGTTGGTTACTGGGTGCGGCCTCAGATTTTCATCGAAGGCGAGACACTGAAGGCAATGACGCCAACCGCTCATAATCCGGTGAACCAGGACATCTACCTACTCGGAAAAGGCTGGTGCAGCGGACGCCAATTCTTCTGGGGGCCGACCCAAGTGGGCGAAACCGTCGATGTGGAATTGCGGGCGCAGAAAGCAGGCGTCTATGAACTCAAGGCTCATTTTTGCCGGGCTCCCGATTACGGAACTTTCCAAATAAACATTGATGGCACCGACATCGGCCAACCGGTGGACCTCTATAACTCAACCATTGCGCTCAGCGACGTGATCGATTTGGGCGTCGTGAAACTGATGGATGAAAAACCTGTTCTCAAAATCACTTTAACAGGTAAAAATGCATCTTCGAAGGCAAACAACTTCGGCCTCGATTATCTCCAATTAGTTCCTTCACACTAGTTTTCCATGCTCGAATGCCGCAATATTTTTAAGAACCATGGGGGAGGGCCCAGGTGAGATGGGAGTCGAAAACAGACTGGAAAAAGAATTGTAAAAGTATGGAGCAAGAAGAAAATAACAAAACACAGCCCGCGTCGGTCGTGGGCAAGAAACCAAATGGGAAATCTCATATGAAACAACAAATTATCCCCACAGCATTGATCTTTATGACTGCAACCGTATTGAGTGCCAATAACATTCACGCCGCCAATTTCGGCGATGATGTTGCCTTTCTAAAAAGCCACACCAGCGTCATTGTGTTAAGCGACAAAAAGGGCGACGCCAAAGTCGCCCTCGCACCGGCTTGGCAGGGACGCGTGATGACCAGTTCCGCCGACGGCGATGCCGGCCATAGCTTCGGCTGGATCAACCGCGATTTTATTTCCGCCGGAAAAATTGTGCCACACATGAACACCTTCGGCGGGGAAGACCGGTTCTGGATGGGACCGGAAGGCGGGCAGTTCTCCATCTTTTTCGCCCCCGGCGCGAAGTTTGAATTCGCCAACTGGTTCACGCCGGCCATTTTTGACACGCTGCCGTTTAATGTCCTCGAGCAGGAACCGACCCGGGCGGTGTTTGGCGCCGAGTTTGGGCTGACCAATTATTCGGGAACCAAGTTTAAAGTGGCCGTGAACCGCGAGGTTCAACTGACTGACGCGGCTGCCGCCTGGAAGGAACTCGGTTTGGAGCCGGACAAGAACGTTAATATCGTTGCCTACGCCTCCCACAACAAGATCACCAACAAAGGCGAGGAAGCGTGGAAAAAAGAGACCGGACTGCTGTCGGTCTGGATTCTCGGCCAGTATAATCCGTCGCCCTCCTGCACCATTGTCGTGCCGATCAAGTCCGGTTCCGACTCCGAACTGGGGAAAAAGGTCACGTCGGATTATTTTGGCGAGGTGCCGCCCGACCGGTTAGTGGTGGGCGACAATGTCATTTTCTTAAGCGCCGACGGCAAATATCGCAGCAAGATCGGGGTCAGCCCCCGGCGCAGCAAATCCGTGCTCGGCAGCTATGACGCGGACAGCAAGGTGCTGACCATCGTCCAGTTCAACCGGCCCGAAGGCGTCACGGATTATGTGAATTCGCTCTGGAAGCTGCAGGACAACCCCTATGGCGGCGACGCGGAAAACAGCTACAACGACGGGCCGCCCGCGCCCGGTGTCAAGCCGATGGGGCCGTTCTATGAAATCGAATCCTCCTCGCCTGCCGCGGCTTTGGCGCCGGGCCAGAGTTTAATCCACATTCACCGCACCTTCCATTTAAGCGGCCCGGAACCCGCGCTGGATAAAGTGGCGCAGGCAACGCTGGGCGTTTCGCTGGATCAGATCAAAGCCGCTTTCCATAAACCATAATCTCAAATCAAATTAAAAACGAAAGATCGGCTTGTCAGAGACAGGCCGCTTTTTCAGAAATACAAGCACAACATGCTCGCACCCAATCTTGATCCGCAATTCGGAGGTTCACAGCCAGACGCTACGAACACAACCAAAAGAGGCTTATTCGTCGGCAGCGATGGGCGGAGTCTGTTGTTCACCTTTTGCCTCATCAGCTCGCTGTTCCTGCTGTGGGGATTTTGCAGCGGTCTGCTGGACAACCTGAACAAGCATTTCCAGAACTCGTTGCACCTTTCAAGGTTTCAGTCCGGCTTCGTCCAGAATGCTTTTTACATGGGCTATTTTGGGATGGCGCTGCCGGCGGGGATGATCGCCCGGCGCTTTGGCTACAAAGGCGGCATTATTGTTGGATTAACGCTGGCGGCCACCGGCGCGTTTTGGTTTATCCCGGCGGTAACCATCAATACATACTGGGCGTTCCTGCTGGGCTTGTTCATATTGGCCTCTGGGCTGGCGTGCCTGGAAACCATCGCCAATCCCTACACGACGGTCCTCGGACCGCCAGAAAGCGGCGCCACCCGCATCAACATCGCGCAAGCCTGTAATGGCATCGGCTGGATTTCCGGAATGTTCATCGGCACGCATTTGATTCTCTCCGCCACCAAGGAAGTGAACACCAGCAACGCGAAGCTTTTTATTCCGTATATGGGCATTGGCATTGCCGTGGCCGTCCTGCTTGTCATATTTCTTTTTGCAAAAATCCCGGATCTGCGCGCCAAGGAGGAGGTCAAAGCGGAAGCCGAACACAAGGCCGTCAAATCCATTTTCAAACGGTCACATTTCACTCTGGGCGTGCTTTCTCAGTTTCTTTACGTTGCCGCGCAGACGGGTATTTTCAGCTTTTTCATCAATTACACTGTGGCGAACATCAGCAACTTTAGTGACCAGGCCGCCGGTAATTTGCAGGTGGTCGCCTTCGCCCTGTTTGCCGGCGGTCGGTTGGTGGGGAGCGCCGTGGTGGGCTTTACCAAACCGCACAAGGCACTGGCGATCTATGCGATTATCAACACGCTGATGATGGTGCTGGCAATGGCCGGCGGCGGTTGGGCGGGGGTCGTCGGCATCATGGCCAGCTTCTTTTTCATGTCCATCATGTTCCCGACCATTTTTGCGTTGAGCATTCGTGGCCTGGGCGACCACACCAAACTGGGTTCGTCCCTGCTGGTCATGTCCATTGTTGGGGGTGCGATCATGACGCCGCTCATGGGGCTGATTGCTGACAAGGGCGGTATGAGGATCGGCTTTGTCATTCCGCTGGTGTGCTTTGCCGTCATTGCCATTTACGGTGCCCTCTGGCAAACGCTGGAAGACAAAGACAGCGGCGGGGATGGTGTCTCCACAGCACCCATCAAAACCTGAGCGGTCGAGGTTGGCAACCAGATCATCCGCGATCCCAATTTCAAGCCTGAAAAGATATACACGATTCCTAGCCGATTGATAACGCCGCAGAACGCCGCTGACTCTCCCTGAGGCTTCACTGATCCATCCTCAAAACCTCATCTATCCTTCATTCCTTTATGAAAACATCCTCCCTGCTTTTCTTTCTTGCGTTTAGCCTTCTTCAGCCTGCCCTCCCTGTCCGGGCCGGCGACCTGTTTAATCCCAGCCCGGCGGATATCCAATCACCGAAGGATAACCCGGATGCGGTAGTGAAACGGCTTACCTCAAATTCGGACGGCAAAACGCCGGTCATAAAGAATCTCGATCCGGCGTGGATCGCAACCTTGGCGGACCGGGGCGAGCCAACGCTCTACACCAAGTCTAACAGCCATGACTTCGACTTTATCGGCATGCCCATTGGAGGCATCGGCGCGGGAGAAGTTTACTTAAGCGGCGACGGCCAGCTTTGGGATTGGGACATCTTCGGAACACTTTGCCCAGGAGGATTTGCACTTGAGCAAGGTCTTGCCTACAAGACTCCGCATAAGGTGGGTGATCCCCACGATCCCGCTCAGCTGGTTTTCGATCAGGGGTTTGTCATTCGCACCCGTCAGGGCGATAAGAAGGACACCCGTACGCTCGATAAGAACGGTTTCTCCGATATCACCTTTTCAGGGCAGTATCCCGTCGGCTCGGTGGATTATTCCGACCCGGCTAGTCCCGTCCGCGTCCATCTGGAAGCCTTTTCCCCCTATATTCCCTCCGATTTGGAGGATTCCAGCTACCCCGCGACCATTCTCAATTATACGGTGGAAAACACCTCCAGTGAACAAGTCGAGTGCACGGTGGGAGGCTGGATGGAAAATGCCGCGGGCATCGCCACTCGCAATCAAGGGTCGATATTACTGGAAAATACTGCGGCGAAGAATCCTGCCTATACAGCGCTGGATCTCGGGATGAAAGAAGGTCCTGGCGTAGGCAATCCCCCGACGATTTTCGACGATTTCGAATCAGGAAAATACGACCACTGGAAAGCGGAGGGGGAAGCTTTTGGAGACCATCCTGCGAAGCGCGGGGAGATCCTCCACAATTTTACAGTCGTGGGGGAGCAGGGGCAACATATGGTCGATAGCTATTTTCAAAATAGCGACAAGGCGACCGGTACCCTGACGAGCGATCCCTTCGTTATCAAGCGTCCTTGTATCCAGTTTCTGATCGGAGGCGGCAACGATCCCCAGCGGGAATGCGTCAATCTTCTCGTCGACGGAAAGACGGTGCAAACGGCCACCGGCCAGGGTGATGAAGTGCTGCGTCTCACGAGGTGGGATGTCAAGGATCTGATCGGCAAAACGGCGCAGTTGCAGATCGTCGATCAAAGCTCCGATGGCTGGGGCCATATTCTCGTCGATCAGATTGCTTTTGCGGACGCTCCCAGCGGGCCGACGATTTTCGATGATTTCGAAACAGGAAAGTACGACCACTGGAAAGCAGAGGGAGAAGCCTTTGGAGACCGTCCTGTGAAGATCGGGACGATCCGCCACAATTTTGCGGTCGTGGGAGCTCAGGGGCAATACATGGTCGATAGCTATTTTAAAAATAGCGACAAGGCAACCGGCACCCTGACGAGCGACCCCTTCACGATTAAAAATCCCTATCTCCAGTTTATGATCGGGGGCGGCAACGATCCCCAACAGGAATGCGTCAATCTTCTCGTCGACGGCAAGACGGTGCGTACGGCTACCGGCCGGGGTGATGAAGTGCTGCGTCTCACAATCTGGGACGTCAAAGATCTGACCGGCAAAACGGCGCAGTTGCAGATCGTCGATCAAGGCTCCGGCGGCTGGGGCCATATTCTCGTCGATCAGATTGCTTTTGCGGACTCTCTCGACGGGCCGGTCTCGATCCAAGACCAGACGGATGTGGGAAACATGGCGCTGGCCATGATGGGTAATGCTTCCGAAGTCGCCGCGCAGGTGACGGGCGATAAATCTTCCGATGCCTGCCTGGACGCCCCCGCCTCCGATTCCGCCGAGCAGAAGGTTTTTCAAGACAAGAGCAAACTCGTCGGCGCGCTCCGCCGCACCCAGACCCTTAAGCCGGGCGAGAAGATGACTGTTTCCTTTATCGTCGCCTGGTATTTCCCCAATCCGCTTAACCTGGGACTTTCGACTCCCACCAATCGGCAATACGGGGTCCGCTTCAAATCGGCGCAGGATGTCGTTGATCATATCGGTGCCAACTTTGACCGGCTTGCCGCTGCCACGCGCGCGTGGCACGACGCTTGGTACGACTCGACGCTGCCCTATTACTTTCTGGATCGGACTTTTCTCAATACCTCCACCCTGGCCACCAGCACCGCCTACTTGCTGAGCGACGGACGCTTCTACGGTTACGAGGGCCGTTATAGTTGTCCCGGCACCTGCACACACGTCTGGGGATACCAGCAAGCCATGGGTTATCTTTTTCCCGACTTGGAAAAGGCCATCATGGAGAAAGTGGAATTTGTGCCCAATCTCGGCATGAACGGGGAAGGCGGAGTAGCCATGCGCGGCGAGTTCGATCGCAAGCCTCCCGTGGACGGCCAAGCTGCAATCATCCTGCGCACTTATTTGGCCCACCGCATGAGCGCGGACAACTCGTTCCTTCAGCGCAACTATGGCTCGGTCAAGAAAGCCACCGATTTTCTCATCAACAAGTTTGATCCGACGCGCGAGGGCATTCTGGCGGGACCCCAGGCCAATACCATGGATGCCGCCTGGTTTGGCAAGATCACATGGCTCAGCCTCTACTATCAGGCGGCGCTGCGGGCAACGGCCGAAATGGCTGATGCCTCCAACGATGCCGATTACGCCAAAGGTCTCCGCGCCATTGCCGACAAAGGCCGCAACTGCATCGAAACCCAGCTTTTCAATGGGGAATACTTCATTCAGCAACCCGACCCGGCTCACCCCGAGTCTCCAGGCACGTTCAACGGGTGCCCGATCGAGCAACTCATGGGACAGAACTGGGCCTATGAGGTCGGTCTGGGCGATATCGTCGACCGCAATAAGTCGCTCACCGCGCTCAATTCGATTTGGAAATACGATTACACAACCGACGCCGGGCTCTATCGCGATGCCTTCAAAACCGGGCGCTGGTATGCCATGAAGGACGAAGGCGGGCTTATCATGTGCACCTTCCCCAAAGGAGGCGTAGATGCCTTGACGAAGGGGAGCCCCGGATTTGCCGCCTACGATAACGAGTGTTGGACCGGCTCGGAATACGAGGAGACCGCGTTAATGATGTGGGATGGACTTGTGGATAAAGCCCTGGCCGAAATCAAGACAGTGCAGGCGCGGTATGACGGCGCCAAGCGCAACCCTTGGGATGAGTGCGAGTGCGGCAGCCATTACAGCCGCGCGATGTCCAGTTACGGTGTTTTCACGGCAGCGTGCGGCTTTGAATACGACGGCCCCAAAGGCGTCATGGCCTTTGCTCCGCGCGTCGCGCCGGAGAATTTCAAGGCCGCTTTCACCAGCGCCGAGGGCTGGGGTAGCTTCAGCCAGAAATATGCCGGCAAAGGAATGAATGCCTCGCTCACTCTTCGCTATGGCAAGCTTCGCCTCAAGACCCTCAGCCTTATCCTGCCTGCGGGAAGCCATGCCCAGAAAGTCAAAGCCCAAGTCGACGGTAAAGATCACCCCGTTTCCCTCACTCGTCAGGGCGACCGGGTCTCGTTTGATTTCCCCTCGGACTTGCTCATGACGACAGGCCAAAGCTTAAGCATCACCATTAACCCATAGCTGCGAAAGTGCTCCTTCATGAAAACTCCCGCCTGATATCCTGTCTTTCAGGTGTCTTGGCTGCTGCTCTCGTCCTTATCGGATCGCTCAACGTCAGCGCTCAAACTCAGTCTGTGGCTTATCGAACGCCTGTGATCCAGGAACCGTGGATCCAGATCACGGGCAATCCCGATCTGGGCGATTTGAGCGGCGATAAACAGCAACCGGTGGATTTCGCCATTTGGCAGGCGTCCGATGGGACGTGGCAGATCCTGGAGTGCATTCGCAATACCAAGGAGCCCGGCGCCACGCGGCTCCTCTACCGCTGGGAAGGTGCGAAGCTCACCGAGCCGGGCTGGAGGCCGATGGGCATCGCCATGCGCGCGGAGACGTCGCTCGGCGAGGCGGCGGGCGGATTGCAGGCCCCCTATGTCTTTCGTGAAGGAGACATTTTCAATATGTTTTATGGCGATTGGAATCACATTTGCCGGGCAACCAGTTTCGATGGGAAAAACTTTTCTCGCGTACTCCAGGCCAATGGGCAATCCGGCATGTTCAGTGAAGGAAAAGCCGCCAACACGCGCGACCCCATGGTGCTGAAAAGAGGCGATACCTATTATTGTTACGACGCGGCCTATCCGGACGACAAATGTTCTGTTTATTGCCGAACCTCGACCGATCTCAAAACCTGGAGCGAGCCGAAACAGGTCGCGTTCGGCGGATCGGCGGGCAAGGGAAAATTCTCGGCGGAATGCCCCTTCGTCGTCGAATTGACGCCGGGTGAGTTCTATCTCTTCCGCACGCAGCATTATGGAAGTCAATCACAGACCAGCGTCTATTATTCAAACGATCCGATGGATTTCGGCATCGATCACGATGAGGGCCATTTTGTTTGCACGCTGCCGGTCGCCGCGCCTGAAATCGTCAAATTTGAGGGGCGGTATTATATCGCGGCGCTCCTGCCGAGTTTGAAAGGCATTGAAATCGCGCGTCTCGACTGGATGCCGGCGAAATGACTTTTTCCATTCTATAAACGAGAGACATTTAGAAACGCAAACGACACAAAAATTGAACCTGAACCCCCATATGCTCTCCCAAAACAATACGCCCCACCATCTCCCCCTCAATCATCAGGGATTTGGTCCGCGCGCTCTTTCCCGTCGTCAATTTATGCGTCTAGCCGGCATCGCGATGGCGGGCGGCATCTCGCCTTCAATCTTTGCGCAAAGCACCAACGCCCCCTCAACCGCTCTTCCGGCTGCTTTTCAAGTTGGAGCCTTCAAAAAAATTTATGATCCATCCGTGGGCGAAGACAAGAGGTGGTACATCAATGACCATACATTCATCCGTGCCGCGGACGGTCAGTGGCATCTCTTCGGCATCACGCACCCGGAGCCGGCTGCTCCAATGGACGAAAAGTTTTTTGCCCACGCCACCGCCCCCGACTTGATGGGGCCGTGGACCAAGCAACCTCCCGTTTTAAACTTCGATCCATCCGCTGGTGAAACCCAGGTCTGGGCGCCCTATGTGCTGCAACAGGACAACAAGTACTGGATGTATTATTGCGGCGGCGGTGCCAGCCACGACAAGTACCGCATTCAGTTGGCAACCTCCACCGATCTTTTCACTTGGGAGCGCAGTCCGGCCAATCCGATGCTCATCGATGGCTTCGATGCGCGCGATCCCGTAGTGCTGAAGGTCGATGACCAATGGGTACTCTATTACTGTGCCACCAGCACGCCAACGGGGGGCAACCATACGGTCAAGGCCGTTGTAAGCAAAGATCTGGTTCACTGGTCCGACCCTCGCGAGGTATTCAGCACCCCAAAGGTCGGCCGCTCCGGCGGCCCTACGGAATCTCCCTATGTCGTAGCCCGTAACGGAAAGTACTACCTCTTTGTCTGCACCAACGTCGGCTATAATCAAACGGCTGCCTACGAAAGCGATTCCGCCTTTCACTGGGATTTTTCCAGCCAGGTTGGTCTTTTTCCATCCCATGCCGCCGAGGTCGTTCAGACGCCCGAAGGCAAATGGTATGTTTCCCGGGCGGGTTGGGGCCAAGGCGGCGTTTACCTTGCTGAACTGACCTGGAATACCTGATGACCTCGTTTTTCTTGATTCAAAGTCACCTGGGGCATTCTGGGTGCAGGCAAAAAATGATAAGAAACCGCTGTCGGCAACTATAAAACAGGCATTCCTCACTTATGAAAAAACACATATTTCTTTTTAGCGGCATCTTTTTGGTTTTGTTTTCGCTGACCTCTCAGGCCGAAACCTACACCTACCCGCAACTGGTCAAACGGATGACTAATCTGGATGAACTCGCCAAGCTGCCGCCCCCCGGCGAAAAAACTTGCCTGGCTTCCAGTTACGACCGTGCCAGCCGGTACGATGCCGCAACCGACAAATATATCGCCTGGGCCGCAAATGGAGATGGCACCGGCATCGTTCGGCAGGAAGGCGATGAGAGCGTGCTCATGGATGTTCAGGGCCCGGGCTGCATTTGGCGGACGTGGACGGCCACAGCCGGCGTCGGTCATGTGAAGATTTATCTGGATGGAGCCGCAACACCAACGGTTGATCTTCCCTTCGCCGATTACTTCAGTGGGAAAGTCCCACCGTTCAATCGTCCCAATATCGTTTATATTCCTTCGGCGGCGGCGCTTGGGTTCAACAACTACACGCCCATACCCTTTCAGAAATCGTGCAAGATCGTCGCCGATAAAGGATGGGGTTCCTACTATCAATTCACCTACAGCCAGTTTCCGGCGGGAACGGTCGTGCCCACTTTCAGCATGAATCCTTCCCCTGAGGATTCAGCCGCCCTCGATCAGGCCGATAAAATTCTCGGCCAATGCGGACAAAATCCTGTGGCCGATCTGCCGGGGGCCAAAACGGAAAGCCAGTCGATCACCGCGGAAGCCGGGAAGACGGTGACAGTCGCCGACCTGAGCGGCGCGGGAGCCATCACGGCGCTCAAGGTGAAGCTCGATCTTCCGAAGGACCCCGAAGCGCAGCGCATACAGCTGCGTCAACTCACTATCAGCATCACTTGGGATGGCGATGCGGCTCCGGCGGTCTGGTCGCCATTGGGCGATTTCTTCGCCTATGTCGGTGGCGCGGACACATTCCAGTCGTTGCCAGTTGGCCTGACGAACGACGGCACCTTCTACAGTTACTGGTACATGCCGTATGGAAAGAAGGCCCACATCGAAGTGGGCAACGACAGTCCCGCGCCTGTAGCCATGACGTGGGAAGTCAGCCATGCTCCGCTGGATCAGCCCATCGTGAACCTGGGCCGCTTCCATGCCAAATGGCATCGCGACGCTTTTCTCACCGACCGGCACGACCGCTGGCCCGACTGGACCCTGCTTACCACGCAGGGTACGGGACGTTACGTGGGAACGCACCTGCATGGTTGGAATCCGCGCGGCGGGTGGTGGGGCGAGGGGGACGATAAATTCTTCATCGATGGAGAGAAATTTCCCTCGATCTTCGGCACCGGTTCGGAAGATTACTTTGGCTACGCATGGGGCGCCCCTGGGTACTTTTCACGGCCTTATCACAACCAGATATTGAACGAGAACAATGCGGGGCATTTCGATGACAATCGCTGGCACATCTCGGATTCAGTTCCGTTTCAGACGTCGTTCGAGGGCGATATCGAAAAGTATTTTACCAATGAGCGGACGACCCTCTATGCGGCTGAGGCTTATTGGTATCTGAATGCGGGTGGGACTGATCCCTATTCAGCGGTTCCTGTCGCAGATCGGGTTGGTTACTGGGTGCGTCCGCAAATTTACCATGTAGAGGGTGTTATCGAAGGCGAGACGTTAAAGGCGAATCCCAAACCCGGACAGCCTTGTGGTCCTCAGGGAATGTTTGATTATGGCCTCAATATGTGGAGCAACGATACTCAATTGACCTGGTATGCCGACCAAGTCGGACAGACCCTTTCCCTTGAACTTCCCGCGCAGAATGCCGGTAAATACGATCTGATCGCTCACTATGGTAAGGCCCGCAATTATGGAATTATTCAGGCTAATTTCAATGGTGTGGACGTTGGCCAGCCCATCGATCTCTACTCGGCTCCAACCGTGCCTTCAGATGAGATTAACCTCGGTGTCGTCACCGTGACCGCAGGCACATCGGTCTTCAAGGTGACTGTTATGGGAAAGAATGATGCCTCCAAGGGATACCATTTTGGTCTCGATTACCTCAAACTGGTCCCCGCGCCCTAGATAGCCTGTACCATTAGAGCAAAGGCGACGGACCGACTGCCTGCCGCCATGCGCTACCGTTTCCGCTACTTCGAAAGGCTTGTCGGCTTCGCGTCAACTGTGAAAGCGGGCATGACGTAGCTGTAGGCGTCGTATCGAATTTCGCTCCAGGCGAGTTCCGGCTCCGGGTTGCCCGGAAAGAGCGGTATGTGGACAGGTGTAAATTTGACTTGGATTCGAATCGCCGACCGGCCCGCGGTCAAGTCCCTGGGCAGCAAAAATTCGTCATCGCGAAAACGCCGGTTGGAAACGATGATCTTGTGCTCGGGTGGCGCAAGTTCCGCCTTGGGGTGCGAATGAACGACAGTATTTGAGCCTGCCAGGTACCAGACGCCCGCAGGCTGCCAGTTTTGGGACGAGGCGCTGCCCGCGTTGCCAGCGTCGGCAACGAAGACTTCCGCGCGTTGGTTTGGAAAAGAGTAATCAAGCTTGCGGCGCAGCATAACACCAAGGTTTTGTGGATCGATCTTCAACGTAAATTCCGAGACCCCCGTTGTTTTGCGCCCCTTGTCGTCGGTCGGCGAATAGATGACCTGGCCATGGAGTGTGTCGACGCCCGTTTCGTAAAGAGACGTGATCGGATAGGGCGCCGAGGCATCCGGCGAGAGATAATCATGGGCTTTTTCGCTCGCCGCATCACCGAGCTGAAGAGTGTCGGTCTTGATTAGCGAGGGGGCGGGAATTCCATACCAGTAGGTCACCGTGCGATAATGCTCCTGGGAATCATCGGTGCCTCCGTGTTCGAGTTGGATGACGGCACGCTTGCCGAAGGGCATCAGATCGGCGAGCAGGAAACGATAGGCCGACTCGATCTTGTCATCGTCGTTTAGCGCCAACTCTGCTTTGGGCGCGCCGGTGGGATGGCCTGCGAAGGGGAGAGACATCGTTTTGCCACCCCAATAATCACCACCGCCACCCCACTCCTCCGTGCCGGTTCCCTGAGCCTGAGGCGTCTGGCTGTCGTCGAAGAAAAAACGGGGATCACCCTCCAGCGTGCCAAGTTTGGCTTGATCGGAAAAGATGAACGAGGTGCCAACGAAGGCGCCGGACCAGTCGTCGGTGCCTTCCGTATGGCGGGTGTCCAGGAGTACCAAGTCCCGACCCTGCTCAGGTGTGTCGTGATCACGATAGGTGGCGTGAAAGTACCCGACTTGATTGGGTGCCTCTGCATTGGGCGTCTGGCGGACCCTCCACTTCACATCTTCCAAGGGCATCTCGCCGTTGCCCACCAGTTCGATTCGCGCTGACTTGAAAAAGGGCATCGGAAAATAGCAGGCCAGCTCCGCTCGGTCGTCCTTGAAACGGATGTGAACCGGAAATGCTTTCACTAGATACTCGGTATTGGCGCGGTTGTAGAGGGTTCCCGCGCCGAAGAAAAGAGCCACGGGTGCCTCAACGGAGGGTTGAGAGCGATCGTCCCATGTGATGCGTAATGTGTCCCGTCCGAAGCCAAGCGCATCGGCGGTCGGGACGGAGAAATCGATGGCACGCACGACTCCGGGCCCCAAGGCCAGTTGTACGACAGAAACAAGCCCATCTTTCGGAACCACAACACTGCCACTCTCGCCGGTCAGATGCATCTTTTGCGCCTCGGGCGAACCGTCCGGTGGAAGAAGATCGCCACCTGCGTGGTCGATTAAATCAGCGACATCCTGGGCGGGAGGATCGCTGGCCCAAGTCTTTAGCGGATGGGAAAGCTTCGTGCCAGGCACGAACTGGTCGTAGATGAAATAGCCCGTGCCGTAGGTCGTATGGCCATACGCAATGCGCAGTGACTTGGCAAACTCCATCGGCGTCCAGAGGAGGTCGGCACCTTTTGTGGTCGTCCAGGTGTAATCGAATGGCTCGGTAAAAATGCCTTCGGGCAGGAAAAAGGCAGGCTCTTTCCGGTGCATGGGATCATCAGTATTGGTTTCCTTGATGACATGGTCTTTGCCATCGAGGATGAAATTCCAAGGACTTCCGTGCCAATGGTTGAATCTGGAAAAACAGAGGATGCCCGGGCCTTCGACATCGAGCGGCACACTGGCTTCGTCGCTTGGCTGAAAAAGAAAATTTCCAGAGTCGCTGTCATAATTTCCTCCGGTCCGGTCGTAGGTGCTCCGCATGTACGCCCGCTCACCAATTCTTTGATCGGCCCAGTGATCCCACATTCGGTAAGCGTCGAGGCCCACGGGAATCACCGGCTGCTCCTGCGCGTGAGCTGGGGCAGGAGCGAGCGCGAGCGTCATAAACGCTGCGATCCCCAGAGCTGGGACAAGATAGGGAGGTAATGAGGTCAATAAGATAGGAGGTAATGATGTCAATTGACGGTCGGGAACTCCGATATTCTCAGCCGGGAGCAACCATAAGGAATTAATTCAATGGTCGTATCGCCGCCCGTCGCCTGAACCGGGCTGAGAGGAACCTCGCCCGCATTGGCTCCATTCATGTTCCAATCGACCTTCCTGGCTTTCATGCTCAAGACGATGGGAACATCATCCGTCCATGGTTTGTAGCTGTCTGCGCCTGGTAGCCACACCGGCTCTCCCTTCTGGGCAAAAGGCAGGGCGCTGATTTTGTTGGTTACTTTGGTACACTCAGGATGGTTCCGGTCGATATCCAACGCATAGTTCCAATCGGTGGTCGGATCGATGCGCCAATCGACAACTCCCAGCGGATGATGCGGGAGCACGAGCCTGTCGTCACGTGCCTTGGTCTTCGAAAAAGCTTCTCCGATTCTTTCGACAAAATAGAGCGGGCCCCAGGCAATGGACACGGAATTATTCCGGTGCGTTTCCGTGCGCACCACGGCATGGAAAGCGAGATTGACCACATCACCGGATTTCCATGTGCGCACAATTTTGACCATCGTGCCCTTCACCGGATGGCCCGGTTGGGCATCCCCCGCCACCGACAACTCGGCTTGATCCGCCCAGGACGGTATTCTGAAGTAGATCGGAAAGGCGGCTGGCTTGTCGCTCTTAACGGTGAATTTAATGGTGTCCTCAAAAGGATAATTGGTCTCTTCCGTGATAGCGACCGTCGCGTCATCCGCCACTCGGGCCGTCACCTCGCTGGGGCCATACGCAACGGCTGCCAAGCCATTATCATTGCTCGCCATCCACATATATTCGACATAACGCGGGAACGGAGAACCCATGTTCGCCAAACAGCAGGGATAATTGGGGGAAAAACCATAGATGTTGGCGTCCTTGCCATTGTTATGCCAGGGTCTGGCATCGACAGAGACGAGTACCTGGTTCGCTTGCTGATCGTACTGATGCGCCCACATGTCTGGCATCATCGTGCCGGGAAAGGCGTTGAAGATTAATTTCTCCAGGCGATCTGGCAAAGAGACATCTCCCAGGGCCTCAAAGTCCTTCTCCAAACAATAACTCAATTCCTCAATGTCGCACAATTCGGTCCCCGAGGTCGGACTGTTACCCGCAAGCCATTCGTCGGCATTCCATCTTCCGGTCACCTGGCCATCGAATTTATCGAGGCTGGCTATCCCCTGAAACAGGCTGTTTTTGTAAGATTCATCCTTGGATTTAAGATAATACATGACCGGGTATAGAACCGACTGGGTGACATCAACTCCCTGCAATCCGCTTTCCCCCGGCTTGGTTGGAAAACCGGGTTGGGCGGTCTTGTCCTTATGCTGGAAATCAGCAAAATAGTCCCGGTACTGATCCGCATCCTTTTTCGCGCAGCGGTCCACGAGATCCGGTATATCCGAATCGCCGGTATGGTTGTAATACCACCAGCTAAAACTAAGCAACATGCCAACCCGCTCTGGAATAACGATGGCTTGTTGTTTTGAATCTTTCACCGAATCACCATAGTCGAGTATTTTCCGGGCCAGCTTGACGGCCCGCTCATCATGGGTGGCTTCATAATAATCGGGAAGCACCCTTCCCAGGTGCGCCCAGCCGGTCAGGCTGGGAGTGACAGTGGAGAGATCCTGGACGTTGAGGATGTACTGCATGTACGGATCGGTGATGTCCTTTAAATGCTGATCGTCCAGCTCGTAAGAAAGGAGGATCAATCCCTCCATCCATCGTGGGCAAAACCGTGCATAGCATGGTTCCGGAGTAACATTTGCGCCTGCATCCCCTTTCCACGCGCTCGTCTTGATCACGCCCCAAACCTCCTGCAAGTGGCCGGGCAGGCCGTTTGCTTCGACAACTAATTGGTCGCGCAGCCAGCCCTGCGGCTTCACCGCTCCCAGGGGAAGTTTGACGTATTGTGTCTGGAGCAGCGGAGCGCGGTTATTGGGATAAAAAGCATTTTCCTGCCCCTGCGTTTTCACCGATTCAGGCGCTCCGTGAATCATCGACACGAGGACGATCGATAAAACGAGAAGAAAGCGTGGGAATGGAAAACCGCATCGGAAGGTGTTCCCTATTTTGAAAGATTTCATGGGATGCCTTTCCTTGGGTTTGGCAGTGGTCAGCGGATTATCTACTTATCCTTCGCGCAGCGGAACCCCAGCGTCCCCGCGCGGTCTTTGCCGGGACACATGAGCAGATACTTGCCATGCTGATCGAGCGTCGTGTTTTGCGGGAAGTACCACAAGGAACCGCCGGGCCGGTAATAGCTCCCGCCGCGCACAATCGCCGCCCGCGTGTGCTCATCCTGGTATTCGTCCGTCCACTGCCACACATTGCCCGCCATGTCCATGACGCCGAATGGACTCGCCCCTTTCGGAAACGCATCGACATCGGTCGGTCCGCGCAAATCATGCCCGTTCTCCGGATGCGGAATCGCCGCCGGATCGGGCGCAGTCCCCCACGGATAGAGCCGCCCATCGCTTCCCTGCGCGGCGTACTGCCACTCCCACTCGTGCGGCAGGCGCTTGCCCGCCCACGACGCGTAGGAGCGCGCATCCTCGATGGATATCCACGTTACGGGTTTTTTGGCCCAGCCATCGGGGAAAGTCCCGTTTGTCCAATCCTGGAGGAAATTATGGTCGTCCGCCGGATGGTAATGAGTCGCGTCGAGAAACGCTTTAAACTGCTCGTTCGTCACCGGGTACTTGTCGATGTAGAACGCCTTGATCGGCACATCGTATTCATGCGCAAGCATCGGCGTCGACTCGCCGGGATACTGAACATCCACGCCGGGCTTGTTTCCCGCAGGAATCGGCCCCCAACCCTCGATCTCGACGCCATGCACCTTAAAATGAAAAGTCGCGTCAGGAATCAGCGCCATCCCGTCCGGCGCTGACGTCGCGGGCGTGGTCGGCGCAATCTCGACCAGTTGCTGCGTCAGGGGCGTCCACTGGTTCGAAAAATCGGTCAGCCTTTTTTGGGAAAGCTCCGCCATCCGCGCCAATAGCTTCTGCAAATCGGCGGACGGCGCATCGGGCATCTCCATCACCGCGCCAAAACCGTACGTCTCGATTGGAAACGAAAGCGTTGCCGTGTCGCCGGTCACTTGCGGCGTCAATTCCTGCCCGTGCCATACGTCGTAAAATTTCATTCCCAGCTTGAATGGCACCGACATTTGCGCGCCGTCCAAATTCCTGGCCGAGCGATTCACGATCAGCCATGCTGTGCGTTCGCCCAAGGGAAATCGGCTCGCATAAATGTCGGGCTGAAGCATCGGCACCAGCGGTTCCCAGTCAGGGCTAACCAGACAATCGGCCAGTCCGCGCTCAACCGTCGCCACCCGCCGGATCGCCTCCGCGTCACGCGGCGTAATCCCGTTCCAAATACCCCATACATTTTCCCAGCTCTCGAAACCGTCGCCGTTGAAAAACGCCATCTGCAGCCCGTCGATATGATTCTTCGCCCATCGCTCGCAAATATTGGTCAGATGCCGCGGCTCGATCCACTTGTACCGGTCGACCGACGGCATGTGCGGACGCGGCCAGTACCCCCAGTTCATCGCGTCGTACTGAATGTTCGCCAGGTTGCTGATTCCGCCCTCGGGTTCAAAGGCCAAAGGATGCCCCGCCGCATCAGCCGCGGCCAGGAACTCCGGCCCGATATTATTCATCGTGTCGCCGTTCACGCCGTCGATTCCGGCCTCCTTGAAATTCCGCGCCACCGCATCCTTCAGCGGCAACCCTTCCGCGCGTGTGCCCGCCTCCCACGGCATCATCGGGAAGAGGACATGGACGCCACGTCGGTGGAAATCGTCGATCATCGCCTTCACG
>Ga0302319_10001772_pt1 | contig 47773 bp, 42 predicted proteins | sample Bog_T0_2_FD_203319 | JGI IMG/M metagenome (GOLD analysis project Ga0302319, IMG submission 203319) | Peat permafrost microbial communities from Stordalen Mire near Abisko, Sweden - Bog_T0_2 | ecosystem: Environmental > Terrestrial > Soil > Wetlands > Peat | place: Sweden: Abisko, Stordalen Mire... | reverse complement strand
CTTGATTGAGCACGCATACGCTTGATTGAGCACGCATACGCTCCCGGAGGGAGTTGGGGTTTATGAAAAGGCTGTTCGTCGCATTCGCAATTCTGCTGGGTCTGCTGGTTTGCCTTTTGGCGCAGGATGGCCCCACCTCCGTCGGCAGCGACACGGTCGCCCGGCCGCGTAAGCCAGCCGCCGCCGATACATCCGCGCCCGCATCGGCCACCCCGAATTCCGCGCCTGCGCCCGCCGTACCCGCCACCTCTGCGCCTGCCGACCTGCCGAAGATTCCATCGAAGCTGGCGCCGAAGCCCAAAGACGATGGTGGTCCTTCCAGCGCCACATTTTCCGCCGACACCAGTCTTGTCTCCGTCGATGTTGCCGTCGTTGACAACAAGAATAATTTTGTCCCTACGATTCCCCGCAGATTTTTCAGGATTCTCGAGGATAACGTTCCCCAGACCATCAAGCAGTTCTCCATGGGCCAGGCGCCTATGACAGTGGCGCTGGTCATTGAATTCAGCAAAAGATTCCAGTGGTACGGCAGCGGAGACTGGTATATGACCCTGCAGACCGCCTACTCCTTTCTGAATACCATGAAGCGCGACGATTATGTCGCCGTCATCCGCTACGACCTTCGCTCGCAGATCGTGCAGGATTTCACCAACGACCCGATCAAGCTCCAGCAGGCTTTGCACAGCTTCATTTTCCCGGACTTTTCGGAGGCCAATCTCTTCGATGTCCTCACCGATACCGCGGATCGCATGTCGAAGATACAGGGCCGCAAGTCGATTCTCATTCTGACTTCGGGCATCGATACGTTCAGCAAAATCACGTACGATCAGGCACGGCGGAAACTACAGGATTCCGGCGTACCGATTTATTCGATCGGGCTGCTGACAATGCTAAACCCCGGCGCCGCCGAGAGTATCACCCAATTGCAGGCGGACAATGAGATGAAGACCTTCGCCAAAGAAACGGGTGGGCAAGCCTACTTCCCGCGCTGGCCTGCGGAGATTGGCGATGTCTTCGGAGAAATTCAGGGCGCGATGCGAAATCAGTATACGCTGGCTTATTCGCCCTCGAATCAGGAGAAGGACGGCAAATTCCGCAAGATCACCGTGCAACTGATCGATCCGGAGACCAATCAGCCGATGCCGATGAACGATCAGAAAGGCAAGCCCGTCAAGTACTCGATTGTCGCCACAAAGGGCTACACCGCGCCCCGCGCGGTCGAATAACGGCGACTGAGAAGTCAAGCGCTGAATCTGCTCTGGTTTCAACCGGATGCAAATCTATTGACAGTTGCATGACAGGTCTGTTACTTTCAACCGTTCCCAAATGAAATCAGACTGCAGTTCTCCAGTAGCCATCCTCCTTGTCGACGATAACCCAAACGGATTGACCGCGCGGCGTATGATACTCGAAGAACAGGGCTTTTCCGTCACCACCACCGACAACGCCGAAGATGCGTGGGCCCTGTTCCAGCAGGCCCGTTTTGACATTGTCGTTACCGATTATCGTCTTGGCGGCATGAACGGCGGCGACCTGATCCGGCTGATCCGCAACGCCGATTCTCCCGCCCGTGTCATCCTGTTATCGGGTTTTGTTGGAGTTCTCGGCCTCAGCGAAGAGAATACCGGAGCGGATGAACTGATTCTCAAGAGCAATAAGGAAGTGCCGGAATTGTTGCGCGCAGTTCGCAAGCTCGCGCACCAGACGCCGCGCCGCCGTCCGCCGTCGCCAGCCAGTGGAGCGATCGCGCAACCGGCGCGCAGGCTGGTTAGGCGAAAGTCGGCGGGCCTCCCGTAATGTTCCACCGGGACCGCCGGGTTCGCGCGGGCTTCCCGATACGGGCCCCGATCCTGGCCATGGCGTTCGTGTTGCTGCTGGCGACCGGAATAGCCGTTGCCGCTCGCCGCAAAGCCACCGCGCCCGCACCAGCTAAGCCTGCTACTAACGCGCCAGTGTCTCAGGAAGTCGCGGTCGCGCGCTGGATGGCCTCGCTGACCCTCCGCGAAAAGATCGCCCAGTTGGTCGTAATCCCGTTCAACGGGCATCCGTTTCGCCGCGCCCGCGAAGAGAGCCGGTTTGTCAGGCTGGTCTCGCAGGAACACATCGGCGGCCTGATCCTGGTGAATCTCGCTAACGGCAAAATCGTGGCGAAGGCGGACCCGCTGCAGAGCGCCCGCTTCATCAATCGCATGCAGCGCCTCGCGAAGGTCCCTCTGCTGGTCGCGGGCGATTTCGAACGCGGCGCATCCATGCGAATCGAATCCACCACTATCTTTCCCCACGCCATGGCGTTCGCAGCCTCAGGCGATCCCGACGAAGCTCGTGTGGAAGGCGAAATCACGGCGAAGGAATCGCGAGCCATGGGGTTCCAGTGGTTGTTCTTTCCCGACGCCGACGTCAACAACAACCCCGACAACCCGATCATCAACATTCGCTCTTATGGCGAAGATCCGGCGACGGTCTCGGAATTCGTCAGCGCCTTCATCGCCGGCGCGCATGCAGATCCGAAAGACCGCGTTCTGGTAACCGCTAAGCACTTCCCGGGGCATGGCGACACTGCAACCGACACGCACATGAATCTCGCCGTCATTACGGCGGATCGCCCGCGGCTGGAATCGCTCGAATGGATGCCGTTTCGGGCCGCCATCAAGAGCGGTGTCGATTCCATCATGACCGCGCACATTGCCGTTCCCGCGCTCGACGATCCCGCGCTGCCGGCCACGCTCTCGCCGAAGATCCTCACCGGCGTTCTGCGTGACGATCTCGGCTTCAAGGGTCTCATCGTCACCGATGCGCTCGATATGGGTGGTATCTCGCATGGCTTCACCGTGGGCGATGCGGCCGTACGGGCGTTGGAGGCTGGTGCCGACGTGCTGCTGATGCCGTCCGATCCCAAAGCGGCAATCGACGCCGTGGTCGCCGCCGTGAAGGCCGGCCGCATCACGCCAAAGCGTATCGATGACAGCGTGACCCGCATCCTGATCGCGAAGGCGCGCGTGGGGCTCGCGGCGGGCGCGCTGGTGGATGTGGGTCTGATCCCGAAGCTTGTCAACACGCCGGAGAGCAATGCCGCCGCCCAGAAGATTGCCAATCGCTCGGTCACACTGGTCCGGAATCAAGACCGGATTCTGCCGCTGAAGGATACAGCGGATACCGTGTTTTACACCATGAATGAAGGGCCTGCGTCCGTCGAAGGCACGGCGTTTTCCGACGAAGTTCGAAGGCGGATGCCGCAGGCCAGATTCGTCCAGGCCAATTCCGCGATGTCGGAGAGCGAGATCGACGCGGCGCTCGAGCGCGGGGCCGGGGCAGGGAAGTATGTGATTGCGGCCTACGCGTCCGTGGCTGCGAATCGCGGCACCGCGGCGCTGGGCGGAGCGCTGCCGCATCTGATCCAGAACCTGATTGCCACAAAGAAGCCGGTGGTGTTACTGGCGCTGGGCAATCCGTATCTGCTGCGCAATTTTCCGGATGTTGCCGCTTACCTTGCGATGTACAGCACCGTGCCGCCTTCGGAGATCGCGGCGGCAAAAGCCCTGTTCGGCGAGATACCGATTGGCGGAAAACTGCCGGTTTCGATTCCCGGTTTCGCCAGGGTGGGTGACGGCATCGTGCTTCCATAGCCGGTATGGAAGCTCACGTGCTTGTTACCGCAAGGTGAGGATTCCGCTATGAAAAGGGCTTTTTACCTGCTGGCGCTGGCAGCCGGGCTTTCCCTCATGCTCTATGCCGACGACTGGGCCGGCAATCTGGTGGACGCGGTTTGCGCAGATCAAAAAGAGAAGACCGTGCCCTGCGATGCGACCGATGCGACCACCGTTTTTGCCCTGGATGTCACGGGTAAGATTTACAGGTTCGATCCGGCCAGCAACGCCAAAGTTGCCGCGGCGCTGAAGTACCACGCCGCTCCGGTGCCTGACGCTTCCGGGCATGTGCCAACGGAAGTCAAGGCGAAAATCACGGGCACCGAAGGCGGCGGAATTATTGTGGTGGAAACGATTTCGCTTCAGTAAGCGTTATTCGGTGGTGTAACCTTCGACGTACGCAAGTAAACGTTCCCGACACGATACAGCCTGCTACGACATCCTCAGGAATCCCGTAGCGCTCGCGCAACAAGCGGGCACATTCGGGGTCCCAGGGCGTCGTTAAATCCAACACCCAATATCTCGTAGTGGCCGCGCGGCCGCGCATCAAGTCAAGACTTGCGGCGAGGCCGCCGCGGAGCGGGAGCTGTCAGCTTCTCACCCCGCGAACCCGCCCAGCCTAACTCAACCGACCGCTTCGCCAGTCCTTAGTCGCCCGGCAGCATCGGCTTGCCTTCGTGCGACACCAGAAGGTCATGCATGTCGTTGGCGTGCTCTTCCTCATTGACCAGAATGCCTTCCATCATCACGCGGGTCGTCGAATCGTTGTCGCCGAAATAGCGAATCAGCTCCCGATAATGCTCGCAGGCGATGCGCTCGGCCACCAGATTCTCTTTGATCATATCGATCAGATTCGCTCCCACCACGTACTGCGACGCGGACCGCGATGCGAGGCCCTCCGGGTTGAAATCCGGCGTGCCTCCCAACTGGTTGATGCGTTCGGCAACCAGCCTCATGTGCCCCTGTTCTTCTTTGGCATGCTCGTCAAATTCTTCCTTGACGGCGTCGCTCGAAATTCCCGCCGCGGCGATGGCATTCATCGTGTAGCGCAGGACGCAGACAATTTCGGTGGCGAGAACGCTTTGCAGGATCTCGATCGCCTGCTTGACATCCCCTTTATAGGCGGGCGTGATGGCGCCGTCCCCGATACTGGCGCGCGCTCTGGATCTCAGTTCCTTTACATCCGTGAGGAAAGGCTGACTAGTCTTCATGCCACCAGTTTACGGGAAAACGATTCGGTTTTGATGTCCTGAAACGAACACTTACCGGACATCGCCGCGGCGAATATTCAGAATCAGCGCCATGACCCGCTGTTCGAGGTCGTCGCGCGTCCTCTGGAAGGCCTCGAGCGGCTGCCCGTAAGGATCCACGATTTTCCACTCGATCAGCCTGCGAGGTCGCGGGCCGGGAAGCTGATAATCGGACATGTTGACCACAATATCGGCAAGTATCGCGTCATTCGGGATATAGCGGCGCGATACGTGCTTTGAAATATCGATGTTCTTTTCGCGCATGGCGACAACGCCATTACGCGGGACATGCGGCACCGGCGCCAGCCCGAAACTCTCGGCCCGCAGCACATCCGACCCGTAGCAATTGGCAAATCCTTCCGCCATCGGACTGCGGCAGACGTTGCCCAGACAGACAAAAAGAACGCGCTTCAGATCTTGCTCAGAAATAATTTATGCACCCTCGGATCGTGAGTCAGTTCCGGATGGAACGTTGCCACCAAATGGCGACCCTGTTCCACCAGCACCGGATCACCATCATACTCGGCGAGTACACGTACCGCCGGGCCCGTCCGGCGAATGATCGGAGCGCGAATGAAAACGGCCTCCACATCGCCCGCTCCCGCCCGCTTCTGGAAATCCGGGCCTGGCGTAATATTGGCTACCCGGCTATCGACCTGACGCCCGTAAGCGTTACGTTCCACCGTCAGATCCATGGCGCCGAAACTCTGTTGCGACGGATTCAGCACTTCGCTCGCGAGCAGGATTGCGCCCGCGCACGTGCCAAAGACCGGTTTCGTGTTGACGAACTCCGCCAGCGGCTCCACCAGGTTCATCATGTTGAGCAGTTTGAGCATGGTCGTGCTCTCACCGCCGGGGATCACCAGCCCGTCGACGGAGCGCAATTGCTCCGCCGTACGCACTTCCACCGCCTCGCCGCCAGCCGCCGTTATCGACTTCGCGTGGGCATCGAAATCTCCCTGCAAAGCCAGCACGCCGACGCGCTTTTTCCTGTTGGGCATGGGCTACCACCCACGCGTCTGCATCAGTTCGCTTTCCGGCAGCTTCGAAATGTCGAGGCCCGGCATCGCGAAACCGAGACCTTCGCTGGCTTCGAGAAGTTTCTGCGGATCTTTGTAATAGGTGGTCGCCATGACGATGGCTTTGGCGCGCGCTGCCGGGTCGTCACTCTTGAAGATGCCTGAGCCGACGAAGACCGCTTCGGCGCCCAAATGCATCACGAGCGCGGCATCGGCCGGAGTCGCAATGCCACCCGCCGAAAAGTTCGGCGTTGGCAGCTTGCCGTGTTCGGCCACCCATTCCACCAGCTCGAGTGGCGCACCCAGCACCTTCGCTTCGTGCACCAGCTCTTCCTTGCCCAGCACCGTCAGCTGCCGAATATCTTTGATGATCGTCCGCATGTGCCGGACTGCTTCCACGATATTGCCGGAACCCGCTTCGCCCTTGGTGCGGATCATCGCCGCGCCTTCGGCAATACGCCGCAGCGCTTCGCCCAGATTGCGCGCGCCGCAAACGAACGGCACTTTAAACGATTTCTTGTCGATGTGGTGCACTTCATCGGCCGGCGTCAGCACTTCGCTCTCATCGATGTAATCGCAGCCCATCGCTTCCAGAATCTGCGCTTCGGTGAAGTGTCCGATGCGCGCCTTCGCCATCACGGGAATGGTGACCGACGCCATGATCTCGCGCATCATGCTCACCGCGGACATGCGAGCCACGCCGCCGTCCCTGCGGATATCGGATGGCACGCGTTCCAGCGCCATCACGGCGCACGCGCCGGCCTTTTCCGCGATCACAGCCTGTTCGGCATTGACCACATCCATAATCACGCCGCCCTTCAGCATTTCCGCGAGGCCGACCTTCAACCGCCATTCTTCGTTGTGCAGCATAACCTTGTCTCCTTTTTGTCGTTCCCGAATCTCTAAACGAATGCCAGCGTCGGCCTGGACGCCTCGTCACGTGAGGTTGTTGCGTTGCGAATCACTTCGCCAAGGATTTCGATGCCGCGCCGTATAGCTGCGGATTCCAGACCCGCGAAGCTCAGGCGCAGCCCGCCATCGAGCGAGCGTGATACAGAGAAATACCGACCCGGCAGGTAGTCCACTCCGGCTTGCCGCGCGAGGCCGCGGAGCGCGCCGGAATCGAGGCCCGCAGGCAGATCGATCCACATATTCATGCCACCGCCCGGCACTATGTAGCTGCACTCGGGCAGATAACGCATACAAGCCTGCTCGACCGCGCGAAGCTTCTCGCGACCCGCAGCAATCACGGTGCCTTCGTGTCTTCCGAGCCGCCCGGATTCGGCGAAATGCAGCAGGAAAGCCTGCGACAACTGGTCCGTATGCAGGTCCGTGAGCTGCTTCAGCTCCGCCGCCCGCGCGATCACGGGCTTCGGCGCGATGATCCACCCGACACGCACTCCTGGAAATGCAATTTTGGAAAAACTGCCCAGCATGATCACGTCGGCGTCGAACGATTTCAGCTTCGGCAGCGGCGCGCCGTCATAGACCAGGTCGCTGTAAATATCGTTTTCGATGACGACGGCTCCGGCAGCGCGTGTCATCGCCGCCAGCGCGGAGCGTGCCGCCGCGGGGATGGTGGCGCCGGTGGGATTCTGGAACGACGGCGTAACGACGACAACCTTCGCGCCGGCTTCGAGCGCACGCCGCAGCCCGTAGAGATCCATGCCTTCGCCGGTCACTGGTACGCCGATGAGTTCCGCGCCCGCATCGATGAAGAGATTTCGCAGGCCGGGATAAACCGGCTCTTCAATGGCCACTCTGGTGCCCGGCTGTGTGAGTGCGCGCCGCAGAATATCCACTGCCTGCTGGCAGCCGTTGGTGATTAGGATGTCGTCGTTCTCGCCGGCAACTCCCTGCTGCCGTGCGCGTTCGAGCAGCCAGCGCCGCAGGGGCAGGTGACCGAGCGGCGAGCCCAGTTGCAGCAGAGACTGCAATCGGCGATCTACTAGCACTTCGGCGCAACACTCGCGGAATTCCTGGAGCGGAAACAGCGCTTCAGACGGTCGCGAACTGGAAAAGTCGATGACATTCGCGGCGGGCGATCCGCTGGAGACAAACATGGACGGCGTCAGCGAGCGGCCCCAGTCAATGCCGTAGCTCTGGATGGGGAGTCTGGGCGCGGATGGCGTCTGCGCCAGGACAAAACTTCCCCGGCCAACGGCACCCTGGATCAGGCCTTCCTGTTCCAGCCATTCGTAGGCGGCTGATACGGTCGTTCGGTTCAGTCCAAGTTGACCAGCCAATTCGCGGGTGGGTGGCAAGCGGTCGCCCGCCTGCAATTCACCGGATTGGATCAGACGTTGCACATATCCGCCTAATTGGCGATATAGCGGAACTTCCGACGTGCTGTCTAGGTCCGGCTGGAACTGCATAGCCACATCCTACCATCCATATTGGACTGGCGCAAGGCCATCCAATCGCAAATTCGTAAAAACGGAGCCATTTGGTAGTGGGTCAGTCACTGACCCACTATCGACAATCCCGGTAGTTATGGGATCGAGCTGCTTGTCGAGCTGGGCCTTTATCAGCTCGAAGCGGGAGAATATGCTCCTCGATGACCTTCAGTTCGTCGGTTGGGTCGTATCTGCGCAGGCCGAGTTTCGCCCTGATGTACTCGTCTGACGGCAAAGCCTCCCACGGGTCATCTTCCTTAAACTTGTCGGTGCGCCGGAGGTACAGTTCCTCGTTGGCAAACAGATCACGGAACTTGTCGAAGTCCATGAACCGGCAGATAACGGACTCTGGGGCAGGCTGCGCTACGTATCGATGGGGATTGACAGGCATGAGATGGATGGCAGTGTATTTTGATTGAACCGCACCTCTGTGATCCGCCAAACCGCTTTCGAGCATCGGAGACATTCCTATGTTCCCGGGGCGTTATCTCCCTTGGTATTACTTATACGCCTGAACCGTGGGCGGTAAGCGATTCGGGCGGCTCCCTACAGCAAAGGGTTATCCTAAGCGAACCGGATGAATTTCAAGCTTCGAGCAGGGCTTATCGCAGCACTGATCGCACCGCTCACTGCGTTTTGCCTTGCCTGTATGCCGATCCCCTATCCGGGGCTCGAAGGCGACGAATGCGTGTTCGGCATGGCCACGTTCGGCGGCCTGGCTCGGGAGTTCTGCCTCAGCATTTTCCACCATCAGTTTCCGCTGATGATTTTCTATTACGCGGGCAGTCTGAAAGGAATGGTGATGTGGCCGATCCTGCATTTGTTCGGCGCGAATATCTGGAGCATTCGGCTTCCCGCAGCGCTTGCCGGAGCGGTTACCGCGGCACTCACTTATGATTTCGCACGGCGCATAGCCGATCGGAAGGTCGCGATCATAGCGGCGATGCTGGTGGCAACGGACCCCATTTTTCTGCTGACCAACACGCTCGACTGGGGACCGGTCGCGGCGGAGCATGTGCTGCTGCTCACCGTGCTGGCGTTGTTTGTTCGCGGTCGTCTGCGACTGGCGTGTTTCGTGGTGGGTCTCGCGTTCTGGAACAAGGCGGTGTTCGTCTGGGCCCTGGCGGGGCTGATTGCGGGCGGGGTTGTCGCTTACTGGCCGGTGATCCGGAAGCGGCTTCCTGGTCCGAAGGTGGCTGCGGGGTGCGTGCTGGCCTTTCTGCTCGGATGCGCGCCGCTGCTTCTTTACAACATCCGAAGGCCCGCCGCTACGATGCGTTCCAATGTCCATATGTCTTTCGCAGGATTCGGGGACAAGGTGACGTCGCTGCATTACACGCTCGATGGTTCGGATCTTTTCGGTGTGGTGGCAGGAATGGATGGGGTCACCGATCATACAGGTGCGCGCTTCCACGATCTGTTTCTGCCGGCGCTGCTGCTTTCTGTCGCGATCACCCTTCGGCGTTTTCGAGCGCCCGAACTCAGGCCCGCGCGGTTCGCCCTGGGGTTCTGCGGCGGCTTTCTCTTTCTGATAGCGCTGACCAGATACACGGGCGTTGCGCACCACCTGGTGCTGATGTATCCGATGCCGCAGTTGCTGGTCGCGACGGTGCTGGCGTCGCTGCGCCGCAGATATTTGGGGGCGGTGCTCGCTGTGCTCGCGGTGGGGGCAAATCTGCTGGTGTTCGATACGTATATTACGCAATTGCGGCGCAGCGGCCCGTTTGGGCTTTTCACCGATGCGACGTTTGGGCTTTCCAGAGTGCTGAGAGACGGCGTGGATCATGTGTACCCGATCGACGCCGGGCTCTGGGAGAATATTTTCACCATGCACGAAGGGAAGCTGCAAACACAGGCGCTCTTCGTGCTCAGCCAGCCGGTGGGCGAATTGCAGAACGCGCTGCGCGATTCGCAGGCCGTTTTCGTGGACCACGTAACGGGCCGCCAGTACCTTGCGGGATCGGCGGCGCGCCTGGATGAGATTGCTAAACCGCTGGGCCTCCACAGGGTTCAGTTGCGCACCATCTCCGATTCGAAGGGCCGTCCGCAGATGGAAATGTTCGTGTATCGGTAAGATGATTCTGTCGGGCTTATGGCAATCAGATGGATGTTGACAGGCACCGTGGCGGTTTTGTTTGCGGCGCTGGTGCCTGCGCAGAGTACGGAGACGCTGAACCTTCCCAAAGACCCGCCGCTGGTGGCGATTGGCGAAACGGCGCGGCTGGTCTTTCATGTCTCGCCGCTTTCGAGCCAGGGGCTGTTGTCTCAGCAGGTGCGCGATGCACTGAAGGCAGTTCTGAAGATGAACGGCGGTGCGCAGCTTGTCCATATTCGCGCGTTTTCCGCGGGTAACGGAGACGTTCGGCGTATTCCGCAGATTGTCAGCGATGTGCTGGGGTCGAAGCACGAGCCGCTGCCTTCAGTCAGCGTGCTGCAGGTTGGCGCGCTGCCGATGGAAGACGCGCAGGTCGTACTCGAAACGGTGTCGGTTGGCAAGAAAGAAGTGAATAAGGACGGCGTTTCCTTTTATAGCGCCGAGACTGCGGCCGCAACCGAGCCAGCCAATGAACCAGCGATGCCGCTCAAGCCGCTGTTGCAGAAGGCGCTCGATCGGCTGGCTGCGAAGATGGGCGGTAAACCGGCGCTTTCGGTGACGTGCTTTGCGAGCGAAATGGAGGGAGCGCAGGAACTGCTGCACATGGTCGCATCCGCGTTCCCGGGCGCGGCGGTCAATCTGGTGCAACCTCGCCGGCTCGCCTGGCAGACGGAGGCGAGTTGCGAAGGGGTGTCGCGCGGCGCGAGCGGCATCGGCGTGGCGCGAACTGCGTTTTCGGGAACGCAGGTAGCCTTTGGCGCGCAGGAGAAAGATGCGGCGGTGGCCATCCAGCGTCTGGATCGCGCGCTGGGAGAAGCGGGCGCCGCACGGACCGCGAATGCGGAGTTGCTCAGGCTCTACGTGCTGTCTCCGTCAACCACTGCCGTCGCTCTGAAACAACTCGCGGGATCTGCCCCGGTAGCCTCGATTTCAGTGGAAGGTGTCGGGCCCGCATCGGCCGGATTTGCCATCGATGCAGTGGCGCCCGTTCATTAAGATTCGGGCGTATACTGATTTCACGATGCTGTTATGCCGCCGGTTGGCGATCTTTCTGACCCTGACCCCTCTGCTCACCGCCGCGGATAACGGGCGCATCTTCTATCTCAGTATTGGCGGCCCGGGCGGTGGCCGCGTGCTCTCCGCCAACGACGATGGCACCGATCTCAAAGTGGCTCTGGGCGGGCGCAACACCGGCCCGGACGGAATCGTTGTGGATACGGCGGCGAAGAAGATTTACTGGACCAACATGGGCAACGTCAGCGCCAACGATGGCACGATTGAACGTTCCGAGCTGGATGGCACGAACCTCACCACAATAGTTCCGAAAGCCGGTACCTGGACGCCGAAGCAGCTGAAGCTGGATGCGAAGCACGGCAAGCTTTATTGGTCGGATCGCGAAGGGATGCGGATTATGCGGGCGAATACAGATGGCTCGAATATCGAAACGCTGGTGGAAACGGCGCAGGGCGATGCGGCGCGCAAAGATGCGGCGAACTGGTGTGTGGGGATCGCTCTGGATGTGGAAGGCGGCAAGGTCTACTGGACTCAGAAAGGCAGCGGCGGCAATGGCCGGATCTTCCGCGCCGGTCTGGAGATTCCCAAAAGTGAGGACGCGCTGCATCGAACCGATATCGAGTTATTGTTCGACGCGCTGCCGGAACCGATCGATATGGATCTGGATCTGACGCATCGCATGATGTATTGGAGCGATCGCGGAGATCCCCCGCGCGGCAATACGGTGAACCGGGCCCCGATGGACGTAAAGACGGGAAGTCCGGAAATTCTGGTGAGTGGCTTAAAGGAAGGGATCGGGATCGCGCTCGATCTGCGGGGCGGCCGGATGTATTACACGGATCTGGGTGGGTCCGTATACAGCGCGAGGCTGGACGGCTCCGACAGCAAGGTATTGCTATCGGGGCAGGGCAGCCTCACGGGTATCACCTGGGTGAATCTTCAGTAGGACTATCGGCTGGAAGCGAAACGGCCGCGTCTCGGTTTAAACGAGAACGACGTCTTGCTGCCGAATCTCTTAGCCGGAGCGCTATCGTGCTGGCTGGCGCCGCCGCGTGTTGGCATCACGATTACCGGAGCGACCGAGCGGTCTTCGCGCACAATCCCTTCCGGTAAATCGCGACGTGTCAGCGTCATCTTGAGCGTGCGTTCAATCGCGCGAATGCTGTTGCGCTCGGCGCTTGTGGCAAACGTGGAGGCCACACCAGCCGCGCCCGCGCGACCCGTGCGTCCCACACGATGGATAAAGTCTTCCGGCGCCTGCGGCAAATCGTAATTCACCACGTGCGCGATGTTGTCGACGTGAATACCGCGCGCCGCAACGTCGGTGGCGACCAGTACGCGATACTGCCCGTCCTGGAAACCCTTGAGCGCCGCGTTGCGCTGATTCTGCGAGCGATCGCCGTGGATGGCCGTGGATTTCACGCCGCCAACAGCCAGTTTCTTCGCCAGCTTTTCCGCGCCATGCTTCGTGCGCGCAAAAACCAGGAACGAACCGTGCTGCGTCTTCAGCAGGCTGTTCAGAAGACCGAGCTTGCGATCCTGATCCACCTGGTAAAGGTGCATTTCGATGTTTTCGGCAGGCTTGGTAGTGGAACCGACGGTGATGCGCGTCGGATTCTTCATGTGCTTCGAAATCAGCGCGGCAGTGGCGCCGGCTTCAAAAGTAGCCGAGAAAAACAGCGTTTGCCGTTCCGGTGAAGTGAGGCGGAGAATGCGCTCCACGTCGGGAATGAAGCCCATGTCGAGCATGCGGTCGGCTTCGTCGAGCACGGCGATTTTCACGCCATCGAGCACGACCAGCTTGCGCTTCAGGAAATCGCAGAGACGTCCGGGCGTGGCAATCACGACCTGAACGCCGCGCTTCATGGCCTGCAGTTGCTTCTGTTCACTCATGCCGCCAACCACGACAGCGGCACGGATGCCGGTGTTATATGAAATCGCGGTGAAGGCTTCATAAATCTGAATTGCAAGTTCGCGCGTCGGAGTGAGGACGAGCACCTGCGGTTTGCTGCTCAACGTGGCACGTCCCAGGATTTCAATAATCGGGAGCGAGAAGGCCAGCGTTTTGCCGGTGCCCGTTTGGGCGGTGGCGACTACATCGAGGCCTAGAAGAGCGGGGGGAATAGCCTGCGCCTGAATCGGCGTCGGCTCAACGAATTTCGCCGACGCCAGGTTCTTGCGCAGGACGGGTGAAGCAATTAAATCTGAAAAGGTTGTCATCTATTGGTTTTGGTACAGGAAAAAATCGGCGAGGTCCAGAGTAAAGCAACTTCGGTAGCGGAAAGCGCGGATCAACTTCGTATACAAGGCTAGTTTAGCACATCCGGCTTCGGAAATGTTTTTATTCCCGTGTTTGGCGGCCGATATACGCCTGTTGCGCTTCAGGAAGCCGCAGGCTGCTAGACCCGGGCTTTGCGCGCGCGGATGACTGAACAGGCCAACAGGGCCGTCGCCATCAGAAGCCATGTCGCCGGTTCCGGTGCGACCGCCGGGGGCAGATTGCCGCTAAAAATGTCGCCGCTCTCCAGTTCAGCCGTCTCGCCCGTCACGCTGCCGGCAATCAATTCGCCATCCACACTGCCGTTGGTTCCGGTAAAGGCGGCATGCGGAGCCAGAATGGAACCGTAAATCGTCATGCTGTTCGTTGTCAGTGTTGTCGCCGCGTTGAAATTAAATATCGTGTCATTGGCGGTGACTCCACCCGAATAGTTGATGGATCCGCTTGTGAATGAGTCCGACCCGCCGCTGACGTCGACGACCACAGTCGCCCCGGACGGTGCGCTGATGTTGATAGCGCTGCCGACGAAACTTCCGCCCGTGAGATCGAAGACGCACAGGGTGCAGCCGCTTGCCGTCAGTGTGTAAGTGGAACCGTTCACCACCACCGATCCGTTCGCGGTCAGCCCTTCGAGCGAAGTGGATAGCTGGGTGAGCGCCGTCGCCGCGGCGGAGAAATTGATCGGCGTGGGAGAGGCAACATTGTACGAGCCGTCAACCTGGATATTGCTGCCGTTCAGGGTGCCTCCGTAATTCAGGTTATGCTCAAAATTGAAGTAGCTGCTGGAACTTACGTTCTGGCCGACATAAGCGCCGCCCGCGTTGGTGTTATCCAGTTGTCCGCCAGCCAGACTCAGGCTACCGCCCACCACGATTCCGGCGGGAAGCGGTGAACCGCTTCCCGGGACTTCATTGACACTCAGCGAACCCGTGGCCGTAAAACTACCTTCCACCGCAACCGAGCCCTGAATATCGGTGCTCCCTGGCGTCGCATAAGCGCCCAAAACAAAAACATTGTATCCCGATGCCAGTCCGAGCGAAGTCCCGGCCTGCGCGTACGGTACCGCCGCTGCCAGTAATATAGCCGCCGAAAAAAGGCATATACGTTTCATGCCTTATCCTGGCATGCAAGCTCGATGCCCGGCAAGTTATAGAGTACCGGAAGGTACCGACCGTTATCCAACAATAACAATGCGATTGGTCAACGGGTTTTCATCGGGTCCGCGCCCACCGTCCAGCCAGTCCTGGCGCCGCTTTGGGCATTCTGCTCGCGAAGCCATGTCAGCAAAGGCTGAAAGTATTCCACCATCGCCGAAGCGTCCACATGATCTTCGCCCGTCATCAGCTTCAGCGTTTCCGGCCACGGACGCGACTGCCCGGCGGTCAACATCGCCTTCAGTTTATCGCCCGCCGCCTTCGATCCATAGAAAGAGCAGCGATTCAGCGGACCCGTGTAGCCGGCCGCGCGGCACATCGCGCGATAGAACTGAAATTGGTAAATCCGCGCCAGAAAGTAGCGCGCGTAAGGCGTGTTCGAAGGAATGTGATACTTCGCGCCGGGATCGAAATCGGCCTCGCTCCGATCGACCGGCGGCGCCACGCCCTGATACTTCTCGCGCAGTTCCCACCAGGCCTTGTTGTAATCGGCCGGCTTGACCTGACCCGAAAAGACTTCCCAGCGCCATTTGTCGATCAACAGCCCGAACGGAAGGAAAGCGATCTTATCGAGCGCGGTCCGCAACAGAATCGGCAGGTCCGCGGAGGCCGGTGGAATCTGCTGAATCAGGCCGATCTGTTTCAGATACTCGGGCGTCACCGAGAGCGCGATGGAATCTCCAATAGCTTCGTGGAAGCCATCGTTGGCGCCGCTGCGGAAAAGAAACGGCAGGTTCCTGTAAGAGAGATAGTAATAGACGTGGCCGAGTTCGTGATGCACGGTAATAAAATCGTCCGTTGTCTCGTGAAGACAGACCTTCAGGCGCACGTCCCGGTCGAAATCGATATCCCATGCGCTGGCGTGGCAGACCACTTCGCGATCCGCCGGCCTCGTGAGCATGCTCCGCTGCCAGAAAGTATCGGGAAGCTTTTCGAAGCCGAGTGAGCGGAAGAAGCCTTCGCCGTATTCGGCGACCTGGCGGGCCGTCGTCTTGCGCTGCCGGAGAATATCGCCGATATCGTACGTGGCGGGCGTAGCGGGCGGCGCCGCGATGTCGTAAACGTTGCCCCATTCCTGCGCCCACATGTTGCCGAGCAGTTGCGCCGGGATCATACCGTCGGCGCGCTGTGCGTCGGCGCCGTATTTCGCGATCAGCTTGCCGCGCACATATGCGTGCAGCTCTTTATAGAGAGGCTCCACCTGTGTCCACAGCCGTTCAAGCTCGGCGGAAAACTGCTCGGGCGTCATATCGTAACCGGCGCGCCAGAGAACGCCGGTATCGGCGAAACCAATTTCTCGCGCACCCTGATTGGACAGCTCCACGAAGCGGCTGTAACGATCTTTCATCGGCGCTCCCACTTTATGCCAGCCGAGCCACATGGCAGTTAGTTCCTTCGGATCCCGCGATTTGGCCATGCGTTCTTCCAGATCGTCAATGCCGAGGCAGGCATCGGGACTGGCTGCGCTATCCGGGCAATATTTGCCCTTGCCGTAACTGCCGTTCAGAGACGACGCCGTCTGCGTTAGTTCTTCGCGCAGTTTGGCGTTGTGGGGAGCCGGCATGGTGAGTGAGAGTTTGAGCAGCAGAATCTTGCGCTTCAGATCGGCTGGCAGATCGAGCCCGGAGAACTGCTTCGTCTGGTCCACCAGTTCCGTGGTACGCGCGATGAGACGATCGTTCTCCGCGGCTGTCAGCAGATCCGTATCGTCGGTGATATAAGTTTCGTCCACCCATTCGGCGCGTTCGCCAAGCGTACTGAGTTTCAGTAACTCCGCCTCCGCGCGATCCATGAAGGCCTTAGCCGAGGCGATGGTAGGAGCGACAGCTTTCGTTTGAGCCAGCAGGGCTGCGCCACTGAGGATTCCGAGAAAAACGATAGTTGGGCGGAATGTTGGGCGGAATAATCGCATTTGTTCGGAGTGTAGCGCAAAACGGTCGTCCCGGTGCCGCCGTGTTGTTCCGATATGCCGCGCCGATTATGTTGCTCCGGCTGTCCTTGCAAAATTCAACCGCGGCTGCCATTGTATGAGTTAGTACATTCATGCGCAAGATCACCTCACGACGGTCGTTCCTCACCACCAGCGCTCTCGTGTTGGCGACCCGTCGGCTGTACGCACAGAAGGATTCCGATCGCGAGATTCCGAAAGACGCACTTTTGTTAGCCGGCGGCAAAGAGAATCCCGTATTCTCAAGCGACGTCAAAGTTGTCAACGTCCTCGCCACCGTGCGCACCAAAGGCGGCGAAATTGTTGCCGACCTGACGAAAGACGACTTCCTGCTCTCGGAAGACAACCATCCCCAGACCATCAAATACTTCTCGCGCGAGACGAATCTGCCGCTGATTGTCGGGCTGCTGGTGGATACCAGTGGCAGCCAGCGCAACGTTCTCGGCGAAGAGGAAACCGCCAGCTACACCTTTCTCGAAAAAGTTCTGCGCGAAGATCTGGATAAGACCTTTCTCGCGCATTTCGACTTCGATACGGAACTGCTCCAGGACCTGACCTCGTCGAAAGATAAACTGCGCAGCGCCCTCGAAGGAATGGAAGTTCCGGAGGCGGGCAGCCGTCGCGGAGGTGGTGGCTACGGCGGCCGCGGCGGCAGGGGCGGACGCAATGGTGGAGGCGCCGGCGGCGGCACTACCTTGTACGACGCAGTCTATCTGGCCTCCGACGAAATCATGCGCCACCAGCAGGGGCGCAAAGCCGTCATCCTTCTGACCGATGGCGTCGATCATGGCAGTAAAGAATCGATGGCCATGGCGATCGAAGAAGCCCAGCGCGCCAACACCCTGATCTACTCGATCATGTTCGAAGGCGACGAAGGCGGCGGCGGTGGCATTGTTGGCTTCGGCCGCGTCGGACCGATCGATACGGGGCCCGACGGCTATAAAGTGCTGCAAAAAATGTCGCGCGAAACCGGCGGGGGTTTCTTCGAGGTCTCGCGCAAGATGAGTATCGACACCATTTATAAGCGGATCGAAGAGGAACTACGCAGCCAGTACAGCATCGGCTACACTCCGGACCTTCCGTCTGGCGGAGGCGCATTCCGCGCTATCAGTCTCAAGGCGAAGCGTAAAGACCTGGTTGTTCAGGCCCGCCAGGGCTACTACCCAACGGATTAATATGAGCATCCGCGCCTGCCTGGGATTTCTGCTGCTGGGATCGGTTTCGCGGCCCGTATGTCAGACTGAATCTCCGATTGACTCCGCCGTGTACTTGTCATTTTTCCGCGAGGTGGCAGGTCACGTGATCTTACCCGATTCCGCGTTAAAGAACGAACCGGCTTTCCTGATTGGCCATCCATCGGATCTTGTCACGCAGTCAATTCAGGAAGCCATCGCCATCACGGACCGTGAAGCAAAGACGGTGATCGACGCGGCCGCAGGCTGTGAGGGCGAAATCGGCGCGCTCGAAACCCATATCAGGGAAGGCGTTCACTCTGCATGGGTCCGCAAGCCAAGAGTTCATCACGGAACGCAAAGAGCCGTGGCTGGATTGGCCAGCACGGCGTTTGCGTTCAGTTGTCTTGCGTTTTCAGACCTGATTCATCCAGGCTGCAGGTCCTGCATCCGTCGAGTCCGGATCGCCGACGCCGCTCCGGTTCATGCGGGCGGCGCCGAATAAGTCGGGGCGGCCGACCGCTATTGCTCGCCCTCGATGGCCACAGAGATACTCTCTGTTGCATCATTCGTTGACGATCCCCAAACCGCCGTCGATCCCCAGACCGCGGTCGAACCCCAAACTGCCGTCGATCCCCAGACCGCGGTGGTACCGGACACGGCCGTATCGGCCAGAGTCACCTGACCGGTAGCGGCGTTGAATACCGCGGTGGGCGAGAGCGCGCTGCCAGCGGCAAGATCGGTATTACTCAGAGCGGCGGCGATATCGAGATATCCCGCTCCAACGGTAAAGATGTCGTAGTAGCTGGTGTACGCGATTCCCGTTGTTGCATCGACCGCGACGCTGCTCACGGGGAAGGTCTTGCTTGCCGTATTCATTAGCCGGGCCTTCACCTGATCCGGAGTCAGAGACGGATTCTGCTGAATCAGCACGACCGCCGCTCCGCTGACGATGGGCGTCGCCATGCTGGTTCCGCTCAGAAGGTAGTGATCCTTGCCATAGGCTATGGCACCGTAGGTGTTTGCCAACACCGCATTGCTCTTCATGGTCGAGACGATCTGGTTACCTGGCGCTAAGATATCGGGCTTCACGAAATGATCGAAACGTGTCGGCCCTTTTGAACTGTAGCTGGCGATCAGGTCGTCGGTACGCGTGGAAGTATGCATATCTTTCATGGCGCCCACCGTGATCACGAAAGGATCGTTGCCGGGAGCCGCGATGGTACCGTAGCCCGCGTTCCCCTCGGAGTTGTCACGCCCGCCGTTGCCTGCCGCCACCACCACCACGATGCCCGCTTTCCACGCGGCCTCCACCGCCTGGCAAAGGGGATCCAGCGCGGCGGCCTCAAACACCGGTCGGCCGAGGGAAAGATTGATCACGCGGATGTTGTACCGGCTTTTGAGCGAGATGGCCGCGTTAATAGCGTTAATTACGCTGGCGTCGGTGCCGGACCCGTTTTGATCCAAAACACGCAAAATGATCAGGCTGGCATCCGGAACGATGCCGGTATAAACCGTACCGTCGCCGTTGGACGCGATGAGTCCGGCCACGTGCGAGCCGTGTCCATACTGGTCAGGTGCTGAGATGCCGGTGAAATCCGCCGTGTAGACGATGCCTTTATTCCCGCCCATCTGGAAATCTGACGGAAGGGACGCCATACCGCTGTCGATTACCGCCACGCCAATGCCGGCGCCGGTATAGCCCGCTGCCACAGCCGCCGCAGCGTTCACCGCCTGGGCGGGAATGTCCATCATCCCGTGCAACGAGCGGTTCGGCGTTATGAAGACCACGTCCGGGTTAGCCGAGAGGTCCTGGAGAGCCGAAGCGGGGATACTGTAATGTGCGGCTTTGATGAAGTCCATCTTGTCCTGGAGCGTGCCGCCCAACTGACGGACCTTTTGCTGGTGGGCTTCGGTGGGAGTGGCCTTGAACTGCACAATGACGTCAACATTACCGTCCTCATTGTGCGATTTCAGGTCGGATGCCAGCTTTTCGCTGCCTGCAAGTACGGTCGTGGCCGCGAGCGTCAGAGCCAGCCATCCGATCCCGATTACTTTCCATCCTTTTTTCATTTTGTTCCTCTTTTATTCCGTCCAACAAGGCTTATCGGTTCGGTGCGAGTCGTGAAGAGGGGCCGGGGGGCGAGCCAGTACTAGTACCGCCCGGTGCTTCCGGAAGGGTATTCCGCCATAATGCCGCGCTGAACGGGGAACCGCGTACCCCGGGAGTTGAGCGCGGCCCGCGGCGGAGTACAGTCGATTCCACCCAGGAAGCCGCCCATCCGATGAATTCGGGTCGTGAACCCATCCGACACTCGCCTGACGAGGCAATGTTACGGCGGCGGGTGCAGGATGCCTGTTATGCTGCATTGAAGGATATGACAAGAGCGGACAAGACTGCTCGGAGGCAGCAGAATTTTGCCGTCGGGTCGATTCTGTTTCTTTCGGCTGAATTCTGGCGTGACTGGTTTCCTCCCGGCACGTGGATTGAGCGATGCCTGCGATTGCTGCTGGTCGTTGTATCGCTGATTTTTCTGGGTGCTTCGCTTGGTGGAGAAACGTCACCGTAGCCCGACTTCCCGGCCATCACCCGGGCCAGTTCATCAATCCTCCGCCTCTATTTCCATTGCTGCCAGCGACATACGAAAAACAGCTACCGACTGGTCGGGACAGACGTGGTAGATTCTGATCAGGAGAGAGCCATTTCGATCTCCACTTTTTTCTTGCTGCAAACAAACCACTTAAGCCCAAATTGGCTTCGTTCCTTAAAATTCGGTTTCGGCCCGCCCGGGCGCCCGTGATATCCTAAAATTTCTGGTAGAGGTGCGGTAGTCAGGATCGGATGTGCGCAGTACCCGCGATCGTCGGGGCGCATCCAGGAGGGACCTTCCGCCGAAGTCGCAGGTGCTGATCGGCAGCCGGCGGCTGGGGGTGCGAGTTGAATCTCCGCCACTGTCATCCGGCCACAGGGTCGGATGGAGCGCTAACCGGGACAGTGAAATCAGCTCCACCCCCTCACTATCCTCGTGCGCGCCTTTGCCTTTAAAGGTAATTTATGCACGTATACGAGCTAACCCGAACCCTGATCGATATCCCATCGGTAACTCCCGAGGAGGAACAGGTCGGCGCGTACCTCTATGTGCATCTGGCGCAGCTCTGTGCCAAATATGACGGTCGGATCGAGACCATGGAAGTGGAGCCCACGCGCCGCAACGTCTTTGCGCAGTTCGGCAGCCCAATCGTGACCCTCTCCACCCATATGGATACGGTGCCGCCCTTCATCCCTTCGCGCGAAGACGATGAATTCATCTGGGGCCGCGGCGCCTGCGATACCAAAGGCATCATCGCCAGCATGCTGATCGCAGCCGAGCGTCTGCTCGAACAGGGTGTTCGAAACTTTGGCCTGCTCTTCGTAGTGGGCGAGGAGCGCAACAGCGCGGGCGCTTACCACGCGGCACAAAATCCCCGCGGCTCGAAGTTCATCATCAATGGCGAGCCCACCGAAAACCACCTCGCTCTCGGCTCCAAAGGCGCCCTGCGCTACGAACTCATCGCGCGCGGCAAAATGGCCCATTCCGCCTATCCGCATTTGGGCGAATCGGCCATTGAAAAGCTTCTCGACGCGCTCGAAGCGATACGCCGGATCGAATTCCCCGTGGACCCCATCCTTGGTCCGAGCACGCTCAACATCGGCACCATCCGCGGCGGCCGCGCACCCAACGTGATCCCCGATGAAGCGCGCGCCGAGATTTTCATACGCCTGGTTTGCGATTCCACATCCACCAGAGAGGCTATCGCCGAAGCCGTCGGCGACAAAGTGGAGCTGAATGACGTGCTGGAAATTCCAGCCATCCACATGGCCGCCGTGGAAGGCCTGCCCACCACGGTGGTCGCCTACACAACCGACATTCCCGCTTTCAACGGAGCCTGGGGCCAGCCGCTGTTGTTCGGCCCCGGCACCATTCACGTCGCGCACACGCTGGACGAGCGCGTACCTAAGCGGCAACTTCTCGACGCAGTTGAAATCTATCAGAAAATGATCATTCAGTTACAGAGGCAGGCATCCTAATGAGCAGACTAGAAGTCGGTATCCTCGGCGCTACCGGAATGGTGGGCCAGCATTTCATCAAGTTTCTCGACGGACATCCGTCGTTCCACCTCACGTGGCTGGGAGCGAGCGAACGCTCCGCCGGCAAGCGTTATTCCGAGGCCGCAAAATGGCATCTCGGAGGTGCGCCGCCCGCCGATATCGCCAGCCGCAAGGTGGAAGACGCAGAGCCCGGCAATGCGCCGAAGCTCGTCTTCTCCGCCATGGATGCGTCGGTCGCCACGGAAATTGAGCAGGCCTTCGCCGCCGCCGGACACATCGTGGTTTCCAACTCGCGCAACCATCGCATGGAAGCCGACGTGCCGCTTCTTGTGCCGGAGATTAATCCCGAGCACCTGAAGCTCGTCCCGCTGCAGCAGCAGAAGCGCGGCTGGAAAGGCGCCATCGTCACCAATCCGAACTGCTCCACCATAGCCCTGACTATGGGTCTCGCGCCCGTGATGAAGTTCGGCGTTACGAAGATTATCGCCACTACCCTGCAGGCCATCTCCGGCGCTGGCTATCCGGGCGTGCCTTCCATGGACATCATGGGCAACGTGATCCCGTACATCGGCAACGAAGAAGAAAAGATGCAGGAGGAGACGCAGAAGATCCTCGGCGCATTCGTCGGCGATCGCGTGGAACCTCTCGCCGCCACGGTCAGTGCGCACTGCAACCGGGTCCCGGTGGTGGATGGCCATACCGTAACGGTTTCGGTTCAATTCTCCAACAACCCGAGCCACGCCGATCTGCTTCACGCATTTCAAAGCTTCCGCGGTCTCCCGCAGGATCGCGAACTGCCGAGTGCGCCGAAGTTCCCCGTCCAGTACATGACGGAAAACGATCGCCCGCAGCCGCGCAAAGATGCCGAACGCGATCGCGGCATGGCTGCCTTCGTCGGCCGTCTGCGTCCGTGCCCGGTCTTCAACTGGAAGTTCGTCGTGCTCGCTCACAACACCGTTCGCGGCGCCGCCGGCGCTGCCGTGCTCAACGCCGAACTGATGCAATCGGAAGGGCTGCTCGGCTGACATGATTGTCATGAAATTCGGCGGCACGTCCGTCGAGTCCGCTGTAGCGATTGAACGCGTTGCGGGCATAGTCAGGGCACGTTTGGATCGTCACCCCATCGTCGTCGTTTCGGCGATGGGGAAGACCACCAATAAGTTGCTGGCACTTGCCCAGTCCGCCATCACGGGTCAAAAGGACGACTACATTCGTCAGCTCCATGACCTGCGCGATTTCCATTCGCGCGAAGCCCGCCAGTTGGTTCCGCTGGCCCGCCGCGCCGAACTCGACCGCACGCTCGACGAGCAGTTTCAGGAGATGACCGAACTCGTCAAGGGCCTCGCCGTCCTGGGCGAACTAACGCCGCGTTCCATCGACGCGATTTCGAGTTACGGTGAGCGGCTTTCGAGCTACATTGTTTCGCTCGCCTTCGAGCACTTCGGTGTTCCTTCCGTCCATGTGGATTCCCGCAAGGTCATCGTCACCGATACGCGACACACGCAGGCCGCGCCGCTGTTTGCCGAAACCTACCGGCGTCTTGCCGCAACAGTGGCGCCACTTGCGGAGAAAAAAGTCGTCGTCATGGGTGGCTTCATCGCCTCCACTGAAGCGGGCGTGACCTCCACGCTCGGTCGCGGTGGTTCCGATTTCACCGCGTCCATCGTCGGCGCCGGCGTGAACGCGGAAGAAATCCAGATCTGGACCGACGTGGATGGCATGCTGACAGCCGACCCGACCATCCTGCCTGGCGGCCATCGCGTCAAGCTCATCTCCTTCGCCGAGGCCGCCGAACTGGCCTATTTCGGCGCCAAAGTTCTACATCCGGCAACGGTGATCCCGGCCATCGAGCGCAATATCCCGGTGCTGATTCTGAACTCCCGCAGGCCGGATGTTCCCGGCACTCGCATCGTGGGGAAAGCGGTGCCTGGCAGCAACGCCGTGAAGTCCATCGCATGTAAGCGGAAGATCACGCTCGTCAACATCCACTCCAGCCGGATGTTTATGGCGCACGGCTTCCTGCGCCGCATCTTCGAGATCTTCGACCGCTACGAGACCTCGGTCGATATGATTGCCACAAGCGAAGTCAGCGTGTCTCTCACTGTCGACAATACGGCCCACATGAAAAGCATCGTCGCCGAGATGAGCGAATTTTCCGAAGTTTCAACGGAACCCGATCAGGCGATCGTCTGTCTGGTGGGCGAAAACATTCGCCACACTCCCGGCGTTGCGTCCCGGGCGTTTGGTTCGCTGGGCGGCGCAAATATCAGGATGATTTCGCAGGGCGCATCATTGTTGAATCTGAGCTTTGTGATAGCGGAGGCGGATTTGCATCAGGCGGTGAAGGCGTTGCACGAAGAGTTTTTCCGCGATTTAGACCCGGAGGTCTTTGAATGAAAATTGCAGTCGTCGGCTACGGCAAAATGGGCCGCATGATCGAGAAAGCCGCCGAGGCGCGCGGCATCGAGGTTGCACTCAAGCTCGACGAATTCAACAACGCGAAGTTCGAAGGCATCACCGCGCAGAACTTTGCCGGCATTGACGTCGCGATAGACTTCTCCATCCCCTCGGCCGCCGTAGAGAACATTCTGCGCATCGCCGCGCTGGGCGTCAACCTGGTGGTGGGCACAACCGGCTGGCAGGATCACATGAGCCACGTGAAGAGTGTCGTCGCGGGGCGGGGAATCGGCATGGTCTGGAGCCCCAATTACTCGGTTGGAGTCAATGCGTTCTTCCGCATCGTCAGCGAGGCCGCTAAATTGCTCGAAACGGAACCGGAGTACGAAGCGTGGGCGTGGGAAATTCATCACGGAGGCAAGAAAGATGCGCCTTCGGGCACACTGTTGAAAGTGATCGACGACATGAAGAAGGCGGGCTTTTCGCGCCCCATCGACGTAGGGTCTAATCGTGCCGGTTATATCGCGGGCACGCACGAAATCGGTTTCGATTCCCCCGCCGATACCATCACTCTGCGGCACACCGCGCGCAGCCGCGAAGGTTTTGCGCTCGGTGCCGTGAAAGCGGCGGAGTGGATTCAGGGCAAGCAGGGGTTTTACGAATTCGGCGATATCTTATTTGGAAAGTAGGGAGGTGGTACATGTTTACAGGATGCGGAACAGCCATGGTCACGCCGTTTGCGGCGGACGAATCACTCGATGAAGTCACTCTTCGCAGGCTGGTGCGGCGTCAGATAGCGGAAGGTATCGATTTTCTGGTGCCCTGCGGCACCACTGGCGAAAGCCCGACGCTGACGATCGAAGAACATCTCCGCGTGGTTGCCATCACGGTGGAGGAGTCGAAGAATTCCCCGCGCCGCGTGCCGGTTCTTGCCGGGGCGGGCGGTTATTTTACCCGCGAAGTCATCGAACTGGCCCAGGAGTGCGAGCGCGCCGGAGCCGATGGCATCCTCTCGGTCACGCCGTATTACAACAAGCCGACGCAGGAAGGCCTCTGGCAGCACTATAAAGCGATCACTGACGCTGTGCCGCTTCCGTTGATCGTTTACAACATTCAGGGACGAACCGGTGTCAACGTGGAAACCCCCACGCTGATGCGCCTCGCCGAAATTCCGAATATCGTTGGCGTGAAGGAAGCCTCGGGCAACATCGCGCAGATCGCCGAAGTGGCGTACCGTCTTCCCGAGCGCTTCACCATTCTCTCCGGTGACGATTCGATCACCCTCGCAGTAATCGCGCTCGGCGGACGCGGCGTCATATCCGTTGCGTCGAACGAGATTCCCGGTCCGATGACAATGCTGGCGCGGTTGGCCCTTGCCGGAGATTTTGCCGGTGCGCGCACCATCCAGCGCCGCTACTTCCCGCTGATGCAGGTGAACTTCGTAGAGGCAAATCCCGGACCCGTGAAATGGGCCATGTCGCGCATGGGCCTGCTGGAACCGACTTGCCGGCTGCCGATGGTGCAGCCATCCGAGGCCAGCCGAAAGAAGATCGATCAGGTTGTCGATAGCCTGAAACTCGCCGAGGGAGCCGCCGTTGCAAGCAGCCATTGAGAACCTGTTCGACAACAAGCCGGAGCAATACACGCCGGAACATTTCGCGCTCTTTGCACGCTTCAAAGCCGCGCTGAACAAAGGTCAGATTCGCGCCGCCGAACCCGATTCCGCGGAAGCCAGCGGCTGGCGCGTCAACGGCTGGGTGAAGAAGGGAATCCTCGTCGGCTTCCGCCTGGGCGGGATCGTCGATATGTCGGTGAACCCGATACGCCAGCCGTTCCTCGATAAATCAACCTATCCAGTGCGTCAGGTGACGCCAGCCGATGGCATCCGCATCGTGCCCGGCGGTTCGAGCATCCGCGATGGCTGTTTTATTGGCCGCGGTGTCACGTGCATGCCTCCGATGTATATCAATGTGGGCGCTTACGTCAGCGATGGCACCATGGTCGATTCGCATGCGCTCATTGGAAGTTGCGCGCAAATTGGCGTGAACTGCCACATTTCGGCGGCTTCGCAGATCGGCGGAGTTCTGGAGCCGGTGGGTGCTCTGCCTGTGATCATCGAAGACGAAGTGCTGGTCGGCGGAAACTGCGGTGTCTACGAAGGTACTGTCGTCAAGACGCAGGCAGTGCTCGGCACAGGCACAATTCTGAATCGCTCTACGCCTGTCTATGATCTGGTGCGCGGTGAGGTCTATCGCGCCACTGACGAACAGCCTCTCGTGATTCCCGAAGGCGCAGTGGTTATCGCCGGTTCCCGTGCCGTTACGAGCGGTCACGGCAAAGACTGGGGCATTTCCATTTACACGCCGGTCATCGTGAAGTACCGCGACGAGAAGACGGGCTCTCGAATTCAGCTGGAAGATTTGCTACGTTAGGAGAATCGTGAAAAACATTCTGAGTGTCATCTTCGTGTCCGCGCTGTTGGCTGGGTGCGGCACCGTCGGGCCTGGTAGCGACGCTAAACCCGAAGCCGCCGCCGCAACGGGCGCATCGGGTTCCGTAGCCGCCATCAAGCGTTATCCCATGCATGGCAAAGTCGTCACCGTCAACGCCGATAAGACCGTCAGGATCGACGCTGGCCCCATTGGCGATTGGATGGGTGCGATGACGATGAACTATACGGTGAAAGACCCGGCCGACCAGGCGAAGATGACAGCAGGCACCACGTTCGATGCGACCGTGTTCGTGAACGGCGACGACTTTTGGGTCGGCGACGTTACGCCCGCGAAGTAGCCTCCTTGACCGCGCTGGCAACGGCCTCCTGAATCGCAGTCTTAACGGCATCCTTGACGGTTGCTTCCAGTTCTTCGGAATCGATATTCACTTCGGTCTGCGGGCCGGCCAATTCACGCACCACGACTTCCAGTACGGGAGCGATGGGCGGCATGTCATTCGTTACCGTTTTCGCCACCCTTTTCGCAACCTTCCGCACCGGCGGGTTGGCGGCGCTGGCCTCCGCGCCCTCGGCTCTGCCTTTCGACGATTCCTTCCAGTCGTCTTCGAATACCTCGATCAGACGGGCGGTGATTTTGGGCTCGTGGAAAATCAGCCCGACTTCGCGCCGCGCATCGAGTTCCGCGGTCCGCAGGCTCTGGCTGCCCAGAAATACGTCCGCGCGATCCCGCACCATCATGCGGGTGTGCAGCCGGATGTACAGTTTGTTGACCTCCGCGCCGGGAACTTTTCTCGATAGCCGGCCCAGCACCTTGACCTTCACGCCGGCTTTGCAGCATTCGCCGAGAAGTCGCGCAATTGCCGGGTCCGCCACGGCCGGGTCGTAAATCAGCAATTCGGTTTTAGCGCCTTTTATGAACTCTGCGAGGCGTTCCCGCGCATTCACGGGGCTGACCACAAACGTATCCATTCCGGCCGTGTAGGGCGTTCTCTTCGAATCGGCATGGAACAGTTTCACCGCTTCATGCACGGTATCTTTGTCGTCCGTGATGACGGCGAAGCTGCGGCTGCGTTCGATATCGAGCGTCGTGAAGTTGAACGCCAGCAAATAGAGCTCGGATTCGTCGACGATCAGCATCTTGCCGTGATAGCGCACCAGATCGTCATCGGTTCGCGCGACGGTGACGCCGGCCGCCAGCAGTCGCATCTCAAGCGCGCGCAGGCTCCTTTCGCCGCCGCGGTTCGTGTACGCGATCAGAGCCCGTACATCGATGCCGCGGCTGACTGCTTTCACCAGGGCGTTCTCAATTTCGACGCGGTCAAAACGGAAGATGAGAATCTGGATCGTTTTCTTCGCGTCGTTAATGCCCTTGACCAGCGGGGCTATGCTGTCCCCCGGCTGAACTATAAGTTTCATCATCGGCTATAACCTGTTCAATTCCGCGATCCTGTCCTCGACAGTTTTGCTGAACTCGTCGACTTGGTCCGCGGCGTATCCGGCGGCGCGGAACGCGTCCTGAATCTGGCTGGCGGAGAGCCCCGAGAGTAATTTACCCATCCAGCGAGCATCGTCGCGCGGGATGTTATTGAGCAAACCGTCCAGGTGAGTTCTCTGAATGAAGGATCGCGGACGTTCGGCGTACATGATGGATGGCCGCGCCGGAGTCCGAAAGTTCACATACTCCGGCGTGATCTTGTCGATGAACTTCGATCGCCTATAGGCATCGGCATCGCCCTTGGAATGGCGAAACGGAAAAGACATCCCGGGAGTTCCGAACGTGGCCCCGATGTCGCTGACTTCGTAGATCCGTTCATTCGAACCCTTCCCGATATAGATCTTATTGTTCACGTCTTTCAGGTCCCAGTTATTCACCAGCGCCATCATGACCTTCAATCCGTTGAACTCCCTTGTGCCTGCAAACGGAGCGCCGCGCCATGGCCAGTCGCCAGCCGATTTGTCATCGGCCATGTGCCGTTTCAGTCGCGCATCGTGCATAGTCCCATTGGGAGCGACCAGTTTCCCGCCGCGTTTGAGATGTGCGGGCATGTTCGCAACCTGAATGTCGGCGAGGTAGTAATCCTCATTGGCAAAATAGCCAGCAGCCCAGATGAGCCGCGAAGCCGCAGTTTCCGGACGCGCTTCCAGACCCAGCTTGATGGTCCATTTGACGCCATCACGATCCGTCACAACATATTTGGGATTCGTGCCATTCAAGTCTTCCTCGACGAAGGTGTAAGGGCTGTGAGGCTGATCCTTCTCGCCGCCGATGCCGTAATAAAGGTTGCGGGAGGCAATGTCCACAGGATCATGCCACAGGACGGCGTTCGAATTCCTCTCACCGATCATTGCCTCCGCCTTTGACTTTGCATGAACCGAACTACCGGCGATAAAGGTCAAAGCGGCAAGCGCGAAAACAGCTGCTCCCAGGCTGCAGCGTTTCTGTGGCATACGATACCTCCGTCCTTATTGAGCAAGAAGCATGCCATTTCCGATGGTCACCGGCGTGCTCAATCAGCGTCAGCATTGAAGGGACGAAAACGGTTATGAAGTTATTCGCTGTGAGCCTGACGCTAACCATACCTGCACTATTGCTGGCGCAAACGCCGGGCGATCCGACGGTAACTACGAAACCTACGCCAACTACGCCACCTGCAGCAATTGCAGGCCCGGTGACGCCGGGTGCCGATTCCTACACTCCCTTGACTCCGGCGCAAAAGGTCAAACGGCGTGCGCTGCGGCTGATTGAACCGGTAACTCTTGCCAGTTCGGCGGCGAGCGCGGGCATCAATCAATGGCGCAGGGTTCCGCATAACTGGGACGAAGGCTCTGAAGGGTACGCAATACGCTTCGCGTCGGCTGAAGGCTTCACTGCCGCTCACAACACAACGGCGCTATTGTTCGATGAAGCGTTTCATCTGGACCCGCGTTACCGGCGGCTTACCGAAGGCGGTGTGAAGGCGCGGCTCTGGAATGCAGTGAGCCAGTCGTTTCTGGCTTACAAGGACTCAGGCGGACGAACGATCAATATCTCGGAAATCGGCGGTAACTTCGGCGCGGGTTTTATTCAAGGCACGTGGATGCCGCCCGGCTACCGCAGCGCTTCCGATTCCGTGGAGAGAGGCGCACTTGGATTGCTGTTCCACACCGGGAAGAACGTAGTACGCGAATTTCTGCCTAACATCCTGCATCCTGGCCGACAATAAGTCAGGCGACCGCACTGCTCTCCGGCGCTTCTTCCGTCTCGAACTGCAACCGGTGCAGTTCAGCGTAAAGACCCTCTGCCTTCATGAGTTCTTCGTGGCTGCCGTGCTCCGCAATTGTGCCGTCTTTGACGACGAAGATAACGTTCGCTTTGCGGATAGTCGACAGGCGATGCGCCACGATAATGCAGGTCCTGCCTTCCATCAGGCGGTCCATCGCATCGCAGACCAGACGCTCGGAGAGCGCGTCCAGGCCCGATGTGGGTTCGTCCATGATGAGGATCGGCGTGTCCCTGATCACGGCGCGGGCGATGGCAATTCGCTGACGCTGGCCCTGCGACAACGTGAGGCCGCGTTCCCCGACGATGGTGTCGAATTTGTCCGGCATCTTTTCGATAAACTCCGAAGCATTCGCCAGGTCGGCGGCGCGCAGAATCTCGGCGCGGGTTGCCTCCGGCTTGCCATACGCGATGTTCTGCCACACCGTGGTGTGGAACAGCAACGTATCCTGCAAAACGAAACTAATATGCTCGCGGAGCGATTTCTGCTGGTAGCGGCGAATATCTTCACCATCGATTCTCACCGTGCCTTCCGAGGGATCGTAAAAGCGCGGGATCAGATTGATGATTGTCGACTTGCCTGCGCCGGTCGGACCGACAAGCGCGGCTGTTTGTCCAGGTTCGATTGTCAGATTCACATGGCTCAGGGTGGGGGCATCGCCGCCGTAACTGAAAGTGACATCGTCAAATTCAATGCGCCCCTGCAATCGGCCGACGCGCTTCGCTTTGGGCATATCGAGCACGTCCCTTTGCGTCTCCAGAACTTCGCGAATCCGTTCGTAGCCCACCGAGGCTTTGGAAAAGGCATCTGGCATTTTCGCAAGGTCCTGCATGGGCTTATACATCTTGCCCAGATACCAGATGAAGAGGACGAGAGAACCCGCGTCGAGCGCGCCGGAGAGCGCCATCCGCCCTCCAAAGAACAGAACCGAGGCCGTGCCTGCGGCAACAATGATATCCACCAGAGGGGAGAGACGGGCTTTGAGGCCCCGCGCATGCAGCGCGATTTCCACGCCTTCCAGACTCTGCTCTTCGAGACGGCGCTGTTCGTAATCCTCGCGCGCGAAGGCTTTGACTATGCGGATGGAAGTGAGCACCTCCTGAACCACGGAGACGATCTCGCTCTCTTTCTTCCGCACGGCGCGGGAGGCGCTCTTAATTTTCCGCGTGTACCGGTAGACCACCAGAAACAGCACGGGAACCACGGCAAGCGCGATCAGCGTGAAGCGCCAGTTGACCCAGAACATCACGCTTACCATACCGACCAGGGTGATGGCGTCGATCAATGCGCCCAGAAGACTGCCTGCGATGAAGCTCTGCACCGCATCGATATCGCTGGTCACGCGGCCGATCAGATCGCCGGTCTGCGAGTGATCGTGAAAGCCCAGGGACATGCGCTGAATGTGCGAGTAAAGTGTGCGCCGGAGATCGTGCATGACCCACTGGCCGACGCTCGTTGTGAAATATTTCTCCGTATACGTACATACGGCATCCATCACGGCCACTGCCAGAACCATGATGGCGGCGAACCTGAGTATGGCGAAGCGATCCGTGCCGGCGATGGAAAGGATGAGGCCATTGAGCCAGCCGTGCGTGGCTGCTTTGGTTTTCAGGACATTGTCGAGGACGATTTTTAGCGGCCACGGGTCCAACAGGCTGGCTATACTTTCGCCGATCACGGCCAGAAACCCGAAGGCCAGCGCCCGCCTGTGGGGTTTGAGCAGGTCTACAATGCTCCAGTGGGTGGAATGCTTCGGCTCGTCGGCAATCATCACAGTTTTGTATGGCTGTGTTGCATTTGCTCTTCCACTGTGAGCGGCCCCGGATTCAACGTTTCCGCACAAAATCCGATCCGCAAGAGAAGGAAGTTCACAAGCTGTGAATTTCCTGCGCGGCAGCTCTTACGGGGTGGGCATCTCTTATGGAATGATCGCGGCTGCGGCCACCGGCGCCATGAGCGTAGCGGAAGAGGGTGCCGACTTCGGTGCGTAGTTCTGCACATAGTGCTGAATTGCCAGCTGGTACCAGCTCATCCCCATGGAACGGGCTTCGGCCAGGGCTTTTTGATTGGTCCAGTGGTCGTGCTCGATTCGATAGCAGGCGATGATGCCGCCCGTGCGATCCGCGCCGCGATGGCAATGCACGAAGACCGGACCGGAAGGTGTGTTCTCCAGCAAGGCCAGGACTTTGGACACGCTTTCGCCTGAGGGCGTCCGCATGCCTTCCATAGGAACGCTGATATATTCCATACCCGCCGCCTTCACCGCTTTCTCTTCGCCGAGGGCGCGGGCCGAGCCGGCTTCCTGCAGGTCGATTACGGTGCGGACGCCCAGTTTCGAGAGGCTCTGAAAGCCCTCATCGGTCGGCTGTGCGCCGCGATACACAAGATCGTTGACCTTCTCGAAGTTGCCCACACCGGGAACCGAATTCGCCGCCATGGCGACCAGGGGAAGGGCAGCTGCAAAAATAATGGTAGTAAGAGTACGTTTCACGGAATGGGTCCTCCGGGGCATGATTTATTTCTACAGCTGAGTAGATGCTTTTGCCGGCGCGAAGGTTGCGCAATGCGGTGTGGCCCTTAGAGTGCAAACCATGCAGCGATGCCCCTTATCTATATCGTAATTACCCTCATGGTTGCCGGAATCATTCTCTGGCTGATCAATACGTACGTACCCATGGCAGGGAGCATCAAAACGATACTCAACGTTGTGGTTGTACTTGCGGTCTGCGTGTGGGTGCTGCAGGCGCTTGGCCTGTGGCAGTCGGTACTGAGCTATCGTGTGCCGACCGTGCATGGCAGCCAGTAACCCAGCTCCACCAGGGATGGCAAAAGGATTCGGTGGTTGGTTATTTTGTGAAACCTGTCCATTCCTATCGGGTATAGGGTAAACTCGGAAACAGTGGAGATTCTTGCTGGATTCCTGATTGCACTGGCCATTGGCGCCACCGGTGTAGGCGCGGGCAGTATCACGGCGCCGATCCTGATTCTGTTTTTTGGGATGTCGGCCCCGAGCGCTGTCACGACGTCGCTGGTTTTCAGCACCATCGTCAAACTGTTTGCGACCCCGATTTATCTTTCGCGGGGTCACGTCAACTTCCGCATTCTGGCTTACGTGGCCGGGGGTGGTCTGCCGGCCGTCATCGTAGGAAGTCTGCTGCTCAATCATCTGGATAAAAACGGCCTCACGCGGCCCATCCTGATCATTGTGGGAGTGACGGTTTTGATTTCAGCGCTGGGGACGCTCTGGCGCAGCATTTCGCCCTCGGGAGTCGCACGCAAGCCGGTACATCCGGGGTGGCTGCCCGCCGTCTTCGCTCCTATTGGTTTTGAAGTGGGGTTTTCGTCGGCTGGCGCAGGCGCGCTGGGAACGGTGGCGCTGATGCGGTTCACCGATTTGCTGCCGTCCGAAATTGTGGGCACGGATCTGGCTTTCGGACTCCTCCTGTCGCTGTTTGCAGGCGGAATTCATGCGAGCACCACCGGAGTTCCGTGGCCCGTGCTGTTCAGGTTGCTGGCAGGCGGTGTGCCCGCGGTGCTGATTGGAACGCAGTTGACCAAAGTTCTGGAGCCGCGCAAAATGCGCCTCGCGTTGTGCGTGTGGCTGATCTATATCGGCGGGCAGTTGTCGTGGAAAGCCATTCAGACACCTGCAGCGGCACCGGCGGCGGTCCGTGCGCAATCGCCTTCAGGCCGCTGATTTCCGGTTCACTGACTGAGCGGATTCGCCGGCCGATCGGGCAACACATTGGGCAACACCAGAATCTGCCGCGCGCAGGATGCTTCATCGGCATGAAAGGTGCGCGTCATAATCACGGTGCGGGGAGATTTAGGAAAGCCCGGCGCCAGCAGGGACAATCTGTACGTGCCAGCCTTCAGGCCATCGAAAGCAAAGCGTCCGGAGCTGTCGGACTCCGTGTAGCGCAGCCCAGCGCCTGTATCCAGCTCCAGAATGGCGCCGGGTGCGGGCATGCTGACGCTGTCTTCATAGCGAGGCAGGTTCTGATCGGCAAAGCCCGAACTGACGAAGCCTTCGAGGCGCGTCGATTCCTTCGCTGCGTTCGCAAGGAAATACAGGAAGCCGAGATCGCCTTGTTCCTCGCTCAGGCGGCGGGTTCGCATGCAGACGCTGGTTTCGAGCTTGCCGGAATCTTCGTCTTCAATCGCATAGACCAGGTAGGTTTCGCCAACCTGGAAGTCGAGGCCGCAATCGCCGCTGCCAGTCCAGATCTCGACCGATGCGGGCGCATCGTCATCATACTTATAACGGGTGCGGACGCGGAATTTGGCGACGCGGCCCTCCGACTGCGCCGATTCGAAGGCATTCTGCAGATCTTTGCCGGTCTTGGCCTGAGTAATCTGCGCTCGTGCGAAGTCGGGAATGCCGGTGAACAGATCGAGGTAGATTTGCTTGAGCCGGGCGAAGGCTTCTGGCGACGCATCGTTTTGCAGGCGGGCGGTTTCCGCAGCCGGCAGGGCGGCCATGGCTTTGGCGCGCGCGTAGGGATCGAGGAATGCGGGCGCTACCGATTCCACTGTGCCGATGAAAACGGCATCGGACTGGCGGGCCTCGTCGCAGACTCCGAATTGGATCATGCAGGGGCAGGCAGCGGGCAGCAAGGGAATGGCAACCCAAGCCATTACAAATAACGGGAGCGTCTTGCGCCACATGGCATTCATGCTAACAGAATCAACATGAGCAGACCAACGGTGTGCAATCGTACCGATACCAAAAATAATATACAGATTTTAGTTGATTCCAAATTCAATCTATATTATTATTGGAATCAAGCCGGGGAGGTTTTTTGAGTACTCCCACCAAAGCGAGACTAACCTCTAAACTGAAAGACCCCTGAAGCATCCTCTCCGGCGCCCGCAAGGGTTTGGGTCTCGCAAATCGAAAAACTCCTTTAGAAACTGTGAATTTGTACGTCATGGTATGATCGGGATGGTCATGTCGAACCGTACGCTGACGATTTTGGGCTGCACAGGCTCAATCGGCACCAACACTCTGGATGTCGTTCGACAGAACAAAGAGCGCTTTCGCGTCTTTGCACTGGTCGCCGGACGCAACATCGAGCTTTTAGCCCAACAAATTCAAGAGTTTAAGCCCGCTGTGGCTGTGGTTGAGGCCGCTGCCGATTTGGAACGTCTGCGGGCGCTTCTACCAAAAACGGGAATTCCGGAGCTCCTAAGTGGCTCTGAGGCCCGGGTTCAGGTCTCAATCGCTTCGGAAATCGACACGGTAATGTCGTCGATTGTCGGTGTGGCTGGTCTGGAGGCGACTTATCGGGCTGTCTGTTGCGGAAAACGGATTGGATTGGCCAATAAAGAGGTTCTGGTTTCCGGCGGTCAGCTGGTTATGGACGCCGTGAAACGCTACGGTTCCGAGTTGATCCCCGTCGATTCCGAACATAACGGCGCCCATCAGTGCCTTCGCGCCGGTCTCCGGTCCGAGGCGAAGAAGTTGATCCTGACCGCTTCGGGTGGCCCGTTTCGGACGACTCCGAAGGAAAACCTGGACTATGTGCTACCCGCTGACGCGCTGAAACATCCAACATGGAAGATGGGGGACCGGATCACGATCGATTCGGCGACATTGATGAACAAAGGATTCGAGGTCATCGAAGCCCGCTGGCTGTTCGACTTCGCGCCGGAAGCGATCGAAGTGGTGGTGCATCCGCAGTCTTCGGTGCATGCCATGGTGGAGTATGAAGACGGCAGCGTGATCGCGCAGGTATCGGCGACGGATATGCGTATGCCGATCCAGTACGCGCTGACGTGGCCGGAGCGTGCGGCGGCGCCGGTGCCTCGCATCGACTGGGCGCAAAGCCGCCACTGGGAGTTCCACGCACCCGATTTCGACAAATTTCCGCTGCTCGGCCTGGCTTATGAATCTTTACACCGGGGCGGCACGTCTTCTTGTATTCTGAACGCTGCCGATGAAATAGCAGTGGCGGCATTTTTGAAAGGCAACCTGCGCTTTACCGCGATTGCCCGCGTGGTGGAAGAGACTTTGAACCGTATGCCTTGCCGCGAACCTTCCAGCGTGGCTGAAATTCTGGAAACCGACGGAGATGCGCGCCGCAAGGCGCAGGAAGTGATAGAGACGAACGCGACTGTATTCGGTCCGCCGAGCGTAGCGGACCAGGGCAACGTCGCGGCCGTTGAGGGCAACGCATAATGATGACGCTTCTCTCTAACCTATGGTGGCTGCTGGTCCTGATCGGCGTCATGATTCTGGTTCACGAGCTGGGCCACTTTTGGGCAGCCCGTTTTTTCAAAGTTAAGGTGGATGTTTTCAGCTTCGGCTTCGGTCCGCGGCTTTTCGGCTTCCGGCGCGGGGACACGGACTATCGTTTCTCGCTGTTTCTGTTCGGTGGCTACGTCAAGATGGTGGGCGATCAGCCCGGCGATGCGCACGCAACCGATCCCGATGGCTTCCTCTCCAAGCCCCGCTGGCAGCGCCTGATTATCCTCTTTGCCGGACCTTTCATGAACGTGGTTCTTGCGGTGGCCGTTCTGACGGGCCTGTATATGGTCTCGTTCGAAAAGATCATCGACGACAACGGCGCGGTGGTAGGTCACGTTGTGGCGGATTCGCCGGCAGCGAAGGCTGGAATTATCGCGGGCGACAGGATTTTAAAGATCGACGGCGATACGAGTCCGGACTGGGAAGATATTCTGACGCGCGAGATCGAGCGTGTGGATCGGCCGATTGCCGTCACTGTTCAGCGCGCGGGTCACACGTTCAACACCAACGTAACTCCGGTGCTCGACGAAAAGTCGGGTATGGGCGATGCGGGGTGGGAAGGGCAGAACGCGATTCAGGTGGGTGCTGTCAGCGAAGGTATGCCGGCCGCTGCCGCCGGATTGCAAAAGGGCGATCTGCTGCTCAAGGTGAACGGTACCGCCATCCATTCGCGCTACACGCTGCCCGACATTATTAAGCGCAGCGAAGGCAAGCCGGTTACGGTGGAGTTTTCGCGCGCGGGCTTCGCGCCGGGCGTTACGCGAACCGTCATGATGCAGCCGAAGTTCACCGATATGGACGGTTCGGCGCGCTGGATGATCGGCGTGAGTCCCGAGGTGAAGTGGAATATCCAGAAGGAGAGCCTTTCGCTGCCTGCCGCGTTCGCGGAGTCTGTGAAGCAGAACGCGAAGTTCGGAACGCTCATCGTGGAAATGCTGCGCGGCATTGTGGAACGACGCGTTCCGGCGAAGACGCTGTCGGGTCCGATTGGCATTGCGGGTCAGGCGACGGCGGCTGCGAAAGAAGGCCCGGCGTCGTTTCTGACGCTGATGAGCATGGTGAGTTTGAATCTGGCGATATTGAATTTGCTGCCGATTCCGATTCTGGATGGCGCGCATATTCTGACGCTGCTGATCGAGATGGTGATGGGCCGCGATATCAGCCTCAACGTGAAGGAAAGCATGCTGAAGGTGGGGTTTGTGTTCCTGATGATGCTGATGGTTTTCGTTATTTATAACGATATTGCGCGGCGAATTGCGCCTGGCCTGCTGCTGCATTTGCTGCGTTGAACTGATCGGCCTAATTGATCCGCGCACTGTAATATTGCGGTCGCGTGCGGCCTTTTATTTGCAACTACACGGCTCTTTCGATCATCTGGTAACCTGACAAAGCCAATGGAGTGTTCGTGTATCCGCCAAACGGAGCTGCCCCACACCTCGAAACTATTCGCCGATCTCGTCTATAACTTCGAGCGGGTCCATGACCTGTACCCCTGGCAACCGAATAGCCTGGACGCCGTTTCCAGCGCTTCCCAATTCGCCTTTCCCGACGATCGCCGCGCCGCCATTGTGCGCGCCCTCACGCCACTGAATCAGGGCGATGCGCTGGTGGAGAAATCGCTTCGGAAACTGGCCACGCCCGGCGTTGTCGCGATTGTGACGGGCCAGCAGGTGGGCCTGTTTTCGGGCCCTGCCTATACCGTATATAAGGCGCTTACCGCGATAAAAATCGCTGCCGAGCTGGAAGCGCGCGGAATCCCCGCGGTCCCCGTATTCTGGCTGGCGACGGAAGATCACGATCTGGCCGAAGTCGATCACGCCTGGGTCTATGGCGGCGACTACAGGCCAGTGCGCCTACAGGCTAAAGGCCCGGCCAATAACGGAACGCATCCGGTTGGCGGAGTGGTTCCCGAAAACTTTCCGCTGACGGAGCTTCGCGCGGCCCTCGCAGGGTTGCCTTTCGCCGAAGAAGCGTATGCGATGGTCGCGGGGGCGTACCAGACTGGCGAAAGTATGGGTTCGGCCTTCGCCCGTATCATTCGGCAGTTGTTTGCGCCCTACGGGCTGCTGATGATCGATCCCATGGATCCCGGTGTTCGCACGGTGGCGGCTCCGTTCATGGCGGAAGCGGTCACGCGCATGCCGGAATTGGTGGAAGCGCTGATCGCGCGCAGCGGGGAACTCGGAACGCGCGGCTACCACGCACAGGTACTGGTGGATAAACAGACTTCGCTCGCGTTTCTGCTCGAAGGCGGGCACCGCATTGCACTGCGGCATTCCGGCGGCGAATTCGTGGCCCACCATCGCAAATGGACGGCTGCGGAGTTGAGCGAGCGGGCCGCCGAGCTTTCGCCGAATGCGTTGCTGCGTCCGGTGATGCAGGATTATTTATTGCCGACAGCCGCTTACGTGGGTGGGCCCGCGGAACTGGCTTATCTGGCGCAATCGCAGGTTCTCTACGGCAAGTTGCTGGGCCGGCAGCCGGTGGCTTTTCCGCGCGCAGGCTTCACAATTCTCGATGAGCGCGCGGCCAAACGGATGACGCGCTACGGCCTGAATCTGACCAGCCTTTTCACTAACGATCAGACGCTGCAGGCGACCATTTCCGCGCGCCTGGTGCCCTCCGAACTGCGTGAACGCCTGAATACCACTCAGCAGGCCGTTGCCGCGGCGCTCGATACGCTCAGCACGGAGCTGGGACGCTTCGATGTTTCGCTCAACGGCGCGCTCAGCACCAGCCGCCGCAAGATCGAATATCAGCTCGGCAAGATCGGGCGTAAAACGGCTTCGCAGATCATGGCGCGCGACGCGCAGGCTGCGTCCGACGCGAGAGCGCTGTCGGGCCTGGTGTTTCCCGAGAAGCACCTGCAGGAGCGCCTGTATTCCATCGTGCCGTTCCTTGCGAAATTCGGCTCCGGACTCATCGGCGATATCTATGCCAGTGTGGATACGGCAAGCCCGGATCACCGGCTGCTGGTTCTTTAGAGCGCCCTCACGGCGTCTTCCACCTGTTGTGCAATAGCTGCCGCATCGTCACCCGCTGGTCGCAGCGGAGCGCCGAACCTGACGCTCGCCCTGCCCGGCGTTGCGAACTTCGCGTTCTTATGCAACACGCGATCAAGGCCGGTTAGCCGAACGGGCACCACAGGTATTCCCAGCCGCGCCGCCAGCATCCCCACGCCAGGCTGAAAGCGCGCGATATCGCCCCGATCGGTGCGCCTGCCTTCCGGAAAGATCAGGATCGAATAGCCGTCGGCAACGAGCCCGCCGGCGTAGCGAAGGGCTTCGCGTGCGCCCGCTTCTCGCTGCGGTAAAGGAAAGATGTTGAAGATCAGCAGCGCCAGATAATAATTCAGTCCGTTGGTAAAACGTTCAGCCGGTTTGTGGCGTTGCGGATGAAAATAGGAATCGAAGAATTCCTTCGCCACGGCGGGCGCCAGCCGGTATCGCCACTTCGCGGGCAGCGCCGCCAGGATCGCGGGGCCGTCGAAATGACTCTGGTGATTCGAAGCAAAGATCACCGGGCCGTTCACGTCGTGCAGGTTTTCGAGGCCCGACACTTTCAGCCAGGCAAACGCCCTGGTGAGCGGTAATATCAGTCCCGGCAGCGTCACGCGACGCACCGCGCGCGCCGCCGCGGAGCGATTCCACTCGGGATACTCAAACGGCTCTTCGGCAGTGCCGGCCGCTGCGGGCTTCGCATTCGCCAGATCGGCCACGGTTCGCGCGTTGGCAAAGCTCGCTTCGTCGATGGGCGCTCCGCTTCGCCGTTCCAGTTCCATCAGCAACTGAATGCGGTCAAGCGAACTCAGTCCCAGGTCGTCGAGCGAACTGGCGCCGGTGATTGCGCGTCCGGCGGTAAATTTGCGAATCACGTCTTCGACGGAGCCATCGCTTGCAGGCGCCGCGGGCACCCCTTTTCCCGCCACCCACGCCGCCACTTCGCCGCGTTTCAGTTTTCCCGTGCCGGAGGTGCGCGGCAGCTTTGCCTCGGGCCACAACGACCATCCACGCACTCTCTGATGACCTTCGAGCTTGCCGTTCGCCTGGCCCACGATCGACTCGGCATTCGCGCCGTCTTCCAGAACCAGTACCGCGTGCACCAATTCGCGCGCGCCCTGCTTCTCCGCCACCACGGCCGATTCCCGCACGCCCGGCTGCGCGTTCAGCACGCGCTCCACATCTTCCGGATAGACGTTCAGCCCGTCCGGCGAGACGATCATTTCTTTCTTACGCCCCAGAATGCTGAGCCTGCCTTCGGCATCGAGCGCGCCGATATCGCCAGTATGCAGAAAGCCCTCTGCATCCAGCAAAGTGTCGCGCAGGCTCGTTTCGGGTTGCCCGAAATAGCCGGGCGTGATGTTGTCGCCGCGCAAGAGCACTTCGCCATCGGGTGCGATGCGAATCTCCACGCCCGCAATGGCCTTTCCCACAGAGCCTTTGCGCGTCTCAAACGGATGATTCAGCGTGGCCACGGGCGCGGTCTCCGTGAGGCCGTAACCCTGAATCACGACGTAGCCCAGCTTGCGCCAGAATTCTTCGAGCTGCGGATCGAGCGGCGCCGCGCCCACCACGAAAGCCCAGAACTTCCAGCCGAGCAAACGATGCACCTGGCGATACTGCCACCAGCGCCCGTACCATTTGCCGGAGCGCGCGGGCGCGGCCGCAGAGGGCACCGCCTGCAGCACGTAATCGCGCAGTAATTCGAGCATCTGCGGGACCGAGACCAGCACGGAAATTCGCCGCCGATGGATCAGATGCGCGGCTTCGCGCGGACTCGACCCAGGTATGAAGAAAACCTCGCCCGCGATCATCGCCGGAATAAATGCCGCCATGGATTGCCCGAACATGTGGCTGAGCGGCAGCAGATTCAGGAAGCGGATCGGCTGGAACGGCCCCATGTAGCGGCGGTATTTTTCAATCCCGTGATCGATCGGTTTCAGGTTGGCGAGGATGTTGCGATGCGTGATGGTGACGCCCTTCGGTTCACCCGTCGCGCCCGAAGTGAATAGAATTTCCGCCAGTTGATCGAGCGGCGCTGGTTGAAAATCCGCTACCGAGGAGGGTTGCGCGAGGGCCTGCGCGAGAACTCCGCGCATCGGCCAAACAGGGCAGGGAAGCCCGGGCGGCGGGGTCAGACCTTCGCCCAGCATCAGCGCCCGCGCATCCACAATCGCGGCGATGCGTTCGACGACGCTCGCCGACGATCGGAAATCGATCGGCACCGCGACTACGCCTTCAAGCAGGCAACCCCACAGCGCAACCACCCACTCGGGCCGGTTCTCGCACCAGAACAACACGCGCTCGCCAGGCTTGATTCCGGCGCTTCGCAAACGCTTTGCGAAGCCGGTGGCAGCTGCGGCAGCCGTGCCGTAGCTGACACGAACGGGGCCGACGTCGCCCTCATAACGCAGAAAGTCTCCGGAGTTTTTGCTCCAGAGCGAGAAGAATGCGGCCAGGGATGGAGGGTTGCCAATCACGCGTGAGACGGTGCCTTCACAATAACAACGACGCATGGTCTGTTGTCTAATTGAGGCTATGGAGGCAATTCTTCAATCCTGGATCGACTATGTCTTTATCGACCAAACCGACAAACCCGAGTGGGCGGGACCACGTGAGCAAATACCCGTACTAATCTCGGAGACATTTGAGCGTAGTGGTGAATTGCTTGCGAAATTCTCCGACGAACAACTGGATCAGGGGTTCTGGCATCTCCTGAGCGAAGGCCCTCCGCAATTTATGGGAACGCTGGCAAACGAGACAATACCTCTTGAACCCCGCCTGCGCGCGGTGAGATCCATCGCTCCGTTGTTTGAACAGGTCATGGCGGTGCGCTCTACTTCCCATCTTTCCCACCTCGACGACAAAGGCGCAAGTCCGCTCAACAGCGCCTGTTACATGTGGTGGGACCTGCTTCGTTTGGTTCTCTGTTCGACATCGCTCGTCACCCAAGTCATCGCAACACTGCATCGCCAGCTTGTAATCCCACACGATGCCTGCCGCGAGAGCGCACTCCACGGCATTGGCCACCTGCGCCGCGACTCTCCGCAGTACCAGAAACAACTCTCCGGCATCATCGACGAATTCCTGGACGGCACGCCCGGTCTGCGAACCGAACTGATCGCCTACGCCGAACAGGCCAGGCGCGGCGAACTTCTGTAAGCGCGCCGCAGTTATACAATGAGGTCGTCCCGAGACCCTCATGAAGCAAATCCCGTTATCCATCGCGCTGTTCGTATTCGCCGCAGCCGCGCTGCCCGCGCAGCCGCCCATGCCCACCGACTCCTGGCTCACCTTCAACGGCGATTATTCCGGCCGCCGCTTCAGTCCGCTCGCGAAGATCAACTCTGCCAATATCAATTCGCTCTCGCTCGCGTGGACGTGGCGGCTTACGGCCAGCGGCGGCTCCAGCAGCAACCTGCGCAGCTCGCCGCTCATGGAAGATGGTGTCATTTACCTCTCCACCGAAGACAACGCTTTCGCGGTCGATGCCCGCACTGGCCGCGAAATGTGGCACTACATCTGGCCCAGCAGCGGCGGCCGTCATAACGGCAACAAGGGTCTGGCGATGTCGGGCAATTTCCTTTACATGGAAACCGGCGATTGTCATCTGGTGTCGCTCGGCAAAGAAGACGGCAAGCTGCGCTGGTCGAAATCGATCTGCGATCTGGATCAGTTTTACTTCGCCTCCGTGGCACCCACCGTGGTCGGCAATCACGTGATTGCCGGTGTCAGCGGCGACGATTCCGATGTTGGCGGATATCTCGAAGCGCACGATCCGGAAACCGGAGAGTTGCAATGGCGTTTCTACACCGTGCCGCAGAAAAAGGGCGATCCCGGCATGGATAGCTGGCCGAACGCAGACATGGCGTCGCACGGTGGCGGCATGACCTGGGTTCCCATCACCTACGATCCCGATCTGAAAATGATCTACGTGACCACAGGCAACCCGCAGCCCGTCATTGCCTACGCCAACCGCCCGGGCGACAATCTATACACCTGTTCGCTCGTCGCGCTGAACGCCGATACCGGCAAGATGGCGTGGTACTTTCAATCCTCGCCGCACGATACGCACGATTGGGATTCCACGCAGATCCCTGTCCTGATCGATGCGCCGATTAACGGTCAGCCGCGCAAGCTGATCGCGCAGGCCGCGCGCAACGGCAACTTTTTTGTGTGGGATCGCGTGACGGGGAAGTCGATCGTTTCGACGCCGTATGTAAAACTCAACTGGACGCTCGGCTATAACGATAAGGGTCAGCCGATTCCGAATCCGGAGAAGAATCCCTCCATCGCAGGCACTCTGGTCAGCCCGAATTCCGGCGGTGCGACGAACTGGTTTCCGCCCACTTTCAGCCCCCAGACTGGACTTTTCTACGTCAATGCCTATCGGACTTTCGGCATTTTCTATCTATACGACGCCACCGACAATCCGCAGGGCTGGGGTGGCAATTCGCAGGGCAGCTGGTCTGAAGGGATGCTCGAAGCGCTCGATTACAAGACCGGCAAGGTGAAGTGGAGCCACAAGTGGGAAGGCACGTCCAGTTCCGCTCTGCTTTCGACCGCCGGCAATCTGATTTTCAGCGGCGCGCCCGGCAATTCCATCGAAGCGCTGAACGCCACTACCGGCGATGCGCTTTGGCACGCGCGCCTGGCGACGGGCGTGAGCAATCCGCCGGTCACCTGGCAGCTGGATGGCACGCAATATCTGGTCGTTGGCGGTGGCGATACGCTGTACGCCTTCGCCATGCTGGCAAAATGAACGTTGCCCGCATTGCGGTTCTCTGCGCGCTCAGCACGGCTGCATTGAGTGCGCAGCAGCCCGGCGGAGCGCGGTTAAATGGGATGCCCACCGATTCCTGGCCAACCTATTTCGGCGATTTCACCGGTCGCCGTTTCAGCTCTCTCGCAAAGATCAACGACGCCAACGTCAACTCCCTGACACTCGCCTGGATCTATCGAATGTCGGCTGCAACAGCCGCGGTGAATCCGCCGCGCGGCACACCGCTAATGTCGGACGGCGTGATTTATTTCTCCGGCACCGACAACGCGTACGCCGTCGATGCGCGCACCGGCCGCGAAATCTGGCACTACTCGCGCGTGAGCACCGTAGGCCGCCACTTTTCCAATCGCGGCATGGGGATGGATGCGCGCCAGGTCTTTTTCGAAACGCCGGATTGCCATCTGATCGCGCTCAACAAGACCGACGGCACGGTTCGCTGGTCGAAAGTGATCGCAGATATCGATCGGTTCTATTACTGCTCCGTAGCGCCCGCCGTCATTGGCGATCACGTCATCGCGGGTGTTAGCGGAGACGATCTCGATAACCCCGGCTTCATCGAAGCGCACGACCCGGAGACCGGCGACCTGCAATGGCGCTTCTACACGGTGCCCATGAAAAAGGGCGATCCCGGCATGGCTTCCTGGCCCAATGAAAATATGGCGTCGCACGGCGGTGGCATGACCTGGCAGCCAGTGACTTACGATCCGGACCTTGATCTGATCTACTTAAGCACCGGCAATCCACAGCCCGTCATCGCGAACGCCAACCGGCCCGGTGACAACCTCTACACCTGCTCCATCGTTGCCGTGCACGCCGACACCGGCAAAATGGCGTGGGCATTTCAAACTTCTCCGCATGACACGCACGATTGGGATTCCACTCAGCCCGCCGTGCTCTTCGACGCCCCTATAAATGGCCAGCCGCGCAAGCTGGTGGCGCAGGCCGCGCGCAACGGCCATTTCTTCGTACTGGACCGCGCGACGGGCCAGGCCATCGTCTCCACCGAATACGTGAAGACGAACTGGGCGCTCGGCAATAACGCGCAGGGTCAGCCGATTCCCAATCCCGAAAAACTGCCCTCAATCGCAGGCACGCTTGTCAGCCCGAATCAGGGCGGGGGAGTCAACTGGTATCCGCCCACTTTCAGCCCGCTCACTGGCTTGTTCTACGTGAATGCCAACCGCGCTTACAGCATCTACTATCTCTACGACGGCACCGACAATCCACAGGGCTGGGGCGGCAACGATCGCAGTGGCTGGTCGGAGACTTCGCTCGAAGCCATCGATTACCAGACCGGCAAAATCAGCTGGAGTCACCAGTGGGCGAGCCCGAACAATTCCGGCTTGCTTTCCACTGCCGGCAATCTCATCTTTACCGGCGCGCCGGGCAATACCTTCGAAGCCCTCAACGCCACCACGGGCGAACCGCTCTGGCGCGCGCGCCTGGCGGCTATCGCGACCGTTCCCGCCACAACCTGGGAACTGGACGGCACGCAATACGTGATCGTGGGCGCTGGCGATTCCCTCTACGCCTTTACCATCCGGTAAAGCGTGCAGGATATACAATTGGTTCGAGCCATATGAACCGAACTCCGGGATTTGCCGTCTTCATCACCCTGATCGCTGCCGCTGCGGCCGTTGCCCAGGAAGGCCCTCGCCCCACTACACCCGGCCCGGCCCAGCGCACCACGGGCGATTCCATCGGCCCGTACAACAAACAGGTCGTCAATGAAGCCGCCGCCGACCGTGGCCGCCATTTCTACGCCACCGAGTGTGTCGATTGCCACGGTCCCACCGCGCGCGGAGTCGATAACAAAGGTCCGAATCTGGTCCGCTCCAACATCGTGCTGCATGATCGCGTCGGCTCCGAACTCGGCCCGTTCCTGAAAAAGGGCCACCCGCTGCAAAGTGGCGCCATCGCCGCCAGCCTCACCGATAACCAGATCGCCGACCTCTCGCACTTTCTCAAGCAGCGCGTCGACGACGCACTCAAACGTCAGCCCATGGGCGATCACATCAACGTCATCACCGGCGATGTCGCGGCCGGCAAAGCTTACTTCGAAGGCGACGGCAAGTGTGCCGGTTGCCACGCGCTGACCGGCACGGAACCGCGCAGCCTGGCGGGAATCAATGCTCGCTTCGCCGATCCGGTTGACCTGCAGCAGGCCATGATGTTCCCCTCCGGCCGTGGACGCGGCGGACGCGGCCGTGGCGGCCCAGCTTCCGCGCCTGTCATGCTGACAGTCACTCCGGCCGGCGGACAACCCATCACCGGCGAACTCGTCTTCCTCGACGATTTCGACGCGCAACTGCGCGATTCATCCGGTAAACTGCACACTTTCACGCGCACGCCGACCCTGAAGGTGGTTAAGACCGATCCCCTTCAGGCCCACCACGAATTACTCGACCGCATCACCGATAAGAACATGCACGATCTGGTGGTCTATCTGGAGACGGTGAAGTAATGCAGCTCCGCGCAATTGCGTTTGCAGCGGCCCTCGCTGCGGCATCCCTCTATGCCCAGAAGCCGATGCCAACCGACTCCTGGCCCACCTACAACGGCGATTTCTCCGGCCGTCGCTTCAGCCCGCTCGCGAAAATCAACGACCACAACGTCAACTCCCTCGGCCTCGCCTGGATGTACCGCATCAATGCCGGAGGGGGAGCCAATAATAGTCCGCGCGGCACACCCCTGATGTCCGACGGCGTGATCTACTTCTCCAGCACCGACAACGCCTTCGCCATCGACGCCCGCACCGGCCACGAAATCTGGCACTATGTCTGGCCCTCTACCGGCGCCCGCCACTTCTCCAACCGCGGCATGAGCATGGACGGCAACCAGGTCTTTTTCGAAACGCCGGATTGCCACCTGGTCGCGCTCAGCAAAGAAGATGGCAAGCTGCGCTGGTCGAAATCCATTGCCGATATCGACCAGTTCTACTACTGCTCCGTCGCGCCGGTCGTCGTCGGTCACCACGTCATCGCAGGCGTCAGCGGCGACGATCTCGATATCCCCGGCTTCATCGAAGCGCACGATCCGGAAACCGGCGAATTACAGTGGAAGTTCTACACCGTGCCCATGAAAAAAGGCGATCCAGGCATGGAATCGTGGCCCAATCAGGACATGGCCTCGCACGGCGGCGGTATGACCTGGCAGCCCATCACTTACGATCCAGATCTCGACATGATCTACGTCACCACCGGCAACCCGCAGCCCGTCATCGGTTTTGCCAATCGCAAGGGCGACAATCTTTACACCGCTTCCATCTGCGCCGTCCACGCCGATACCGGCAAGCTCGCGTGGTCGTTCCAGGTTTCGCCGCACGATACGCACGATTGGGATTCCACCGAAGCAGCCGTTCTTTTCGACGCGCCGGTCTCTGGCCAGCCGCGCAAACTGCTTGCCCTCGCTGCGCGCAACGGCAAGTTCTTCTTGCTCGACCGCGTCACCGGCAAGGCCATCGTCTCCACCGAATTCGTGAAGACGAACTGGTCGCTCGGCTACGACACCAAAGGCCAGCCAATTCCCAATCCCGAAAAAGTTCCGTCACTGGCAGGCTCGCTCTCCAGCCC
>Ga0302319_10001769_pt1 | contig 47789 bp, 35 predicted proteins | sample Bog_T0_2_FD_203319 | JGI IMG/M metagenome (GOLD analysis project Ga0302319, IMG submission 203319) | Peat permafrost microbial communities from Stordalen Mire near Abisko, Sweden - Bog_T0_2 | ecosystem: Environmental > Terrestrial > Soil > Wetlands > Peat | place: Sweden: Abisko, Stordalen Mire... | reverse complement strand
CGCACTCATAGAAAAGAATGCTAGGGTTGTTGCGGTTGTAGATGATGGCGTCGCGCATCAACTCGACCCGCTGATCCCATTGCCTGCCCTTTGAATCGCCTTCCGCATCGCCCGCCGGCATCGACTCGATCAATCCCACTCGGTCAGACGATTCCACATCCTGCTTCCACGGCGTCACATGCATCCAGCGGACCAGGTTCGAGTTCCCATCCACCATCAGCTGGTTGCTCAGGTCGCTCATCCAGGGCGGCACCGAAAGGCCGATAGCCGGCCATTCGTTCGTCGTGCGCTGTGCATAGCCATGCAAGTCGATTACCCGGCCGTTCAGCCGCACCATGCCGTTGGCAAATTCAGTCTTGCGGAAGCCCGTGCGCGTATTTACTGCATCGACTACGCGACCATCGACCGACAGTTTTGTCGTCACCGTGTAAAGGTAGCCATAGCCCCAGCTCCAGAAGTGCAGGTCATGCACCGTTGCCGCGGCCGTCAGCGTGCGCATTTCTCCGGGAGCCAGTGTTATCGCGCCGCCACTCATGCGGCTCACAACGCGGCCGTCCATATCTTTGATCTCAGTCTGGTATTCAACCGTCTTGGGCACGCTCTCTTCGTTGCGCACCTGCGATTCGACAGTAATTCGCGCGCTGCGTCCAGGAATGTCGAAGTCGCTGGCCCACACATAGACCCCGGTCGTCCCAAGCTGCGAGTAGAGCGGCAGCGTCTGGTAGACCTTGCCCGTCACATGCAGCCAGACGCTCTTGCTGATGCCGCCATAGTTGGCGTAGAAGTTGTTGTTGTTCCAGTGATACGGAGTACCGGTGGCCTTTTCCTTGTAGTCCCAGCGGTTGTCCGTTCTCACCGCCAGCACGTTTTCGGCAGGCGCCGGTTTCACGGTCTCTGAAATGTCAAAGCCGAAGGCCATCACCCCGTCTTCGTGCCGTCCTATGAAGGTTCCGTTCAGGTAAACCTCGCCGGCCTGGCGAATGCCCTCAAACTCCAGAAAGACCTTCTGTCCCGCACTCGATGCCGGCAAACGAAAGTGCTTGCGATACCACGCCACGCCCACCGGCAGGTCGTGAATGCTCACCCGGAAAGCTGAGTCCTCATTCCACGCGTAGGGCGTCGTGACCGGTTTCCACTGGGAATCGTCGAACTCCGGCTGATCCGCCCCTTGCGGATCACCCACCAGTACTCGCCAACCTGAATTGAAGTTGTATTTGATGCGGCTTGCCGGGGACTGCGCCTGGCTGAGGCCGGACAGCGCACTCAAGCTCACAAGAGCTAGAGCGAAAAGTTCACGCTTTTTCATTGACTGCTCCTCTATGCAAAAGACCGTTGCAATAGGCGGCGAGGAAATGCAATTCACTTTCCTAGCACACACCTGACGAGTTCTTCTCGCCTTTTCCCGGACCGTTCACCACCTGAGAGCTTATGCCCAAGCAACGCCCGGCGATTTGAGGGCTTACCCCGCACCCGCCCCCTGAGTGCCTCCATCTTCCATGCAGCAAGGCTGCTCTCAATCGGTCTACACTACGACCTCTTTTCCACGCCGTTCATGGCACATTTTGGCGGGGGGACAAGTACACAACCGAGATCACGTTCCCGATTTACGGCCGTGACCTACTTGCCGGTAATGCCTTTCTTTGTCGAGACTGCCAGCCGCGTTGGCATCGGCATCAATTGCATACTCGACAAGAAGATTAGCCAAATAGCGCGCGTATCGTGGCGAGAGAACAATCTGGCACAAGCCGTTAGCATCTGGCCGTGGAACAGCGTGCTTTAAGGCGATTTCCTGGCCATTGTTTGCTAGGCCAACTTCCATGAATCCAGCCACTTTGTCCACCATCGACCTCCTTTCACCCCGGACGGTAGAACGGAATTTCCAATGCGAGAGAGATCAATATCTCCCTTGACTCCTTCTCCAGAGCACCTAGCTGTTAAGTTGAAAAGCCGCATTGTCTGAACAAACAATAAAAACACCGGCGACCACTTCACGGACTACGAGCTGGCGCTCCGTGCGCGCAGCAAACCGCATTCCCCAATCTCGCTCGGTCAGGCCGAATTGCGTCTGCGCGACTAAACCCACTTAACAAACAGGCCACTCCAAACCGAAGTGGCCTGTTTGTGTTTGTAAGAGCGGCTTACCAGAGATACCGGCTAGAAGTACAGCCTTCCGGATATCTGTATTTGCCGCGCTGTGTTGGACTGGGTCGGGATCGCCGCGCTCTTGAGCTGCCCGAAGTAGGTGTTGCCGAGCGTCACGTTGGTATTGGCGAAGGTCGGATGGTTGAGCGCGTTGAATGCGTCAAACCGGAACTCGAAGTGAACACCCTCCGCAATCAGGAAGTTCTTTCGAGCGCCGAGAGTGAAGGTCGTCGTGTAGGGTTGCCGGAGATCGCCAAAGGTCGTCGGGTTGTATGTGTTCCATTTGGCAAAGTCCTGGTACACGCCGTTTTGGGGTCCCGAAGAGCCCGGCACGTATTGTATGCCGGGCATGCTCGTAACGCCTGTCCAAGCCGGATAAGACGTGGTGCTATTGAGAGTTGCAAGCGTCGTGTTACTTGTGGGGAAAGCTGCGAACTTGGTCGGGTCGAACCAATTCGTAATTGACTTTCCTTTATGGATCGCCGGGTCTTGGCCCTCGAAGAATGCGGAGTTGGTCGGCATGACGACCGGAACTCCAGACAGGAAGCTGTAGATGCCCGAGAATGCCCAACCGCCGACCGCTTCATCCAATGCGCGATTGGCGCTGCCCAGGAATTGCTTTCCGCGGCCGAAAGGCAATTCATAGACCGGTGCGAGAGTGTAGTGGAACCGGTGGTCGTTAGGATCTAGCCGCTTCTCAATCTTCACAGCGACCGCCTGGTTCGGATAGAGGTCGTCCTCGGCGATTTGTTTTGCATAGTTGAAGGATTGAAGTACGCTGAACCCGTCGTGGAACCGCTTCTCCACCTTTGTATTGAGCGAGTAATAGAAGTCCCGGCCACTGCCTGTATTCAGATAAATTTCTCCGGTGCCTCCGGCGGCGGGGTTGGGGCGAAGCAATTGGTAGGCAGTTACCGTTGACGCGCCGGCCGTTGAAGCATTGACGTATGGAACACCCTTGAACGGATTGGTGACCTGGGTGTTGCCCGGCAGCGTGGCGTCCGGCAATCCGTTCGCGGCGAAGATAGGCGTGTTTGCCGCATACCATGCCGCGGCGCTGGGAACGTTGATGTCCAGGTTGTTGCCTGCTGCCGTGCCGGCAGCATTTTGCATGCCGAGACCATGCGTTGCGTTGAAAACGCCTCCCACCTCGATCAGGTAATCCTTGATCTGGCGCTGGACGCTGAGAGTGGCCGTGTCCACGTAAAGGCGGCCGATGTTCGCAGCCGTGTAGGTCGGGGCGCTGGTTGAATTTACTAGTTGAGGATTTCCGACGTTCGTCTGGGTGCCCTGCGAGTTGCCGGTGATCGGAGTCAGACCCTGCGGATATGGAGTCTCCCAGGTCTGGGGCTGGGCCGGATTGGCGAAGTAGTAGTTGCTGCAGAGAGCCGGGCAATAGGGCGTGCTCGTGCTGAAGCCGGTCTGATTTGCAGACGGATTGAAGTCGGTCCCTGCAAAGCGTCCAATTCCGCCGCGAATCACAGTGTTTCTCATCATCTCGTAGGCAAAACCGATACGCGGCTGGAAGTACCGGTAGCGCGGGTTCGTCTCATACCGGCTGTTTCCATTCACGCCGGCATACTCCGGTCCGCCCATCACCTGGAATGCGCCGCCCGGCACGCCCCAATTCTGCAGCAACTGAACGCCGAGACTCGTCGAAGAGCCGGCGATCAGCGCCGCATAATTCGGCTGCGACGCCTGGGTTACGGCAGTCTGCGGGGCAGTCGGATTGTAGACGCTGAAGAAACGGTTGAATCTTTCCGTGGTTGGACGCTCATAATCCCAGCGCATACCTAGGTTTAGGGTCAGCTTGGGAGTTACTCTCCAGTCGTCCTGAAAGTAGAAGGCTGCGTAATGCTGCGAATAGAATGAGCTGGTATTGGTCGGAATGCTGCTGGTGTTGCCGGGAAGGCCCAGTTCCAAGTCGGCGATGCCGCTGCCTACGCCGGTACCATTGCTCCCAGCGCCGGTGCCGAATTGAGACGAATAATTTGCGCCGAATGCGAATATGCCTCCAGAATCGCCTAAGTCGTTGTTATCCTCCTGCTGGATCAGGTACTCCATACCGTAACGGAAGTTGTGATTCTTGTAGTTCTGCGACAGGCGCACGTTGATGTCCTGATTGAGGTCGAGGGGAGCTACTCGTCCGGCCTCCGACGTGCCGAGAGCCCCAACGACATTCGCGGTAATTCCGGTGATCTCAGGGATCACGTCGTGCTGCATCTGGGCTGCGTAGTTCGCCGGGAATCCCACTGACTCTGCCGTGTAATCGCGGCTCGTATACCAGAGCTGGGAGTTGAAATTTAAGACGTGGTAGCTCAGGTCGAGAAGCAGGTTATCCTTCAACGTAATGTCGTGGTCGATGGTAATGCCGCGGCTCTGGCGGAACTGGCCTTGACCATCCAGAGGAAGGTATTGCCCGGTGCCAAAATCGGTGTCGCTGAGTTCGGTGAAGACGTTGGTATACAGGTCCACATAGGTGTGGTTCTTATTGTTTTCGGTTTGATCCACGCGCAGGGTATAGCCGTGGAACTTGTCGTTCTGCTCCCCCTGCTTGATCCAGTTGTTGGCGCCGTTGCCAACGGCTGTGTCGGCGGGGGCATCAGGCGGCGGAAGAAGACTGAGGTATTTCGCTGCAATTGGATCAATGGAGGGGAGCGATTCGCAGGTGCTGGTGTAAGTGTTGCCCGTGGGCAGGTTGACGACTCCGGGGTTGGATGGGTTGCCCGTGACGCAGCCTGCGAAAGCATACGGCTTTCTAGTGCCGGAGGCCGTCGAAGAAGGATTGAAGAGTTGGACTGGGTAGGCTTTCCCCGACGATACTGTGAACGAACTGCTGAAGTCCCCGGTTCTCTCCAGCATCGTAGGGAGTGTAGCGAAGCCCGTGTCGGAAGGCTGCAGATTGCGAATGCCGGAATAGCTGAAATAGAAGAAGGTCTTTTTCTTGCGGCCGTCGTAAAGCTTGGGAATCCACACAGGACCGCCGCCGGAACCTCCATAAAAATTTACACGAATCGCACTAATCTTCGTGCCGGTAGCATCGTTCTGATACGAGTTTGCGTTCAGAAAGTCGTTCTGATTGTCTTCGTACAGGTCGCCGTGAAACTTTACAGCGCCCGATTTCAACGAGATTTCCTCGTTTGCCGACGATCCCCTGCCGATCGCCGCATCGTAACCGTTGGAAACCATCTTGAGCTCGTTCACCGCGTCCGTGGGCGGTTCGAACGCCAGGCTGCCCGAATTGAAGTTATCCGTTCCGCCGTCGATCGAATAGCTGATGGCGCCTATGCCTGCTCCGCCGGAAAAGCCCACCCCGTTAACAGTCGTATCGGAGAGTCCGCTGTTCGACCAGAGGAATACGCCGCCGCCAACGCCGCTGCTGACCGTAGTCCCGGGCAAGATCCCCACCTGCATGGTGGGAGCGTTCGACTGGGACGGGATCTCTTCCAATTCTTCCTGCGTAACCACCGTGCCCGCGGCAGCTGAGGTCATGTCGATGAGCGGAGTGGTTGCCACCACGGTCACGGACTCGGCTGCCGAACCAACCTGCATTATTGTATCGATGACCTTCCTGTCGCCCAACTGCAACTCGATCGAGCTGTGCTTCTCGTCCTTAAATCCCGGCGCATCCACCTCAAAGTGGTAGAAGCCGGGCAATAGAGTGGAGACAAGCCACTCGCCCGAGTTGTTGGTTTCCGTGGTCGAAACCACTCCCGTCTCATCCGCCGTGACCGCGACGGTCGCGTGCGCGATAACACCGCCCTTCGGGTCGGTAACGACACCGCCCAAGCTGGCTCTCACATCCTGCCCGTACGCCCATCCTCCGGCAAGCAGGAACAATCCCAAAACTGGACAAATTACACTTTTGATTCGCAACACGTAACCTCCTGAAGAATTTCAAGTTTGCCAAGACAACTCGTATGAATCTGCGAGGTTCTAGAAAGCGCCGTCAAGTGGGGCGCATGACGGACCACGGCATCTGAGGGGGTCAATCTTGGCAACGCATCGGATACTAGGCTTGCGATTAAAGCCCTGTGATCCTACTAAAGTAGGCTCATCTGCAATCAGCAACTAGTTTCGGCAATGGAATTTGGAGATCTGCGCATCAAGCCGGGTCCGGCTAGTCTGTAAGCTGTTTGAAGGCAATGGTTTGCATGGCAAGACAGGCGCGTAGCAAACAGATGGCCACGTCAGACGCCATCGTGGCACAGTTGAGCCGGTGGTTGAACTCGGTCACATAGCGCATGAGACAGTGCGCTCAACTTTGTGGCAGGTCCCGAGCAGGAATTGCTTGTCCGGTCAAACGACGTCCGGCCCGCAGTGCTCCTCGCGCGGCAACACTCGCCGGAGCGGTAGGTGGCAGTGAACTCCACGCGCTTGGAAGAGCTGGGAGCCGCCATACCGGGCAGAGCGTTCTTGCAAGTGACCTATCGCGTTGTGGAGACGTACTCGAACTGGGGGCCGGTACGGTAGGTTTTCCAGAGCTTAAAGGTATTGAGCGAGGAGGTTCGCAACGCGCCTCTACCACGCGGGACAAAGGGTTCGCTCACAGGGTATAATCGCAACCACTCAATGTCCTGCGGCAGTGCCGGGGGATTTTGCGGCCGCGAGCCCCCAACTTGGGCCTTTCTTAACAGTTTCAAAGGAACAGCCACCGCAACAGCAAAGGCGGCGAAAGGCATGACCTGGGCATTCTCCCGGAACTGTAAAGGTTTCTGAGTCTCTCCGGCAGAGCCGGGCGATTGTCCCACTGACTTATGTATGCTCAAATCCGTATGCATTGTACTGTCATTGGCAGCGATTAGTATGAGTGCGGCTAATTGCCGTGCCGCCGATCCTCTGTCGAACTACACTTTGCATACTTGGCATGGTCAGGATGGTTTGGTCGGCGAGGTGGTGCAGGCCGTTGTGCAAACGCCGGATCATTTTCTGTGGATTGGAACCGCCAACGGGTTGGTCCGGTTCGATGGCAGAGACTTTGTGCCATACAGTGGACCGGGCGCGGCTGCTCTGCGTCGCGGGGTGACCAGCTTACTAGTTGCCCACGATCGCAGCCTGTTTATTGGCACAGATGGCAGCGGTGTCCTCCACTACCACGATGGCGTGATGGACGAGTTTGGACCTGCGGAAGGCCTGGCTAATCCCATGGTTCGCGCGCTGCTTGAAGACCGCAATGGCGTGCTCTGGGTGGCAACAGATCACCTTTGTTTCCGATTCCGGAACGGACGATTTGAACAGGTTGAGTCGCCGGCAAGATATCCGAATCTCGCCGTTTCCGCCATGCTGGAGGACACCCAGGGCGCCATCTGGATTGGGGGCAACTGGCTGTTCAAGATAACCGGAGGCCATTTTCAAGAGTTCGTACTACCCGCGGAGAACGTCCCGATGCGCATCAAGTCGCTCTACGAAGGCCCAGACGGTTCAATCTGGGTGGGATCGCGTACCGGTCTTTTCCGTCAAACTCCGGCGGGGCGCTTTGAAAAAGTGGCGGGAGTTAAAGGGCCCGTGTGCGCCTTCGGCCGCCTGCCTTCAGGCGCAATGTGGGTCGGTACGGTTGGCGAGGGATTATATGTACAAAGCAAAGGCGGCTTTGTCCATGTGCAGGCGTCCAAGATTCTGCCGAGCAACACCCTACTCTCTGAGACCACGGATGTCGAAGGCAATTTGTGGATTGGGACTCAGGTTGGGCTGCTGCGACTGAGCCGAACAGGAATTCGTTGGACGCAATTGCCCAATGCTCTCGATTCCGATTTTGGCTCAATAATGCGCGATAGCGACGGCACGGTTTGGGTCTGTTCGAGCCGGGTTTTTCGCATGATAGGGGATCAACTTGTCCCCTATCGTTTTGCTGCCTTGCCGCAGGTCACAATTCGAACCATGTTTCGAGAGCGATCGGGCGCGCTGTGGCTGGGTACAGCAGGGCGTGGAGCTTACCGGATTGACCCGGCCGGCAAAACCACCCACTACGAGGCGGAAATCGGCTCGCATTATATCCGCGGCTTTCTGCAGGCGCGCGATGGAAGCGTATGGATCGCCTCCGATTCAGGCATCAGCCGTTATCGGGATGGGCATTTCGATAATTATCACCACATCGCAATGGCTCCGCGGACGGCGGTTTTCTCTCTCGCCGAAGACACGGATGGAAGACTCTGGGTCGGCACTCACGGTGGATTGTTCACATTTTATCAAGGACAATTCGAAGATGCCGACTTCAAACAGACCTTTCGCGATGATTCCATCTGGGCGCTGCATATCGATCGGGACGGTGAGATTTGGATTGGCGCGGATTCCGGCCTGTACCGGATCAAGAACGGCCAGATCTATCGTTTTCCCGACGCGCTTGGCGGCATATCGAAAGCGGTCTACCAGATCATGGGTGAAGGCGATGTGTTGTGGGTCAGCGGGCCCACGCGCGCGGCGCGGTTCCGGCGAACAGATCTCGACAGGACGGCTGACGCCATGGCCAAAGATATAGCACCCCATGAGATATTTCTCGTATCCAGTGAGTTTCCCTTCGCGGAAATGTACGGGGGGATGCAGCCGGCCGGACTCCTCGATCCCGATGGCAGCGCTTGGTTTCCCACTTCGGCAGGTCCGGTTCACCTCGTCGCAGCGGACAAGCCTCCTTACTATGCGATGCCGATGATGATCGAACAGATTTTGATCGACGGCCATCCAAGCGACAAATCTAAATCGCTGGATCTGCCGCCTGGCACAAAGACATTGGAGATCGATTACGCACCCATCCTGCTGGGTTCCCAGACTCGTCTTCAGTTCAGACAAGAGCTCGAAGGATTCGACGGCTGGGGGACGCCAACGTTTTCCAGGTCTGCAATCTACACCAACCTCCCAGCCGGCCGTTACGTTTTTCACGCGCAGGCACTTTCGCCGGAAGTCAATGGCCCCGTTTCGGAAGTAACAATCAGCATTTTGCAGCGAGCAGCGTTTTACTATCGTCCCTGGTTCTGGGTGCTCTGCGCTTGCGTGGTCCTCGCCGCTACGTTGGGCATACTGCGTATTCGCGTGTACCAGATCAAGTTTCGCTTGCGCACGATCGCCGAAGAACGAAATCGTCTTGCCCGCGAGATGCACGACTCGTTGCTACAGGGCTGCATGGGTCTTTCGACTCTGCTGGAGGCGTGCGCGAGCCAAGGCTCCAGCGAGAGCTCAAACGGCCGGATGCTCGATTGCGCGCGCGAGCAGATCAGGGCACTGATCAGCCAGACCCGCGATACCATGCTGGACCTTCGCAGTCATGAGTACGAAAGATGCGATTTCGTCCTGTGCGTGCGTGAGCTATTCGAGAAGCACGTAAAACCGTCAGGCCTAATGGGGAGCTTTCAAAGCGTGGGCGATGAACTGGTCATGGATTATCCCATTGCCTACGAGTTGCTTATGAGTATTCGCGAAGCACTTTTGAACGCGATTGCCCACAGTTCGGGAACACTTATAGATTTGAACATTGTCTGTTCTGTGTCGCAGCTAGCCGTGAGCATAGTAGACGATGGCAAGGGGTTTTCAGTCCACGGCAAACTGTCGAGCCAGAACGGTCACTACGGGCTGAAAGGAATACGGGAACGCGTCCAAAGTATCGGAGGCGCTTTGCAGATATCAAGCTCGCCGGGCCACGGGACTCGTCTGGATATTACGATTCTGCGGCGGAGGTTGGAGCGGCGGCGGGACAAGGAGCTGGTGTTTTGACATCGATGAAGAATAAGATCCATGTATTGATTGTTGACGATCATCCGATCGTACGCATGGGGATATCGGGAATCGTCGACTCGCAATCGGATATGTTCGTGGCCGGCCACGCCGCGAATGGGCGGGAGGCAATCCTGCTGTTTGAGCAATTAAGTCCGGATGTGACACTGATGGATCTTCGTTTACCGGATATGGGCGGAGTGCAGGTCATCCGCAACATTCGGATACGCCATCCGGATGCGAAGTTTTTGGTGTTGACAACGTATGACGGTGACGAGAACATCTTCCAGGCGTTGCAAGCAGGTGCAGTGGGCTATCTGGTTAAGGGCATGTCGCACGAGGTTTTGTTGAACGGATTGCGACAGGTGCACCAAGGCGGGCAGTACGTGCCATCGGAAATTGCACAGCGGCTAAACCAGCGCAATCCGCAGGCAGAGTTAAGCGGACGCGAGCGTCAGGTTCTCGCACTCATGGCTCAGGGCAGCAGTAACAAAGTGATCGCGCACGCGTTAGGAATTAAAGAAATAACTGTGAAACAGCATGTGAGCGTGATTCTGGCGCAGTTGAATGTGGAAGACCGGACTCAGGCAGTGCTGATGGCGTTGCGCAGGGGGCTGGTTCACCTATAGCTACAGCGGGGCTGTTTTCAGTCTGTGAGCAGGTATCCCCCCGGCAATGCCAGAGGCTTTACGGTTGCTGGCCCCTTAAAGGGAGCTCTTCGCAACTTGCCGAAAGCAAGAGCAACCACCACATCAAAAACGGCGAAAAGCAAAACCAGGGCGTACTCACGGAACTGTCGAGCTTCGGGGGTCTCCCCTGTCTGCCCACTGCGATCCTAATCAAACTGGACAGCAGCGAATAGGCATACTTTAGTAGGATTACAAACTTCCCTTCATGCACCTAATCTCCTCTCGGTATTGAATTCGACTTCTCGAGGCCGCTCTACATTTCCGGGTTCGCGGATTCCTTATGGCGCCGACCCCACTGGCTTGTCGTGCGGGGGCGAAATTGAACATTCCTTTGGAGGCTTCACGGGATCTTACGCGAAATCACTGCTGTCCGGATTAGTATGGATCGCGGCTACATCGATATTGAGCGCCTTCATGGGTTTGGACGTACTTGCGTCACTACCCTTTCTCTGGCGCATCAATACTTTGCTTTGGCAACAATCTACGCGCTTTGAAGATACTTATCACACACACGCCTGCTGATGAGAAGGCGGTGTACCGTGCTGAGTGCTTCATACGACGGCCCTTCAAAAGGGTATTCCCCCTGTACACCGAGGCGTATTTCCTATAGCAAAGCCAATTCGCCTCTGGTCCAACCCAAAGAGAGGTTTCATCTATGAGAATCAACGCAGAACGTACGACTCTTGTACGCGGCACGGTTGCATTGGCAGCCGTTGTATTCACCTTGTTCGCAGCCGGCATCGGAACCGCCGGGGCGCAGACCGTTCACTACGGCTGCATCGGTGCGTGCCAGCCTGGCCAGGGCGCGGCAGGGACCACGACCTTTCAACTGACCGCGATAGCTTCCGGCAACTGGAACTCCGCCGGGGTACACACAGCCGGGAACTACCAGATCGGTCATTCCACGGAGCATCCCGACCAGCAGGTCGCCTACTTCGAGTTCAACTTCGAGCCGCTTAAGGGAAGGACGGTCACGACGGCAACCGCCCTGATCCCAGGCTCGACAGACTACAACATCGAGGTGTCCTATCATCTCCCGAATTGCCCGGCGTCCCCGGCACCATGCTTCAAGGTTGGGATACGGTCGCTACATATTACGGGCGTAAGCGTGGATGAGGTTGTGAACGGCAGTAACAGCCTGACCACGGGGCGCGCGTTGCAGGGCAACCAGAACGATGACCTGGGGTACGCCTGGGTGACCAACGGCTTGCACCAGGGCTTCCAGTTCAACGCCGATCACTACAATCCCGCGAACCTGCAAGACGAGGTCAACGCGGGCGGGGACGAGGTGTTGCTGGCTGGGGACGACTTCGACTCCGGAGAGAGCGACCTGAGCAGCGGAGATTGCCCTGCCTGCCCAGGCGGCTTCGAGAACTACATCTGGGGCAGCACCAACTTCACCACCGGGATCATTGCGCTCATCACCGTCGATGGTGGCGAAGCTTCGATCCCGGTAGTCCCGAATGGCACGTATGCGATAAAGAACCTGAACAGCGGCGGGGCGCTTGAGGTTGCGTCGAAGACGGCCGTCGAGGAGCATTTCGACGAGGCGGCTTATACGGGCGACAGCAAGCAGATGTGGACGGTGACCCGGCTTGCCAATGGGAACTATAGCATTCGCAACGCCAGCACGGGCAACCTGCTAGAGGCCAGCGCGGAGTGGAGCATCATTCCCGCGACGGGCGGCAACTACAACCTGAAGTCGGTGAAGACGGGAATGATGCTGGATCTCGCGAAGGGTTCGAGCCTTTTGGGCCTCGACATCGCCCAGATGCCCGCGACGCCGGGTTACGCTAGCCAGCAGTGGTCGTTCTCCCCCAGCACTGCCAATCAAGTGGCATCGCTCACCATCAACGGCAATATCAACCGGCGATAATTGTTTCCGGGAAAGTTGGCCAGCACAAGCGGCTTCTCTCGGATTCCTTCTTTGACGTAAGGCGGAGCAATGAGGGGACTGTGATGCGGTCCTCTCATTCTTTCGTATGAAGCGATCTCGAAAACCTAACTCTTAACTCCTAGCTTACGGAATCGATAGCCTGTCCGAGAGCATTCTTCAACGCGCCGAGGTAGACTTCGCCGTTTCAGCGAAGGGAACCTTTGGATCGGCTCTAACCAAGGACAAAAGCAGAGGATTTGACAATGAGAGTAAGTGAAGTACGCACTATGTCATTACGAAGGACGGTTGCTTTGGCAATCGCCATTTTGACCTTATTTGCAACCGGAACCGCCCGTGCGCAGGTCGTAAACTACGGTACCTACATCGTCACCAGCGTTCACAGCGGCCTGGCCATTACCGATCCGGGTGCGTCGAATACGGACGGCAGGGACCTGGAGCAGCAGACCGTGACCAACGCCACCAGCCAGCAATGGGTGTTGACGAGCGTGGGCACCAATCAGTACACGCTGACCAATGCTTCAAGCGGCCAGTTTCTCGACGTTGCCGGGGCCTCTCATTCGTCTGGCGCTCTCGTCGACCAATGGCCCGCGGACGGCAACGCAAACCAAACCTGGACCTTCATTTCGCTGGGCGGCAGCCACTACGAGCTGACCAGCTTGAACAGCGGCCTGGCGCTTGCCGTGCTTGGGGGAGGAACAGGCAATGGCGCGGACCTCGAACAATCCACCTATACCGGCAGCGCCTCGCAGCAGTGGATCTTCACCCCGGTGGCTGCTCCCGACAACGAGATCAACTATGGCTGCCTCACCGGTCCTCACCCAGGCTACGACCCGACTTCAACACTTGGACCCCCTTCCGGCAACTGCCTGGTCGACCCAACGGTCGAAGGCTACACCGGGGTACGGCCAGTTCAGGGCGCGACCGGCACCACAACATTCCAACTGACTGCCTTGGCTTCCGGCAATTGGAACTCCGCCGGGGTGCACACGATCGGGAACTACCAGATCGGCCATTCCACCCAGTTGCCGGATCAGCAGGTTGCCTACTTCGAATTCAATTTCGCGTCCGTTCAAGGGAGGACAGTCACAGCGGCATTCTTCCTGATCCCCGGCTCGACCGACTATGACATTGGGGTTGTTTATCCCGCGCGTTGCGCACCGACCGGGACACCATGCTTCAAGGCTGGGATACGGCCGCTGGACGGCCGGGGCTACAGCGTGGCGCAGGTTGTGGACGCGAGCAGCAACCACAACACCGCCCTGGCGGCTGCGTTGATCGGCAATCAGAACGAGGACCTCGGATATTGGCCATGGATCTCGGATGGACTGCACTTGAACACAGAGTTTGGAGCCTTCACGTATAACCAATCGGAACTCCAGGACGAGGTCAACGCGGGCGGCGATCAGGTGATTCTCGGTGCAGACGACTTCGACTCCGGAGAGAGCAACCTGAGTGGCGGCGGCCTTTGCCCTGCTTGCCCAGGCGGCTATGAGAACTACATCTGGGGCAGCACCGGCTATAACACGGGGATCATTTTCCTGCTCACCGTCGACGGCGGGGAAGCTTCGATCCCGGTCGTTCCAAACGGCACGTATGAGGTGAAGAACCTGAACAGCGGCGGGGCGCTTGAGGTTGCGGGGAAGACTGCAATCGACGAGCATCTCGACGTGGTGGCCTATGGCGGCGTCAGCAACCAGATGTGGAAGGTCACCCGGCTTGCCAATGGGAACTACTCCATCCGCAACGCCGGCACGGGTAGCCCGCTGCAGGCCGGCGCGGAGTGGAGCATCATTCCCGCGACGGGCGGAAACTACACGCTGAAGTCCGTGAAGACGGGGATGATGCTGGATGTCGTGGGCGGCTCGTCGCTCATGGGCATGGGCGTCGTCCAGATGCCCGCCAAGCCGGGCTACGCCAACCAGCAGTGGTCGTTCTCCTCCAGCAATGCGAATCAAGAGGCATCGCTCACCATCAACGGCAATATCAACCGGCGATAATCGTTTCCGGGAAAGTTGGCCAGCACAAGCGGCTTCTCTCGGATTCTTTCTTAGACGTCAGGCCGTAGGGCGGAGCGATGAGGGGACTGCGATGCGGTCCCCTCATTCTTTCGCGCCCGATAACGGCTTGACCGGCCTCCGCAACCGCACACGCACCCGCTGGCCGCCAGTCACCTCCGCGAAGGCGTCGACTACTTTTTGCGGAAACGACTGGAAGAGGCCCGCGCCGTAACCGCGCCGCCCCCTTTTAGCGCCGTCTTGGCCGACTGCGAATCGATAATCGCCACGGTTGGCGCGGCGTCTCGTCCACCAGCCTTACGCCCCTGCTCGCGCAGCGCTGTTGTCACTCTCTGCCAAATGCCACTATCGCGCCAGACACAAAACTGCTCATGAACAGACTTCCAAGGAGGAGAATTCCCGGGTAATTGCCGCCACTGGTAGCCGGTCTTCACTCATACAAAAGGGCGTCAACGATGCGCCGAAGTTCATGCTCGCGTGGACGGCCTCCAGCATGGCGAGAACCCCGAGGCTCATGCAGTAACGGCTCCAGCTTGCTCCACTGCGCGTCGGTCAAATTACTCGGATACATGACGCCAAAATAGGCAACCGGAAACGCCATGCATATACCTTATGAGTTTCCTTCGTTAGTTCTTGGACAGATTCTAAGCCGTTGCTTGCTGGCCGACGCGCTTGGCCTTCTTCGTCTTGTACATGGAACTGTCAGCGGCCGTCAGCAGTGCGTCTCTGGTTGTGCCGTCTTCCGGATAGACGGCGACGCCCAGGCTCGCCTCACCGATGAGCCGATGCTCTTCGACCAGGAACGGCTCCTCGAAGCAGCGTTCCAGGCGGCCGACAATCGCCGATAGATCCTGGTGACCATTCACCAGCGCAACTACGGCGGCAAACTCATCCCCGCCCAGCCTCGCCAGTATGTCGCCGCCCAGAAGCTGATGGCTCATCCGCAGGGCCACGCTTTGCAGGAAAGCGTCTCCCACGCTGTGGCCATAGGTGTCGTTGATCGGTTTGAACTTGTCCAGATCGATGTAAATCAACCCGAGCATCTTGCCGACACGGCACGCCTCCTCGATTTGAAGGTCGAGGAACTTCTCAAAAGCGAAGCGATTGGGGATCCCGGTCAACAGATCGAACTCCGAGCGCCACCGCAGGTCGTGGTAAAGGTGCCGTGTCTCGATGGCCAGTGCGGCCAGCTTGGCGCCATTGTCCAGCACCATGTTCTCCCGCTCGTCCGCCTGCAGGCAGCGGTCTACTCCGGCAAAGAGCCTGCCCGCAAGCACGCCATTGCGTCCATCGATGGGAACCTCGACCACTCGCAGGCTCTCCAGTTCGGCCGGGCATCGGCCCAGCGCCTCCAAGCCTCCGTGCTCGCACCAGCACGGAGCTCCATCCAGGGCCGACGAGGCCATCTCCGTGATCTCCACAAGGATCTCCACTAATGGCCGAACACCATTGATGTCTTCCAGGATGCTGCTCCGTCGGCGTTCCAGATCGGCCTCGGACGCCGTGCGGGCGGCGATCGCCAAGGCCTGTTCACGCACCTTACGCCCCAGCAGCAAGCTCCTCACCCCGAAGGTGAAGACCACCGCGATCAAGAAACCGACCAGCAGTAGCAGGTTGCGAATGTTTAGGATCGATGGCCCCTCCATGACAGCCACGTCGTCCAGGGAGCGGAGCAGAATGTTGAAGGGAACCTGTCCGCCGTACGCATTCGCTTCTGCGTTTTCCGCGATGCAGATGCCTGTCACCCGAACCCGTGCCCCAATGGGAATCCGATTGATGGGGCGAAGATCGGCGCCTCCCACCGACCGATTCCGGTAAACGGCAGTGAACAGTTGGCCGTCGGCCGTCAGATTGTATTCGTCTTGGGTGGCCCCGCGCGCTTCCGATGTCACCTGCCCCTCCACAGAGACCAGGTCGAAAATGTTGTGGCTGGCCGCCAGTTGGCTGCGCGTTGCCAGCAGGGGCGTGACCGGCACCCTGGCGTGCCGGCTCTGGATCTCGCCCCGGGTCAGTTGCAGAAAGCCGTTGTGCGTCTCCGGGAATCCGGTGGCATCGACCACGTCACCCACCTTCACCGGAATATGGGAGTTGGTTTCCACCCAGAGACTCTTGGTCCCCTCCTGAATGACCACCGCACTGCCCGGTTCGTAGTAGGTGACGGAGCCGTGGACCCGCACTCGCTCTGATCGGTCGACCACATGAAAGTGTCCCAGCACCTCGTCCATCGGCGTCAAGGGAAGAGACCAGGGCACCGTCGGAGCACGCTTCACCAAACGAATCTCGGTCAGCGATGAAGAGTGCAGCAACACGCCCGTCTGCTGTTTCTTGCCGTCGAAGATCCCCGAGGCCGCCCCGCTAGCCTCCACCTCGGCGTCAAGCAGGCTGCTCAGCGCGTTCTCATCCCCGGTGTCGACATTTACCCAGACAATCAGCCCGTCGACCAGCACCCCCAGCCGCCCGCTGAGAATGCCGCTGAGGCTGATCAGGTCCGCAGACTCAACTACGCCGCGCACCGAGACCAACTGGCAGTCATGGGCCCCGGTGGCCAGTTCCTCAAACCGGGAGGGCAAGGGCAGAGGCATTGTTCCATGACCCAACCGCGTGATCTTGGAGGAAATAATGATCGGACGAAAGCTGGGGCGGGTCGTTCCCTCGATCAGAACCCGGTCGCCTGCGGCAATTTTCAGGGGGGCCGGCGCGTACACGAAAATGGCGTCAACGCCATCCTGAACAAAGAGCGTGTGTTCATAGGAGCGATAGTAGGTCACAGTGGCTTGAATGGCGACAGGGAGTTCCTGCGCGGCATCGGTGTTGCTCAGCGCCCGCACGGCGTGCAGGGAAGTCAAGGGGGCCGGCCCGGCCGCCCTGGCAGCCGAAGCCCCTGCCAGCAATATTGCGAAAATTGCAGTGGATGCTCTCATCTAGGCGCAATTCAGCGCTGTACTCCCAGTCTTGCGGTCGAGTCTGAGAGTATTATCGGCGAATGCGCAAAGGGATTACAGGGCAAGACCAAGAATCCGCCCGGAGGCTGCCTCTGTGTAGCAGCACAAACCGAAGGATTTCTCCCGATGGGTGTATGAGGCTGGGTGGCCCACCCGGAAGCCGGGAAACCATCTGGGGCGGGGCACCGTGTCTTTGTTCTTGCGACTAGACCAGGGGCCAAGTGAGCAGTCCTATTGCGATTCGTCCAGTACCTCGATGCCCGAGACGGTCGCGTTGTTCGCAATCGGCTCAAAGGTAATGTTGAGCTTGCCTTGCGGGCTGGGTTTCAGGTGGTAAAAGGTCTTGGTCAAGGCACGAAGACTTCCGACTTCCTTGTAGATGTCTAGGTTATCGAGCAGCGTGTTTCCGTTGCACAGTACACGAAACACGCGGCTCCCTTCGTCTCCGACTCCAGACGCGCTGGGTCCGAAATAAAACTCAGCAAAGTGCAGGATCAGGGTGTAGCGATCACGCGTGTCAACCGGAATGGCGTAAGTGAAGTGCCCATACCGCTCCTCTGCGAAAAGGTCAGGATCGGATGTTCCCGTGATTCGAGTGCCCTTCGTCGAGGTGTAGCCATCCAGGAAGTCGTCATCCGAATGCCAGAACTGGCCGTCGTGGTCGGTGAAGGATCTCGGCTGCGTAACCATGCGGATGGGAAGCTGACGGCGGGGCGTGCCGGGCAGAATCTCAACCGTACTCAGCGTGGCCGGGGCGCGCTCGCTGGTGAACCCCAGGTGCAAGAATCCATTGCTCGCGGGGCTGACGTCGCGGAAGACTCGCTCGTCAGCAATATTCGCACCTAAGGCATCGGAGCGGATGTCGAAGTTTGACAGGACTTGGTCTGTGTTGACGTAGATGGTAAAGGTGGAAAGGTCGCTGGAGGCCGGCTCCACGGCGACAAAGTAGAGATGCAATTCGTATACGCCAGGCCGCAGCGGAATGTCGTAAGAAAAGTCTCCATTTCGCCAATGCTTGAACAGCATCGAATCGCTCGTTCGCGCTGCGGCGCTGTCAGGACGCTCCCATGCCCCGCCATAATGAAAAAACTGGTCGGACTGCGAGACGTTTCCAGCGCTGTCGATCCGCGGTTTTCCTAGGTAGCCAGCGAGGATGCGAAGGGGCACATCCGTGTAGGTTGCGGCGTTCGAGGGAGTAGTTTGCTGGACATTGGAGGCCGCGGCGCCAACGGCGTCTTTCTTTACGCTGTAAGCCCGAAAGAGCAGCTATCCGCCGACAATCGTCAAGGCGAATGCCGCTATCGCGATTACATAAGACCAACGGCGCTTGCCCGGTTGTGCGGGGGCTGTTTCGCTATCGAGCTTTGCTGGGTCAGAAGACTGGCGCGTGAAGACAGGGACGTAGCTTCCCAGTGGAATCTACAGATGGATTGGGTGATCTTTCCCTTCGCTCTTGTAATACTCCTTGAGTCGTTTTCGCAGACGGTGGGCTTCAACCCGCACAATCGCGTCCTCGCCCGCATTGAATGTGTCATTTGAGCGCCCGAAGACTTCGGTTGCGATGTTGTACTCGTGCAGTTTGTCCGTTTCGCCCTAGATTTTTTTCGATATAGGTGATCAGCCGAAGCAGCCGGGAAGAATTCCCCAACGCCGCCGATACAATCTCTAGTTCCCGCCGCTCGTCCTCCATCGAGGCGGATGGAGTGAGATTAGATACGGCCTGGTCGGTACTGGACAACGACTGTCTCCTGTGCGCTACGATGATAGCTATCCCAAGTACGCAATTGCAACCTAGCTGCGGAGCTATCCCTCGCATCCCGGCTATCCCCTTATATTTCATAAATGTACACGCCGTGTAACCGTTCGCCTGACGCGTCTGTACACGAATGTTCAGATTTAACCTTTACCTCCCTTGTAGCAGGACGTAACTATTCTCGGAGCGAACGCAAGTCCAGTTTGAGGCTCGAATGACGGTACCCGCGGTTGGTCGGAGGGTCGTTTGGCGCAGTCGCAACGTTTTAGTTTGTACATGACTCACGATCACCATTTGGGGGACGAGCGTAAACTGAGTGCGCACGTCAAAATTCCCCCGTTCGTGGAGCTCCGTTCGTGACCTTCCGAGCCCCACGAACTCATATTGCACCGATTGTGCGGGGCCGAAAAGGATCTCGAATGTGATCATTGGCGATTTCTCATGAAGCCCGGACACTCAATCGGCCAACGACGGCTTCAGTCGACAACCAAGCTCGCAAACATAATGTCAGCCTAATTCCGTGGGGGGAATTGAGTCATCCATGCCTAATTCATTACTGCGGCCGCTCCTTCCGTTCGTCCTTGGCCTCTCTACTATTCTTTGTGCTCTGCCACTAGCCGCGCAATCGCCTGAGGCAACTACCCGCCAGATCATCGTGAATCTCAAAGACTCGACGGGTCCGGTGGATCGTTTCTTCGACTTGTCGGTTGGCTCGGATTATCCGGGCACACTGATTCGAGATGACAGCCAGGCTCAGCTCAAGGTCACTGTGGATGAACTCGGCTTTCGCTATATCCGATTTCACGCGATCTTTCACGACGTGTTGGGAACAGTGCGCGTCGAAGATGGAAAGACCGCCTACAACTGGTCCAAAATCGACCAGCTTTACGACGACTTGCAGGCCCGGCACATCCGGCCATTTGTCGAGCTCGGTTTCACCCCGAAGGCGCTTGCCACGTCGCAGAACAGCATCTTCTATTGGAACGGCAACACCTCGCATCCGAAACCGGAGGCTTGGCGAAGCCTTGTCGATTCATTTATCCGCCACATCGAGGAGCACTACGGAAAAGACGAAGTGCGCACTTGGTTTTTCGAAGTGTGGAACGAGCCCAACCTCTCCGGCTTCTGGGAGGGTGGCGACCAGAAAGCATACTTCGAGCTCTACGACCTGACGGCGAAGACGATCAAGTCCGTTGACCCTGCGTTGCGGGTTGGAGGACCGAGCACGGCCGGAGCTGCGTGGGTTCCAGAGTTTCTCGCCCATGTGAAGCAGAGCGGTGCCCCTGTTGACTTCGTGACAACGCATACATACGGCGTTCAGGGCGGCTTTCTCGATGAAGAAGGGAAGTCCGATACAAAGCTCGATCCCTCTCCCGACGCGATTATTGGAGACGTGCAGCGTGTCCGCGAGCAGATTTCGGCTTCGCCGTTCCCGGGGCTTCCGCTGTACTTTACTGAGTGGGGCACAAGTTATACGCCGCGCGATTCCGTCCACGATTCCTACATCAGCGCCCCCTACATCCTCACCAAGCTCAAAGCCAGTCAGGGACTGCTGCAGGGGATGAGCTACTGGACCTACACCGATCTGTTCGAGGAACCAGGACCTCCAACGGCGCCGTTTCAAGGCGGATTTGGCTTGCTGAACCCGCAAGGGATTCGCAAGCCAGCTTACTTTGCTTACAAGTACCTTCACGCACTGCAAGGCGAAAGCCTCAGGACGAACGATGCGCAGGCAATGCTGGCCACCCAGGATGGAACCGTCACGGCTGTCATTTGGGACTTCGAGCAGCCGGACCAGAAGGTGAGCAATCGATCTTTTTATACAAAGCCGATTCCTTCCCATGCGGCGGCGCCCGTACAGTTGCAGCTAACGCATTTTGTACCGAATGCCGATTATCGCTTGGAAGTACATCGCACCGGATATCACGCCAACGATGCTTATTCTGCATACATCGAGATGGGATCTCCCAAGGAACTAAGCGTGGTGCAAATTGAGCATCTGAAAGAGCTTACGCGCGATCTTCCAGAGACAGTCAATGCCGTACGAAGCGGGCGCACCGGCACGGTCGAGTTTGTTGTGCCGATGAACAGCAACGATATTGTGCTGGTCAAGATAACGCGCAGCCGGGCAGGCAAGTAGAAGGAATGTTCCGTGTGGCGGATTTTCCGGAGCAAACGACCATCTCGCTCCGTGGAGATGACCCCACGTAATGTCCGGTATGGATTTTTACGATCTGGGGCGGAACCACAGATGCCGGTTATACACTGTTCAATGATTGGGTCAATCGGGAGCCTTTGTATGAATCGAATTGCAAGACTTTTTCTCGTTTTTCTTCTAACTGCGACTGTTGTTTCTATCGCGGCATGCGGCAGCGGAGGTAACGGTGGAAGCCAAGGAGGTGGCGGGTCGGACCGGAATACCACTACGCCCACGGTTACTGTCACACCCGCATCCAGCAGTATCTCCACCGCGCAGAGCCTCGCCGTCACCATTGCTGTCTCCGGATCGAGTGGCACGGCAACGGGCTCGGTGGTTCTCTCCAGTGGAGGTTACACGTCGGCAGCCGCAGCGCTCAGCTCCGGTTCGGCGACGATCACGATTCCGGCAGCATCCCTCGCCGCTGGCTCCAACACGCTGACCGCGAAGTACACTCCCGATAGTGCCAGCTCGGCGGCCTATAACAGCGCTTCCGGAACAGCCTCAGTGACCCTCACATCGCCTGCGACCACGCCCGCGGTTACCGTCACTCCGGCATCCAGCAGCATCACCACCGCGCAGACCCTTAGCGTCACCATTGCCGTCTCCGGCACGAGTGGCACGCCCACCGGCTCGGTGGTTCTCTCCAGCGGAAGCTACACGTCCAGCCAGACCACGCTCGCTTCGGGATCGGCGACAATTACGATTCCGGCAGCATCCCTCGCCGCTGGCTCCAACACGCTGACCGCGAAGTACACTCCCGATAGTGCCAGCTCGGCGGCCTATAACAGCGCTTCCGGAACAGCCTCAGTGACCGTCACATCGCCTGCGACCACGCCCACGGTTACCGTCACTCCGGCATCCAGCAGCATTACCACGACTCAGAGCCTCGGCGTGACCATAGCCGTTTCCGGCGCGAGCGGCACGCCCACCGGGTCCGTGGTTCTCTCCAGCGGAAGCTACACGTCCAGCGCGACCACGCTCACTGCGGGATCGGCGAGCATTACGATTGCCGCCGGCTCGCTGGCCGTTGGCTCCGACACGCTAACCGCGAAGTATACTCCTGACGCCGCGAGCAGTTCGACGTACAACAGCGCTTCTGGGACTGGTTCGGTCACGGATACGCAGGCGGGCACAGCAGTGACCGTGAACATCGACGCGCTTGCCAACCGGCATACGATCAGTTCTTTTGTGTACGGCGGAAACTTCAACAGCGCTGCGACTGTCTCCGACCTGGGCGCGACGCTGGGCCGGTGGGGTGGGAACGCGTCGTCGACTTACAACTGGCAGTTGCACACGTACAACGCCGATTCGGACTACTACTGGGAGGACTACGACTACGACGGGGGCGCAGCAGACGGCGATTCCGTGCAGTTCATTACGGATATCAAGAATGCCGGAGGCTTTCCGCTGACCACCATGGCGACGCTGGGATGGGTGGCGCAAAGCGCCGAGAATGGCTCGAATGGCCACTGGAGCTTCTCTGTGGCGAAGTATGGTCCGCAATGCTCCTTCGATCAATACAACACAGATGCGGGGAACGGCCTGGTGGCCGGCTCGACAGGCAACTGCGCCACTAGTACGGCGCCTGTGACCACCAACGCCGTGACCACGGCCTACTATCAGCTCCTCGACAGTTCAAGCGATCCGTGCCCGGCCGGTAATTGCGTTTATCGCGAGCCGTGGGCCCAGGCGCTTGCCGGAGCCTTTGGCAGCAGTACGTGCATAGTGCCCTACTCACCGATCACTTCGTGCCACTTCTACGACATGGACAACGAAGTCGACATCTGGGGGGGCACTCACAGAGATGTTCACCCCAACCCCTCCGGCTACGATGAGCTTGCCAATATGTTTGAGAGTGAGGGGACAGCCCTGAAGACATGGGATCCGGCAGCCGTGCGCTTCGGTCCTGTGTCGTGCTGCTGGTACTTTTACTGGGCCCCAGCGAACGGTACCGACAGGGCCGATCACGGGGGAGTGGACTTTTTGCCGTGGTGGCTGAACCAGATCCATTGGATGGACACGATCAACGGCGCGCGAACGCTGGACGTCTTCGACATCCATGCCTATGCCGAGGCCAATACCACGGGGCTTACCACCGCGCAGTTGAAGGCGGCTTCGGCGTCAGTCTATCGCGATTACTGGGATCCGACCTATGTGAGCACTGCGAGCGATATCGACCAGATTTATACAACGACAGTGGAGCCGAACTATACCATCCCCTTCCGCATTCCACGCATGAAGGCGCTGGTGAATGCGATCTATCCGGGGACACCGCTCTCGTTCACGGAGTGGAGCGCAGCTTTCTATCAGGAGGCGGACTTCTCGACGGCGCTGGGCGATTCAGAGGGCTATGGCATCTTTGGGCGCGAGGGATTGACGTTTGCGTCGCGCTGGAGTGCGCCGATACAAGTCAACCCGAACTACCAGGCGCTGAAGATGTACACCAACTACGACGGCGCGCATCATGGATTCGGGACAATCTCGGTCTCTGACCTCAACAACGGAAATTCGAATCTGTTTTCGAGCTACGCCGCGCTTAACTCGACCGGCACGGTGATGACGATCATGGTTTTGAACGAGGATCCCAGCAATCCAGCGCAGGTCACGTTCAACCTGAACGGATTCAGCCCAACCACCTATGTTGCGTACACGTTGTCGTCGACGGCCGCGACATCGATCGCGGCCTCCAGTTCGACGGCATGGAACGCGACGCAGAGTTTTGCGCCGTACAGCATTACGTTGCTGGTGGTGAATGGGAGCGAAGCCTCCAAACCCGAATCGGAGTGGTACCTCAACCCAGACGACCTGATGGTTCCTGCGAACGGCATTGGGATTCTGACCCCCGTGATCACGAGCGGTACGGCTAACGTGACTCTCACCTCGGCAGTCTTTGACGAATATGAGGGCGCCGCAGCCTGCAGCGGCACTCTGGGGCTCGCCAATGCAACCATCACGCCTTCGCTTCCCGCAACGATCACCGTCAAGCCTGGCAGCGCCCCCGGCTTCTGCCACTTTACCGTCACTGGCAGCGACGGCACGGCAACCCAGACACAGGGAGGATGGATTGTTGTTGGAAACCCGGCCGCCACGCTTGCCCAGTCGGGTAACAACCAATCGGGCAGCGCCGGAACGGCTCTGGCGCAACCCCTGACCGTCACGTTGACCCCCGGTCAGTCCGGTGGCACGGCAACCGGTGCGGGCATTCTGTTCACTACATCGGCCGGCACGCTTTCCAACGGGACAACAACCGGAACCAGCGTGATCGCCACCACCAACTCATCCGGAACCGCCTCGGTGACTCTGACGCTGCCTTCATCGAAAGGAACTGTGACTGTCACCGCACAGGATCAGTTCGCACTCGGCGGAGCTTCCGTCACTTTTACTGAAACCGCTAACTGATCTGCAGCAGCCTACCTGTCCCTTCATGGCAATCCTCGCGTCGTGGAGGGATGGGCAGCCTTGAAGAAACATCAAACCTGCGCGTCATGGCTCCCCTGACACCGTTGGTTGACGGTTAAAGGAGGAATTACTGCGTGAAATCTACAGCACAGAGGCAGCGAAAACGCGCTCCAAATGCGCTCTGTTTATTGGATTACCACTGCGTTTCGTGGTCTTAAGGTGTCATCCGCTGACCTGCATGTTATTGAAAATACGTTTGGTTGAAAATTCGATTCCTACCGCGTCCACCATAGAATCAAGCACTTACAGACTTTCTTCCACTCCAGATTGTGCTCACTGTGACCATTTTTGTGCCCATCGTTTCTTAGGTTTCTCCTCCCAGCGCGCATTTTTTCGTGAATGTTGATTTCCGGTTGATCGGAAACACAATGTGCGTCATATGGCTGAATCCACCCTAATATGAACGACATCCACAATGACGGCCGTTTACGTATCCACGACTCGCGCTGAGCGGTTAAGCCGAACATGCCCCCTCGCAATCATGGAAAGCCTTCGGCAGTTCGCTGAAAGCTCTCTACACACTCATTTATGTAGTAAAACACCCTGAAAAGGGGTGTTTTGTTGCAGCGTATGACGTAGTGTTCGGATGCATCCAAAGCATGGAATATCAATTCCGCTTCAAGATTTGCGGCCAGTTTGGGAGAACTACCTCACAAGGTTCGTCAGGATGAAGTTCAATCGCTTCCTCAAATCGTGGGAGACTCTCGATTCAACTTTCCTCAACAAATCGAGCAACACGGATGCCTCACTCGCAGATGGCTGGACGAAAGTCTTGTTGTATTGTTGTTCCCACATCATCATTCGTTCGACGGCACATTCCGCAAGTTTGATATTGCCCGTCGCAGCGGCTTCGAGATAGAGCTTGAGTTGTGCCCATTTTCCGGCGCTCTTCATTTGCCGGAGAACGGTCAGTAAGACTTCCTCTTGAGGGTTTTTCCTTGCCGCTATCCATATCGACTCTGATGATGTTGTCCTTCTTTGCAGAAGGACCAACGCTGCTTCGCCCACTACCGAACGAGTATCCGCCGTAATCACATCAAGAAGAGCTTCCTGAAGATTTTCGGCTTTTAGTTTGCTCAAGCCATAAACCGCGGCGCGGCGGACTCTCGCCGAACGATGTGCCAGCAGTCTAAGGAGTCTGCAAGCGTCTTCGCAGCTTCCAGTTTCCGCCAGTCCGCGCGCAGCAACCTCTGTCTTCCTCGAGTTCGACCCGACAAGTGCTGATCGGTACCGTTCGACCGGCTGTATTCCGAACCGATCCAGAAAGAGCGCCTGGCAGGCTCGCCTTATGCCAACGCTACGGTCGAAGAGAAAAGAAGACAGCTCCTCAGGCGTTGCTTGGTTCGCGACGAGTGCGTCATACGCCTTGCGGCGAATTGGAGGATATGAATCCTTGACGGCAAGTTTGATCCAATCGACTTCGCCCGCAGTCAAGAGCCCAGGCCCAACGGCAAAGACCCACTTGCGGACGGTCACATCCACATCCTGGATTGCCCGGCCAACGACTTCCTTTCTGCTCAGTGCAGGATTGCCGACGGCGATCGGATAGCACTGACGCCGCACATAGCAGTCATGCGACTTGAGCCCATCACTCACATACACGGCGCAAACAGGATCCTTCAAGAGATCGACAATCCAGTCCGAGTAGGCCTGACGGAAGCGCGAGTTTTCTGAAAGCCGTTGCAGTAGGCCGAGACAGCGGACAATGGTTGCGCCATACGCTGGTTTCAGTTTCTCCATCAGCGCGATGTCCGCCACTCGCCGGACTGCTTCGACCCAATCGACAAGGCGAACAAGAAGAAACGGAATTACCGTCGCGGATTGAACCTCACCCAATGCGCGTATGGCTTCGCTGCGCACAAAGCCGTCTCGATGTCCACTAGTGAGTGCGAGCAAGACGAGGTCATCTTCGCTGTTGGTTTTGAATTTCCTGATTGCCGCGGGCTTGATACCATACCAGTCTTCCAGATGCGCCCATGATTGTCGCAACGCTTCATCGAGGGCCGGAAGCTGTTCGATAGACATTTGCTCGAAGAGACGCCGAATTGCGGACCTTGCAGCAGCCCGAACCTCACGGTCCGACGCCATTGCAAACGAGAGTAGCATCGGAATCGCAAGAGTTTCGCCCGTATCTCCGACCTGTTTAAGAATTGCAGCCGTATTGAGCTCGCCGCGCCATCTGAATTCGAGCGACGACCAGCCGAGCAGGGGGTACAAGAGCTCTTTTGTTGATGCCGACAGTCCTTTGAGTTGAGGGTTTTGCATTCGGCGCCTTTGCCAATTGATGAACGAGACGGAGTTGCTTATGTTGACCATAAGATTAACCGATTCGGATCAGACTTGCGCCAAATCAGGGATATAGCGATAATGTAACTTGGAATCAGGCACCCCATAGCCTGAAATCCCAAGACTCGACGAAGCACCGGAGGAAATTATGTCGCCCATTGCACATAGCCCGATGACGTTGAGCCCGTTCGCCGCCGTCTAAACCAGCCGGTCGGCTGGCAGGCTCTCATCTTTCAACTCATCAGTTGAAGCCACATACGCACTTGTGCGCCTGCTGGCTCTGCGCGTGCGCGCGCAACAGGAGAGCTTCGTTTTGAAACGGAAAAATCGTCGAGAAAAAGGGGCGGAGTTTGTGGATGCAGACTTCGCAGAGATTCTCTATGGAGAGAAGAACAATAGCCGGTCGGGCAACCGTCAGGCGCAACGGAAGACTCAACAGTTCTGCCTGCAAGTACAGCGAGCGCTGAACCTCGCACTCGCGGATGCAAGCGTGGGAGAGATAGGCTGCGATCTGTTTGTCGATGAGGTTTCGCCTGGGCCGGATTGCGGTCACCTGATGGTCCACATCGTTGTGCAGGAGGGCTACTCAATCGCTGAGGTGTTGAGCGCGCTGCGGCGCGATGCATCGCGTCTGCGGTCGGAGGTGGCGATGTCGATCGCCAGAAAGCGGGCGCCGGAGTTGGCGTTTGTGCCGGTCTCGATGCAAGGAGGCGGCGATGAGTGATTCATCGAAGTCTCCGATGCGGAGTTGGCTGGCAGCGCCGCTAGATCGAGATGTGTCGGAGGCACTTGAGCGTCTCCGGTGCGCCCAGGACGTTCAACAGATTGCGGTGATGCCCGATGTACACCTTGCTGCTGAGGTGTGCATCGGAGTTGTCGTCGCGACCTCTCAACTGATCTATCCGCAGGCCGTGGGAGGAGACATTGGATGCGGCATGGCGGCTGTTGCGGTCGACATGGAGGCTGCGGCACTGAAGAATCCGAAGATTGCCGCTCAGTTGCTAAATGAGCTCGGGCGAGCAATACCGGCGCGAAGACGCAACCGGAACACGGTTCTCGCGCAGTCAGCGGAAATAGTAAACGAGCCATTGAGCCATGTCGGCTTGGAGGCAATACGCCGAAAGGAGGGCGAGATCGAGTTTGCAACTCTCGGTAGTGGCAACCACTTCCTTGAGCTGCAGGCGGACGAGGAGGATCGGCTGTGGTTGATGGTGCACAGTGGATCGCGTGCTCTCGGTCAAGCGATCCGCGACCATCATCTGGCCCGCACCCAATCAGTCGATGGCCGTTTTCGCGCACTCGATGCCGAATCGGATGCAGGTAAGGAGTATCTTCACGATGTTTTGTGGGCCAGGCGTTTCGCCGCGGCATCTCGCAAGGCAATGGCAGAGGAGGCAAGCAAGGTATTGTCTCAAACGCTGAGATGTGGCGTCATTTGGGAAACGATGGTCGCAACCGATCACAATCATGTTGCGCTCGAACAGCATGGCGGGCGCGAGTTGCGGGTGCATCGCAAAGGAGCAATGTCTGCCCAACAAGGTGAGCCCGGAGTCCTGCCCGGATCGATGGGCACTCTCCGCTTTCATGTGGAGGGGCGCGGCTGCGAAGAGGCGCTTTGTTCAAGCGCTCACGGCGCAGGAAGAGCCTTGAGCCGGGGCGCGGCGAGGAGCAAGTTCACCGACCGCGACATCCAGCGTCAGATGGAAGGCGTCTGGTATGACTACCGTCTGACCGGCAAACTCCGGGATGAGGCTCCCGCTGCATACAAGGACATTCGTGCGGTCCTGAAAGCGCAGCGAGAGTTGGTGAAGGTAATTCGCACTCTGCGGCCGGTGCTCAACTACAAAGGCATCTGAAAAGTGGGGGCGGCTCGAGACCGTCCTCGTATATTCAATTTCTTTGCTGGTATTTTCAGTTCTGGCTAGCGAAGATTAAACTTTCAAAGCGGCGAAGAACGGATTCGCATATCCAGGAGAACTCCGGCGGCAATGGCGATCCAGTACGCGAGGATGTCCCAAGCTGAGAAGAAGCGTCCGAGCAGAAGGATGCCAGGAAGCGTCAGGCGGAAGGCGTCGAGTGCAGGCGAGTGGTACAGCTTGAAGAACTCCACGGCTGTGGTAATGCCAGCGGTGAGCAAAGCCATAGCACATAATCGCAACGAGGGCAAAAGAGTTGAGACGATCCAATAGATCATCAAGGCCCAGAGCATCGACCCCCCGTGTTTCACAACGACTGGCGGCAGGCGGAAGTGTACAAAACGAATCACCAGGCCGGTGTTCACTGTGACGGTCATGAGAACAAGCGAGAGTACCAGAGGACGAAGGCGCATTCTTTCTAACTTTGCATAGGGTGATCTGGAGTGCAGTGCCTGAGCAATGTGCATTGGATGAATCGAAGGAAGAAGGAGTCAATCTTGCAGACGTTCGAGCGCAAGAATAGATCTCCTGCAGATCAAGAGTGGCACGGCACCGATGATTCCAAAGCTGCAGTCGATGAGACGCCACGGCAGCGGGATGCCACGGAAATGGCCAGCGATTAGAGCAAGCGGTAGGACTCCGGCGCATGCAATCAGGCCGAAGGTGATGACCCCTTTGTTACGAACCGGATCGATGTAGGGGCCAATGAACGCAACGGCGATCACAATGTGAGCGAAGGCAAGCCAGTCGGTGCCGTAGGCGAGGAAGGGATAGAGAGTGTTCGTATTGCGGAGAGCATCGTTGACGCGTTCGATCCACTGAAGCAGTCCGGTTGATTGGGCAATTGCCTGCAATGCGCTCGAATGAAATAGAGAAATAAGCCAGCCAAGCTCCGTCTGGAGAGGAAAGGCTGTCACACCACTGAGAATCAGGCCGACGATGAAGATAGCGAGCCAGAAGCGTATGCGACGAAGATGGTCAGGCGTTTGCATGGATGTCACCAGAATAGCCAGTTACGGGTATGGATGTCGAGGCATGTTCACCGTTCAATGAACCGTGGATTACGGGCAGTTGTCTGTGCGCCGCTCTTGTACCCGTGACGCGCGAGAGCACTGTCTCCAGCAACGGCGTCATCCGGGTGAGTTGCCTGACCCGAATCATTAGGTCCCACAGCGGTTCGAATTTCTTCCAGCCGGCGGCATAGAAAAAATGTTTGGCCTGATGCTTGAGCGTGCCATGTTGCAAGGATGCATGCGCTATAGAACTCCAGCGATAAAACTCGCGGTAGGCCCAATCGTATCCTGCTTTCAAGGCTTCTGGCTTAAGTTGCGCCGGCCTGAAAACGACGTGCCTGGTGTCGTAATGAGTCCAGTCGCTTGTCAACATACGCCTCTCACGCACCATGCGGGCATGGAGTTGCGTGCCGGGATACGGTGTTTGTATATGAAACGTAGCCGTGGTAATGCCGTGCTCGACAGTCCAGTCAACGGTTCTCCGGAAGACATCTTCTCCATCATCATCCATGCCAAAGACAAAGCTTCCGTTGATCATGATGCCGAGCGAATGCAGGCGGTTGGCAACTGCTTTGTAATCGCGGCCCAGATTCTGGCGCTTGTTGCTTCGGCGCAGATTCTCCTGAGTGAGCGTTTCAAAGCCGACAAAGATGCTGCGCAATCCGGCTTCTGCTGCACGCTCGATGAGGTCGCCGCGCAATATGGAGTCAACCGTTGCCGCGCCCTGAAAGAGCCTCCCCATTCCCTTCATGCCTTCAAAGAGCGATTCCGCAAAGCGCCGGTCGCCAAGCAGATGATCGTCGAGAAAATAGAGATGGCGTCCAGGCAGGCGGTCGATCTCGGCAAGCGCATCGTCTACCCTCTGCGTATAAAAGCCTCGGCCTCCTTGAAAGAATGCGTCCTTGTAACAGAAATCGCAATGCTGTGGGCATCCACGCGTTACGACGATCGAATTTGGCACCAGATAATAGGTGCGCTTGATGAGGTCGCGACGAACTGGAGGAACTCGCTCAAGTGTACGGCCTTCGGTGGAGGCATAAACACGCTGCGGCACACCCGCACGAAGGTCTTTCAAGAATTGCGGAAAGGTTTGTTCTCCCGGCCCAAGGAAGATGGCATCCGCATGAACCGCTGCCTCGTTGGGAAGCGAAGTGACGTGCAGTCCGCCGAGGCAGACAAATGCGCCCTGACTTCGATAGTGGTCTGCAATCTTGTAGGCTCGATAGGCGTTGGTGATGTATATCTGAATCACCACCAGATCCGGCGTATCGTTGAGGGTCAACGGCTCTACGTGTTCGTCTGCAATCACGGCACGGTCATCTGGAGAAAGGTATGCGGCAAGGGTGGCTAGCCCCAGCGGAGGAAAAAGCGAATACTTGATCGGACGCCAATAGGGATCGGTCGCTTCCGTCAGAGCAGGCAAAATGAACTTGGCGTTGATAGAGCCTGAGCGTGAAAGCAACCGCGAAATGGCGCCGGTCATTGCACACCTCCAGCTACCAGCACAGCTGGTGCGGGAACAGCGCCAAAGCGACGTTCCCTGTGCCTGAATTCATCTAGGGCGGCTTCGAGGTCAGCCTCGTCAAAGTCGGGCCACATGCGGTCAGTAAAGTGAAGTTCAGCGTATGCGGACTCCCACAGTAAAAAGTCCGAAAGGCGCTTCTCACCGCCGGTGCGAGTCAGCAGATCCACATCTCTGCTTTCTGCAGTCAACGCCCGAGTGAGCATCTGCGTTATCCCGCCAGTCGCGGCTCGCGTCTCATGAAGAAACACTTCATATGCGCCAGTTGCGGCAAGTGCAATTGCATCGCGCGATGAGTAATCGATGGCAACGCGCAGATGGAGTCGGTGTCCCGCAGAAGTTGCGCGTTCGGCCTTTTCAATTTCGCGCAGCACCGATGATACCAACCGATCACGGCGACCGATGACCTGGAGTCTCGCGCCGCGTAGCCTGAGTCTTTCGGTCTCGAGACGTAGGAAAGCTCTCAGCAGCCAGAAGATGCTCTCGACTTCGGCAGCCGGCCGACGCCAATTGTCGGAGGAAAACGCATAGACCGTGAGGCAGCGGATGCCCACATCCGGCGCGTGCTCCACCACCCTCCGCAATGCGGCCACCCCTGCGCGATGCCCGGCGATGCGGGGCAATCCGCGCCGCGTAGCCCAGCGGCCATTGCCATCCATGATGATGGCCACGTGCAGTCCTTCAAGGTTAACACTTTGCATTGTAAAGTTACCTCACACAAAAAAATGCTGATTGTTGAGTCCTGCATGTTATTGGGGTGGTGAGTTGGAAAGACTCACCAGTAAGCGGCAAACCCTGCATACACTTTGCATTGCAAAGTACACGCACAAAAAAATAGTCAGGCCCGCGATGGGAGCAAATCACCCATCGGGCCAGTGGCAGGTTCATCTTGAGTACCATTTGCCGCATCTTTGACCACTTGTTCAAGACTTGACAGGTACTCAAGATAACGCTTGCGGCCGGATGTCGTAATCTTGCAAATAGTCTGGGGACGATTGCGATCATGGCCCTTGGCAATCACAACCATCTTTGCCGTCTCCAATACGCTCAAATGCCTGCTCAAGTTGCCATCTGTCAGTGCGCACAACTGCTTGAGATCAACGAAGGTCAGGCCTTTTGGATTCGTGATCAGAGAGGTCAGGACACTGAGGCGGGCACGCTCATGAATCACGCGGTCCAGTCCTTCATATGCGAATCGAGCCTCGCTGCTTGTGGATTTAGCTTTCATCGCCGCCCTCCTCTGCCTTAAAGTACAGAATCCCTGCTACCAGCAACTGCCCCGCTCCATACGGAATGCCCATGGCCCACGGAGAAAGAACGCGGCCGTCGGCCAGCGAGATGCAGGCCAGCCTCGAGAGCAGATACCAGACGCCGGCTGCGAGCATCGGGCGCGGTAGAAAACGGCAGGAGGAAAACACGCCGAGACTGAAGATAACCTGCCAAAGTCCAGGCAGCATCCACAGGGCAGACGGAACCGCACGCACCAGCACAATCGTCATCAGAGCGCCCGCACCCCCCGCAGGCAAAAACTGCTCGACGGCCATGCGGATCATCTCGTCTGCCATGCCCGAATGGATGCGATGGGTGCGCGTGACCATCTGCACACCGATCAACCCAGCCGACAGAATAGCGGTCGAAATCCAGATGGCCAGATAGGCCGCAATGTGATTCGCCGGATCTGGCAACAGAAGCGCCTGCGCCCCAGCCGCCAGGATCGCGAACCCGCCCGTGGCTGCCAGAGTCGCTGGCCCATAGCCGCGAAACTCTGTGCTATGAGCAACTTGCCTACGGATGCTGCTGATGTCTCCGAGCGCTTTGTAGAAGTCATTCATACAGGGTTAACTTTACATTGCAAAGTATACCTTAGCGCGGCGCTTGTCAACATGCGCTCTCGGCGGACTGCCTCCCAGCGGGCAAAAGGAGATTCCCGGCATGGATTAAATGAAAAAAGTTCTTGACAAAGTGTGTTTATGACACCATTATAGTGTCAGTAGAACACTAATGAGGTGGACAGATGCTCTTCTCTTACGTGAAAATCCCGGCAACGCACTACGCATTGCACTACCAGCAGGGCCGTATCCGGCACGAAGGCCCAGGGTTGTCGTTCTTCTACTATTCTCCCAGCGCGACAATTGTTTCCGTGCCAATCGGCAGTACCGATGCGCCGTTCGCATTTGTGGAGAGCAGTGCGGACTTTCAGTCAGTGACGGTGCAGGGTCAACTTACCTACCGGGTGGTAGACCCGAAGAAAGTTGCCTCGCTGCTTGACTTCAGCCTGGGCAGGAATGGGCAATACCTTGGCGATGGTCCGCAGAAACTGCAAGAACGATTGGTCAAGAGCGCACAGGTTGCAGCTAAGGCCGTGACACAGCGGATGGGGCTGCGCGAAGTGTTGACCAGTTCGACGGCGATCGGTGCCGAGGTGGAAGATGCGCTAAAGAACTCTGAGGCGATCAAGAGCCTGGGTGTGGAGATTCTGGAGTTGGCGGTGATTTCGATGAAGCCGACGCCGGAGATGGCAAAAGCACTTGAAGCCGAGGCGCGTGAAGCATTGCAACGCAAGTCGGATGAGGCGATCTATGCGCGCAGAAACGCCGCTGTCGAACAGGAGCGTCGCATCAAGGAAAGCGAACTCAATACTGAGATTGCGGTGGAGGAGAAGAAGCGCCAGATTCGCGAGGCACAAATGGCGGCAGACATCGCAATCGAGGAACAGCGGGCCCAGCTTGTTGACCAGAAGGTGGCCAACGAACGCAAGGATGCCGACAGCCGCGCCTATGCGCTCGACGCGACCGTCAAGGCGATCGAAACCGCGGACTGGAAGAAGTTGATGTTGCTCTCTTCCGGCGGATTTGATGCGCGGCAAATGATTGCCATGGCATTTCAAGAACTGGCGGGCAATGCTCAAAAGATCGGCGAGCTGAACATCTCTCCCGATCTGTTACAAGGCCTGATTGGAAAGACTCGGAGCTGATTATGTTCGAGAAGGTCTTTGTCGTAACTCGGAAGACTCGCCTTGCCGAGCTTGTCGAACGCTTCAACACGGTTGGACAAGCTCGGTTTTATATCGAGCACGCGGGCGGCGATTTTGAAGAATATGTCCGCGAGGACGCCGTTTATCGGCAAGCAGTCGAGGTGACTCGGCGGTCCATGCAATTCGATCTCAAGTTGCAATTCCTGGATCGCGCCCTTGCGCCAACCGTGCTGTTCACCGAGAAGGATCTGATCATTACGCTGGGTCAGGATGGACTCGTTGCAAACACCGCGAAGTACGTGAAGGGCCAGCCAATTGTGGCTGTCAATCCTGACCCTGAGCGATTCGATGGAGTCTTGCTTCCGTTCCTTCCGGAGCAGGTGCGTGATGCTGTTGGCGCTGTGATCAAAGGAAAGGCGCCGATTCATGAAGTGACGATGGCTGAGGCTAAGTTTAGCGATGGTCAGCGCATGCTCGCTTTCAATGACCTCTTCCTTGGGGCAAACAGCCATGTCTCCGCACGATACAAGATCACACTCGGCGATCAAACCGAATTTCAGTCCTCGAGCGGCGTGTTGGTCTCAACTGGAGCTGGCAGTACCGGGTGGCTTTCGTCGCTATTCAACATGGCGCAGGGAATGGCCAACGCTATGGGCGGAAAACCACCGCAAGCTGTTCGCATGAACTGGGAAGATCCACGGCTTTTCTTTGTCGCAAGGGAGCCATTCATCAGTCGGCATTCCAGTGCGGGACTCGTGGCAGGATGGGTCTCCGATGGTGATGACCTTGTGCTTGAATCCACAATGCCGGCGGGAGGCTGCGTCTTCAGTGACGGGATCGAAGCGGATTCGATTCCGTTCAATTCCGGAGCTACAGTGCGGGTTCATCGCGCCGCGGAAACGGCCAGACTGGTGTCAGCATGAATAAGCATGAGATTCAGGTCACCGTCGATATAGTCGTGTTCACGATTCATCAGCACCGTCTGAATGTGCTTCTGATTCAGCGCGGCATTCCTCCATTCAAAGGTCAATATGCTTTACCTGGAGGGTTTGTTTTGGCCAATGAAACGCTCGAAGCGGCGGCATTTCGTGAGTTGCATGAAGAGACCGGGACAGAGAATGTGTATCTGGAACAGCTTTTCACCTTCGGTGACCCGAAGCGGGACCCGCGCGGGAGAGTCGTGACTGTGGCGTTCTACGCTCTTGTGCCGTCAGACCAATCTCCGCTCATTGCTGGAACAGATGCGGCGGCAGCCGGATGGTTCACGGTCGATGAGTTGCCCCCCGTGGCATTCGACCATCTCAAGATCATCGACTATGCCGTCAACCGGCTGAGAAACAAACTGGAATACACAACAGTCGGCTTCGAACTGTTGCCAAAGAAATTCACCCTCACCGCGTTGCAGGTGTTGCATGAGGCAATCCTGGGTAGAGCGCTCGACAAGAGAAACTTTCGCAGAAAGATACTCGCACTGGGACTGGTCAAAGCGACGAAAGAGATGGAAGCGACTGGAAGAAAGCCGGCTCGCCTGTACTCCTTTCGCAATGCAAAATGAATCAAAGGCGTACGAGCAATTGAAATAGCACGAACCAAGAACAGTTGATGCAACCAGCGAGCAAGAAAGTGAACGAGATGAAGCCATCCTATGGAGTGATTGTCGGCAGGTTCCAGGTACACGAACTGACCGATGGACACATGGAACTATTGAGGCAGGTGCGTGTTCGGCATCCTCGCGTCATCATACTGGTGGGCTGCACGCCCGCTGGCCCAACCAAACGGAACCCTCTCGACTTTGTGGTTCGTCGTCGCATGATCGAAGCCAAGTTTCCTGAGTTCATCGTTGTTCCGATCATGGATAAGAAGACCGATGAGCTGTGGAGCCAAGAGGTCGATGCGCGCATAGCCGATGTGATCGGCGCAGTTCCAGCAGACGTGGTCTTGTACGGCGGAAGAGACAGTTTCATTCCATACTACAACGGCATTCACGAGCCACATGAGCTTGAACTTAGCAATCCCATTTCTCCGTCCGGCACGGAAGTTCGCGAGAAACTGACCAACACGGTGATGGAATCGGCGGACTTTCGCGCCGGCGTCATCTACGCCATGCACCAGATGTATCCCCGCACCATTCCAACCGTAGACGTTGCCGTCCTGCACTGCAACGGTGACAAGACAGAAGTTCTTCTGGGACGCAAGAAGAACGAGAAAGGGCTGCGGTTCATCGGTGGGTACGCAGAACCTGGAAGCGATCGCTATGAACTCGATGGAGCGCGCGAGGTGATGGAAGAGGCCAGCCGCGAGATCGGAAACTTCGAATATATCAGCAGCCAGAAGATCGACGACTGGCGTTACACCAACGAGACAGACAAGATCAAAACGCTTTTCTTCATGGCAACCGCGAACTCGTTGGACATTAAGGCAGGCGACGACATTGAGCACGTCGAGTGGGTTGATATTCGCAAGATTAAGCACACGCATTTTGAGCAAGAGCACCAGGTTCTGGTTGAAGCACTCATCACGAATCTTCAAAAGAAAGGTATCCTGCAATGATCCATCTGACGGAAAGCATCATCCATCGCTCTGACAGCTACAAATACAGCCACCACAAGTTGCTGCCACCCGGGACAGAGACCATCTACTCCTATCTGGAATCGCGTGGGGGCAAGTTCAAGGACGTGGTTTTCTTTGGACTCCAATACATTCTGGAGCAGTATTTCAGCGGCGTTGTTGTTACTGCCGCGGATGTGGAAGAAGCCAGAAGGGACGTGACTGCGCACATGGGCCCGGGCGTCTTCAATTACGAAGGATGGATGCGGATCGTCAATGTTCATGGGGGAAAGCTTCCCTTGCGCATTATGGCCGTGCCAGAGGGAACGGTGCTCGGCCCCTCGCAGGTATTGTTGACAGTGGAGAATACCGATCCGGCACTGCCTTGGCTGACGAACTTTGCCGAGACCCTGCTGATGCAGGTCTGGTATCCGATCACGGTCGCTTCGCAGCAGTATGCCAAGCGCAAGATGATGCTTGGTTTCCTCGAAAAGACCGGCACGCCAGAGTCCATTGACTTCAAGTGGCACGACTTCGGCTATCGCGGATCGACATCTCAGGAATCTGCCGCAATTGGCGGTGCGGCGCATTTGCTGAGCTTCAAAGGTACGGACACACTCATCGCGCTTCAGCTCATCAAGAAGTTCTACGGAGGAGACAATGCTGGCTTCAGCATACCAGCCAGCGAGCACTCGACCATTACCAGTTGGGGCCGCGAACACGAGAGCGATGCATACAGCAATATGCTGCAGCAGTATCCGACCGGCATCATCGCCTGCGTCTCCGATTCGTATGACATCGAGAAAGCCTGCCGCGAGTTATGGGGTGACAAATTGAAGTTTGAGGTTCTTGGCCGCGATGGAACGCTGGTCGTTCGTCCGGATTCCGGCGATCCGGCTCCAGTGATTCTACGTATTCTGAGCATACTCGGCGAGGCCTTCGGTACCACGACCAACGCCAAGGGGTATACCGTCCTGCATCCCAAGGTCCGCGTTATTCAGGGAGACGGTATCAACTACGAATCTGCTTACGAGATTCTGACTGCCCTGGAGCGCCGCGGCTGGTCGATCGATAATCTGGCACTGGGTGAAGGCAGTGGTGCATTACAACTGGTCAATCGCGACACGCTCAAGATGGCCATCAAATGCTCGGCCGTCAAGATCGACGGGAAATGGTCCGATGTCTATAAGGATCCGGCAACCGATCCTGGAAAGACATCGAAGCGGGGCCGACTGGCCTTGGTTCATTACAACGGCCAGTTTCACACCATTCAGAAAGATCAGGCATGGGACAACGATCTGCTCCGTCTGGTTTGGGAAAACGGCGCGCTGATTGAGCGCGATAACTGGACCGCGATCCGCAATCGTGTTCTGCAGGACGAAGTAGCCAAAGCGTAGGAAAATGGCAATGTGAGGCAGGCGAAGCCATCGGTGCATCTACCTGCCTCACCGCTAAGATAAAGAAGAGAAGGAAACCGCAGAAGATGAGTACCGTTACCCTATACCGGCCAACTGGATGTAGAGAACTCGCGTTGATACGCGACAGCGGATGGAGTATCTTCCCGCCCCGCTTACCTGAGCAGCCGATTTTCTATCCAGTGCTTGAAGAGGAATATGCCATCCAGATTGCCCGCGATTGGAACACGAGAGATGGCGGCACCGGCTATGTGCTGCGTTTCCAAGTACAGACGGAGTATCTCGCACAGTTTCCTGTCCAGACGGCTGGCTCACGTATTCATCGTGAGTACTGGATACCAGCTGAAGAACTTGATGAGTTCAATCGTCACATCGTTGGCCAGATCGAAATCCTCAGAGAGTATCACGGGATCTGCCAGTAGGTGGCATAGCAGCATTGAAGACGTTTATCTTCGCTCGAAGCCGAGCCGCAACAGGCCGGGCCCGATCAATGCTCCGCAGAAACTACCGCCCAGTCCAATCCAAATCGAGCAAGGTACTTGCGCAGCCGGTCGGCGTCGTTGGGCGTGGCTTTGCGGGTGCGCGAGTGATTGAAGAGTTGCCTGCCAGCCTCGGAGATGGAACGGTTGCGCTGGCAAATCTCCACCACTTGCTCCAGTTGCAGACGGTCGAAGAGGTCGAGTTCCGCATTTTGCTCCTCGCTCAGAAGCCTCGTCAATGCCTGGGATGCGCCGCCCCTTCGTTCACTGCGCCATGCGGTGTTGAGCCGGGCTATCTCTTCTTCGACAATTTCAGCAGAGATGCGGCCACCGGAGCAGAGCGTGCTCATGCGCGCCACGGCCGCGTTCAGGTCGCGGAAATTGCCTTTCCAGATCGCGGCCGGAGATAAGGCAAAGTCCAGGAATCGGCTGCGGGCCTCGCGGTTGAAGGTGACCCGCGTTCCGGTTTTCTCGGCATATTGGTCGAGTTCGAATTGTAGGTTAGGTTCGATGTCCTCGTGCCGGTCACGCAGGCCGGGCAGAGTAAATGTCCACAAGTTGATGCGAGCCAGGAGGTCTTCCCGGAAGCGGCCCTCTTCGACAGCACTGAGCAAATCGCGGTTGGTTCCGGCGATGAGTTGAAAGTCGCTGTGGGCTTCGCGATCTGAGCCGAGCGGCAAAAAGGTCTTCTCTTCGAGCGCTCGCAACAGCATGGCCTGCTCGTCGAGGCCAAGCTCTCCCACTTCATCGAGAAACAGGACGCCTTTATTTGCTGTGCGCAGCAGGCCGGCGCGCTCTTGAACCGCGCCGGTGAATGCGCCCTTGATGTGGCCGAAGAGCGCTGACATAGCACCTTCGCCACGCAGCGTTGCGCAGTTCACGTCGACAAAGTTGCCGCTCACCGCGCGCCGCGATTTTTTCAATTCAAAGATGCGCCGCGCCAAGCGAGATTTGCCTGCCCCGGTCGGTCCCATCAACAGTAGTGGATCGCGTGTTGCGATGGCCACGCGCTCGATGCGGTCGATGAGTTGATTGAATCTTCCATTGCGGGTTTCAATGCCGCCCTTCAGAAAACTGACACCGGCTTCCTGCTCCTGATGGAAGCGCGATGCGATGCGGTCGTATTTGGATAGGTCGAGATCGATGATCTTGATCTCTCCGGGTCCGCCGCGCTGACGGTCGGGCGAGGATTGCAGCAGACGGCCAGGCAGATGGCGCGACTCAGTCAAGAGAAACAGGCAGATCTGCGCAACGTGCGTGCCCGTTGTGATGTGGATCAGGTAGTCTTCCGAATCGGCATCAAACGGGTAGCTGCGTGCGAAAGTAAACAGGGTCTCGTAGACCTGCTCAAAGTCCCAAGGATCGCCGAACTCGACCGGATGCAAATTGACGGTAGTCTCCGGCGAGACGGCGGCTATGTCCTGACGCACGCGTTCGGCCAGTGAGCGGTCATTCTTTCCGTGCAAAAGCTCGAAACGGCTGACGACGAGGTCCGGCTGGCGGCAGATGGAAACCGTGGGCCGCCAGTTCTGCCAGCGGTCAGGATGTTTGCCTACATCGAGCGTGGTTCCGAGCAATCCGATGACGGCAACCGGAAGCGGTGAACTAGCCATAATTCTAAAAGCCTATCTCACCAAATCGTTTTCCAGAATATTTCCATGATAAAGATGAGCGTATCTCATTCATATAAAGCCATATAATCATTATGTCTGGTTTGGCCACCGTCCTGCATATAAATAAGACAAGAAGATTCAAGCAAGCTACAGGAGGAATGAGATGGCCGACGAAATGGCAGAGCGGAACTACAACGTATATATGCCCGAAGAGGGCTCGGGCGTGAAGGCGTGGCCGGTGAAGGCATGGACCAAAGGCGTGCCGGTCGAGGATCAGGCTCGCCAGCAATTGCTCAATGCTGCCCAGATGCCGTTCGTCTTTCAGTGGATTGCTGCCATGCCGGACGTGCACTGGGGCATCGGGGCCACGGTGGGCAGCGTGATCCCGACCAGGGGCGCGATTATTCCCGCCGCGGTGGGCGTGGACATTGGCTGCGGCATGATGGCGGTTGAGACCAGCCTGACGGCCAGCAACTTGCCCGACAACTTGAAGCCGATGCGCGATGCGATCGAGTTGGCCGTTCCGCACGGACGCACCAACCACGGCGGAGTGGGCGATCGTGGCGCATGGGGCGAGATTCCCGGTCGCAGCCTCGAAGTCTGGGGAACACTGAAGCCGGGTTACGATGCGATCATGGCCAAGCACCCCAAACTCGATCGCGGCAACCACTCGAACCACCTGGGCACGCTCGGTACCGGCAACCACTTCATTGAAGTCTGCCTCGACGAGGCGGATCATGTCTGGTTCATGCTGCACTCGGGGTCGCGTGGAGTCGGCAATCGCATGGGCGGTTACTTCATTGAGCTTGCGCGCAACGACATGAAGAGGTTCTTCATCAACCTGCCGGATGCGGACCTGGCGTACTTTCCTGAGCACACCGAGCACTTCGACGACTATGTCGAGGCGGTTCACTGGGCGCAGGAATACGCACGCTGGAACCGCGAAATCATGATGGAGAATATCGTCGCGTCGGTGCGCAACTCAGGGGTGGTTCCGGCTTTCAGCGCGGAGTTGAAGGCGATCAACTGCCACCACAACTATGTGGCGAGAGAGAGGCACTACGGCCAGAACATCCTGGTCACGCGCAAAGGCGCGGTGCGCGCGGCTGAGGGCGATATGGGCATCATTCCCGGCAGCATGGGAGCGCGTTCCTATATTGTGCGTGGCAAGGGCAATCGCGAGAGCTTCAACAGTTGCAGCCACGGCGCGGGGCGCGCGATGTCACGCAACGAAGCCAAGCGCCGCTTCACGCTTGAAGACCACGCTCGCATGACTGAGGGCATTGAGTGCCGCAAAGACGCCGACGTGATTGACGAAACGCCTGCGGCGTATAAGTCCATTGACGCGGTCATGGCGGCGCAGTCGGATCTGGTGGAGATCGTTCACACGCTGCACCAGGTAGTCTGCGTCAAGGGATAAACTACCGGGCTTGCGCATCGATGGTCGAGGTGTGCAAGCTCAGATGTATCAGTTCAAGGAAAGTAAGATGACAGGTTCAAATGGGGTGATTTTGGACGGATCGATCGGCGAGGGCGGTGGGCAGATTCTGCGCACGGCCCTGAGCCTTTCTGTGGTGACGGGCAAGCCTTTCTTCATTGAGAATATTCGCGCGGGCCGCGAGCGTCCCGGTTTGCTGCGTCAACACCTTGCGGCTGTGCTGGCAGCTTCCGAGATTGGCGATGCCGAGGTGGAAGGCGCCTATGCTGGCTCAACACAACTCAGTTTCAAGCCGTCCGCGATCAAGCCGGGCAAGTACAACTTCGCAGTAGGCACGGCGGGCAGCGGCACACTGGTGCTGCAAACCATCCTGCCCGCGCTGATGACGGCAAATGAACCGAGCTACATCACCATCCAGGGCGGCACACACAATCAGGCTGCGCCTCCTTTCGACTTTCTGGCGAAGACATTCCTTCCTCAGATTGAGCGCATGGGACCGCGCGCGCTCGTTAACCTGGAGAAGTATGGATTTTACCCAGCTGGCGGAGGACGATTCGAGGTCGAGATTCACCCCTGCAGTACGCTCGCGCCGATTCATCTGGAGGAGCGTGGGACGACTGAGAAGCCGAAAGTGCATGCGATTGTCGCCAATCTGGATCGCAAGATCGCTCAGCGGGAAGTATCAGTCGCTGCCGGTTTGCTGCAACTGGCGGAGGAAGAGCAGCAGATTACTTTTACGAACAACTCGCCCGGTCCGGGCAATGTCGTGATGATCGAAGTGAAGAGCGCCGCTCTGGTCGAGGTCTTTACTTCCTTCGGCAAGATGGGAGTGAGCGCGGAGAAGGTAGGAGCCGACGCCGCAGCGCAAGTCAGCGCTTATCTCGCATCGGAGGCGGCGGTCAGCGAGCACCTGGCCGATCAGCTTTTGCTGCCGATGGCCCTGGCGGGCGGAGGCTCGTTCACCACGGCTGCAATCAGCTCGCACGCGCAGACCAACATGGACATCATCAAGAGGTTTCTGTCGGTGAGTTTTCTGACGGAAGAAGCTGGCCGAGGAATACGGATCATAGTCGTGATGGCGTAAGAATTGCAGAACATCCTGCTCGATTCAGTGCCGTGCGCTGCGACCCAACCACCCATTAACCGATGCTCTACACTGGATGGCAATGCTTCTGACCGTTACAACAACTCATGAGCCGGCGACGGATCTCGGTTATCTGTTGCACAAGAACCCTGCGCGGATGCAGGCCGAGGAGTTTTCTTTCGGCAAGGCATACGTCTTTTATCCCGAAGCCAACACCAACCGGTGCACCGTCTCCGTACTCTTGGAGGTAGACCCGGTCGGTTTGGTGCGCGGTCGGCGTGGTCCGGCAGGCGATGGCGGTCAACTTCAGCAATATGTGAACGACCGTCCTTATGCGGCCAACTCCTTCATGAGTGTGGCGATTGGCAGGCTCTTCACCACCGCCATGAGCGGCAAGAGCAAAGAACGTCCCGAGCTTGCGGAAATGGCTCTTCCGCTTACAGCCACGTTGCCGGTGATCGCGGCTCGGGGTGGAGAAGCGGTTGTGCGTCGGCTCTTTGAGCCGTTGGGATATGCCGTTCGCGTTGAAGCTCTGCCGCTTGATGAGCAGTTCCCGGAGTGGGGCGAGTCACCGTATGTGTCGCTTGAGTTATCGGCAAACATCCAGCTTCAAACGCTGCTGACGTATCTTTATGTGCTGATCCCAGTGCTCGATAACGAGAAGCATTACTGGGTGGGCGAAGACGAGATCGAGAAATTGCTCAAGCGCGGCGAAGGTTGGCTAAGCCAGCATCCCGAGAAGGACCTGATTGTCCAGCGCTACCTAAAACGCCAGCGTAGCCTGACGCGCGAGGCTCTGGAGCGGTTGACGGAGGATGCTCTGCCCGAAGAAGAGGCAAAGGTCAACGTCAGCGACGAAGAAGAACAGAAAGTCGAGCGGCCTCTGAACCTGAATGAGCAGCGCATGGGCGCGGTTCTTTCCGCTCTTCGCGGAGTTGGCGCCAAGCGCGTGCTGGACCTGGGGTGTGGCGAGGGCAAACTGCTACGTTCTCTTTTGTCCGATCACCAATTCGAGCAGATTCTGGGCATGGATGTCTCCTGGCGTTCGATTGAGATTGCAAGCGAACGACTGAAACTGGACCAGATCGGCGAGAAGCAACGGGCGAGGATTGAACTGATTCAGGGATCATTGATGTATCGAGACAAACGCCTGGAAGGATTTGATGCGGCTGCTGTCGTCGAGGTCATCGAGCATTTGGATGCAGCTAGACTTGCGGCCTTCGAGCGTGTCTTGTTCGAGTACGCCAAGCCAACCAACATCGTCCTGACCACGCCCAATGCGGAGTACAACTGTCTCTTCCCGACTTTGCCCGCAGGCCAGTTACGCCATCGCGACCATCGCTTTGAGTGGACACGAGCGGAGTTTACCAAGTGGGCGGAGGGCATCGCTAAACGATTCGGCTACGCAGTGCGCTTTCAGCCAGTTGGGACCGAGGATGCGACTCGCGGAGCGCCAACACAGATGGGGATCTTTACAAGAACGGCGGTTGGCGAATGAAGATTTCGATTCCCGAGTTGTCGCTCGTCATACTCATCGGTCCGTCCGGCTGCGGCAAATCCACGTTTGCTCGAAAGCAGTTCTTGTCTACTGAAGTTATCTCGTCGGATGTTTGCCGCGCATTAGTTGCGGATGACGAGAACGACCAGACCGCAACCGGAGATGCCTTCAACCTGCTGCGTGAGATCGTGCGCAAACGCCTAAGCCGCGGTAAGCTTGCAGTGGTCGATGCTACCAACGTGCAGCCTGAGTCGCGCAAATCGATTATTGAACTGGCGCACGAATACCATGTTTTGCCCGTTGCCATCGTCTTCGATCTATCGGAGCGGCTCTGCCAGGATCGCAATACTCTGCGCTCGGATCGTCAGTTTGGCCCGCACGTTGTGCGCAATCAGATTCAGCAGTTGCGCCGGTCACTGCGCGGACTGGAGCGCGAGGGCTTTCGTTACGTGCACAAGCTCTCTTCGCCGGAGGAGATTGAAGCCGTCACCATCGAGCGCCAGCCGCTTTGGAACAACAAGCGCGAGGAGCATGGCCCCTTCGACATCATTGGTGACGTACATGGTTGTTTGGATGAGTTGCTGGATCTGATGGCTTCGCTCGGGTATCAGGTGGACCGCAGCGAAAAGGAATTCACAGTAACGCCTCCCGATGGCCGCAAGATGGCCTTTGTCGGCGATCTGGTGGATCGTGGACCCGCAACGCCCGACGTATTGCGCTTGGTGATGATAATGGTGCGCACCGGTCAGGCGCTCTGTGTGCCAGGTAATCATGACATGAAGTTGGTCAAGGCGCTCAAGGGCAAGAATGTGCAGATCGCGCATGGCCTTGCCGCATCGCTGGAGCAGTTGGCCGGAGAGTCCGCTGAGTTCCGCGCCGACGCTGCCAAGTTTCTCGACGGGCTGGTGAGTCACTACGTTTTGGACAATGGCAAACTGGTCATCGCCCATGCTGGCATGAAGGAGTCCATGCAGGGCCGTGGCTCAGGCAAAGTGCGTGACTTTGCGCTCTACGGAGAAACCACAGGTGAAACCGATGAGTTCGGCCTGCCGGTGCGCTATAACTGGGCTGCCGACTATCGCGGCAAAGCGCAGGTCGTCTACGGACACACGCCGGTGCCTGAGGCTGTATGGCTCAACAACACGGTGAACATCGATACCGGCTGTGTGTACGGTGGCCGCTTGAGCGCGCTCCGCTATCCGGAGCGCGAGATTGTTGATGTGCCTGCAAAGGCTACCTACTACGAAGCTCGCAAGCCGTTCCTTCCCGCAGAGGAACTCGCTCCACGCGCCTTACAGCAGACAGCCGACGACGTGCTCGACATTGAAGATGTGATTGGCAAGCGCATGGTCGATACGCGTCTGATTCCGCGCATTACGATTCGCGAAGAGAATGCAATCGCAGCGCTCGAAGTGATGAGCCGTTATGCAGTCGATCCCAAGTGGCTTATCTATCTGCCGCCGACGATGTCGCCGTCTGAAACGTCGAAGCTGCCGGATTTGCTGGAGCATCCGCAAGAAGCTTTTGCCTACTACCGGCACGAGGGAGTGCCGCACGTGATCTGCGAGCAGAAGCATATGGGCTCACGTGCCGTGGTGATTGTTTGCCGCGATGAATCTGTCTCTGTGAAAAGATTCGGCGTGATCGAGCCTGCACTGGGCGTGGTCTATACGCGTACGGGTCGTCGCTTCTTTTCAGACGCTTCGCTGGAGCGCGAGTTCCTGGAGCGCGTACGGCAGTCAGTTACAGTCAGTGGACTGTGGGAGGAACTGAAGACAGACTGGCTTTGCCTGGACTGCGAGTTGATGCCGTGGTCAGTCAAGGCACAGGAGTTGCTGCGTGTGCAGTACGCGCCGACAGGCACGGCGGGGATTCATGCGCTTGCTGCTTCAAAACTGGTTCTTGATGAAGCGCGAACGCATATCGCTGGGCTCGACGAACTAGCTGATCGGACCACTGCGCGGGTGGATTCGTTGGCAAAGTATCGCGACTCCTATCGGCGCTACTGCTGGCCAGTCGCATCCATCAACGACTTGAAACTAGCGCCGTTCCATCTCCTCGCGTCAGAGGGAGCAGTTCATACCGACAAACAGCACACCTGGCACATGGAGATGCTATCGAAGCTATGCGCTGCAGATAGCGCTTTGCTGCTGGCCACACCGTTCCGACTCGTCGATCTCAACGATCCAGCCAGCTATGAAGCAGCAACTCAATGGTGGGTGGAGATGACAGCGGCGGGCAACGAAGGCATGGTCGTTAAGCCGCTCGACTTCATCTGCAAGGGGAAGCGTCGCCTGGTGCAACCTGCGATCAAGTGCCGTGGGCCGGAGTATCTGCGCATCATCTATGGACCGGAATACCTGTTGCCAGAGAATCTAGAACGGCTCCGCGCCAGAGGCGTTGGTGCCAAACGCTCGCTGGCCAGCAGGGAGTTTGCCTTGGGCATCGAGTCTCTGGAGCGATTCAACCGCCGCGAGCCGTTGCGCCGCACGCATGAGTGCGTCTTTAGTGTGCTTGCCCTGGAAAGCGAACCGGTCGATCCCAGATTGTAATCCGGGAAGCCGAACACAACCGTTCCAGTCACCCGGCTTGCTGGTTAAACTCCCTATTCTTCGCGTCGTTCCTCCGTCAGTGGAATGACGTGAAGGATCGGCAACTCAGGTGCAATGATCTTGTTGACTGGCATGAACTGGATGAATCAAAACTGCAAGGTGGAATGCAAATGGAGCGAACTCGTCTCTAAGCGTGGCAATTGGCAGCTAGTTTCCAAGAATCATCGTTGAGCTTGTGAAGGACATTGCCGCCATCTATTGATGGCTGCCGGTTCCCGTGTCACAGCAGACACAATGCGTCGTGTCACAGCTGACACACTGTGTCTGCAGGCACACAGATCTCTGCGGCGGTGAAGACGCAAAGCCTTTACTTTCTATGGGCAAGGTTTGGCTCGCGGCGTGCCATGTTGTTTAGCGCCGGACCTCAAGAGAGGAGTCGATATGCCTTTTTCTACCGTTGAATTCGGCCTTCTATTCGCTTTTGTGCTGCTGATTGCCTGGAGGTTGGACCGCTTCAACGGTCTGCATAAGACCCTACATTTTATGTCCAGCTACCTCCTCTGCGGCTTCTGGACCTGGAACCACGTGCCCCTTCCGTTTGGAATCTCGCTGCTCAAAGGCCCGATATGGCAACCACCAGCAGCAACAAGTTTC
>Ga0302319_10001766_pt1 | contig 47856 bp, 41 predicted proteins | sample Bog_T0_2_FD_203319 | JGI IMG/M metagenome (GOLD analysis project Ga0302319, IMG submission 203319) | Peat permafrost microbial communities from Stordalen Mire near Abisko, Sweden - Bog_T0_2 | ecosystem: Environmental > Terrestrial > Soil > Wetlands > Peat | place: Sweden: Abisko, Stordalen Mire... | reverse complement strand
GGCTGCCCCGTCTTCGACGGAGACGCGGGCAGGGCCTCGCCGATTCTTTTGAGTTTGTCTCCCATTGAGTTGCCCAGACGCTGAGTCGCTCCGGCCGTGGCGGCGGCCGCGGCAGTGCCTAGCGAATGTTCCACGATGCCCTGGGCGGCGAGGCACGCCGACAGTGCCATCGATATCAATCCAATCCGCAGAAACATGAATCAGCTTCTGCCGACAGTATAGCTCGCGTCTGGTCACGCGCCGCACAGATTATGTCAGAGGCTAACTGCAGACAGTGTTTTCGGGCGGCAGGAGCGGCCAAGAATGCAGCACCCGGCTCCGGGCGATGGGGCCAGGGATCACAGAAGATATGGACCGCCGTGGAATCGTGGGTCCAGGTCGCTCAAGACTGGCATGACAGAGTGGCAGCCAATGCCTTGGAGCCGCGTGCCAGCCACCGTTCCGCGACTGAGCTGCGGCCCCGATGGGTGGCCTGGCGCGGAATAGTAACGGGGAGTTTTCCACCGCTTATTCATGCGGGCCGTGATTTCCCACCAAAAAGTATGGATTCTTTCGCAGCTTCGGTGTAAACTCAGCAGACGCTGGGGCGCGGGCTGAGGAGGCCCGGGTCCACACCAGCGCACACCAACAAGTTCGGAAAGGATGCAAGTTCAACTATGATCAATCGTCTATTCGCTGCCATAGCCCTGCTGTCGGCGGGCGCGGCTTTGTCGGCTCAGCAGCCCAAGAGCCTGATCGCGGTGGCCAGCTTCAAGGTGAGTCCGGGGAAAGAGAGCGCTTTCGTAGGAAAAGGGAAGGCATTCGAGCCGCTGCTGGACAAACTGATTGCGTCCGGCGTAGTGCTGGCGTACGGCATGAACGTCGACATGCTGCACGTGCCGGACAAGAACAACGTCGAATTCTGGGTGGAGGTGCCTGATTATGCAGCGCTGGGCAAAGAGGAGAAGGCGCTGGAGGAATTCGAAAAGGCAAATCCAGCACTGATGGGGGACCTGCGGACGATGTCCGATCCGGCCACGCATCACGACCTGATCATCGGCGTGCGGGAATCGAACTTCGGGAGTGTGCCGGCGGGCAGCACGCCGGTCGACGACTTCGACATGGTCCGGGTTAAGCCGGGGCGGGGGCACGAATTCAGGGAACTGTTTCACAAATACGACAAACCCGTGCTCGACAAGCTGGTGGCGGACGGTGTGATCTATGGTTGGGAGCTGGACACCGAAGCCGTGCACACGATGGAGCCGGGTCTGGTCTGGGTCCTGGTGATAATGCCGGACCTGGGCGCCAAAGATAAGGTGACTGCGGCATTCGAGGCGGCCTACAAGAGCCTCCCGGAATCCGAGCAAAGCTCATTAGACAAGCAATACCAGGAGCTGATTGTTCCCGGCTCACACCGCGACGAGCTCGCGCTCAGCCTGGTCTTCAAGACGAAATAGCGCCAGCGCGGCGGCCGGCGCGGTTAGCCGGAGGGCGTCGCGGGGGCACGGTACTAGGCCTTCTAGTACCTTAGCGGTTGCAAACATCAGCGGGAATTCCTACTCTCGCATTGGAAGCCGGATTGGGGTTCTCGAACTTCAATCTGCTTTCAAGGGGGGCTTGGCTTGCCGCAGCATTCAAGCCCCTTTCTCATCTCGGCCCTTGCCGCCTGTTTCGCGCCGCCTCTGGCCCTCCGTTGTGCGCCGATCCTGAAAACGACCGCCCATCCCAGACCCGCAACGAACCTGCCTGAGGTGCGCCTGGCCCGACTGAACCGGCGCCGTGCGGACGGTGCGGCGCGATTGCGACATGCCCGTTTCCCGCTATCCAACTTTCAGGCGCACAGCGGTGGCAGCGTGTGCCCGGGGCGATCTGGACGCAGCTGGCCGATCGACGGAGAACGCGGCGGACGGGGGTGAGACCCGACTTCAGCCAGACCAAAGTAGTAATAGAACAATTCAAAGTAGGTCCTGGAGCATTTGGGATCTTGTAGTTACGGGGGGTTCAGGTAGCTTAATTAGTAGCAGGCCCCCGCCGGGCGCTGTGTGAAAGGAACGACTTTCCCCGGCGGGAATGAGCGCGTAATGAAGATAATAATGTTAGGATTGGCGGCGGTAGTACTCTTGGTGCCCACAGCGCATGCCGGCGCGGTCTATTTCGAATTCACCTATACCGGGCCTGGGGTCAGCGCCAGCGGCATCCTGACGACGACGCCGGTTGTCCCGGGCGAGTATCTGATTACGGGCGTCAGCGGCCAGCGGAACGGCTCACCTATTACAGCATTCCTATATCCGACGACCAGTATGCCGGGCAGCCCGGTCCATATCTCCAATGGTTCCAGCGTTGACAACCTGCTCTTGCTGCCCCCGCTGCCGGGCCCCTCCAGCAACTGGACGGGCTCGGACGACACCCCCAGCGGTTTTGTCTTCGAGAGCACGGACGGGGAGTTTAACCCCTTTACTACGAATGGCAATACTTACGAGTACAACCTGTCGCTGGGCGGTTCCGGTGACGGCATTCCGATCCATTTCACAACCACCGGGAATCCCGTATCCGGGCCCCTGGCGCTGATCGGCTCGGGCCTGCTGGGGATCTGCTGGCTGCTGCGGCTGCGAGTGGCGCTGGCGCATCCTGGCGCCCGGTCCAGCTCGACAATTAAGTACTCCGACGTCAATGAGTTCGCTAAAGACTTGAGGCGTCCGGCCGATAGAGTAATAGAACCAAATAATCCCAGTCCTGGAACTCTTGGGTTCTAGCAATTGTGGGCAGTGTAGCGTAATGTTTATAGTGGCAGTACGAATTGGAGCCGACCTGTCCGCCTGAGGTTGAGGCTCAGTATGAAAAGGTCCTAACCCGGGTGAACAAGCCACCCAACGCAAAAGAAGGAGAATTTGAGACATGTCTATTCTGAAGAATTTCCTGAAGGACGAAGAAGGTCAGGACATGGTGGAATACACCCTGCTGCTGGCTTTCGTCGCTCTGGCCGCCGGTGCCGCTTACGTCACCATCGGCAACAACATCAGCTCGATCTGGAGCAAGGCCCAGGCCGACGTCGTCAGCGCCTCCACTGCTGCTCACTAAGAGCGTGGGCGTTGGAATTGCGGCAGGGCGCGTAATCGCCCTGCCAGGTTTTTTCTTCCCCTTCCCCCTAAGGGCCCGTTCGGGGCCGAGAGTGTTGGCTTCGGCATCAGGCTGAGGTCGAAATGGGGTTCGTGGTTCATGGTTCAAGGGCAGGGGTGTAAGGGTTGTGCATGGACCGAGGCTGTTCCCCAAGGCCTCCCCGAAGAGGAATTGGAACGTGATCTTTCTAATCGGTTTCCTGCGGAGCGAGGATGGTCAGGACATGGTGGAATACACCCTGCTGCTGGCGTTCGTCGCTCTGGCCGCCGGTGCCGCTTACGTCACCATCGGCAACAACATCAGCTCGATCTGGAGCAAGGCCCAGAAAGACATCACCAGCGCCAACGCGGCTGCGCACTAAGAAAGCGGGCGTTTTGTTGGCGCCACGGCGAATGCCTCTTGTGGGAATGATCGTCGCCGGCTACTCTTCGAGTTTTATTCGTTAGTGTCCCGACCGCTTGCGGCGAACCGCCAGGAACCGGCTAATGATGCCCGTTCCTGGTTTTTTGTGCTGGCTGAAGGTTTCTCTCCCGATCGGTTCGAGTCGGTTCGGCGCGTCGGCCGGCTCCTCTTTCCTTCTCACCACCGCCCCTGGGACAAGTTTTGGAGCGGCGCATGCTCCTTGATCGGCTCGCGGCCGGCCCGCTGAGGCAATCCGCGGGGGACACAGGCGCCCTGCCAGGGCCGGGCGGGGCTCAGCCGAGCCGATAAGGCGGCCGGTACTTATAAAACAGATACTGGTTCGCGGCTGCGTTGTTAGTGAAGCGCTCGGAGCGGGCGTCCCATTCGAGATAGGAACGCGTTTTCAGCGCCACATTCCCGAGCAGTGTGGCCGACGTGGAGAGATGGCCGGTGAGCGTGTCGCAATTGGCCGGCTGGCGGCTCTTAACGCAGTCCAGGAAGTTGCGGGCGTGCGCGGCGGGATTGATGGTGCCCTGGGCGCTGCGCGGCTCCATGGCCGGTTTGCGCGTGGAGGCCCACGATTTTTCGTACACGCGGTCGAGCGGAGTGCGCGCCGGCACGTCCAGCGCGGAGTTCAATTCGGGCACGACTTCCCAGTGATTCATGTCGATGTACATGGTGCCCTTGGTGCCGCGCAGCTCCATCTCGGAACTCTTCATGTTGCCGGGCGCGGCGTTGCAATTGATCTGCGAAAAAGTGACCATGGTTCCGCCGAAATCCCACAGCACTTCGAGCGTGTCCGGAATCTCGCGATTGTCCCGCTCGGCGTACTTGCCGCCCATGGCGGTAACGGCCAGTGGGGCGTCTTTGCCCAGGCACCAGCGCAGGACATCCATGTAGTGGACGCCGAAATTGGTGAGCTGGCCGCCGGAATAATCGTAGAACCAGCGGAAGCGGTAGTAGGTGCGATTGGGGTTGTAGGGCCGCCAGGGCGCGGGCCCGAGCCACTGGTCCCAGGCCTCCGCGCTGGGGGGCGGGCCGTCGGGCGGATTGCCGATGCCGCGCGGCCACTCGTTCACCAGGTGATAGGCTTTGGCCACGGTCACCGGGCCGATGCCGCCGGCGCGGACGAAGGCGGCGGCTTCCTTCACGAACGCCGCGGAGTGCCAGTTCAGGCCCACCTGCACGATGCGCTTGGTTTCGGCGGCGACCTCGACCATGCGCCGCCCCTCGTGCACGGTCAGCGAAAGCGGCTTTTCGCAGTAAACGTCCTTGCCGGCGTGGCAGGCGTCGACGAACATCAGCGCGTGCCAGTGATCGGGCGTGGCGATGACCACCGCGTCCACGGTCTTATCGTCCAGCAGCTGGCGGTAGTCGGCGTACTTGCGCGGATGGGCGCGCGACTTCTTAGCCGCGAAGTCCATGTAGTCGTCGCGCAGGTCGCACAGCGCCACGGTCTCCTGGTCGGCCCATTCGAGAAACGCGTCGTGCACCTGGTCGCCGCGGTTGCCCAGGCCGATATAACCCATCCGGACGCGGTCGTTGGCGCCTAGAACGCGAGAGTAGCTCAGCGCGGTCACTCCGGCGATGCGCTGGAAATCCCGGCGGGAGAGTCCGTCCATAGGGTGGTCCTTTCGGTGGAGGAATGTGGCGACCTACATCCTACCGCGCGGGCGCGCCGGCGTGGCGCGGGGCGATCATCCAACATCCAACATCCGCGGTGGGGCGTGGATCAGGCGCCCGCGCGGTTGCCGGCCACCGGGGTCTGGTGCGGTGTTTCGTCCTGGTCGAGCATTTGCCGGAACTCGGGGTCATACCGCGCGCTATCCCAGTTCTGGGCGGCCTTGACCTGCCCAACGGCCAGTCCAGTGGCCCGCTCCAGACGCGCTTCGCGCAGGTCCGCGCCGTCGAAGTGGGCTTCGTAGAGATACGCCCCTTCCAGGTTGGCTTCGCACAGCGACGCCCGTTCGAGATGTGCGGCCATCAGAATGGCGCGTTCCAGATAGGCCTGGGTAAGGTTGGCGCCTTCCAAGTGGGCCCGGCGCAGGTTGGCCCCGGAGAGCTCGGCGCCCCGCAGGACCGCTCCTTCCAGGTGCGCGCCGCCGAGTTCGGCCTTCTCCAGGCGGGCGTCCAGCAGACTGGCGCGCTCCAGGTGCGCGGCCATGAGCTTGGCCCCCTCCAGGCGCGCGGCCTGGAGGTTGGTCCCTTCGAGGTTGGCCAGAATGAGATAGGCCCCATCCAGGCGGGCGTCCATGAGGTTGGCATCCTCCAGATGGGCCTTCATGAGGTAGGCCCGTTCGAGGCGCGCCTCCATCAGGTTGGCGCGTTCCAGGTGCGCCCCGCCGAGTTCGGCCCGCTGCAGGCTGGCTTCCATGAGGTTGGCGCGTTCGAGGTGCGCGCCGCGGAGGTCCGCGCCGTCCAGGCAGGCCTGAGTGAGAGTGGCGCGCTCCAGGCGGGCATCGCGAAGATTGGCTTTTTCGAAATGGGCCGCGGAGAGATCCGCGCCCTCGAGATCGGTGCCGGCGAGGTTCAGCGAATGGCCCTGCGGCTCGCGCCGGGAGTTGCGATTGCGCCGGCCGAGCACGGTGAGGATGGCCTGAATGTCGATCGCCGGCGTCTTGGGCGGGAGGGCTTCATCCGCGGCGGCCGGAGCGGGTTCGTGGCCATTAGCGCCGGCGGCTGGCGCGGACGCGAGCGCCGGGGCATGCCGGCGGACGTAAGCCGAGAGCACTTCCATCACCGTCCAATGATCGCGCGCCGACTCGCGGGCGATCTGCTCGAGCGCATAGATGCCGCCCAGCCGCAGCTCGATGTTCGGCTGGCCGGCTTCGGTTGCCGCGAGCTGCGCGACGGCCTGGGTGAAGCAGCCGGCGATGTGACCGGCTTCGATCAGGCGCGTGTTCCGGTCGGCGGCCCGGACGCGCCGCCAGGCGAAGTAGAGGACGATCAGACCTAATGCTCCCAAAAACATCTGGATGAGCGGCTTGCGGAACTCATTCTCCAGCAGCAGGCGTTGCAGCGCACCATCGGCGGACGTGGCCGGTCCAAGGATCTCGTTCACCTGCCGGTGCGGGATCACCCGCAGGGCCCAGATCGAGGCCGCGATCAGCGCCACGACAATCGCTGTGCTCACGAGAGTCGACGTATTCTCCCGGAGCGGCGAAAAGTCGAGCTCGGCCCAGCGGCGCTCGAATCCTGCCAGGATGTTTCTGAGATGTGTCCTCATTGATTGCTCCGATGCCTAAAATGCTGTGGCGGAACTGCCCAAAGTGCTACGTTCCGGCGGTTCTTCCTTATTTATACTGCCGAATCTATACTACCGATATCAATGACTGAATATCCGGGCAAAGCTCTATACCGCGGCGCTTTCCGAACCACTCCCACAGGCGGCGCGGATGAGCAGCTGACGGGCGCTTCCGACTGAATGACATCAGTTCTCCATCCTTCGAATTCTCCACGCTCCGCAAGGCTCCCGCCAGCGCGGCGGAGGCGCCTGAAACTGAAGTCTGTGCGTGGAGAAAAGACTTCCTGGCGTCAGTCTACTATCTTCTATCGCCCGGGAATAGTTCTATTTCAATGAGGTGGAAGAGAATGATCGCCGGCGCTGGGAGGAGGCACAAATCCAAGGACAGCATTCCGGGGTCGGGCAAACAGCATGATTGTGAGTAGAAGGCGCGGGGTCGCGGTCCTGCCCCGGCGCGGCTAGATCGTGATTCCAATGCGCCACAGCAAGTAGCCGCAGGCCTGGCGGGTGGCCAGCCAGTGCTCGCGCCAGACGGACTCCGGTTGGCCCGAGCGCGGCGAGCCGTAGACCGTCATGCCGGCCTGCTCGAGGATGCGCTTGGCGCGGAAGATGTGGTAGCCGTCGCTCACCAGGATGGCCGACTTCAGGCCCATGCGGCGCATGATTTCACTGGCCGCGATGATGGTTTGGACGGTCGACTCGCTCTGCTCCTCGACGATGATCTGCTCCGAGGGAACTCCCTGCTGGACCAGGTAGTCGCGGCCGACGATGCCTTCGGTGTAGCGCGGGTCGCCGCCGGCGCCGCCGGTGGTCATGATCAGCGGCGCATAGCCCTCGCGCCACAGTTCGAGCGCGTGATTGAGGCGCAAGCGCAATACCGGCGAGGGACGCCCGTTGTACTCGGCCGCGCCCAGCGTGACGATTACGTCGGAGGCGCGGGCCTCATCGACAATTGCCTGCCGCTCGATCTCGCTGACGGTCTGGCCGACGACCACCGCAAGCCACACCGCCAGAACCAGCAGCAGCACCCACAACCAGCGCCTCATCGTATCCTTATGATCATACTTAGCAGACGGCTGCGTCCGGTGTGCGATGGATCGAGGCCGGCGGGCGCGTCAATTGTCCCTGGTGTAACGTAAAGAGCGCACAGGGTGTCCGTTGTGCGTAGTGAAAAAAAGGGGCTCATGAATTACCTGTCGCGCCGGGAACACGTCACCAGCCCGCACAACCCGCTGCTCAAGGAGATCCGCCGGGCCGCGGCGCGCGGAGGCCTGACGTCCGACGGCCTGTGCCTGGCCGAGGGGATGCATTTGCTCGAAGAAGCGCTGCGCAGCGGCCTGGAGATTGCGGCCATCGTGGCCACCGAAAACGCCATCTCGGCTGCGGCGGGCGCCGCCAAAGACTCGGCAAAAACACGCTTCCTGACGGTGGATTTGCCGCTGTTTCACGGTATTTCCACGACCGAAAGCCCGCAAGGCGTGATCGCGCTGGTGCGGCCGCCGGAGTGGACGGAAGACGACATTTTCCGAAAAACGCCCCGTAAAACGCCGCTGATCGTGGTGCTCGACGGCGTCCAGGATCCAGGCAACGCGGGCACGCTGATGCGCGCCGCCGAAGCCTTCGGCGCGACCGGTGCGCTGTTCCTCAAGGGGACCGCCAACGCTTGGAATCCCAAGACGCTACGCGCCTCCGCCGGGAGCCTGTTCCGGCTGCCGATGCGCGACTCTCTAACGCCCGCCGAGGCGCTCAATGCGCTGGCTGGCCACGGCGTCGCGGGCTGGACCACGCTGCTCACGGGCGGTGTATCGGTCGACCAGGCCGATCTCAAGCAGCCGTGCGGCATCGTCATCGGTAGCGAGGCCCACGGCGTCTCCGAAGAGTTTCGAAAATCTCTAAAAGGCATCACAATCCCGACCATGGCGGTGGAGTCGCTGAACGCCGCCGTGGCAGGCGCGGTGGTGCTCTACGAAGCCGCCCGGCAAAGGGGTTTCCAGTGAGCCTGTTCGATGCCGCGCCGGTCGACGAGCAGGGCCGTCCGCTGGCCGAGCGCATGCGGCCGGAGCGGCTGGAGGATTTTGTCGGCCAGGAGCACATCCTCGGCCCGGGCAAGCCGCTGCGGGCGCAGATCGAGAGCGACCGGCTGACGTCGATCATCCTGTGGGGTCCGCCGGGCGTTGGAAAAACGACCCTGGCGAAACTCGTCGCGCATCACACCAAGGCGCAGTTCATCCCCTTCAGCGCCGTGCTCAGCGGCATGAAGGAGATCAAGGCGGTGATGGCCGACGCCGAGCGCAACCGGCGGCTGGGCTATCGCACGGTGCTGTTTATCGACGAGATCCACCGCTTCAACAAGGCCCAGCAGGACGCGTTTCTGCCGTACGTCGAACGCGGCGACGTGATCCTGATCGGCGCGACCACGGAGAACCCGTCCTTCGAGGTGATTTCGGCGCTGCTGTCGCGGTCGAAGGTCTACGCGCTGCGGCCGCTGACGGTGGAGGAGACCGTGACGCTGCTCGGCCGCGCGCTGCCGCGGGTCGGGCTCACGGCGGCCGGCGATCTGCTCGAACAGATTGCGATCTACGCCGGCGGCGACGCGCGTGCCGCTTACAACCTGCTGGAAATCGCCGCGGCGGCGTCCACGGGCGGCGTGCTCGACCGGCAGGCGGTCGAGGATGCGATGCAGCGCCGGACGCTGCTGTACGACAAGGGCGGGGAAGAGCATTACAACCTGATCTCGGCGCTGCACAAGTCGGTGCGTTCGTCGGACCCGGACGCGGCGCTGTACTGGCTGGCGCGGATGCTGGAGGCGGGCGAGGACCGGATGTACCTGGTGCGGCGGCTGGTGCGGATGGCCATAGAGGACATCGGGCTGGCCGATCCGCGCGCCGTCGAGCAGGCCATCGCCTGCATGCAGACCGTGCATTTTCTGGGAGTCCCGGAAGGCGACCAGGCGCTGGCGCAGGTCGCCATCTACCTCGCCGTCGCGCCTAAATCGGACGCGGCTTATCAGGCGTTGAACAATGCCCGGGCGCTGGTGCAGGAGCGGCCGCCGGAGCCGGTGCCGCTGCAGTTGCGCAACGCGCCCACGCGCGCCATGAAGGAGTGGGGCTACGGGCAGGGCTACGAACATGCGCACCGGCTGGAGGACGCCATCACGCAGATGGAATGTTTTCCCGAAGCGCTGGCCGGGACGCGGTTTTACGAGCCCACCCGCCGCGGCACCGAGGCGCGCATCGCCGAACGGCTGGCGGAGATCAGGCGGCGGCGCGGCGGGGCCGCTTCCGGGGAAGGCGAAGCGCCGCCGCAGGAGCATCCGCACTCCGGCTGACGGCCATGGGCAGAGGGCCCAGGCCGCTACTGAGTAGCGGCCTCAAGAAAATAAGTCTATCTAAATCAATAGCATACGATCGCTTGGCCGCTATTAGTAGCGGTTTGGTCGTGGTTGAGCCGGGCGCACGTCGTCGGCCGGGTACGGGAGGTATTGCTTCCAGGCTCGGTTGTGGCCGGTATTAGTGTATGACATAGTCCAGCAAGAATATGGTAAACTATAGTTGCGCTTGATCGTTCCGCCCAACCTGGCCGAAGTTAAGTTCAGCCTCGCCTAGCCACCTTCAACCGTAAGGAAACCATTGACAAATATTTTCGTTGGTAATTTGAGTTTTGATGCAACTGAGTCATCGATTCGCTCTCTCTTTGAAACGCACGGCACGGTAGAACGCGCCAGCCTGGTAACGGACCGCGACACTGGCCGCTCACGTGGCTTCGCTTTCGTGGAAATGTCGGATTCGCATGCGGCCGAGATGGCCATCAACGCACTGAACGGCCAGGAACTCGACGGCCGGGCGCTGAACGTCAACCTCGCCAAGCCGAAGACCGAGCGTAGCGGCGGTGGTTCGAGAGACGGCCGCTCCAACCGCTGGTAACAATGATTCGATTCGGGCTTTCCCGTCCGCTTGAGGGACGGGAAAGGCCCGCGAAGTAGTTTATGACCAAGGACTCGCATAACTGCTAACAAGAAGCGAATAAAAGAATTCGCTGCGTTTGAGAAAATCACAGCGGGACTGTGGTTCACAAGGGTCCGGCTGGCAGAAAAGCGAGTTCCGCCGGCTGTTCCGCGCTCCATTTGAATACTGCCCCGATCATTCAGCGCAAGAGTGGGATTTGAACATCCGCTCGAGCCTGCCCCTCCCTTCCCGATACCCAAACTGAGCCATTAGCCGATCAGGCCTGGTTGCGGCGTGGGATGCCCGGACTGGCGCGGCGCGCGTCGACCATGTCGCGCTGGGGCGGACCTCGACGGGGCGACCATTGCGCCGTTCGACTCGACCGGGCTGCCGGTGCTGTTCGACGCACTACTGGTGGCAGGACTCAACGCAGACGAGATCGCCCGGAGCGGCGGTGGCAACGCACTGCGGGTGCTGCGGGCGGAACTGCCCTGAGAGCCCGATCGAGCGCCCGCGAACGCTTTCCGGCTAATGCCGGGCTTCGCTCGTTGGCGGGACAAGCCCCTTCAGGCGCAGGTACGTCACCATATTGCCGTAGTGCTCCATGTTGTGCATCGTGTTGAAGCTCAGCACCGTGGCCTTGGCCTGATCGCGGCCGAAGAATTTCACTGTCTGGGCCGCCTGCGCATCGGTGAGGCCGTCAAAGGCTTTGTCGCAATACGCCAAGGCGTCCTTCAGGGCCTGCACAAGATCGGCCTTGGATGTTTTGTTCTTCTCGATCTCCGGAGCGGGGTTCTTTTCGCCCAGGACCGCGGAGCAGATCATGTACTGCGCGTCGGCGACATGGCCGAGGATCTGGCCAAAACTGCGGACGTCGGGAGTCGGTTTGAAGGAGTAATTCTCCTCGGGCATCTTCTCCGCGCCGCGGATGAGATTGTTTTTGACCATGGCGTACAGGCCCTTCTGGCCGGCGCTGATGGGATTGTCGGACGTCTGCGCGCTGGCCGGAGCCAGGCACAGAACGAGGAGACAGAGGACTGACGCTAGCGTGAGCTTCAGCGTGTTGTTCATGCGAATACCTCCAATGGCTACGCAGCCTGAGACCCATGGTAACCCGCTGGAGGAGCGCGCTGGCCGAGTGAGTTCGCCTCGCCGCGTCGCATCGCAAACGGATATGCTGAGCGTGACTGAGGCCACTCCGATGCGCTCAATCCTATTTTCCACTCTGATTGTTGGAATCATGACGGCGGGCTCCGCGTTATGCGCCGGCCCGGATGCCAATGCGGCCGAACGGCTGCGGCGCTTCAACGACTGCAAATTCGGCATGTTCATCCACTGGGGGCCGTATTCGCAGGCCAGCGTCGAGGCCTCGTGGCCGATCATGACGCCTGCGCCGGGCGGCATCAGCGAGGCCAATTACCGCGCGCTCGCGCGCACTTTTAACCCGGTGCAATTCGATCCCGTGGCGCTGGTGCGGCTGGCCAAGGCGGCGGGCCAGCGCTACATGGTGATCACGACGAAACACCACGACGGCTTCTGCATGTTCGACTCGTCGTTCACCGCCAATAAAATCACCAACACTCCCTACAAGAAGGACATCGTCGCCCTGCTGGCAGCCGCGGCGAAGGCCGAGAACATGCCGCTGGGCTTCTACTACTCGCCGCCGGACATGACCCATCCGGCCTTCCGCGATACGTTGCAGCCCGCCAGCGCCAATTGGCAGGGCCAGCCGGAGCGCCCCGAATGGCCGCTGTACCTGAGCTACATGGAGCTGCAGTTGCGCGAACTGCTGACGCGCTACGGCAACGTGTTCGTCATCTGGTTCGACGGTCTCGGTCATCAGGAGAAGTACGACGGGCTGCGCTTCCACACCCTGATCCGCGAGCTGCAGCCGATGACGCTGATCAACAATCGCATCGGCCTGACCGGCGATTTCCTCACGCCCGAACAGCGCCTGCCCAAGGGCATCCCGACCAAGGGCGCGAAGGTCCAGGACGTCGATCCCGAAGACCACGGCCTCGTGTCGGCCGCGCCCACGCCGGATCAGTTTCAGCCCTGGGAAACGTGCATGACGATCAACGACACCTGGGCCTACAACAAGAACGACCGGCACTTCAAATCCACGACGGAGCTGGTGCGCGCGCTGATTGACGCGGCGAGCAAGGGCGGCAATTTCCTGCTCAACGTCGGGCCGACGCCCGAGGGGACGATCCAGCCCGAGTTCGCGCAGCGCCTGCGGCAGATCGGCGCGTGGCTCGAGGCCAACGGCGAGGCGATCTACGGGACCACCTACGGGCCGCTGCAGGATCTGCCGTTCGGCCGTTCCACGGCCAAGGGCGGAACGGTGTACTTGCACGTGTTCGATATGCCTGCGGAGACGCTAGAGGTGAGCGGATTGCACGCCCGCTCGGTCACGTTGTTGGCCTCGCACAAGCCGCTCTCGTTCACGCAGCAGGGCGGCCGGCTGGCGATCCGCGTGGCGGGCCTCACGGCGGATCCGTATGCCACCGTGATTGCGGTGAAAACCAGGTAGCGGAAAGTTCGGCGGGTGCTGCAGCCGTCAGTCCAGCGCTGCCAGCGCGGCGCTCATCTCGGCTGCGGCATGGGGATCGCCGGAGTGTTGCGCGGCTTCGATTCCGCGCGTGTAGTAGTCGCGGGCGGCGGCGGTGTTTTCCAGGGTCTCGGCCACGCGTCCCGCCTGGAAATAAGCGGCGGCGTAGCCGGGGTGGCGCGCGATGAGTTCGTCGAGTTCGCTGAGCGCGCCGGCGTAGTCGCCCGTGCTCGCGTATTCCATGCACAGCATGAAGCGGATGCGTTCGTTCGCTTGATCCTGCTGCACCAGATTCTTGAGCGATTCGAGTCGGGACATCTGTCTCCAGACTAGCGCGTCCCAGGCGCGGCGCCGCCGGCGCGTTCCGTCGCGGCGCTTCCGAATGCTACCCTCTGAGCTATGGAAGGACGCCCCGTTCGTGAATCGCTCAGCGAAATCGCCGAATTCGCTCTGCCCATCTACGCCAACACGCTGGGCAATCTGTTGGGCGGGCGCATCATGCAACTGGTCGACCTGGCCGCGGCCACGGCCGCCATCCGCCACGCGCGCTCGAACGTGGTGACGGCCTCGGTGGACTCGATGAGCTTCCTGCACCCCATCCGCATCGGCCAGTTGATCACCATGAAAGCTTCGGTGAACCGCGTGTTTCGCACGTCGATGGAGGTCGGCGTCAAGGTCCTGGTCGAGGATCTGCACCAGGGCATCGTCTACCACGCCAACTCCTCCTACCTGACGTTCGTGGCGCTCGGCGAGGACGGCAAGCCGTGCCCGGTTCGACAGGCGATTCCGGAGACGGAGGTTGAGCAGCGGCGCTGGCGCGAAGCGGAACACAGGCGGGTGGCGCGGCTGGCGCAGAAGCGCAAGGCGCTCGAACGCGAAGCGCGGCGCTAGCGGGCGTCTTCGGCCGGCGCACACGGGGACCGACGGCTGAAGTCCACGCGGCGCTGAGGGGTCCGAGCGTGAATCGAGAGAGTTGTCGTCGCCTAGGACCGAGCCGTCAGTCCCCGTGCATTCGCGGCTTCACGCCTTGTACATGTATTTGATGTAGGACTTGTATACCAGCAGGTTCGGATCGCCTTCGCGATTCACCTTCAGGCACGTCTTGTCGTACCACTCGATCACGCCGTGGATCTGCTCGCCATCCTGCAGTACGATGATCATCGGCGTCTTCGACTGCATCTGCTTCACGTAGTAAAAATTCTCGGCGTTGGTGGTATCCGGCGGCGACTGCTTCTGGAAGGCGGCACGATTCACCGTGGTGCGCTTGTCCTTTGCATCAACCAACGGCGGGCGGATCAGGCGGCGATTCGGGGACTCCACGTGCGATTCCTTCCAGGTTTGATGAAATTAGGCCAACCAGAGCGTAAAGGCTGGGTACGCGTCTTAATGCCCTTATTCTAAGCAAACCGGCCGGACTCGGGCAAGCATCCATCGCCCGCGGTGAAAAGACCACCGCGCCCGGTTCGCCAACCTGAAACCTCAGAATGCTAGAATGCACCTTCTGGGAGTTAGGTCCGGATCATGCAACTTCGAGTCCTGTCGTTCGTGCTCGCCGGCGGCAAAGGAACGCGTCTGTACCCGCTCACGAAGGAACGCGCCAAACCCGCCGTGCCGTTCGGCGGCCAGTACCGCATTGTGGACTTCGTCCTGTCCAACCTGGTCAACTCGGGCATCCATTCGATCTACGTTCTGATCCAGTTCAAGAGCCAGTCGCTGCTGCAGCACCTGCGCGACGGCTGGGAATTCGCGCCGATCATGAAGAGCCAGTACATCATCCCCGTGCCGGCGCAAATGCGCTCGGCCGGCGAGACCTGGTATAGCGGCACGGCCGACGCGATTTTTCAAAATGTCAATCTGATCGAGCAATCCGACCCGCACGTGGTCGCCATCTTCGGCGCCGACCACGTCTACCGCATGAACATCCGCGAGATGATCGAGTTCCACGAGGCCAAGCGCGCCCAGGCCACCGTCGCCGCGATCCCCGTGCCGCGCGAACTGGCCGGCGAATTCGGTGTCATCGAAACTGCCCCCGACGGCCGCATCGTCGCCTTTCATGAGAAGAACCCCAACGCGCCTTCGTTGCCCGGCAATCCGGACATGGTCTACGCCTCGATGGGCAACTACATCTTCTCCACCGGACCGCTGCTCAAGTACCTCTATGAGGATGCCCGGATCGAGGACTCCAGCCACGACTTCGGCCGCGATATCCTGCCCAAATGGGTGCAATCCGGCGAGGTTTTCGCTTACGATTTCGGCACCAATCGCATCCCCGGCGATCCCGTCGACTCGCAGGTTTACTGGCGCGACGTCGGAACCATCGACGCCTATTACGACGCCACGATGGATCTGCGCGCCGTCGCTCCGGTACTCAACCTGTATAACCGCCAGTGGCCGCTCAGGACCGCGGGATACGACGATCCGCCCGCCAAGTTCACATTTGACGATGAAGGGCGGCGCGGCTCGGCCATCGACTCCATCGTCAGCTCGGGCTCCATCCTGTCCGGCGGTCTGGTGCGCAACTCGGTGCTCGGCCGCGGGGTCCGCGTCCACACCGGGGCGCTGGTCGAGGACTCCATCGTCTTCGACAATTGCAACATCGGGCGCCGCTCGAAAGTGCGCCGCGCGATTCTCGATAAGAACGTCACGCTCCCCGACGAGGCGGTCATCGGCTACGACCTGGAGAGCGACCGCAAGCGCTACCACGTCACCGACAGCGGCATCACCGTCGTCGAGGGCCGCCGTTCGCGCGTGCCGGTCGGCGGCATCGAGATCTAGCAGCTTGCCGCGGAGACTTGCGTTACCGAGCCACGACTGTTGTTGCTGAGCCGCGCCTGTCTGACGGAGCCGCGACTGAAAGGAGCGGTCGTGTTGTTACCGAGCCGCGACTGTTAAGCAGCGGTCGTGTTGTTACTGAGCCGCGACTGTTAAGGAGCGGTCGCCGCGCCGCTCCACAGCCGCTGCCAGCCGCGACCGAAAGGGAGTGGTCCCTTCGATCTCTTTTTCAGCAGCCTGCCAGTCCCGTTCCGTCATCGCTGTGATATGTTCGTGGCCGTATGCGCCACGCTCTCCTGCTGTCCCTTCTGGCCGCCCCGCTTTTCGCCGCCGCGCCCGCCACTGCACCATCGCCTGCGTCCGCGCCGGCCCAGCCCGCGGAGAATACCGTCCGCTGGCTGCGCGACAACTTCGCCGCGCCGCCCGCGGCGTATTCCACCATGCCCTTTTTGGTCTGGAACGGCGAAGTCACCGAGCCGGAAATCGATCGCCACCTGCAAGCCTTCCACGACCAGGGTATTCGCGGCTTCTTCATCCATCCGCGCTACGGCCTGATCACCGAATACCTTTCGCAGCGCTGGTTCGATCTAATCGCCTACACCGTCAAGCGCGCCCGCGAACTGGGCATGCAGGCCTGGCTCTACGACGAGGATTCCTTTCCCAGCGGCTTCGCCGGCGGCCATGTCAACGAGCAGATGCCAGCCTCGTGGAACGAGGGCCAGGGCCTTCATCCCGTCCGCCAGACGCGCCTGCAGCCCGACGCCCAAAAGCATTACGCGGCCATCCTGCGCCGCTCGGGTGAGGCCTGGGAGGACATCACCGCGCGCGCCGCCGAATGGACCGGCAAGGACGGCGACTTCACGCTCTACGAGATCACGTTCTACGGACGCTCGGCCTGGAACGGCGGCTGGTCCTACGTCGACCTGATCCATCCCGGCGTGACGGAGAAGTTTCTCGAAGTGACCATGAGCGGCTACGAGCGCGCCATCGGCCCCAGCTTCGGCCGCACCGTCCCGGGCATCTTTTCCGACGAGCCGCAGATTGAGCCGCCCGGCCCGCGCGATTCCTTGCGCTGGACGCCCGATCTGTTTGACCAGTTCAAACAGCGCCGCGGCTACGACCTCGTGCCCCTGCTGCCGTCCTTATGGGCCGAGACCGGCGATTGGAAAAAAGTTCGCCACGACTATTTCAGCCTGCTGCTCGACCTGTTCATCGAGCGCTGGAGTAAGCCCTATTTCGATTACACCGAGAAGCATCACCTCGCCTGGACCGGCCACTACTGGGAGCACGAGTGGCCCAACCCCTGGCCCGGGCCCGACAACATGGCCATGTACGCCTGGCACCAGCAGCCGGCCATCGACCTGCTTTTCAACCAGTACGCCGAGCAGGTCCACTCGCAGTTCGGCAACGCCCGCGCCGCGCGCGAGCTGGCCTCCGTCGCCTCGCAGATGGGCCGCCGCCGCGCGTTGAGCGAGACCTACGGCGCCGGGGGCTGGGAGCTGCGTTTTGAAGACATGAAGCGCCTCGGCGACTGGGAGTACGCCCACGGCATCAACTTCATGAACCAGCACCTCAGCTTCTCGACGCTCGTCGGCGGCCGCAAGTACGATTTCCCGCAATCGTTCGGCCAGCACGATCCCTGGTGGGGCCAATACCACGTCCTCGCGGACTACTTCGCGCGCCTCTCGCTGGCGCTCTCCTCCGGCCAGACGCGCAACGACACGCTTATCCTCGAGCCGACCACCTCGGCCTGGATGTACGCCGCGCGGCCCGCGTCCAATCCGCGCCTGGATGAGATCGGCGACGGTTTCCAGCAGTTCGTCAACGCGCTCGAGTCCCGGCAGATCGAATACGATCTCGGCTCCGAGCAGATCCTGCGCCAGTTCGGCTCGAATGACGGCGCCCGGCTGCGCATCCGCGAGCGCGCCTATTCGCGCCTTGTGCTGCCGCCCGGCCTGGAAACCCTCGACTCCTCGACCGTCGCCCTCTTGGAGAAGTTCCTCGCTGCTGGCGGCACGGTCTTCTCGTTTGTCGATGCGCCGCGGCTGGTCGATGGTGCGGCTTCAGACCGCGTGACCGCGCTGGCCGCGAAGTACGCCGCGCGTTGGAAGCGCCTGACCCAGCCCGAACAGTTGACAGAGGCGGGCGTGGCCGCCATGCCGCTCGACCGCGCGCCCGGCGGCAACCTCTTCCATCTGCGCCGCAAGCTCGACTCCGGCGAGCTTCTGTTCCTGGTGAATACCAGTCTCGGCGCGCCCGCGCGCGCCGCATTGATCACTAACGGCCTCTCGGTTCAAAAGCTGGACGCCTTCACCGGCAAGCTCGAGCCGTACCCCTGGAAGCCCGTTCCCGTGGGCGCGACCACGCGGCCCAAACTGGCACCCGCGCGCGTCCAGGCCGCCTTCGATATTCCGCCCGCCGGCAGCCTGCTGCTGCTCGTCTCTTCCACGCCCGCCGCGCCGCCCAAGCCCGAGCCGAAAGCCACGCCCGAGACCGTCGTTGCCCCCGCCGGCCCGCTCGCCGTGCGCCGCCTCTCGCCCAACATCCTCAAGCTCGATTACCTCGATCTCACCCTCGCCGGCAAGGAAGACAAAGGCATCTACTTCTTCACCGCCCAGGAGGCAATTTTCAAGCACTACGGCTTCGATGGCAACCCCTGGCTCTCCACCGTGCAGTTCAAATCGGAGATCCTCGACCGCGACCACTTCCCGCCCGACTCCGGCTTCTCGGCCGCGTTCCATTTCCACGTCGCCGCGGACGTGCCCCTGGCTGGCCTGCAGGCCGTGGTCGAGCGGCCCTGGCTGTGGAAAGTGCTGCTCAACGGCGTCGAGGTGCAATCGCCCGAAGGCGCGGTGTGGATCGACCCCGACTTCGGTCTTTATCCCATCGCCGCCGCGGCCCACGCCGGCGACAACGTGCTCACGCTAGTCGCTCAGCCCTTCACCGTGCACCACGAACTCGAGCCCGTTTACATCCTCGGCGAGTTCGGCGTCCAGGCCGAGGCCGCGGGCTTCAGTATCGTGCCTCCCGCCGCTATGGCCCTCGGCGATTGGAAAGCCCAGCAGATGCCGTTCTACAGCGACCGCGTCGTCTACACCCGCCACTTTCACTTAGCCGCCGCGCAGCCCGCCATAGTGCGCCTCGATAAATGGAATGGCACCACCGCCGAGATCCGCGTCAATGGCAAAACCGCCGGCGTCATGGTCAGCCCGCCGTGGGAGGCCGACATCACCCCGTTCGTCCAGGACGGCGACAACACCGTGGAAGTGATCGTCTACGGCAGCCTGAAAAACGTCTTCGGGCCGCACCTCGGCAAGATCACCCGCGGCATCGTCACCCCCTGGAGCCATCGCTACCCACCCACACCGCGCCAGCAGCCGCCCGGCTCAGCCTACGATCTCGACGCCTACGGCCTGCAGACGGATTTCACGGTCGTGACGCGCAAATGACGCCCGCCTCCACCGCGGAAAAGCGCGGCTAGCGGCCTGTCGATGGCGGAGGATCTCGTCCGGGAGTATCGTAGGGAACGCGAGATACTATTGCGCAAACTGGAGGCTACCGTGAAAACGATCATAGTTACACTCGTTTTGGCGGGCGGTGTGGCGGCAATATGGGCACAATCGCCTCCCATCAAGTGGCCCGAACAGGTCGAAAGATCGAAATGGCCTGTATTCTATCAGGGAGCCATAGAGCAGACCGCAACGATTTGCGTTGACGTGGCGCCGAAGTTATCCCCTGCGGAAACCCGCGCCTTGTACTCTAGCGCCAACTACGAGCTGGCCTTTCAGCCAGCCACCCAATTCAGGCTGGTCGTCGATGGCGAGCAGCGCTACATCAGCTTTGGTCGCATCACCGGCAGTAACAGCAGCTTCAGTTTCAAACCGGGCCGGCACTCGATTGAGATAGCCGTTCGGGAGCCAGCGAGCAGCGTGAGACTCAGCATGATGCTGCGCACAATGGACGAAGGCGATCAGCCCGACGCGATCCACCTCTGTAGCGCTGCCGCATCCGGCGACCCGCTCATCGCTCCGCCCGACGTCGCCCTGCCCAAGGCTTCGCTGAAGAAGTTCACGCCGCCCGAGGCCGTGCTGAACAACCTCAATCCGAAGCTTGCAATGGAGCCGACCACCATCGCTCCGCCCGACGTCAACCTGCCCAACGTCAACATGGCGCAATACGGCGACCCGTTCGCCAAGATCGGCCCGGCCTCCAACGGACCCGGCTCCGGCGGCGGCATCGGGGGCAGCGCGCACGGCCCTACGCAGGTCGGCCGGGACCAGTGGCCCGATTACGCTGAACCGCTGGACAAGTCGCAGTGGCCGGTGTTCTATTCCGGCCGGGTCGAGAAATCCACTGTCATCTGCATCGAAGTCGATCCGAAGGGCGGTCCGGATTTGGCTCCTCCCTTCAACGTGTTGTACTCCTTGGCCGTAGCGCCGGCTGCGCAGTTCCGAATGATCGTGGATGAGGAGGAGAAGCTGCCGCCTTCTCGCCCGAGCACGTCAGCGGTTGGCACGTTCGGGCTACAGCGTGGCACGCATACGGTCGAGGTGGTTGTTCGGCAGCCCGTCGAGACGGTGCGGCTTGCGATGATCATTCAGACCGGCGACGGGAGTCACATTCCGGACGGAATCCGCCTATGCGGGGCACAGGAGGCACCTCCGCTCTGGCCGAAGTGGGGCGGTAACGTTAGCGCGCCTGTACCGATCTACAAGCCCGAGCCCGAGTATACCAAACAGGCATTGAAGGCCAAGTTGCAGGGCAACGTGATGCTCGCCGTCGTCGTGGACGTGGATGGCAAAGCCAAGAACATCCAGGTGGTCCGTTCGCTGGGCATGGGGCTGGACGAGAAGGCCGTCGAGGCCGTTGCGACGTGGATGTTCAAGCCCGGGGTCAAGGACGGCGTCCCGGTCCCGGTGAAGGCTAATATCGACGTCCACTTCAGGATGCGGTAGTGGACAGCTCGTGTGACATAGGCCATGGACGGTGCGACGTCATTCCCAAGGGCGTATGGAACGGAGAGGGCATGAAAGACGCCGTCCTGGTGCGTGTCCTGCTGGCCTTCAGGCCGGGGGCAATGGTGTCCTTCGGCGAATCGGCTCGAAAGACTGCCGAGGCATCCGCTTCTGGCATGCGGCATCGCGGGCCAGGCCAGGCGGGTTGGGCAAAATTTCCCAACCTTGGAAAATAAGATATTTGTAATCAATAGCTTACAAAACTTACTGGGAAATCTTGCCCAGTCCGGTCGTCGGCGAATCTTCTAATGCCTGCCAGTCCTGCCGGACCTGGCGCGGATCGCCTCACCTTGGTTCGGCCCGGCAGCCGACAGGGCACCACGCGCAGGAATGGGACAATTAAAGAGTGACGGTTGCGCTCGCCAAGGCGGGCCCGGTGCAGACCCGCCGCCCGCCGTCCGCATGATCCAGCCGATGCCCCCGACTTCTAAACTCAGCCCCGCACTGCGCGCCCTGCGGCATCGCAATTACCAGCTCTTCTTCGCCGGCCAGTTCATTTCCGTAATCGGCACGTGGATGCAGAACGTGGCCCAGGCCTGGCTCGTGTACCGGCTCACGCAATCGTCTGTCCTGTTGGGGCTGGTCGGCTTCATCGGGCAATTTCCCGTGTTTCTTCTGGCGCCGGTGGGCGGCCTGGCCGCCGATCGCTGGCGCCGCCACCGCATCATCGTCGGCACGCAGGCCGCCATGATGCTGCTGGCCTTCGCCCTGGCGGCGATCACGTTGTCGGGGAGCGTCCAGGTGTCGCAGGTCCTCGTCCTGGCGGGGCTGCTGGGAGTCGTGAATGCCTTCGACATCCCCGCCCGCCAGTCTTTCATCGTGCAGATGGTCGGCCGCGCCGACCTGCCGAATGCGATCGCGCTGAATTCATCGTTGTTCAACAGCGCCCGCATCATCGGACCGGCGATCGCGGGCGTTCTGGTCGCAGCGATCGGGGAAGGCTGGTGTTTCTTCGCCAACGGCGTCAGCTACCTGGCGGTGATCGCCGGGCTGCTGCTGATGCGCATCGAGCCGCCCGTCCAGGCGCACGCGCCCGGCTCCCCGCTCGCCCATCTCGTCGCCGGATTCCGCTGGGTGGGGCGCACCCGGCCCATTCGCGCGCTCCTGATGCAGCTCGGCATCGTGAGCCTGGTGGGGATGCCGTACACCGTGCTGATGCCCATCTTCGCCGATCGCATCCTGCACCACGGCGCGGCCGGGCTGGGCATCCTGATGGGCGCCACCGGCGTGGGGGCAGTGGCGGGCGCGATCCGGCTCGCGCTGCGCCAGGGCACCGGCGGCCTGGGGCGCTGGGTGGCCTATTCGACTTTCAGTTTTGGCGCGTTGCTGATTCTGTTTTCGCTCTCGCGCTCCTTCTGGCTCTCGGCCCTGATTCTGGTGCCAGTGGGATTCGCCTTCATCGTGCAGATGGCCGCGTCGAATACGCTGATTCAGAGCATGGTGCCCGATGCGCTGCGCGGCCGCGTCATGGCCGCCTACTCGATGATGTTCATGGGCATGGCGCCGCTCGGCGCGCTCGGCGCGGGCATCGCCGCGGCGCATCTGGGCGCTCCGCTCACGGTGGCCATCGGCGGCGCCGGATCCTGCGTCAGCGCCGCGGTCTTCTTCTCGCGCCTGCCGTCGCTGCGCGCCGAGGCGCGGGAATTGCTGCTGGCGCAAGAAATGGTCGGCGGCGATCCCGCCGATGGAGCATCCGGCGGCCGGATCGCCTGAGTGCAGGGTCGGCGGGATGCTCAGGAAACACCTCAGGCAGCCGGCCGCGCGCGAACTCTGCGGACAATCTGGTCCCCGTCGCGCTGACGGGTGAGCCGCAGATCGTAGTCGATCTGCAGGCCGAGCCACGTTTCCGGCGAAACATGGAAGTATGTTCCCAGCCTCAATGCCGTATCGGCGGTGATGGAACGCACGCCGTTCACGATGGCGCTGATGCTGATGCCATGTTGATCATGTATGCAATCAATACGCACAATGGTTGACTCCCGGTATAATCTGACGTACTATTTGAATGTGTATGATACTACTGAGAAATCACTGCCATGCCGAGAATAGCGGTGGAAGACAATAACCGGATGTCCTTGCGGATTCGGGCCGAGGAAAAAGCGCTGCTCTTGCGGGCCGTGGCGCTGAACCACACCGACCTGACGGATTTTGTCATTCGTCACGCCTTGAGTGCCGCCAAGGCCGTCATCGAGCAGGCGGATCGTGTGCAGCTCTCCGGGAGGGATAATCTTCGGGTTCTGGCTCTGCTGGAGAATCCGCCTGCGCCGAACGCTAAACTGCTCGCAGCCGCCCGGGCGCTGCCAAAGCGGCCGAATTCGTGACGGCATGGCACGAAGAGCCGATCAGCAAGCAACATGATCGGGAAGCCTTCGACTGCGGCGAGGAAGCGCTGAACGAATTCCTGCGCCGTTACGCCCGCAAGAGCCACGAGCTGGGCGGTGCGAAAACGTTCCTTGCGCTTGACGATGCCGACAACAAGACCATTCTCGGCTTCTATAGCCTGAGCCCCGTCTCGATTGGCTATGCCCGCACGCCGGAGATCGTTCGGCGCGGACTGGCACGGCATGACGTGCCGGGCTTCCGCCTGGCGCGCCTGGCTGTGGATCGCAGGCTGCAAGGGCAGGGAATTGGCGGACAGCTTCTGCTCGCGGCTGGCAGACGCTGCCTGTTGGCCTCGGCGGAGGTTGGCGGCGTCGTGCTTGTCATCGACGCCAAGAACGAAACGGTGGCCGGATGGTATGCCAGCTATGGCGCTGTGCCGCTGCTGGACGCGCCGTTATCGCTGCTGCTGCCGCTCGCGACAATCGAGGCCGCGCTTAAGAAGGCCCGAAAACTCTGACGTTCCATGCCCTGCCGTTCCGAGAGGCACGTCCGGCGCACCGGGCCACGTCAGGCAGCCGGCCGCGCGCGAACTCTGCGGACAATCTGGTCTCCGTCGCGCTGACGGATGAGGCGCAGATCGTAGTCCATCTGCAGGCCGAGCCACGTTTCCGGCGAAACATGGAAGTATGTTCCCAGCCTCAATGCCGTATCGGCGGTGACGGAACGCACGCCGTTCACGATGGCGCTGATGCGGTTGGGCGGGACGTCCAGATCGCGCGCCAACTGGTTGATGCTGATCCCCATCGGTTTCATGAACTCTTCCAGGAGAATCTCTCCCGGATGGATCGGATCGAGTCGCTGGGACGGCTTCATTGTTTTCTCCAGGCGCCTTAGTGGTAGTCCACAATCTCAACGTCCTCGGCATCGCCGTTGCGCCAGGCGAAACAGATGCGCCATTGGTCGTCGATTCGAATACTATACGTCCCCGCGCGGCCGCCTTTCAGCCGTTCCAACTGGTTTCCAGGAGGGACGCGAAGATCCTCCAGCCGCAGTGCCCGGTGCAGGTACAGAAGCTTCCGCCGCACGGGCCCTTCGATGGATTGAAATCGCCGGACCCTGTCGTCTTCAAACAATGCCGCGGTATCCGAGCACTTGAACGACCGGATCAAGTCCCAGTCTATGACGTGTTGGGTATTACGTCAAACGGAATAGGCGGCAAACGGAGCGCAGCCCGCCGCCGCCGCTCGGACTCGGACGTCGCGGCAGGACGTGGATTACTTCGCCAGTTTCTTGTTGGCCTTGGCCGAGATCGTCTTGAGATCGGCGAGCGGAAGGTTCCCTTTGGCGTACTGCTGGTTAGCGCGGCCCTTGGCCCGGACGGCGTGCGCGGCATCCTCCATCGGATACTTGCGCTCCCCCGGGAGCCCGAAAGAGGACGCCGGAAGCTTTTTGCGGCCTTTCGTGGTGAGCTTGGCCATCACTTCTTTCCTTTCTTCTTGCTCTTGCCCGCCACGCTGAGCGCGATGGCAACGGCCTGCTTCTGCGGCTTCCCGGCCGCCATCTCCGTGCGGATGTTGGCGCTGACGGTCTTGCGCGAGGAGCCCTTCTTGAGTGGCATGGTTGTGTTTCCCTTCCATGGGCGAGCGTTTCGCGGCTGGGCGATCCCATCCCCGCGCCGGCCGCGCCGCGCCGTAGGAACGGACCGGGACAGCGGCTTGGTTATCATGCGCCGAACGCCACAAACTTGCAAGTGGTGCACACCATAGCGGCTGGGTAGCCTCCTGCCCCACTCTGCCGGCCTGCCCGCGTTTGGGCGCTGGCCGCTCCGTCCGTCCCCGGTTGGGGATAGAATCGAAGCGCCATGCTGAAAACGTCAATCCTATTTGGAATTGCCACCATGACTCTTCTGGCGCAGCCCGCGCCGCCGATCGTTTCCCCGGAGGTTCATCCCGATCACAGCGTGACCTTCCGCTTTCAGGCGCCCAATGCAAAACAGGTCTTCCTGTCGCGCGAGGGCGCGGAAAAGGTCGCTTTGACCAAGGACGACCAGGGCCTCTGGAGCGTCACCACGCCGCCTCTCGAGCCCGACCGCTACAGCTACACCTTCCAGGCCGACGGCGTCTCTCTGATGGATCCGCATGATCCGCTGATCACGCCTAATCTGCTCGGTTCTGCCAGCGCCGTCCGCGTGCCCGGCACGCCGCCCCAATTGTGGGAAGTTGCCGACGTCCCTCGCGGCGTGGTGCATCACCACTTCTACAAATCCGGCATCATCGGCGACCAGCGCGACTATTACGTCTACACTCCGCCCGCCTACAACCCCAAGGCCAAGCCCTATCCGGTGCTGTACCTGCTGCATGGTTTCAGCGATGCCGCCAACGGCTGGACCGCCGTCGGCGAAGCCCACGTGATCCTGGATAACCTGATCGCCGCGGGCAAGGTCAAGCCGATGGTGGTCGTCATGCCGCTGGGCTACGGCGCGCCGGAAATCCTCACGGGCGGCTGGAGGCGCGTCGGCGGCGACCCGACCCTGTGGCAGCGCAACAAAGAGAAATTCCGCGACGCCCTGTTGACTGAACTCATGCCCCGGATCGAGCAGGAATACCGCGTGTCGAAGGACCGCAAGATGCGCGCCATCACCGGCCTGTCGATGGGCGGCGCCGAGTCGGTGATGACGGGGTTGAACGCGCTCGACCGCTTCGCCTGGGTCGGTTCGTTCAGCGCCGGCGGGCTCGACGAGGACTACAGCGCCGCGTTCCCCAAGCTCGACGCCAAGGCCAACAGCCAGTTGAAACTGCTGTGGATCGCATGTGGCGTCGACGACGGGCTGATCAAACCGAACCGCAAATTCCGCGACTGGCTGCAAACCAAGGACGTGAAACTGACCTTCGTCGAGACCCCCGGCACGCACTGCTGGATGGTCTGGCGGCGCAATCTGGTGACGTTCGCTTCGCTGCTGTTCCAGGATACGAAATAGACCGCGCCGGGCCGCGCAATTCACCGCCAAACGACCGTGTTTTCACCATGCGCGCACCGTGAAACTACGGTGTTTTCACGGTGCGAACACGGTGAATTGGAGGTGAAATCGCGAGTTTTCACGGTGGCCGCACGGTCGGTGCGTCGCAAAAAGGGCGGGGCCGCGGCCCCGCCCTTTGGTTCTGTCCGAGCCTCAATGTTGGGTCTAAACCAGTTTCAGAGCAAGTGTAGACCGTCGCTTCTGGTGGGGCAGGTCTCCAGACCTGCGCGCGACCTCCAGGTCGCGCCTTGGCCGGACCTGGAGGTCCGGCCGCAGACGTGGACGTCTGCCCCACCTCGGTTCACGAGAACCCTGAATCTGGCCTAGAAGCTAAAGCGCAACTGCAGATCGATCCTGCGGTTGTAAACCGAAGCGGCGCCGCCGAAGCCGCTCACCAGGGCCAGCGACTGGCCGAAATAAGGCGAGCTCAGGTTGCCATCCGGTGACGCCAGGTTCACGTAATTCAATAGGTTGCGAGCGGAGGCCGACAACGTCAGGTTATAGCGCTTGCCGGTGTTGTCCCCGCCGCCGAACATCCCGCCGGGACCGCCCGGGCCACCGCCGCGGAACCCGCCGCCGCCAAGTCCACCACGCGGTCCGCCCGGGGGCGGCGCGCCCGCGCCCGAATTGGCGGTTTCCCTCGACTTGCCGAAGCCCCAGGTGCGGGCCAGTCGCAGGTTGAGGTTGAACTGCGCCGGGCCGCGGCCGTAGTTGCGCGGAATGATTTTGTCGCCGGGTTGCGGGTTGATATTGAGCAGCCCGTAGGCCGTGGAGACCACGCCGGGGGCGTTGGGATCGGTGGCGAAGGCGGGGCGCTCGTTGTAGATCAGGTCGCCGTTGAAATCGTTGCCCGTAGTGATGTTATACGGCGCGCCGGAAGAGCCGGTGATGAACGGGCTGAACGTCAGCTTGAAGGGCGCGGTGATGGAGCCGCCGATGAAGAAGCGCTGGCGGATGTCAAAACGCGTCGGGCCCCATTCGCTGCTCAGGTCGTATTGATTCATAGGCGATCCGCCGTCGGAGTTTCCATTGGCGTAGCCGAGGGTGTAAAAGCCAAACAGCGAGACTTTCTTGCTCAGGCGCGAATTGATGTTCACGATCATCTGGTTCTGGGTGAACAAGCCGTCGGATTCGGTGAGCATGATCGGGTTCGGATTGCCGTAGGGGTAAGCGCCGTCGGCCAGCGGCGCATTGATATCGCGCGAGAGCAGGTAATGCATGCCGCGCGAGAAGGCCCAGGTAACGGTGGCGACGGTGTTCTTGGGCAGTTGCCGTTCCAGGCTCAAGCCGCTCTGGAAGACGCGCGGGGCGACCAGGCCCTTGTAAATCTCGGTGGTGGACGTTGGCTGAAGGTCTCCGGCGAGCGTGGCTAGCGAGGGGACGGTGGGGAAGAAAGTGGGATTCGCGACCACGTACTGCTGCTGGGTGATGCCGTTGTAGCGCAAAGCGCTGAGGGTCAGGCCAGTGCCGACGCGATCGTAGAAGAAGCCGGTGCCGCCACGGATGACAGTCTTGGCGACGTGGTTCTTGCGCTGATCCACGGCCCAGGCGAAGCCGATGCGCGGCGCAAAATCGGCCATATTGCTGATGTTGGTCTGGTTCTCGTAGCGCAGGCCGAGGCTCAACGTGAAGTTGGACCGCAGGCGCCAATCGTCGGTCACGAAGATGCCCACGTCGAAGCGATTGACATTCGCCAGCGGATTTCCGCCGTCGATGGAGAACAGGCTGGGGCCGCCGCCCAAGACCTGCATCTGGGCCGGCGTGTAGCCCAACTGCTCAAAGACCAGGGTACGGCGGTAGCGCTCGAGCGAGGTCTCCGGCGCGATCACGAAATTGCCGTCGGAGCCGATGATCGGCTGATTATTGGCGTCGAGCTCCGGCGCCGAGCCGCCGACAAAGGAAAACGAGCCGTTGAAGTTCGAGGGCGAGTAATCGTTGATCATGGATTCGCGCGCGCGGCCGCCCCACTTCAGCGTGTGCACGCCGGCGGTATAGGTGGTGATGTTATTGAGCTCGTAATAGTTCGACGTGTCCCAGGCGTGGCCGGTCGTGGAACCGCCGCCGCTGAATGAATCGGAGACGTTAATGGCGGCCGCGTCGTTCAAGGCCAAGCTGTTGCTGGTGGAGTGGTCGTACATGAAGCGCGTCTCGTTGACCGCCTTGGCGCTTAGCACAGAGGTCTCGGTGACCTGAACCATGTTGTCGTGGTTGCTGGCGTTGACGGCGCGGCTGGCGAGGCTGAATCCGCCGACGCCCTGGTTGTCGGTGGCATCGCCTTCCCAGCGGTAACGGATCGTCAGGGTATTCTTGTCGCTCAGGGCGATATCCAACTTCGGCGTGAGCGTCATACGCGAGTTGGGCGTGGGCACGGACAGCGCGAACGGGGTGGGCTGCAAACTGCTGTTGAGCTGCGTGCCGATGAGGATGCCGGATTCGGCAATGTCGCGGCGCTCGAAATCGAGTGTGAACGACATCTTCTTGGTCAGCGGGCCGGCCAGGTTGCCGCTGTACATTTTCGACTGGAAGGGGGGCTTATTGGAGAGGAAAGGATTGCGGGCGTTCAGGGCGTTGTCGTTGAAGCTGGTGAAGAGCTGACCGCGAAACTTGTCCATGCCGGGCTTGGTGAAGATCTCGATGCGGCCGTAGCCCAGACGGTCGTACTCGGCCGAGAAGGGGTTGGAATTGACGCGGATCTCGCGAATGGCGGATTTGGGCGGAAGGCTCCCGCCGGAAAAGCCGTCGATGTAAATCTGGCCGCCGTTGGGGCCGGCCGAGGGCCCGGCGAGGGCCTGCAGGTCGTCCTGCAGCTCGTCCGGATCGTCGGACAGGGTGTCGAGATCGGTGCCCTTCAACACCAGCGCGCTGGCGTTGCGGTCGGGATCCACCTCGACATGCGTGTTGTCGTCGCTGACCGTCACTTCCTGGCTTTCCGCGGCGACGCTCAACTGAATATCGATGCTGCCATCGCCGCTGACCGGGAAGGCCTGCATCTGGTAAACCGCGAAGCCCGTCTTCTTGGCCATGATGTCGTAGGCGCCCGGGATCAGCCCGACGAAGGAGAAGTGTCCCAGGCTGTCGGCGGTGGCTGTCGTGGCCGTGCCGCCGGCCGGCTGCAAGGTGACCACGGCGCCGGGGACGACGGCGCCCGAGGGGTCCATGACCGAGCCCTTCAGACTGGCCCGCGTGGATTGCGCCGGGGCGCACAGCGCCAGCGCCAGAAGAAACAACAGCGCGAGGCTCGGGCCGCGCCAGGTACGAGAAAAAACACACATGAATCGCATTAGTCCAATCCCATCTCTATATTTGATCGAACAACAGCAGAAAACCCCGGCGGATGCGCGGGCGGGATCACTGCGCCGGAACCATCGACATCACGTCGAGGTTCATCCCCATGCTGGGCCCATTGCCAGCACCCGGACGCCCGCCTTGGGCGCCCCGCGCTTGTGCCATGGTCACCAGAAAATCCGCACCAGCCAGCAAAGTCACCGCCGTCACTTCATCCGGCTTGTCGCCCTTGCTGCTGGCCACGACAATGGTCTCGCCAGTCTTCAAACCATCCACGCCGATTTTGGGCATGAATTCCATCAAATGCGAGAAATCGCCGCCCCGGCGCTGGCCGCCGGCCGCCGCGCCGCCCGGCGCGCCGTTGCCCGGTCCGGCTTGCGCCGTATTCTGAGGGCCGCTCGGCGCAGCGCCCGCGGGCCGTTGCCCGCCGCCGCCTGCGCCGCCAGTCCACGCGCTCGCCTGGCCGCCACCTGGCGTTCCGCCACCCATTGGGGGCACCCGGCGGAGGTTCGAATCGGCCGTGATTTTGATGGTCAACGGCTTGCCGTTCTGCATGTTCTTGGCCTGGACCAGGCCGGCCGCGGCATCGACGCTGACCACGGTGGCGGCGAGCGTAATGAACGCGCCGCTCACGACTTGCTCGGCTTGAACGGTTCCGGCGTCATCTTTGCTGCCCAGCACGCGCACCTGGTCGCCAGTCCCGATCTCGGCCAGCGTCGAGGGCTTGGCATCGGCGTACTTGACCGAATCGGGGATGTAGCGCTTGAACACGGTCTTATTCGAGACGGCCACTTTGACCAGCTCGCCGTCGGCCACCATCGAGGGCAGCCGCAGCGTCAGCGCGCCGTTCTGTTCGTCCTTGGCGGTGGCCGTGCCGGCGACGCTGCGGTGCTGCCAGTCGGCCTGCTCCTGCTGATGCTTCTTGGCCAGGTCGGCCTGGCTCATGTCGATGACACGCAGCGCCTCGAGTGTCTTTTGGGCGTCGTTCAACGGCCCTTGTCCAAGCACGCGGTCGCCGACGGAAATATCAGTGAATTGAATGGGTTGTGCATCAGCCATGGTTTGGCCGGGGGCTACGCGCAGAAGCTTGGCCGCGGCCGCCACGGAAACCTTGTAAGTCTCGCCCGCGTCCGATTTAACGGTGAGCGTGGCCGAATCCTGATCGGCCGCGGTCACCACGCCGATGATCCGGTTGCGTGGCGCGGCGGCGGGCGTCTGCGCGGCTCCGGCCAGCCCCACGGCCGCCGTGAGCGCGCATAACAATAACAAACAAAAACTCTTCCTCATTGGGCTACCTTTCAAGACGACGCTACCCTCTCCAAAGATACACGTCCCCGTCAAAAAGATTGATTCCATCGCCGCGCGCGTCCGGATGGCGCGATGCGAAGAAAATCGGCGCGGGCCATGGGCTGACCGCTGCGCAGGTTTGGCATTCGATTTGCTCTTTTCATAGCAGGATGCGCCTTTGGGCCTTAGATTTGATCGCCGGTTTCATTTGGGGACACGTGCGTGTGCTGATCCGGGCGTGGTGGGCCATGCTGGAACGGCTCCAGGAGATTCCGCCCGATTCAACATCTTCCGAGGCTGGTTGCGACTCGTCTCGATTCCTCACGACGTCGCCAAAGCGCGGCAGGCGTGTGTTTTCGTGCCCTGCCGAGGCCCGGTGGCGCGGCCCTCCCGGGGCCGGGGAGGAACTGGCTGCGCGGTTTGTGCTGGACAGCGGCCTATTGAATATATAAAGATCTGATTAGACTTCTGAGTCGGCGCCCGGAAGATGCCGGTCCGCGGCCGGGAGCCGATTCGGCGGGTACTCGACTTTTCGATTGGAGAGATCTTTATCATGGCGAATACGCGGCGTGGCTTTCTGCAGTCCGGGGCGGCCCTGGCGGCCGGATTGACGGGCGCAGGTTCCGTACTGGCCGGGCAGAATGCGGCTCAGCCGCCGGCCGGGGCGCCGGGGACCGGGCCGGTGCAGGTGCCGAAGATGAAGTTCGGCAAGGTCGAGATCAGCCGCATGGTGCTCGGCGTGAACCCGTTCTACGGCTACGCCCACAACGTCGGCACCTACGGCGCGATGATGCAGGAGTGGTACACCCAGGAACGCGTCGTCGGGGTGATTCACCAGTGCACGCGCTATGGGATCAACGCCTACAACTACGTGGACAAGTCCCGCGCTCCCCAGGACTGGGCGCGCTTCCGCTCCGAAGGCGGCCACATGCATCTGATCATCCAGGTGACGGCCGGCGAAGACTCGGTGGACCTCGTGAAGCGCCTCCAACCGCTGGCGCTGCAGCGCCAGGGCGAGGTGGTCGACAAGGCCTTCCTGGAAGGCAAGCTCGACAGCGTCAAGGAGTGGTGTAAGCAGGCCCGCCAACTGGGCGTCATGGTCGGCGTCGGCAGCCACCGCCCCGAGATTATCGCCCGCGTCGAGGACGAGGGCTGGGATGTCGATTTCTACGCCGGCTGCGTCTACAACCGCGTGCGCACCGAGCAGGAGTGGCGCCAGGCGCTGCACGGCGAGCTGATGGAGATGCCCGGCGACATCTACATGCAGAGCGACCCACCGCGCATGTACCACGTCCTGCGCCAGACCAAGAAACCGTGCTTCGCGTTCAAAATTCTGGCCGCCGGGCGCGTCACCGGCGCGGGCGTCGAGCAGGCCTTCCGCACCGCCTTCGAGTACCTCAAGCCCAACGACGGTGTCTTCGTGGGGATGTTCCCGCGTGTCAAGGATGAGGTCAAGGAAAACGCCGAGATCGTGCATCGGATTCTGAACCACGGATAGCGCATGGCAGAGGGCGAGCCGCTACAGCGTAGCGGCCTACGGCCTGTAAGCCAATCAAAACAAGCGACATATTTTTTGGAGGCCGCTATTAGTAGCGGCCTTGCCGGCTGGGAGCGGGAATGGCGCGGGGCTGGACGGAGTGCTTCAGCGCTCGGCGCGCACCGCTCCGCCGCGCAATTTCCAGTGATAGAACAGTGCTCCAGAGCCGAGCGTCACCGCGGCGGCGGCGGAGGTCAGCGGCGCCAGCCGCATGCCGTAGATCGTCATCCACACGCCGGGCACCACGAAAACTAGCGGGATCAACGGCCAGGCGAAGCTGACCACGGAGAGCTTGCGCCAGCCCGGGCGGCCGCGGAATTTGAACAGACTGAGGACCGCCAAAACGGCGAAGAAGTTCAGCAGGTAGCCGATGTACAGGATCAGGTTGCCGAAGTTGACCAGCGTCATCAGGGCCGCGCAAGCGCCTTGGAAGAGAATGGCGTTGACCGGCGTGCGCCACTCGGGATGAACCTTCGCCGCGGCGGGCACGAACGCCCCGTTCTTAGCCATGGCGTAGTATAGCCGCGGCCCGATGGTGACCATGGCGTTGACCGTGGCCATGAGCGACAGGGCGACCAGCCCGCTGAACAGCGCCGCGCCCAGGGGGCCGAACAACGAATGCGCAGCCAGTGAGCCGACGGCCACGATGGGGTGGCCGTGCGGGTCGATCATCTGGCTCAGCGGGACGGCATAAAGGAAGACCACGTTGAACAGGAGATAGAGCCCGGCGACGAGGATCGTGCCAATGGTCAGCGCCAACGGCAGGGTGCGCTCGGGTTTGCGCAACTCCTCGGCGACATACGTGGCGGCGTTCCAACCGCTGTAGGCGACGTAGATCCAGAACAGGCTGATGACGAACTGTGCCGGCAACGACGTGGTGGCCGTGCGCGTGGCGTTCATCGACAAGTGCGCCCAGTTACCATGGCCGATGGCGAGGCCGAGGACGATGAAGCCGATCATCACGGCAATTTTGATCGAGGTCAGCGTGTTCTGCACGCGGGCGATGAACTTGACGCCGAATAGGTTCAGCACAGTGAACAGGAGAATCATGGCCGCGGCAGCGATCTGTGCGCCGCCGAATTGCAGGCCGAATGCCGGCGAGCCGAAGTGAAAGCGCGCGTTTTCCTGTTTCAGGGCGGGGAAGAAGTAGCCGGCATAGTCGGAAAAGGCCAGCGCGGAGACGGCGATCGGCGCGGAGAAACCGGCGAAGAAACTGGTCCAGCCGCTCATGAAGCCCCAGGTAGGTCCGAAGGCTCGGGTCAGATAGACATACTCGCCGCCGGAGGCCGGGAAGTTGACGCCCAGTTCGGAGTAACAGAAGGCGCCGGCCAGGGCGAACACCGCGCCGGTGAGCCAGATCAGCAGGACCAGTTTCGGATCGCCCAGGTCGCCGGCCAGGAAGCCGGTGGTCGTGAAAATCCCCTGGCCGACCATGTTGGAAATGACGATTGCGGTGGCGCTGTAAAGACCGAGCTGCCGCAGCAGGGAAGGGTTGGATGACATTGTCCCTTTGAATTGTACTGGAACCGGCAGGCGGCCTTGCCTGGATTTTCAGGGAATGTGCGCACGCGCGCGCAGAGTGCCGCGCCAGCGCGTGAAAACGCGGATTGGACCCCGCTCCGCCACGGGCGCCGCCGCGTTGCGGGCCGGTGGGAAGGGACATCGCGCCGGGCGTGGAGCTGAGGCGCGTTCCCGCGTTGCGCTTGGCTCGGAGAGGGAGCTATTTCGAGCTTTCGGGCATTTCGGCGGTTTCCGGGACGACTGAGCCCGCATCGAAAATGTGGCGAGTCTGGGAACTGAGCTGCCAACCGCCATTGAGGTAGGTTTGGAGCTCCTGCGAAAGCGGGCAGATCATGAAACTGTCGTGGATACAGAACTCCGCGACGGCAGCCGCCTTGGGCGTAAGTCCCACTGCGCTTTGAAGGGCCGTCCCCAAACTCACGGCGTCAGCGCGCGTCACGAGCTGCCCGCGCGGCTCCAAGTAATCGCCGTCCCACGGCTGAGCTTCCTTGACAGGCTCGGACAAACTCCAGTCGCGCGGCGGCGGCGCGGTGCGCGCCGGTTGCCAGCCGTTGACTTCGGCTGTCCGCAGGACCTCCATCCACAGCCCTGTGGTCAATCGCAGCGATTGTCCTAACGCGTCGATCAGGATGACGCAATCCCGGTTCGGTTCCATGGACTGACTATCGGCTCGAATCGGCATTCCCTCCATAGGGGCCAAAGCAAAACAATAACACCAGAGGCAAAAAAACTGTGACCGTTCACTGCGGCGATGAGGTCGTCCGCGGCGGCCGGGGTCCGCCCGAGTGGCGGGAACAGCAACAACGAATGCGCTGCTACCGGCGTGGCGCGAGACCGACGGTCAGGCGGCGGAGAGGGCCGGACTGCGCAGCACGGGCGTGAATCGTGCACTTCTAGAGAGGCTTCGCGATGGGCAGGCGCATCGCTCTAGATGCATCCGCGCTTGACAATCGACCTGCCCGCGGGCATACTTTCACTGCTGGCTCCGGGCCCGGTGTGCGGAATCCAAGTCGTGCGGCGGAGCATACGGAGTCAAGTCGATCGGCTGTCCGGCGTCGAGGGTTCAGGGCGGGCCGGAAGCGTTCGGGCGCGAAGCTGAGTGCCTGCTCCGTGCACCGTTGAGCAACCTGCCCGATTGTGCGCCGGTCTTCCGGCGATGGCATCGGAGATTCCGACAAGGTAAGATTCCCGTATACGGTCTCTGTGACTGAGAGGGGCGAAGCCTGCCCGAAAATGGCTCCAGGCTTGGAATTCGTCCACGCGGCGGCTATCACCGTACAGCAGGATCGCGACTCGGTTAACAGCCGCCGGTACTACGGCTGCCCACACGAACATAGGGAGCGTGCCAGGCGAAGGCAAATCCATCCCACGCAGCGCGCATTCAGGTGGGCGCCGGGAACGAGGCCGAAAACGAGTCCCTGCCTTAGCCTAAGGGCGATCCGGCGGGGCAGCAGCGGTATCCATATTGATTGAAATCGAAATCGCGAAAAACGAAGGGCCTAGATCTGGCTTAAAGGCACGCCCGGTGAGTGAGGCGGCGGGATGAAAGACGGAGGTCCGGTCCGATTGGTGGCGATTCTAAACTCGTTCAACCGCCGGGAACTGCTCCGCGAGGCGTTGCCTTCGCTTGTCGGCGCGTTGGCGGAGTGCCCTTTCGGAGCGGCGATCGTTGTGTTCGACGCGGGCTCAACGGATGGCAGTCTGGAGTGGCTTGCCAACTATCAGGAGGAAAGACCGCCAACGCCGGTCCAAGTGATTCTGAGGGAGGAAGGGGCCGACGGATCCTTGAGCGCCGGGGTCAACGCGGCGGCCCGCTATGCGCTCGAGAAGTTCTCGCATCTCGAGTGGCTTTTCTTGTATGAAACAGACAATTGGATCGGAAGCGCCTCTCCTGTTCTCGCGGCGGCGGGTCTGTTGGAGAGCGTTCCGGACCTGGCGGCAGCCGGCTTCACCGTGAAGAAGCGCGGCGGAGAAGACGCCGGATTCGGCTGCCCGTTTCCGACGGTCACGCAATTCATACTCGGCCAGCAGCTCACGAATCTCCTGCGGCTGGATGCTCACCGAATCAGACAATGGCGAGCGACCGGCGACGTCCGTTGGGCGCCGTGCGACATAGTTTATACGAGTCCCCTGTTGATCCGGCGAAAAGCATGGGAGCAGATTGGCGGGCCGGATGCGCGGAGTTTCCCATTCTGCGACACGGACGTCGATTGGAGTTGGAGGGCCTGGCGCCAGGGCTGGCGCATGGCAGTCATCGAGACCGCCGAGGTCGTCCATGATAACCAGGGCATCGCGTCCGGGTGGTCCGTCGACAGGGTTGTCAACTTCCATCGCGCCAGATTGCGCCTGCTCAGCAAGCATAGAAAAATGTCCCTGTTGCCGGTTAGGATACTGCTGCTATGCCGGCACTTGTGCGAGCTTCTCCTGCTGATCGTTGCGAGTTGGTGCCTCAACAATCCACGGCAAATGCTCCGGAAACGATGGGTCTTGCTTAAATCGGCGCTGTGGAGTTATGAGCGCTGACAGCCATGGATTGCTACTGCGCCGAAAGGCTTGGGTTGAATTGGGACTGCTTGTTGGGGTGTTTGCCAAAGAAAGTGGATGCGGCACCGCGCGCTGCCTCTTATCTTAATGCAGAGATGGGCTGAGGGAGCCAGGAAGTCTATCGGGCAGATCCTAAAGGGTGTGCTCCCGGCGCGCACGTTCGCACAGTTAAAAAGTACGCGCGCCCGAAAGTATAGCCTGAAAGTTCTGCGAGACAATGGCTTTTTGGAAATCTCCAGGCGTGTGGTAGAACATTGTGGCACGACCGTCCTCAGGGGGCCATTTTCGGGCCTACGATTCTCAACTGAGATCTTACTAAATATACCCTGCGCACAACGACTCGTTGGTAGTTATGAGAAGGAACTTCATCCGGTCTTCAAGGATTTGGACCAGAAGAAGGACTACGAGATGGTGGTCGACATCGGGTGTGCGGAGGGATATTACGCGGTGGGGCTGGCCCTGCTCCTCAATTTGCCTGTGTTCGCTTTTGATGTCGATCCCGAGGCGCGCCGGCGCTGCAGGGAAACATCGGAATTGAACGGAGTCGGATCGCTCGTGGAAATAGGCAATTACTGTGACGGGCGGACATTGCGGCGGCTCACTCGCGGAAAGAGATGCTTCGTAGTAAGCGACTGCGAAGGGTATGAAATGGAGCTGTTCGACCACGAAGCGGCCTCGGATCTGCGGCGCTCGGATGTTCTTATAGAGATTCATGAAATACGACAAACTTCTGTTTATGAGTCAATTTGTAAAGCGTTTATGAGTACTCATACAATTCATACTTATGAGGCCATTGCAAGGGATGTCGATGAATACCCCGAGCTTTCTTTTCTAGGATCAGATGCGGCAAAGGCTATCGAGGAATGGCGGCACGCAAGACAAAAATGGGTCTTTCTGCGATCCATAATTACTCTCTAAGATGCGAATCATTGTGTCGCGCGAACAGGAAACGCATTATGTTTAATCCTGCCGTGAAATAATACAGCCATTTTTTATTAACAGCTTTTACTAACGACCAAGGGTGACAGTTGTTCAATGTGGTTATCATGATGATGACTGAGTTCAAGCTGGTAAGTGTCCAACAAATAAGTATGCTTGCAACTGTGGCGTGAGAAGGCGGCATTATCACTATAGTGACATTGGATTGAGCGCTAATTTGACTGTCAATTATAGCCAGATATTGCGCTGTATGACATTAAACGCTCAGGAGGTTCTCTGGTTTCAGAAATTCACAGCATTCAACCGCGTAAAGATCAGGGTGGCATTGTGAATAAGCAGAACCGATCGGAGAATGACTTGCGATGAGGGTTCTGCTGTACAGCAAGCCCTTCTGGCCGATGGTCGGCGGAGTGGAAACCTACGCCCGGCTTCTGGCACAGGGATTGGCGAGGGAGAAGGGCTATGAGGTGACGGTCGTGACCGCGGCGAAGGGACCATCGACTCCATCACCAATGCTCGCCGCTAACGTGCGGATCGTGAGAGCGCCAGGTGTGCCGGAGTTGTGGAGGATAATCCGTCGATCGGACGTGGTCATGCTGGCCGGGCCTGTTTTGGTTCCGCTCGCGTTGTCACTACTAGCCCGAAGGCCCGTTGTCATCGAGCACCATGGCTACCAGGCTTGCTGCCCCAACGGTTTGCTGCTGTTCGAACCCGAGCAGTCGGTATGCCCCCAAAGATACCTGCGGGGGGACGTCGGCTTATGCCTGCGCTGTAACTGGAAAACGATGGGCCCACTACTAAGCGTTGCGAGCCTGGCAGGTACCCCGATTCGGCGCTGGATGTGTCGCTGTGCCGCAGCAAACATCTGTATCACCGAACACGTGTCGCGCAGAGTGCGCCTGCCAAGAAGCAGCGTGATCTATTACGGGCTGCCAGCGAACGATGATGTCGCACGTCCCCTGCCGGCGCCCGGAAACTCAAGGCCGGTCGTCTTCGCCTGCGTTGGCCGCATCACCGGAGAAAAGGGGCTGCCAATCCTGCTCAAAGCGGCGTCCATTCTGAAAACAGAGGGCAGGAAGTTCGCGTTGCGCCTTGTCGGCGACGGGCCGGACCGGCTCGAGTGCGAACGGCTTGCTCGACAGCTCGATTTGGGCGATAGACTGGTCGTCACCGGCTTTCTCAATGGTGAGCGCCTGCGCCAGGAACTGGAAGACGTCAGTGTCGTGGTCATGCCCTCCATTTGGGAGGAAACCGCCGGCTTAGCTGCCATGGAGCAGATGATAAGAGGCCGCATGGTAATTGCCGCCGACATAGGAGGGCTGAGTGAGGTGGTCGGTGACGCCGGCTTGAAGTTTAAACCTGGGGATATCGTCGGCCTAGCTGATCGAATGCGGCAGATACTCGATGCTCCTGCCATTATCGAAAGGTTTGGAGAATGTGCGGGGAAAAGAGCATCGCAGCTTTATCGGCAGGAGCAGATGGTTGCGCGCTACATCTGCGCTTTCAACGCAGTAACACAAAAACTTCACTTTAAATAGGATAATTAAACTCAACCTTTCAACGCTAGTAAAGACTAGTTGTTAGGAAAAGACTTCAGCCGCGACGATGTCTAGTGATACGTCAAACATCCTCAAACTCTCGATACGGCCACAGAAGTATTCCATGTCATCATTACAACAGTGCTAAGATCCTCAGTCATAATTGTAAGCTATAAAAGACAGCAGCAGCTGGCCAGGTGTCTCGAAGGTCTTGCTAGTCAAATAATGCCTCCGGATGAAGTGGTCGTGGTCTGGCAGCATGATGATCAGGCAACCCGTGATCTATGCGAACAACTCTCGCCAACATTTGAAAGTCGGCTAAAGCTGATCCACTGCCCGACCAAAGGAATAGTGCCAGCCGAAAATGAGGGTCTAAAAAGCGCCACTGGCGATATCGTGGCATTGATTGATGATGACGCTGTCGCGCCAAAAGACTGGCTGTTAAAGCACTTGCGACATTACGACGACGAGGCCACAGGTGCTGTGGGAGGACCTGCTCTGAACCACACTCCGGGTGGAGAGCGCTTCCCAGTGCAGCGAGTGCGGACAGTTGGCAAACTGACATGGTACGGGAAATTCGTTGGCAATTTGAATGACAGCGCTATCGAAGACGACCATGAACCGGTAATGCAAGTGGACGGGCTGGCAGGCAACAACATGAGCCTCAGGCGATGCGCATTTGCCAGATTTGATGAAAATATTCGAGACTACTGGCAGCTATTTGAACTGGAAGCCTGCCAACAAGTGCGACTTCGAGGGTTTAAAATTCTGTTTGATTTCGACAATCCGGTTCTTCATTATCCTGCCTCCCAAAATAAAGTATATGATGGCACCCGCCAAGGTAATCTGACACAAAAGTTTCTCAATGCCGCCTACAATCACGCCTACATTTTATCGAAATACACAAGCGGGCCTCTTCGCGCGGTGCGATTGTTCTACCTTATCACTATCAGTTCAGTCCCATTTCCAGGACCAATCAAGTACCCGCTTGCTGTTTGGCGGTATGGACATCCAGGTCGAGAATTCCAAATAATGGTAGGCACTCTAAGTGCCCATTTGAAAGGATGGAAGGACGGCATGCCATATTAAAATAACGCTGCGGGCTCCACTTGTTTTAATTAAAAGCCGTAAATGTTGGAGCCGAAATCAAGGATCGTAGTCATTCTGAGAATCCTCAATTATCAGAACTGCAAAAAAACCCAATCGTTTGGAGAATAACAAGCGCGGCTGTCAATTTAACCAAGTATATCAAAACACATTATTAAAACAAGCAATAACGAAAAGGCGAAAGTCCCTAAATGTTTGGTACCACGTTCATCAAGTAATTATACTTCACAATAACAATGTTGAAATGCTTAAAAAGAAAGCCGCAAAACAAACAAAGGAAAGCGTATGGGTAACATGTATATTTACAGCAATTGTTTTTGAAGGCGCTCTGCGGAAATGGGTTATCCCGGCACCGCTTCACCCCGCAGCCTTTCTGGCAAAAGACACGCTTGGACTTTGCTACATTGCTTTTCATCGAAGTGCTACTTACAGTAAGTATCAAAATGTTCTAAATATTGTAGGTTATAGTACAGCCGGTCTTTTAGTTTTCAGCCTACTGTTAGGTCTAGGCAATTCCTGGCAGTCGGCCATCATCACTTATAAAAACGCAGTGTTATGGCCACTGATTGCTGCAAGCATGGTTGTCAATACGAACAGTGAAACATGGAGACGCCTGTCGCTTCTTACTGCTCCAATAACCATAGGTATGTTTCTGCTTGGGGGTGAGCAATTCTTCAGCCCCGCATCCTCCTGGTTAAACCAATATGCTTGGACGGCTGCCGGTTTGCAATCTCCAGTGGCGACTTTCGGTGGCATCCAGGGAGTCCGAGCAACGGGGACATTTTCATACATCTCCGGTATGTCTGAGTTTGCCGTGTTCAGCTTTGTTCTGTGCTTATACTGTTTTCTGAATTCCGTAAGTCTACGACAAAAGGTGTTGCTCATGAGTGGGTGCTCGGCAGCAATCGGATGCGCCGTTGAATCTGGCTCTCGAGCACCGATTGTTCTCATTACTCTTGTCATATTCTGCGGTTTAACTGCAAACCTAGGCAACACAAAAATCGTTCTATATTTAAGTACGTTTGTTCTTATAGTGACTGCTGTCGTAGGATTTTCACTTGATAAACAAATGACAGTGGAGTACGTGCAGAGATGGACAGTAGATCCTCAAGAAACGCTGCGTAGATTCACTAATGAAGGAATGCGCGGCAATTACTGGGAAATGTTAACTAGAAATCCCATTGGGGTAGGGTTGGGGCAGGGGAATGGCTACGCGGTTTTCGAGACCTCAAGGTCAAACAGAGTAGTAGGAGCGAATGTCTATGATGACAGTGTTAGTATTGCAATTTATGAAAGTGGTTTGCTTGGATTACTAGCGTTCTACTTGGCTCCATGCGTTTTGGGATGGCAATTGACTTTGGGATTTACAAATAAATCCCCAGTGATGAGGGCATTAGCTGTGTCGTTTGGTTTGGTTTCAGTCGTGGGTTTAATCGCTGGCGTGTGGCATGACCACAATGGGGCAGCGTTCACTTGGCTTCAAATAGGGATCTGGTTTCATTTTGCCAATAAGGTATCGGTAGAACAACACCGGCGCTTGAACAGATGTTAACAAATTGCCAGAACTTATGACTAAAATAGTTTGGTAATTAGGTGTGAGCCTCAATTTAATTCCCACAGCAGTAGCGTTGCCGCGCTAATATGTAAATACTTTAAGGTGGCAAAGATATACAAAAAAGATCGAAGTGATGCGGCGAAGTGATTATGAAAGTTGTCGTTAGCCATCCGTTCGGAAACCCAAATGTTTATAATGCGACTCTAGGGTTTTATGAAAGATCATTATTGGCGCAATTTCATACATGTCTGTTTGCTCCGTTGGGCACCAGCTATAGGAGCTTTGCAGCGCTTCGAGGCGCATCACTGAAGCTTCATCCGTGTAGAGAGGTTTTCAGGTTGGCTTTAAACGCCCTTCCGATTCCAGCTTTGAGCGGGCGGCGACAGGGTTGTGTTGATTGGGTCGCGCGCGGTCTTGATCTCGCAGTCGCAAAATGCATCGATCATAAAAGTAATGCTGTGTATTGTTATGAGGATTCGGCCTTTGAAACATTTCGGATCGCTAAGAGTTGTGGAGTACGAAAGTTTTATGAGTTGACGAGTGGATATCAGGACGAAGCAAGGGCAGTGGCAGATGAGGAAGTGCGGAGGGAGAAGGGATTGCGCAAGTGTTTTATCAGTTTTCCCGAGCCTCAAGAGAAGGTAGTTAGGAAAAGACTTGAAGTTCTTTCTGCTGATCATATTGTTTGCGCTAGCACTTATTGTTGCAGCACATTAAGGAAGCACGTCGATGTGCCGGGTAAGGTTTCTGTTTTGCCATACGGTTGTAATTGCAGTAGTATTCCTCGAACTTGGTCTGCTAGCGCTTTCCGCGGACCACTGAAACTGGTATTTGTAGGGCGACTCGAACCGAGGAAAGGGCTGCACTATCTTTTTCAGGCACTTGAGAATCTCATCCCCGGGTGTTTCATGTTGACGCTCGCGGGCAGATGGGTGCCAGGGTACAGAGAGTGGTTGCTGGGGCGATACCGCATAGAATTTAAGGAACTCGGGCAAATTAGCAGGTTTCAGGCCATGGAGCTTATGCGACAAAGTGACCTTTTGGTGTTTCCGTCACTTTTCGAAGGATTTGGTCTGGTGTTGCTAGAGGCGATGGGGTGTGGGATACCGATATTGGCTAGCGAGCGTACGGGCGCACCGGATATTATAGAAGACAAACGGGAAGGATTTTTAGTGAAAGCCGGCTGTAGCGAGGACATCGCAAGAGTCTTATGGCACGTTCTGGATGAAAGGAGAGAGTTGGCTGAAATGGGGATAGAGGCCCATAGGAAAGCTATATCATTAAGTTGGAGTGAGTATCGACGACGTTTGAGTGCTCTTGTTACAAGTGATGTCCAGTGCGCGCAGTAGCGGAGCGCTCTCCGCTGGGAAAGTGATACTTAGTATGCCGGCTTGTCTGATTAAGGTAATTGCAGTTTCTGCGCCTAGGAAACTGATATTTTGGTGCAAAGTGTTGTGCCATGCGCATGTTATATTGTTACAATGTATGGCGCTAAAAAGGTGATTTGAGCTTTTAGCAGAAAGAAAAAGGTTAAGTTTTGATAAAGCGAGTAGTCCTGCTTGGTCCCGATCCCGAAAATGGCAGTTATAGTACATATAATTATTTTCGTGTTTGCGCTGCGGAGCTTGCGAACTCGGTGCAGTCTATTAGGGTTGAGGCATTGTGCCCAAAGGTTATGGATATTGAAGGGCTGAAGGTTGGCCCGCGTGCCCAAGTTTGGACTAGAGACTATATCGGATGGCCGCTACGGCTAAGCAGAGTAAAGGCCGAGGCGTATCACATAGTAGATCAGGGATTGGCGTGGTACGGGTATGTGCTACCGATGGGCGCGCGGCTTATCACAGTACACGATTTACTTAATTATGTGACGTATCTTGGGAAGCTTCCATTTAAACCGCTTTCGTTGAGGCGGACGCTGGTTGTGCTGGAGTGTGTGGCGGAAATCAAAAAGGCTGATCACGTGTTTGCGATTTCAGATTTTACGGCGTCGGCACTTATGAAGTATCTCGATTTACAGGCTCGAAAGATAACGATAACGCCAAACTGTGCTGACGTTAGGTTTAGACCTTACTCTGCTACTGAAATTGCCGCGGCGAGGGCAAAGCTATTTGGGAATTGTGAATATGTCATTGTTTGTGTAGGCAGTAATGCTGAGTGCAAGAATCGCTTAGGTGCTCTTAGGGTGTTTAGTTTAGTAAGAAAGCGATTAAAGAGTGTTCAACTGCATATTGTTGGGGGGAGAGCCTCTGCAATGGAGGCAGCGTTTATCAAAGAAAGTGGTCTCAAAAAATCTGTACAGTATTGGGGTATGTTACCAGTTGAAGTGTTAGTCTCTTTCTATAATGGGGCTGACGCGTTGCTTGTTACATCTACATATGAGGGCTTTGGCCTTCCGCCATTGGAAGCAATGCAGTGCGGCTGTCCGGTCGTCAGCACAACCTGTGCTTCCCTGAGGGAAGTGGTCGGTGGGGCTGCGCTGACGGTCGATAACCCGCTAGAGGTTGAAACGATGGCGCGGTATCTTGTTGAAGTCTTGAGAGATGGAACACTCCACCTGAATCTTCGAAGTCTTGGTTTACGCCAAGCTTCGAAGTTCACAATAGAAAGGAGCATGCAGGGTATAGTGGATACTTACCAGAGGTTTCTTGTGTGAGAGTATTGCACATACTTCCCTCGCTCGATCAAAGATCTGGCGGTCCGCTTCGCGCTGTGCTGGACCTTTCATTCCTTGGACAGTCCTACGGGTTGGAGAGCGAGGTTGTCGGCGTAGGAGAATTAAACGTCCAGGATAATTTACTTCAGGAGTCACTGATTCATTCTTGCGGCGGTGAGTGGCCGCAGTCATACTCCTATTCCTCTCGTCTTCGGAGTTGGTTGGAAAAAGAGGTGAAGAGATTTGAGGGCGTTGTCATACACGGTATGTGGTCATATCCGAGTTTGGTGGCAGCTCAGGAGTGCATTCGATGCGGTGTCCCGTACGCTTGCTTCCCTCACGGAATGTTAGAGCCGTGGGCAGTGAGCCGTCAAGGTTGGTGGAAATATTTCAAAAAGTATGTTTATTGGCATTTGGCTGAGAAAAGAGTCTTTTATAACGCCGAAGCCGCGCTTTTTGCAACAAGGAGAGAGCGCGAGGTGGCGGGATTAGTTTTGTCATTAGAATGTCTAAGCGCCGTTTTACCACCGTTTGGAGTCGATACCACGGATGAGATGTTGACCAATTTACCAAGTGATAGAATTGTGAAGGCAACTGTTGACAAATATGTTTTATTCTTAGGGCGTATTCATCCGAAGAAAAATTTAACCTTTTTGCTTGAAGCCTGGGCCAAAGCAAAGATTCAGGAGGGGTGGCAATTGGTTGTTGCTGGGCCAAGTGAACACGGGTATTTGGAGGAACTGAAGCATCTGACGAGGTTCCTTAAGATAGATAAGGATGTGACGTTTTTGGAGTTTGTCTTTGGGGATGATAAGAAATACTTACTGCAGAATGCACAATGGCTGGTGTTGCCATCAAAGCAGGAAAATTTTGGAATTGTAGTCTTAGAAGCTCTACAATGTGGTTGTCCTGTGGCGATCTCTGATCAAGTGTTTTTGGGGGATGAACTACAAGATTGTGCAGCAACAGTGAGGCTGGAGATGGCTGATTGGATTACATTTTTAGGTGATAAGATGGGGGATGAAGCATATCGCTGCAATTGCATCAAGAGAGGTCGCGAAGTATTATTTTGCAATTATAACAGGGAAACTGTTGCTAAGCTCTGGGTTAGTGCATTAGCGTCGCTGTTTCGGCAGCGGCGTGCGCCTTTAGGTTTGTTAAAGGACAGGCGGTGAAGTACTAAATATACGGGGAAGCGATACAGTCGTTGGTATCTGTCTTACAGATGCGGCGTGTGGCATTTGGGGGATGTGTTTAGAGTATCCTTAAGTGTACCGTGTTAGAGTTTTCAAAATGGTTGGACGCCAGGCCAAATGATTTCATGTGAAAGACCAGCGGATGGGAGCGGACGTGGAAATGAAGTGAAAGAGTTCTTAAGTTCATGGACCGGGATCGTGTCCAGCGGAAGGGAGGGAGTGGCGAGGGACGAGGATGAAGAGCAGAGGTAAGGTGGATTTGTCTGGGTTCCGCCCGGGGACACTTGTGCGCGGGCGGCCGCGGTGGGTAGAAGCTGCATGGCTTTGTTTTCAGGGTTTGCTGTTTGGCACTTGGTTGCCAGGTGCGTGTTGGCGTGTGCGATTACTGCGGCTGTTCGGTGCTCGGATTGGCCTCGGGGTAGTCATCAAACCAGGGACTCGTGTTAAGTTTCCGTGGCTTCTGCAGATTGGTAATCACTCCTGGATAGGGGAGAGTGTTTGGCTCGACGACCTAGGGGAGATTTCTATCGGGTCGAATTGTTGCATATCACAAGGGGCATACCTTTGTACGGGGAACCATGACTGGGAGGATCCGCAGTTCGGGCTTATTGTGGGGCCCATTGTTCTGTGCGATGGATCATGGGTAGGGGCGCGGGCTGTGGTCTGTCCTGGCGTTACCATCGGTGAGCAGGCCGTGGCCGCGGCGGGCAGTGTGGTCACTAAAGATATACCCGCGTTCGAAATCCACGCGGGCAACCCTGCAAAGCTCACGAGAAATCGCGTTTTGGGCTCGTTGTCAAGCTCGTCAGATTGATTCGAACTTCGGTGTAGTTCGATCTTGCTGGGGGAATACTGATTCGTGTCACTAGTGGGTTTACGGGTTCTCCATGGGCTTGAGGGTTTATTGAAAGAGTATCGCAAGCACCCGGACGGATCCCCGGGTGTTGTAACTAGTTGATGTGATACTGTGAGAAGCACGCACCAACACCAATCCCTAGAGCTATAGGCGATGTTTCGGAAATCTCCTATAATGCGTTTGATCGGAATCTGTGAAATCAGCGATTGTAGACCGACCGGCGGGGCGGTCCGCGCCGCCTAGAAATTGACAGATTGCCAGAAGCACTCGTCTTTTATCACTATCTGCATCCGGATGACGTGGCCGGTGCAGTTCAAATGAGCGAACTGTGCGCCGGTCTAGTCGAGCGAGGCTGGAATGTCACGGCCATGCCGTGCAACCGCGGTTGCCGGGATGAATCGAAGTGTTATCCAGCAAGGCTTATCTGGAGCGGGGTGAAGTTCGAACGTGTTTGGCGCCCGACTCTGCGGCAGGCTTGCATGCCGGGGCGGCTTATGAACGCAGGCTGGATGATAGCGCGTTGGAGCTTTGTTGCATTCAATCTTGAACGGCAGCCGGATGTCGTAGTGATCGGCACTGACCCTGTGCTGAGCATTCTTGTAGCGCTAGTTTGGCGCACCTTCAGACCCGGAACGAAAATTGTCACGTGGTGTTTCGACCTGTACCCCGAGGCTGCTTATGCCCAAGGTGTTCTGCGGCCGAGCAGCGTCTGGGCAGGCCTGTTGCGTCGCGTGCTCATCCGGGCCTATGCATCGTGCGACCTGATCGTGGACATTGGCTCGTGTATGCGTTCACTCCTGAATTCGTACCGGGCGCCAGCCCTGCACACAACTCTGGTCCCGTGGGCGCTGCACGAGCCAGCCGCGTTTCCTGCGCCGCGACCGGCCGAGCGCTCAGCAATCTTCGGCACGGCACGGCTCGCCCTCTTGTATTCCGGCAATTTTGGACGCGCTCACAGTCTGGACGATCTTCTCGATCTAGCGCGCAGGTTGCGCGGCAGTGGCGTTCACCTTGCATTCAGTATTCGAGGCAACCGCGCGCACTCAGTTCGAGCCGCGATCACTGCCGAGGATGTGAATATCAGCTTCGTCGATTTCGCACCATGCGCCGCTTTGGAATCCCGATTGGCAGCGGCGGATATTCACGTCGTGACATTGCGCGAGGAATGGACCGGTACTGTCGTTCCATCTAAATTCTTCGGCGCGCTGGCCGCCGGGCGACCTGTCCTTTTTTGCGGGAGCCCGCGATCTGCTATCGCGATTTGCATCCAACAATACGGATTAGGCTGGGTCCTTTCCCCCGGAAATACGGCGAATATTGCCGAAACTCTCATTGAATTACTCGAAAGCCCTGGAGAATTAGACCGAATTAAAGAGCATTGCTTCCGCATATATCGGGAGAAATTCGCGAAAGTGCTCACTCTCGACCGTTGGGATGATCAGCTACGCCAGTTGCTCGCCGGAAAACACTCCCGCC
>Ga0302319_10001762_pt1 | contig 47936 bp, 39 predicted proteins | sample Bog_T0_2_FD_203319 | JGI IMG/M metagenome (GOLD analysis project Ga0302319, IMG submission 203319) | Peat permafrost microbial communities from Stordalen Mire near Abisko, Sweden - Bog_T0_2 | ecosystem: Environmental > Terrestrial > Soil > Wetlands > Peat | place: Sweden: Abisko, Stordalen Mire... | reverse complement strand
TGAAGAAGAATCCGGGGGCTTCGCTGATCGATCTGGGCGATGGGGTTCTGTGTTGCGAATTTCACAGCAAGATGAACGCGCTGGGCGACGATATTTTCCTGATGCTGCGCGCTGGGCTGGGGGAGCTGGAGACGAATTTCGACGCGATGGTGATTGGCAATCAGGGCGAGAATTTTTCGGTGGGCGCGAACCTGATGATGGTGCTGCTGGCGGCTCAGGAAGAGGAGTGGGATGAGCTGAATGCGGCGATCGCCAGGTATCAGCAGATCAATATGGCGTTGAAGTATGCGCATAAGCCGGTTGTGGCGGCACCGTTCGGGATGGCGTTAGGGGGCGGGTGCGAGACGCCTTTGCACTGCGCGCGGGTGCAGGCTTCGGCGGAGTTGTATATGGGGCTGGTTGAAGTGGGGGTGGGGCTGATTCCGGGCGGCGGCGGATGCAAGGAGATGGTGGCGCGCGGGCTGGATGTGAAGAAGGCTTTCGAGCAGATTGGGTTTGCGAAGGTTTCGTCGAGCGCGGCGGAGGCTCGGCAGTTCGGGTATTTGCGGGAGGGCGATGGCGTTTCGATGAATCCGGAGCGGCTGATCGATGACGCGAAGCAGGCGGCGCTGGGAATGACGGCGGGTTACGCGGCGGGCGCTCCTCGGACGGATATTACGGTGTCCGGTGAGGATGGTTTTGCGCTGGTGAAGATGGGCGTTTGGATGGCTCGCGAGGGCGGCTATATCTCTGATTACGATGCGGTGATTGGGGAGAAGCTGGCCTATGTGTTGAGCGGGGGTCGGCTGACGGGGACGCCGCAAGTGAGCGAGCAGTATTTGCTGGATCTGGAGCGGGAGGCGTTCTTGAGTTTGTGCGGTCGGAAAGAGACGCTGGCCCGGATTCAGCACATGCTGAAGACGGGGAAGCCGCTGCGGAATTGAAATAAACGTTATTTCGAAAACGCTTTGTACAAGTCGGCGATGTGGGCCGATTCAGCGTCGCCGGGGTGGATTACAACACGCCACAGAAACGTCAGCTTTTCGCCCTTCGCCAGCTTGAGGTGGCTTTCTTCCTGCTTCGGATCGAAGGCGTTCTGGCCGAAGGGATTGAGCGCGAACAAACCGTAATCGCGCGCATGCCAATAGGTTGGATGGCGCGGATTGGAGGCGGCGTCTAAGATGGCCACGCCGAGTTTTTCGCCATCCACTTCTCCGGTGTAATCCACCCAATTAGAGCGCTTGCCCCAGACCTTCGCCATGCCGGCGCGGCCGTCGGCATCCACCATATGGCCGCCTTTCTTTTCCGTGAACGTGTCGGCGAGGCGGATGGCGAAGGCGCCCTCTTTGGTGTCGCCGAAGGTGACGGGCACGGCGGCGGCGAGCGTGGTGTGGAAGTCGATGGTGCGGAGCGTGGGGTCGGAGTAGAACGTCATCTCGCGGGTTTCGACCAGCAGTACGGCGCCTTTCGAATCGCGCCATTCGACGGTCGCGGTGAGGGTGCCGGATTTATCTCCATCCTTCCACTTTGTGGCGGTCACCACCTGGCGGCCCATGTTGCCTTTCGTGTAAGAGGGGTCGTTCTCCCACAGCTTGACGCCGTTGACGTCGTCATAGGAAAACCAGAGGCCGCGATGATGAAGGTGGTCGTGGCTTTCCGTTTCGATGTACTCCATGGGGAAGTGGCGCGTGACGATCTTGCCGGAAGCGGAGCGCAGGGGCGACAGGTACGGCTTCGCGGCGTCGGTGCCGTAATGGAAAACGGTAAAGGGCTTGCCATCGACATTAATGGCGATGTCTTCAGAGGAGAATTTGACCTGGGCGGAGGCGACAGCGGCCGCGGCGACGATGAGGAGGAGAGTGCGCATATGAGTACGGGTAGATAATATCAACGGAATGTTACGGAGTATATGGATTTCGATGCTGGCGGCGTGTTGGGCCTTCGGTCAGACACCTTTGCCGGAGCTGAAGGTCGAGCCGACCGCGGGCGGATCTTACTTCTACTTAAAGAATGTGGCCTCGCAGCCTTTGACGGGGTATTTGATTGAACTCGTGGATTATCCGGGGAGCCACTATTCGCTGTCGACGGATGAGGCGGTGGGCGAGCCTTTGGCGCCGGGTGCGGAAAAGAAGATCCGGGTCTCCAGCATGACCGTCGGCGCGGTGCCGGACTACGTGAAGGTGCGGGCGGCGGTTTATGCGGACGGATCGACGGCCGGTGTTCCGGAGAAGGTGGCGGAGTTTATCGAGCGTCGGAAGCAGTCGCTGGCGATGACGCGTGAGTTGATTGGCCGGCTGGAGAAGCCGGGCGTTACGGGCGGGGATTTGCGGCAGTGGGGCGGGTCGAACAACTCGACGGAGCGGGGGCTGATTTTCGAGACGGCGAGCCAGCTGGATTCACATCCGGCGGCGGAGGTATTCGCGGGATTGCGGGCTCGGGAGAAGGCTTTGGCAGAGAGTAAGCCCGCGCTGCAATAACCTACTTTTCGAACGTAAAGTGAATGAGCTGAGTGCCGGGAACGGGTTTGCCGTTCTCGCGTGCGGGTTTAAAACGCCACTGTTTGGCTGCTGCGACGGCGCGTCCCGCGAGGAAAGTTTCGAGACCGGAGTGAGCTTTCGTGACGGGCGTGGCTGAAAGGACGCGGCCCTGAGCATCGATCTGCACACGGACCTCGACCGGGATTTTCCCTTTGATCCTGGGGCGGATGCTGGCGGGTACGATGGGGGCTTCTTTGTGGGTCGCTACCGGCGGGGTCGCTGAGGGGGCAGATGGAAGCGGCGTTTCGGCGGTCTTCGGCTCACTCTTCAGCAAGCGGAAGGACTCGGCCGATACGCGGCCGGAGGCGTCGGTGATTTCGAGGCGGAAAGTGACGTCGTTGCTTTTCGCCTGTATCTGATATGAACCTTTCTGCAGGTCTTTGACAGAGAGATCGATGGGGGTCTGATCGTCTCCGTCGCGCACGAACAGTTTCGCTCCCCGTGCTCCCTGAACAGCGGTTGCGGCGGGATTCCACGAGAGTCGCCAGTCGGAGCCGGCCGGGTCGGCATACAGGCCGATCGGATAGGCCGGTGTTGTTTCCGCTGCCGGCGCCGTCTGTGAGGGGGCTTCGCGATGCCCGGCCTGCTGGAGGAAGACGACGGCTCCGCCCGCTACCAGAAAGAAGGCGGCCAGCAGCGGCCAGCGGCGGTTCAGGAAGCCGCGGCGGCGTTCGAGATCTTCTGTAGGCGGCCCCGGGGGCAGTTCGGGCAACGGCGGCAGGGGCGAGCGGGGCGCAGGCGGGATGAAGTCCGGCACCAGTCGTCCGAGGCGCTCGCCTGCGGCTGCGGCAACCGGTGAGGAGCGGCCGGTTCGTTCTCTCGGGTCGTCAGGTTCGAGACTGGCAATGGCTCGTCCCCGGAAAGGAAATTCCGGCTCCGCGCCTAAGATTTCGCCGGCGCTGCCGTGCAGGAAGAACTGCGCGTGGAGTGTGCCTGAGGCGGGTCCGATGAGCAGGAACAGATCCTCGGGGTCTTTAAAATAGCGGGCGATCAACTGGCGATCGGGAGCGTCGAGGCCGAAGCCATCGCGCAGATGGCTGCGGTAGAAGCCGACGACGTCGAGATCGCCCGAGGCGGCCAGTTCCGAGGCGCGAGTCTCGAGGTGGGCGAGTTCGTCGTCCGTGAGTACGAAATGAGGACCGGAGCGGTGCTCGCATTCGATCCTTTGATAGCGCTCGATCCAGACGGAGGGTTTGTCGCCGCGGTTGGCATGGCCGAGGAGCAGGCCGCCGACTTCGACAGGGAGTCCCTGGGAGCGTTCGATGACGTCGCGGGCCAGGCCGTCGATAGCGTCGAGGTGTATGAGAACGCGAAGCGGACCGGCGGCGGATTTCCAGGTGAAATATTCGGCCGCGATGGGGTCGGCGGTTCCGGTCTGGCCAAAGGGTTGAGCCATGGGTGTCGCGTTTGCCTCGCTGCAGATGCTGACGCGGCAGCGGGCGAACACCGTTTCTTACAACAGCTTACCTGAAGAAGAATTAATCGTTGGGAGGGCGGCGGCGGTGTCTGGACGGTTCCCGACACAGGCTCGATTACTACAAAGGTAATTCATTGCGCGACAATTCATTCTTAATCGAAATGCAACTTTGGGATCGATATCATGGGGAGTAACTATCTTTAGGCCTTTCAGGGAGGGCATTTCTCATGCAATGGAAGTTAGTCGCTCCACTCGTATTATTTATGTGCGCGCCGGCGTTTGGGCAGTCCGGTAACGCGGGAATTTCAGGAGTGGTAAAGGATCCGTCGGGTTCGGTGGTTCCGAACGCGAAGGTTGTTATCTCCAGCACCTCGCAGGGTGAGGTCCGCTCGATCGACACCAACTCCGCCGGAGTCTTCTCGGCACCCGCGCTGATTCCGGGTTCGGGTTATTCGGTGAAGGTGACGGCGTCGGGTTTTGCGTCGGCTGAAACCAGGGACATCGCTCTTCAGGTAGGCCAGAGTCTGAATCTCGCTATCAATCTTTCGGTCGCGCAAAGCACGACCCAGGTGGAAGTGTCTTCGGCGGCGGAATTGATCGACGATCAAAAGACCGACGTTTCTACCGCGGTGGGCCAGCAACAGATCACCGAACTGCCCGTGAACGGCCGCCGCGTCGATTCTTTTGTGCTGCTGACGCCGGGAGTCACCAATGACGCAACCTTCGGGCTGCTTTCTTTCCGCGGCGTGGCCGGGAACAATTCGTTCCTGATCGATGGCAATGACAATACCGAACAGTTCTATGACGAGAACGCCGGACGCACGCGCATCCAGTCGCAGATCTCACAGGACGCGGTTCAGGAGTTTCAGGTGGTTTCGGATAACTATTCGGCTGAATTTGGACGCGCCATGGGCGGCGTGGTGAATACCGTGACCAAATCCGGCACGAATCAACTGCATGGCACGGGTTTTTACTATTACCGCAGCACCGGTTTTGATGCTCGCGATCCTTTCGCAACATTCAATCCGACCGAGAAACGCGTGGAGGGCGGGGCGACGATCACCGGCCCGATCATCAAAAACAAACTGCTCTTCACTCTGAACTTCGATCTGACGTACCGGTTGTTCCCGATGGTGGACAGCTATATACTGGCCGGTGTGGTGGACCCGGTGAATCAGGTTTGGGTGGGTTGCGCCTCACCCGCCACGCCCGCCCAGTGTTCGGCTATTAACGCTCTGCTCCCTCGTTTCTATGGACAGATTCCCCGCACCGACGATAACGATCTGGGTTTTGCGCGGCTCGATTATCATCTGTCGGATAAGAACACGTTCACAGCGGAATTCAACATGCTTCGCTGGTTTTCGCCCAATGGCATTCAGACCGGACTGAGTTCCACAAGCGGCGCGGCCATCACGGGTAATGGAGACGATTCAGTTCGCGTTCGCAACAGCAAATTCGGCTGGACCTATGTTCCGACCAGCAACTTCGTTCTGAATTACCGCTTTGGATGGGATACCGATCGCCAGGCCGACTCCTTCGATCAGGCGGAACTCGGCGGCGGCCTTGGTTACCTCGACGTCTCCGTGGGCGGCGTGCAGCTTGGACCGGCAACATATCTGCCGCGTGTAGAACCCAGCGAGACGCGTTATGAATTTTCCGAAGACGCTACCTGGGTCAAAAACAATCACACTCTGAAGTTCGGGTTCGGCGCGTTTAATACCGAAGACTACAACTATTACATCAGCAACGCTTTCGGGTCTTACACTTACCTGACACCTACTACCTTCGCCGAAGATTACAGCGGCGGCGGGACCGGAAAGAACTGGAGCGCCTATTCGCAGACATTCGGTAATCCCGTCGCGGACTATAAAATCAACGAATTCTCGCTTTACGCTTTGGACCAGTGGAAGGTATCTCCGCGGCTGACCATCAATGCGGGTGTGCGCTGGGATAAATCGAAGTCGATCAACTTCCCGGTTACCAATCCGGACTGGCCGCAGACCGGTTACATTCACACACCCAACAAGAACTTTGCGCCGCGCTTTGGTCTGACCTACCGAATCGACGATAAGACGGTGATCAGGGGTGGCTATGGGCTCTTCTACGCCCGCCTTCTGGGCGGCCTGATTGACGATCTGTGGACGACCAACGGGCTCTACCAGACATCGCAGTCGCTCAGCGGCAGCAATGCCACTCAGCAGGCGGCTGGCCCGAGATTCCCCAACGCGCTGACCGCGCCCGTGTCGGGCCTGGCTGCGGGCGCGACCACCATCCAGTTCGCGGATCCGAATCTGAAGACTCCGTATTCGTCGCAGGGCAACGTGACGGTCGAGCGGCAGGTTGGCCGGGACATGGTTGCATCGGGTTCGTTTATCGTCAGTCGCGGCATCCACCTTCTGAGCGACGTGGATGTAAACGCCGGAACGCCTACTTCGAGCTACACCTATTCAATTACCGACGTGAATCTGAATCCGGTGGGATCCTTTACAACTCCGGTCTATACCAGTCCGCGGCCGAACCCGAAATACGGTTCAGTTTACGAAGTTGCCAACGGAATCGATTCCATGTACGACGCGCTTGTCCTTACCTTCGAAAAGCGCTTTTCGCATGGGCTTCAGGCGCTGACTTCCTACACGTGGTCGCATGAAATCGACGACGGTCAGGGAGGCGGATCGAGCGCGATCTTCTTCAGCGGCTTGTTCTCGACCTATAACGGCAACAATACGTTTGAGAGGGGCAGCGGGACGCTTGACCAGCGGCATCGCCTGGTGCAGTCGTTTGTGTGGGTTCCGACCCTGACCCATTCCACCAGCGCTTTTGCGAAGTATGTGGTGAACAACTGGCAGCTTTCAGGTATTGCGACTCTTGCATCCGGCCGCCCGACGGGAAGTCCAACCATACGCGTAGTCAGCGCCGAGACCGCGTCCGGCACCCTGTTGAGCACCAGCTATATCGAAGGAATAGCAGGAAGCAGCCGGGTTCCTTTCCTGCCGGTGAATTCCATTTACACGCCGGCTTCCTACCGGGCCGATTTACGCCTTAGCAAGACTCTTCCGTTCAATATCCGCGACAGAGAGGTCCGGCTCCAGCTGAACTTCGAGGTATTCAACGTCAGCAACTCCTGGTCACCCACCAGTCTGGCGACGCAGGAGTACACGGCGACAAAAGGGGTCCTGACACCTACGCCAACAGCGTGGGGTTATGCGACGGCCGATGGCGGTTTCCCCGATGGAACTCAGGCGCGGCGTCTGCAGATCAGCGCTCGCATTCAGTTCTAAAAAACAACCGTTTTTTCACTCAGGGGCAGACAGAAACGTCTGCCCCTTTTTCTATTACCGGCTGGAGAAAACGAACTCATTGCCATCGGGGTCTTTGAAAATAGCCATGTGTCCCCAGGGTTCCTTCCTGGGCTCGGCGGCCAGTTCCACCCCTTTCGCCCTCATTGCACTGGCCGTGGCCACGACATCGTCGCACCAGAATGTCATGCCCTGAAAGCCTCCAATGCGGTCTTCTTGTCCGGGAGGCGTGAATAAGGACAGGCTGGTATCTGCGCCGGGGATGGTGAGTTCGATCCAGCGCTTCCCCTCGCCCATCGGCTGATCTGTTGCGACCTTAAAGCCGAGTTTGTGCGTATAGAACTCCAGAGCCCGGTCCTGATCGCTTACCGGGATGCTGACGATTTTGATGCCTCGAATCATGAGATGAAGTTAGCCCGAAAATGCCGGTACCGCAATGAGGCAGTTGCTGCTATAGTTTCTGCTGATATAGCCGTGCTTTCGCTCGACGAATACATCACCGAGGTGCTGATGCGGGATCTGGTGGGACATGACCGGCGGCCCGCCAGTTTCCTGATTTATCTTTGGCTGGCGGCCGAGCAGCAGCGCAAGGGCGCGGCAGTTCAGATCAGTTATCAGGACCTGGCGGAATCGACGGGCGTGTCGAAGAGTTCGGCGCAGGCGGCTGTGGGATGGCTGGTGCGGCGAAAGCTGATCGCGGCTAAGAAGGCCACTGTGACCTCGACACCGGAATACAATGTGCTGACTCCCTGGAGGCGTTTGAAATGATCCTGCTGACGATGATTGCCCTGATCGCCGCCGATCCCTGGCCCGATCCTGCCCAACTCATCGAAAAGGCCATGGCGGCCCGTCAGGCGCAGAACTCGAGAGGCTCGAAATTCACCTGGCGCGAAGAGGTGGAAATGCGGGACGAGAAAGGCAGTCCCCTTAAACCTTTCCGAAAGACCTACGACGTGATCATGCTCGAAGGCGAGAATTACAACAAACTGGTGCTGGTTGACGGCCAACCGCTCGACGACGCGATGAAGAAGAAGGTCGAGCAGGATATGGAGAAGATGCGTGAGCTTCGCCGCAAGCATGCGTTCATGAATAAGGCCGTCCCGTATGGAGGGCTCGGCGTACTGGAGCGCCTTTTCGATAACAAGGTCGCGGGAGAAGAGACGGTGGGCGGACGAAAGGCATGGAAGGTGGAATCGGAGCCGAAAAAGGGAGTTAAGGGCGCGGACTCCAAAGAGGAGGAGATCCTCGCGACCCGGCGCACCACCTGGTTCGACGAGGAAGAAGGCGTTGAAATTCGACGGCGCTCGGTCTATGTGCGAGGCATACACAGCATCAAGGCGGGCTCGTTCGACGAAATGGAATGGAGCAAGGTGGGCGACGCCTGGCTGTTGGCGACGAACCATGTGCGTTCCGAGGTGAGCCCTGCCCTCGGCTTTCACAGCTTCGGCGACGCGTATTACCGTTATTCCCACTACAAGCGATTCAGCGCCGACGCCACTTTCATTCCCGAGCAATAAATTACTGTCACAAGCCGGCGGTTTGCGTCGTTGTTAAGGTAGTGACCGGCTTCGAGGCATTCTTCCATGAGCGCTATGAGCGGATTATCCGCGTGGTGGCGCGCGTGGTTCGCGATCCGGCGCGGGCGGAAGAAATCGCTGTCGAGGCGTTCTGGAAACTTTGGCGTAACCCGAAGGCGCAGGGAGACCAGGCGGGCGGCTGGCTCTATCGGACAGCCGTGCGGCTGGCGCTCGACGAACTGAGGCGGCAGACTCGGCGGGTGCGTTCGGAGAAGGCCACGGAAGGGCCTTTGTCGGCGCCCACGCCCGAGCAGCTTCGACTGGACGATGAAGCGCGGGAGCAGGTGCGCCGTACGCTTGCGCGTCTCGACTCGCGTTCCGCCGAATTACTATTACTGCGCAGCGACGGCCTGAGCTATGGCGAGGTTGCGGCTGCGCTCGATCTGAATCCGGCGTCCGTGGGGACGCTCTTAACACGGGCGCAGCGGGCGTTTCGGAAGGAGTATGTGACGAGATATGGAGAACCCAATGATGAACGATCGGGACTGGGTGGACGGCCGCATGGCGCTGCTCGACTCGGCTGAAGCCGCGACGCCGGATGTGACACGGGCATTTGCGAGGCTTCAGGAGCGGGACCGGCGGTTCCGAGCAGTGCGGCGGAACTGGATCTGGGCGACGGCAGTGGCGTCGGTGGCATGCGCGGTCCTGGTGGTGATGCCGTCGAAGAGTGTTTGCTGTGCGAGGACACCGGAGGAAACTCCTGCGCCCACTCCCACTCCCATTCCCACTCCCGCCGTCCAGCCGCCCCCGGCTGCCGCGGTTGTCGCAAGACCGGCAGCGAAAAAGGCGGATCCCGTTGTTTCCGCCAAAAACTATAAGGAGTCCGGCTCGGCCAGTGCCACAGTGGTCTGCGAGATTTATTCCGACTTCGAGTGCCCCTCCTGCGCAGTGTTCTATCGCGATACGTACCCGCAACTCGAGAGCGAGTACGTGAAGACGGGCAAGGTGCGGATCCTGCATCGGGATTTCCCATTGCCTCAGCACCGATTTGCGGTACCGGCGGCGCGGTATTCCAACGCGGCGGGCGAGTCAGGCGTCTACGATGCGGTGTTCAGGCGGTTATTTGAAACGCAGGCGGAATGGGGTGCGAACGGGAACATCGAAGGCGCATTGGCTCCGGTGGTTTCCCCGGAATTGCTGGCCCGGATCCGGGGTCTGTTGGCGGCCGATCCGAAAATCGACGAGTCCATTGCCCTCGATAAGGCGGCCGCAACCGCGGATCAAATCAATCAGACGCCGACGGTCGTAGTGGTGGGTCCGGACGGTGAGCGCCATAAGATTGCCGGCGCTCAGCCGTTTGTTACTTTGAGCGCGTATATCGACGAGTTGCTGAAAGACAAGTAAGGGCAGGCGAGCGCCCGGCCTTAACTCAGAAGTTGAAGTTGACTTTGCGGAGGGCGTCCTCGTAGGCCTTCTTTGCTTCTTTGGCTCCCGTGCGGGCTTCTTCTTCGGTGAAGCCGGCGTGTTCCCAGACATCCACGGCAGGAACCGTGTGGTCCGGCGTGGCGAGATCTTCCTCATGGTGGATGGCCGCGATCCACTTTTCAACCGCAGCCTTATAGGCGTCGCGAAGCGCGTCGAGTTCCGGTGTGTTTTCCATGTTGCTTAGCCCCTTCAGATCGACATGCTGCGGAACGCCCAGTAGAGGAACCCGGACAGAATCATCGCGGCGGGGAGCGTCAGAACCCAGGCCATCAGGAGGCTGCGCACCGTCGACATCTGAATTCCGCTGCGATTCGCAGCCATGGTTCCGGCGATGCCCGAAGACAGTACGTGCGTGGTGCTGACCGGGAGACCGAGGCCGTCGGCGGCTCCGATGGTGAGCATGGCGGTGATTTCAGCGGCGGCGCCCTGGCCGTAGGTCAGGTGATCCTTGCCGATTTTTTCTCCTACCGTTACAACAATTCGCTTCCAGCCGATCATCGTGCCGAGGCCGAGCGCGAGGGCGACCGCGACCTTCACCCAGAGCGGAATGAATTTGGTGGCCTTATCGATGTGCTTTTTATAGTTCGCCAGGATGGTGTCGTCGTCTTTGGTGAAGGCGAGTTTGCTGTCCTTCTGGACGAGGCGAAGAGCCTCGCTAACGACGTACATCTCGTTGCGAAGGTTGCCCACACGCTCGGAAGGAACATCCCTCAGGAGCTTGAACTCGGCGACTTCATTGGAGATGTCGTTAATGTCCTGGCGAAGCGCGAGCATGGTGCTGTCTTTGAATGTCTTCGTGCTGACGTAGTCGGTGAGCTCTTCGCGCGAGGAGGCTTCGACCGTGGCGGCTTTGACGTATTTGTTCACCACTTCGATCGCCTGATGGGAGACCGCGACGAAATCGACCGTATCGGCGTTGGTGACGGCGTGATTCAGAGCGTAGGCGGTGGGAACCGTGCCGACGAGGATCAACATGATGAGGCCCATGCCTTTTTGCCCGTCATTCGAGCCATGGAAGAAGCTGACTCCGGTGCAGGTGAGGACCAGAAGAGCCCGGATCCAAATCGGCGGCGGCTCGGCGCCCTCGGGGGCCTGATAGAGCCGCTTGTCTTTAATCACCGCCTTGCAGATCAGGAGAAGCGTAGCGGCGATTACGAAGCCGAAGACGGGCGAGAGAAGCAGGGTCTGGCCGATTTTGAGCGCCTGGGCCCAGTCGACGCCGCTCGTGCCGCTGTTGCCTTTGATGAGCTGGTTGGCCACGCCGACGCCGATGATAGAGCCAGTCATGGTGTGAGTGCTGGAGGCCGGAAGTCCCAGCCACCAGGTCCCGAGGTTCCAGAGGATGGCGGCGATAAGCAGGGCAAAGACCATGGCGAAGCCCGCGCCGCTGCCGACCTGGATGATGAGTTCGACAGGCAGCAGCGAGATAATGCCAAACGCCACAGCGCCCGACGAGGTGAGGACACCGATGAAATTCCACATTCCCGACCAGACCACGGCGATGTGCGGCTCGAGGGAATGCGTATAAATGACCGTTGCCACGGCGTTCGCCGTGTCATGAAAGCCGTTGACGAACTCGAACCCGAGCGCCGTCAGCAGGGCGATGCCCAGCAGGATGAACGGGGCGGAGGAGTTACTTCTGATGGTGCCCAGGTCGCCGGCAATAGAAGTGCCAATGTAGATGAGGCCAGCCAAAAGTGCCAACCCGAAGATAATCATCCCGGCTTTTCCCGGGCTCTTATTTAGCTTTTCCGATACGAGTGCGGTTGCTGCGGTCGCCATGCGTTCGATGCCTCCAGCGAAGCAGTATGTCAGTGGATTATTAATGTTTACTTACAGACATGTGACAGATTCGCTTTGGATGGGGACGGCGGGGCTTCCCGCTGTTGCGGGTTGTAGTATGCTGGTGCTTCACGCTCGCTGATTGTCTCTTTCGAGGTAGGTTTGACATGTCTTCCCAGTTGAAATCGCTCATTTTCCCCGCATTTGCGCTGCTTCTCGTCTCGCTTCCCGCCGTCTCGCAGGTTACCGGAGTCCAGGGTGTGGTTAAGGACGAAACCGGCAAACCCGTCGTAGGCGCCGTGGTAACGTTCGAACGCACCGATATTAAAGGTCACTACGAGGTCAAGACCAAGAAAAAAGGCGACTACGGCCATTACGGCCTGCCGATCGGCACGTACAACATCACGGTAGCGATCGATGGCAAGGTGCGCGATTCGATGAACGGGTTCAGGACTTCGCCGGGCGATCCGAAAGAGCTGAATTTCGACCTGAAGGCATCGGCCGATCAGCAGAAGGCGCTGCAGAAGGCCGCGGAAACGGGGACGCTTACGGCGGAGCAAGAGCGCGGCATGACCAAGGAGCAGAAGGAGGCCTTCGAGAAACAGGCCAAGGCTCGCGAGGCCACCCTGGCGAAGAACAAAGCTCTGAACGACGCGTACACGACCGGCAAGAATGCCGTCGATGCGAAGCAGTGGGATGTGGCGATCGACAGCCTGACCAAAGCCTCGGAGATGGACGCGAAGCAGGGCGCAGTCTGGACATCGCTTGCCGATGCATATGTGGGCAAGGCGCAGGCGACCCCTGCGGAAGCGGGCGCGATATATGACAAAGCGTTCGATGCATATAAAAAGGCGATCGAGATCAATCCGACCGATGCGGGGCTCTATAACAACTACGCGCTGAGCCTGGCGAAGGACAAGAAGCTGGACGACGCGAAGGCTAATCTGGCGAAGGCGGCGGAACTGGATCCCCCGGGTGCGGGCAAGTATTACTACAATCTTGGCGCGCTGCTGGTGAACAGCAACCAGAACGAAGCGGCGACGGACGAATTCAAGAAGGCGATCGACGCCGACCCGGATTATGCGGATGCGCAGTATCAGTATGGGCTGGCGCTTTCGGCCAAAGCTACCAGCGATGCGAATGGGAAGATCATCGCACCCCCTGGTGCGGTGGAAGCGCTGCAGAAGTATCTGGACCTGAAACCGGATGGGGTGAATGCGCAGTCGGCGAAGGAAATGATCGCGGCGCTGGGCGCGCAGGTGAGCACGACATTCCAGAATCCCAATGCGCCTAAGGGCGGCAAGAAGACGACGAAGAAGCCGTAACGCGCCTGTCAGAATAGTAGACGGACAGGTGGAAACGCTTGTCCCACCATGTTTGTTTTTATCTTCAGACTGATCGTGTTCCTGATTGCGATATCCGTGATCAGGTCTGTTGTGGTTCGCGTGCAGGGTTGGTGGTACGCCATTCAGTCGGGCCGCCGTGCGGTTCCTCCGGGCCGGCGGGGTCAGGCGCCCGCTACTATGCTGCAGATGGATCCGGTCTGCGGTACGTACGTTGCGGTGGATTCGTCTTTCAAGAAGGTTGCGGGCGGGAAGGTTTACCATTTCTGTTCGGCGGAATGCCGCAATCGCTTCGCCGCCTGAAAATCATTGCGTAATCCTCGAATAGAAGAGCTGTTTTTCGGGCTGGCGCATGCGGAGGGCTTTCAGGGCCTTGCGGGGCGGTTTGGTGCGTCTTCCGAGCCTTCGGTACTGCGGCTTTCGGGGCTGACTCCCACTGCCAAAGCGGTTTACGCGGCGCTGCTTTATCGCGAGACGCGGCGCTCGCAAATCCTCATCACAGACGGCACGAAGCAGGCGGAGATTCTGTTTCCGTTGCTGCGAACGTTCTGCGATCTCCTGGACGCCGGGACGGCTCCTTTGCTGCTGCCGGCTTTGGATGTGCTGCCGGGGCAGGGATTGTCGCCGCATGCGGAGATTCTGGCGGACCGCGCGGCGGCTTTGGACAAGCTGGCGCATGGCAAGGCTGCGATTGTGGTGGTTCCGATTGCCGCGGCTTTGACGAAGCTGGAGGCTCCTTCTTATTACCGGCAGTTGACGCTCGCTCTGAAAGTGCATGAAGAGATCGGGATGGACGATCTGGCTTCGCATCTGGAAAGCATCGGGTATGAGCGGCGCGATCCGGTAGAGGGCGTGGGGGAGTATTCGATTCGCGGCGGGATCGTGGACGTGTTCTCGCCGGATCAGGCGCAGCCGGTTCGGCTGGAGTTTTTCGGGGATGAGATCGAGTCGATCCGGAGGTTCGATCCCGAGTCGCAGCGGTCGATTCACAAGCTGAACGAGTGCGTGCTGCAGCCGCTGTCCGAGTTTCAGAAGCTGCGGCCACTGGAGGCGGACACGGAGCACCCTCGCGAGGCTTCGATTTTCGAATTCTTCGAGAATCCCCTCGTGGTGATCGATGAGCCGGAGATGACGAAACCGGCGGCGGAGCGTTTCTGGTCGCGAGTTGCGGCGGCAGGCGGACCCGACCCCGCGACGGTAGCGCTCCAGTGGGATGAATTGATGGCGTGCGCTTCGAAGCATTGCATTCTCGAGACGCGGCAGCTGGATTTGGGTGCGCCGGACGAGGCGGGCTTTCACATCTCGACCCGGCCTTCCATGGCGTTTCACGGGAATCTACAGGTGGCGATCCGCGAAGCGAAGACGCTGATCGAACGCGGCACCCGGATCGTGTTCTTTGCGCCTGCGACGGGCGAGATCGAGCGGCTGGCGGATGTGTTCAGCGAGTATTCGGTGCCTTATCGGATCGATCTGGCGGGGGATCGGGCGCCGGAGTATTTGCGGGAGCGGGCGCAATCGAGCGAAAGCGGCGTTACGCTGATTCGCGGAGAAGTCGCTCGCGGAACGGTGTTCCTTGAGGCGGGGCTGGCGTTGTTCGGGTCGGAGGATCTTTTCGATTCTTCGGACATCGCGGTGGAGCATGGAATCTCGCGGACGCGGGCGTTTTCGGCCGATCAGTTCGATCTGAAAGCGGGCGATTACGTGGTCCATGTGGAGCACGGGGTGGGTCAGTTCTTAGGGGTTCGAGAGATCGCGCAGGGCGATGCCAAAGGCGATTACATGCTGCTCGAATATGCGGGCGGCAATAAGTTGTATGTGCCCCTCGCGCGCATGGATTTGGTGCAGCGGTTTCGCGGCGAAGGCGAGGCGAAGCCGGCGCTAGACAAGATGGGCGGGGCTACCTGGGGCCGAACGAAGACGCGCATCAAGACGAAGATGCGCGACATGGCTGAGGAGCTGTTGAAGCTCTATGCGCAGCGCAAGCTGGCGGAGGGGTTTCAGTTCTCGCCGGACAGCAACTGGCAGCGCGAGTTCGACGACGCGTTCGAGTTTACCGAGACGAAGGATCAAAAGGCGGCGATTGCGGACATCAAACGGGACATGGAGAGTCCGCAGCCGATGGACCGTTTGTTGTGCGGCGATGTGGGTTATGGCAAGACCGAAGTGGTGATGCGGGCCGCGTTTAAGGCGATGGGCGATGGAAAGCAGGTTGCCGTGCTTTCGCCTACGACGGTGCTGTGCTTCCAGCACTTCAATACGTTTCGAAAACGGTTTCAGTCGTTCCCTGTAAGGATTGAAATGTTGAGCCGGTTTCGGTCGGCTAAGGAGATTAAGGCGACGCTGGAGGATCTTGCCGAAGGGAAGGTGGATCTGGCGGTGGGTACGCATCGGCTGTTCTCGAAGGATGTGGTATGGAAAGACCTGGGCCTGGTGATCATCGACGAGGAGCAGCGATTTGGGGTTAAGCATAAGGAGCGGCTGAAGGAGATTTGCCAGCGCGTTGACGTGGTGACCATGAGCGCGACTCCGATTCCCCGGACGCTGCATATGTCGATGCTGGGGCTGCGCGATATGTCGGTGATTGAGACTCCGCCTAAGGATCGGCTGGCGATTCATACGGTGGTGTCGCCGTTCCGGCCGGATTTGATTCAGCCTGCGATTGAGCTCGAGCTGGGGCGTGGCGGACAGATTTACTTCGTGCATAACCGCATCGATTCGATCTGGCATCGGGCGGCGATGATTCAGGAGATGTTCCCGCAGGTGCGCATCGGCGTGGGGCATGGACAGATGCCGGAGGCGGAACTGGAGAAGGTGATGCTGCAGTTCATGCGGCACGAGTTCGATGTGTTTGTCTCGACCACGATTGTCGAGAACGGGCTCGATATCCCGCTGGCGAACACGATGATTATCGAGAATGCGGAGAAGTATGGGTTGTCGGAGCTGTATCAGCTGCGGGGGCGAGTGGGGCGTTCGAATCGGCGGGCTTATTGTTATTTGCTGGTGGAGCCCGATACGGAATTGACGGAGATTGCGCGGAAGCGGCTGGCTGCTTTGAAGGAGTTCAGCGACCTGGGGGCGGGTTTCAAGATTGCGGCGCTCGATCTGGAATTGCGCGGTGCGGGGAATTTGCTGGGTGGAGAGCAGCACGGGCATATCAATGCGATCGGTTTCGACATGTATATCCGGATGCTGGAGGAAACGGTTCGGGAACTGCGCGGGGAAGAGGTGGCTCCGGAGATTCATTCGTCATTGAATCTTGGGTTGGATTTGCGCATTCCGGCGGATTACATCGGGGATGAGAATCAGCGGTTGAGGGCTTATAAGAGGATTGCTCAGGCGGTGGATGCGAAGGAGCGCGAAACGGTTGAGCAGGAGTTAGCCGACAGGTATGGTCCGGTGCCGCCGGATGTAATGGCTTTGTTGAAGTACTCCGCGATAAAGACGGCGGCGGAGCGGATTGGGATTGAGGCGATCGACCGGCGCGGCTCGGTCTTGAATGTTAAGTTCCACGAGCAGACCAGGGTGGATGGACAGAAGCTGATGGAACTGGTGAGCGGGACTCGCGGGGCTCAGTTTACTCCTTTGGGAGTGCTTAGGTTGCCGGTGGATGGGATGTTAGGACCTGCGGCTATGCTCGATTACATTGAAGCAGGATTGATTGCGCCATTAGAAAGATAGTATGACCGTGATAGCTTATCCGGCAGAAGAATAATGAATGCATCGGCGCGATGGCACACCAATCTGGATTGACGCAGCTGAGCAATCGGGAGAAGCGCTTGTAAAAGTTGCTTCGAGATGTCCAAGTCGGCGCGGTACGACGAAAAGTGGCTTCAGGAGCTGCTGCACGGTCACCCCGAAGTTTTTCCAGTTGGGCAAATCGAACCAGGCTTTGGCGAACTGGTGCCTTTGTGCAGAGAATTGCCGCTACAGTTCGGCGGGGGGAAATCAGGCCAGCTTGACAATCTGTTTGCCACTGTTGAAGGGCAGCTCGTGCTTGTTGAGGCCAAACTGTGGAGGAACCCCGAAGCGCGCAGGGCCGTGGTTGCGCAGTCACTTGAATACGCAGCCGCCATTTTCAGGATGAATTACGGCGAACTGGAGAGCGCTGTACTCAAGCGACGTGCGGCAACGGGCGAACCAGGTAACTCCCTCTTTGAGATTGTGAGCGGCGAGTCAAATGACGCTACACAAGAGGAGTTTGTAGACAAGGTGGCGTGGAATCTGAACCGAGGCCGCGCCGTCATAGCTGTCGTGGGCGACGGCATCCGCGAAGAGGTTTTGCTGCCGGCAGATTTGCTGCAAAGCCACGCTGGGCATCGCTTCACGTTTGCCCTTGTGGAACTGGCCGTTTATGAGACTCCGTCGACAGGAGTGCGCCTGGTAGTACCTTCCGTGCTGGCTCAGACCGAGTTAATTGAGCGCGGTGTGGTTCGAATTGTCGATGGCGGTCAGGCCGGGGTAAGAATCGTCGTGGATTCGCCCTCCCCAAAGCCGGAAATGAAGCCTGCACGTCCCGTGAGCATCAGCGAGGAAGAGTTCTTCGATGCTCTTGGTCAAAACAACTCCGCCTGGCCGGATCTCCTGCGGTCCTTTCTGAGCAAAGCCGAGAGTTTTCGTGTATTCAAAGAAGTGAAGGCCAGTCTGTCCTTGAAGTACACACTGGAATCGGGCAGGGCCATCAATTTGGGCGTCATAAGCAAGAGCGGCGCGCTGGACACCGGGTACTTGAGCGCGGCGGATCCCGCATCGCGGCGGGCTTACAACAAGAAGCTGAAGGAGCTTATTGGTGGTTTCGTGGGGTCCAGCGAGAAAAACGGTTTGACGTGGGTAAGGACCGCTGGCAATAAGAGCTTTCCGCTTCTATCCGATCTGTTGCCTCAACACGAGCAAGCCTGGCTCGACGCCATGGAACAGTACGTCAAGGACTGCCTCGCCGCCTTACCCCCGGAGGAATAGGGGCGAGACTGCAAAGCTAACTGAATGTTCGTACAATTGAAGAGAGGAATTTCGATGAATGTGAGCCTGCCTGCCGATTTGACAAAACAGGTCGAGCGCGAGTTGGCTACCGGGCAATACAGAACCTCCGATCAACTGATTGAGGAGGCCGTCCGGTACTTTCTCAATGAGCGTGAGCGCGGACAGCATCGACTGGAGTCTCTTCGCCGTATTGGGCAAGCAGTGGACGAGGCTGGTTTGTATGAGAAGATTCTCATTCCTGACGACGAATGACCGGCCGCTCGGTCGTTGTCATCGACGCGTGTGTCCTCGCTAATTTCTCACTTTGCGACACACTGCTGCGCATTGCCGAGCACCCTTCGCTCTTTGATCCGAAATGGTCGGACGAAATTATGGATGAGACGGTTCGTACTCTGGAGTCAAAGCTGAAGTGGCCCCGCGCGCTCGCTGAGCACTTTCGGTCTGAATTACGCGCAAGCTTCTCCGACGCCTGGGTGCGAGAGTTCCACAGCCTGCTTCCCGCCATGACCAACGACGAGAAGGACCGTCATGTCCTCGCCGCTGCTGTACGGAGCAGGACTTCGCTGATTGTGACATTCAACCTCAGGCATTTTCGAAGCGAACATCTCTTACCCTGGGGCATCCGGGCATTGCATCCGCAGACGTTCCTTGTCGAACTGCTTCGTGACGATCCGGGCGCGGTTATTGCAAAACTAAGGCTGCAGGCCTCCGACAGGAAGCGCACACTTGAAGACCTGCTTCAAGTCCTTAAACAGGCCGTACCTGATTTTGCGATTTCGGCGCGAAAGGCGGCGCAGGACGCAGGGCTCATTGGGCCTTTGGAAGGGTGAGCGCCGAAGCGGTTCACGCAATGTCTTCAAGGCGAATCGGGAGCTTTCGAACACGCTTCCCGGTGGCGGCGAAGATCGCATTGGTGACGGCCGGAGCAATCGGAGGGACTGACGCTTCGCCGATGCCGCCAGGATTATTGTCGGTCTCGACAATATGCACTTCGATCACGGGCATTTCGTCGATTCGAACCACGTCATAGGTGTTGAAATTGCCCTGGACGACTGCGCCTTTGTCGATCGTAATCGCGTCTTTGAGTGCGGCGGACAGTCCATAGACGATGCCGCTTTCGATCTGCTGGCGGATGATGGCGGGGTTCACGATATGGCCGCAATCCACCGCGCAGACCACGCGATGCAACTTGAGCTTGTTGCCTGTCACCGACACCTCCGCGACCTGGGCCGTATAACTGCCGATATTGTTGACGACCGCGACACCCTGATACCGGCCCTTCGGCGCTTTGCCCCAGTTGGCTTTTTCGGCCACTTCGTTGAGAACGGCAAGCAGGCGGGACGATTTCGCAAGAAGCCGTCGGCGAAGCTCAACCGGGTCCTTACCGCCCGCGACGGCGAGCTCGTCGATAAAGCTCTCGGCGAAGAAAGTGTTTTGGGTATAGCCGACGGCACGCCAGAAAGTGGTGGGGATGCCGGCGTCGGCTTTGCGCCAGTCTACGTGGATGTTCGGAATGGTGTATTCGAGGGTGTGGATACCTTCGACGGCCGTGGAATCGACCGCGCCGCCTCGGCCGCCGCCGAAGAAAGAGGGGCAGGCGACATTTGCGGTGAACGCCACGGGCCAGCCTTCACTGTCGACCGCGCCCGCGAACTTCACGTAAGAGGCCGGACGGTAAAGGTCGTGGCGCATGTCGTCTTCGCGAGTCCAGGTGAGCTTGATCGGCGTGCCAGGCATGGCTTTAGCGATCTCGACAGCTTCGGAAACGTAATCGGTGCCGCCGCGGCGGCCGAAGCCTCCGCCCATGTACATCGTGTTGAGCTTTATCGATTCCGTGGGGAGACCGGTGATCTGGGCGGCGGTGTTACGGGTACCGGCCTGGGCCTGGGTGGGGGCCCAGATCTCGCAACTGTCGGGCCTCACGATTGCGGTGCAGTTCATCGGTTCCATAGGAGCATGCGAGAGGAACGGGGTTTCGTAAACGGCTTCCAGCTTTTTCGGGGCCGCGGCTAAGGCGGCATCGGCATCGCCAACCTGTTTCGCAACTGAGCCGGGCTGCTTTGCAAGGTCGGCGAACATGCGGCTGATACCGGCGGTGTTCGCTGCGGCGACGGGTCCTTCGTCGAAGGCGACTTCGAGAACCTTGCGGCCCTGCATCGCGGACCATGTGTTGTCGGCAATCACGGCGACGCCGTTCGAGATCTGCACGACAGCCTTCACGCCAGGGACGGTTTTGGCTTTCGCGGCGTCGAAGGATTTAACTTTGCCCCCGAACACAGGGCAGCGCGTGAGCGAGGCGTACAACATGCCAGGCACTCGCGCGTCGAGGCCGAACTTCGCTTTGCCGTTGACCTTGTCGGGGGTATCGAGACGCTTGATCGGCTTCCCGATGAGGCGGAAGTTTTTGGGATCCTTCAGGGTTACGCTGGTCGGCACCGGCAGCTTGGCGGCGTCGAGCGAAAGATCGCCATAGCTGAGGCGCGCCTTCGAGGCGGGGTTTACGACGAAGCCGCTATCGGTGCGGAGAGTGGCCGCGTCAACGCTCCACTTCTGAGCCGCGGCGCTGACGAGCATGGCTCGGGCGGCCCCGCCTGCCTGCCGCAGAGGTCCGTACGTTCCGCGAATGCTGGCGCTTCCGAAGACGCCCTGCATGCCATACAGCGCAGGATCGACCGGCGCGAACTCGGTGCGGACGCTCTTCCAGTCGCAATCGAGCTCTTCGGCGAGCAACATCGAAAGGGAAGTCACCGTGCCCTGGCCCATCTCGGCTTTGGTGATCTGAAACGTTACCGTGCCATCGGGAGCAACGTGGATATAGGCGGAAGGCCGCACCGGGCCGGCGCCGCGGCCGCGTCCCTGGGCTTCAAGCGGCGAACGCTCGGGCCACACGAGACCCACCAAAAGCCCCGCAGCACCGGCTTTGAGAAAATCGCGACGGCTGCTCATGCTTTGCCTCCCTTGATTTCAGCAGCGCGGTGAATGGCGCGGCGGATCTGGGCATAGGCGCCGCAGCGGCAGATGTTTCCATGGAGCGCTTCGTCGATATCGGCGTCTGTGGGCTTCGGCGTTTTGGCCAGCAGCGAAGCAGCGGCCATCAGTTGGCCCGACTGGCAATAACCGCACTGCGGCACGTCCTCTTCGATCCAGGCCTGCTGCACGGGGTGCGACGTATCCGGCGAAAGGCCTTCAATCGTGGTGACCGACTTTCCGGTCACCGACGCAATCGGCGTAATGCAGGCGCGGGTTACGCTGCCGTTGACGTGGACCGTACATGCGCCGCAGAGCGCCATGCCGCAGCCGAACTTGGTTCCGGTGAGCCCGAGCGTGTCGCGCAGGACCCAGAGCAAAGGCATTTGCGGATCGACATCGACACTTTGCCCGGCGCCGTTGAGCGTAAAACCGATAGCCATGAAGACTCCTCTTATTTAACGAAAACAGGGACAGATGCGACGTGCTTCTCCCACGCGATTTCGAGTTTGCCCGCGCCCGTGCCAATGCCGGAGAGGGTGTACTTTACAGTCTCGACGGGCGCGCGCGGCACGGACATGTTCATCTTCACCCGGCCCAGATCCTTGCTTGCGTCATAGACGGTGCCCCACTGGCCGGTCTGTTTGTTGATGATCAGTTCCCACGCGTTCGGGTCCTTTACCCAGACGTAAATCGTGTAATCGCCTTTGGGCACAGAAAGGCCTCCGATAGTGAGGTCGGCATCGGTGTGAAATGCGGTTGCATTATCAGCTCCGGCACGCCATGCGGGATAGGTGGGATCGGTCGAAAGCTTGCCGCCGTCGCCAAAGATCTGGCGTCCGCGCACCGAGGGCGCACCGTATTTGATGGAGATGGTTTTGCCGCCCACGGTCGCGGACTCGGTGGTGGCGGGGCTGACCTGGGCGGTGAGAGCGCCGGCGCAAAGGCATGCGAGCGCAGAGATCGGGACAAAGATTTGCTTGGCTTTCATCAGTACTTCTTAGTGTACGAGGTTCTGGCGTTTGTGATTTCGAAATGTCCGTCTTTGTGCGCGACCATTTTGAGGTAGAAGGCGGAGTCCGGGTTCTCCTGCGGATTCGCGATCACGTCTTCGGGGGAGTTGTGGTCCTTACCGCCCGCAACGGCGAAATGGAGCTGCCAGATGTCCTGAATTCCAGGGACGGAACGCGCGGTGTCCCAGGCTTCGGCGGTGCCACCTTTGCGCGCGCCGTTATCCATGATGGCGACCTTCGGGTGCAGCGCCTGCACGAACGCGGGGGAGCCGCTCATGTCCATGCCGTGGTGGCTGACGATGTAAACGTCGACTTCCGGGATCTTCGTCACGGGGCAGACAAGGCCCTCCTCTTTGTTCCAGAGCAGGTCGCCGAGGTCTATGGTTTTGAATTTGCCAAATTCGATGTAGCTGCCGGTGGACTGGCCGTTTTCGTCGTCGTTGATATCGCGCTTTTTGAAGGTGGCGCAAGCGGGATTGGGTTTGCCGGAACCCTTGAGGGGCTTGTCGATGACTTTGCCGCCGGCGCTGACGATGGTCCAGTCGAGGCCTTTAATGGGAAGTTTGTCGCCGGCTTTTACAACGATATGGTGGCCTTTGGCCCGGACGGCCGCATAGTCATCGTAGAGCTTTTGGCCGTTGGCGTCATGCTCGATGGTCTCGCCGTGGTCGACGAAGTTTTTAATGGGCATCTTCGCGGCAAGGGCCGGGACACCGCCCACATGGTCGAGATGGAAGTGCGTGATGAGCAGGTAATCGATTTGTTTGACGCCGGCTTCGGTGGCAACCTTGACGATGCGGTCAGCATCGCGCCCATTGAAGCCGGCCCAGCCGGTGTCCACGAGAACGCTCTCGCCGGAGGGGGTGATGAAGAGAGTGGCCTGGCCGCCTTCCACGTCAATAAAGTAAGCGGTCAGGTCCTCGGAAGCGGCAAGTAACGGCGCGCAGAACAGGGCGAGCAGAAGAGCTTTCATCATTCAGGAATCCTATCAGGCTATTGCTTAGGGATCATCGTTAACTGCACCGGGGCGGAGGGCTGAGTGACCTGTCTTAGATCGACGTCGGCGCGAGATTTTTCAAACGGACGGCGAAATTCCTCGTCTTCAGCCGCGCCCGATTCGATCTCCTGCCACGCATAGACTCGATATTCGGCCGGAACCAGCCCGTCGAACTCGAAGCGGCCGTTCTGATCGGTGGTCGCCGTGTGCGCCATATCGGTGCGCCATTTCGCATCTTTGGCGACGAGGGTAACAGTAGCGCCGGGGACGAATTCGTCCTTGTCGTTCTTCACGGAGCCGGTAAGCTTCGCCGGGGGCGCGGCGACGATCAGTTCAAGCGTGCCCGCAACACCGTTCCGCAAGTCGAGCCCGCTTTCGAGCACATCGCGGCTGCCGAGGCGCGCACTCTGCAGGTAATGGTCCTGCGGAATACCCATGACCTGAATCTTGTAAAGGCCGGGGCTTACCTTGTTCAGCACGCCGGTGCCGTCCTTACCGATCTCAGCGTTCGTGAGCGAGGCCAGTGGGTTGTCGTCCACCTGCAGCATGACGCGGATCCCCTTAGGATCGCCCTCCTTCATGGCTATGTGAACGGCCAAATCGCCGCCCGAACCGAGACGAAGCGTCAGGTCGCGCAGCGGCTGATCCGCAACCTCGATCTTGCCCACCATGGCCATGTGCGTCGGATCCATCTGCGACATCGCCATCACGTTGTAGGTACCCGGCGCCAGACCGGGCATCTCGAACTCGCCCTGATCGCCTTTCAGCATGATCATCCCCGAAGGCATGATCTGCATCGCTCCGGGGTCCTGCCGGTAAAGCATCAGCATGCCGCTCTTCACAGGCTGTCCCGAAACGTTGTCGACCACTTTGCCCGAGACTTTCTGCGCATGAACGCGCTTCAGGCGGATGTCGATGGCCCGCACCTCCGCGCCGGGGCCTACTTCAACCGCCGTTGCCGAGGCCGCATCGGGCGCGTTCGGATAGTACACGGGGATCAAAACCTCCTGCGGCTTGTCGTCCTCGGACTTCGTCATGCCCATCGCCATATCGGTAAGCTTGTGCGCGTCGGAATGGACAAAGTAACGGCCAGGCGCCAGTTCTGAAAGACGGTATTCGCCGAGATCGTTCGTCTGGACCGGCATGCCTGACATTTTCGGCATCAGTTGTTTGTGGCCATTGATGTACATGTTTTGCAGGGGCATTACCATCACTCCGCCCACCGGCTCGCCTTCATCGTCGAGTACGCGGCCTGCGATTACGCCCTGCGGGACGAGCTTCACGGCCAGTTCCGCGGTGTCCTTGCCGGGGCTCAGTTCGATGGTGGCGGGTTCATGCCCGGACCCATACCAACCGGCGACAAAGCCGGGTTTCTCACCCTGCAGCGTGTATCGGCCAGGCTCTATGTTCTCGAACTGAAACTTGCCCTCAGCATCGCTGACCAGCGAGACGACGGTCTTTGCGGGGTTATCGGGATGCAGCGAGACCTTCGCTTTGCGCACCGGCTCATTGGTAATGGAATTCGTCAGCCGGCCCGCAACCTTACACAGGTCCTTCTTGCTCTGTGCGGCGAGCAGGGCCGCAAAAACAGCCGCAAACAGCAATGTTCTGGTGATCATAATCGACCTTTAGATTATTTCAGGTTTTCGTTATGTAAAAATGAAAGGCCAACCAATGCAAATGGACTGGTTCCCGCTCTGGCTCAGCCTCGAAGTCGCGGCGGGCGCTACGTTTCTGTCGCTGGCACTGGGGCTTTGGCTGGCGTGGCTACTGGTGAACCGCCGATTCACGGGCAAAGACGTGCTCGATGCCGTGACCACTCTGCCGCTGGCGCTGCCGCCGACGGTGCTGGGTTATTACCTGCTGGTTGCCATCGGGCGCAACAGTTGGCCGGGCCGGGCCTGGGAAGCGCTCACCGGAACCTCGCTGGTTTTTACCTGGCGGGCTGCGGTGATTGCTTCGACACTGCATGCGATTCCTTTGCTGGTGAAGTCTTCGCGGGCAGCGCTCGAATCGATCGACCGCGACTGCGAGCGCGCGGCGCGGAGTCTGGGCGCGCCTGAGTGGCGTGTCTTCTGGCGAGTGAGTTTGCCTTTGGCACGGCGCCAAATCGGTGCGGCAACCGCGCTGGCGTTCGCGAGATCGCTGGGCGATTTCGGCGCGACGCTGATGATTGCGGGCGATATTCCCGGTCGGACGCAGACGGCCGCGATCGCGATTTTTGACGCCGTTGAATCGGGCAATACGCGAGCGGCGAGTCTGCTCGCAATCGTGATTTCGATTGTGACGGCGGCGATTGTTTTCCTTTCGAATCGGCTGGAGCATCGACGCAGCTTATGATTCGGGCGGCTATTACGAAGCGGTTTGCGCCAGGTCCGGAGTCGGCGGGGTTTCATCTCGACATCGCGTTTGAGGCGGGGCGCGGCGTGACAGTTTTGTATGGGCCGAGCGGGTCGGGCAAGACGCTGACGCTGGATGCGATTGCGGGATTTGTGAAGCCGGACTCCGGGCGCATCATGCTGGACGATCGCATTCTTTTCGATGCCGCCTCCGGTGTGAATCTGACGCCACAGAAGCGCGAGTGCGGCTACGTTTTTCAGAATGAAGCGCTGTTTCCGCATATGACGCTGCGGCAGAATCTGGCGTTCGGGGCGCATCGGTTGCCGAGGCTCGAACGGCATCGGTCGATTGCCGAGATGCTGGACCGGTTTCGTCTCACAGAGCTTGCAGGGCGCTGTCCGCGCGAACTTTCGGGCGGGCAGAAGCAGCGCGGCTCGATCGCACGGGCCTTGATCGCAAGGCCGAAGATGGTCTTGCTGGACGAGCCGGGCCGCGGTTTGGACAGTGTCCTGCAAAGCGAATTGCGAACCGTGATTCGCGAGATGAAGGCTTCATTAACGGTGCCGATTGTGCTGGTGACGCACGATGTGGGCGAGTGCTTCGAACTGGCCGATCAGGTGCTGATTGCCGATGGCGGGAAGATCGTGCATCGCGGCGCGCCGCTGGATCTGCTGCGAAATCCCGGCACTCCCGCTGTGGCTCGGCTGCTGGGCGATTTCAACGTTTATGACGCCGAAGTGCTGGCGCTCGATCCAGGACGACAGACGAGCCGGATCCGCATGCTGGAGCAGGAATGGAACGGGCCGAATCTGCGCGGGTGTTTTAAGGGCGATCGGGTAACGCTGTGCGCCAGACCCGAAGAGTTGAAGATCGCGGCGAAGCCGGGCGATAACCGGATTCGCGTGGATTCCGCGAGGACGATGGAACGAGCCCAGTTCGTACGCGCCGATTTCGGCAACAATCTGATTGTGGATGTGCCTCGCGAGGTCTGGAGCGAACGGAGAGAGAATGTTTGGGTGGAGGTTCCGGCGATGGCTTTGCGGCAACTGAACCGGGATGAGAAACCCAGATGAGATGCTGCCTCCTGGTGCTGATTCTTTGCCAGGCTGGGCCAGTACGGTCGGGCAAAGTCACTGATGCGATCACGCATCTGCCGGTCGAAGGCGCAACGGTCATTCTGTGTTGTCCGCAGTTGTCCGTGACCACGGATGCCGGCGGGTTTTACACGCTGCAAGCAGAATCCCCAACGCTTCTGCGAATCGACAAACCGGGTTACGCGGCGATCATTATTCCTTTCTCAGATAAGCACGACTTCGAACTGAAGCCGGGTGCCCGTGTTTCCGGCCATGTTGTCGATCGCGATACGGGCAAGCCGCTGGCTGGATTCAGGGTAGGCGCGCGGTCACGTGCGGCCTGGCCTTCTGCCCTCTGTCAATCGAAGCCCTCGACGGAAGACGGGGCGTTTGCGATCGGCGAAAATCTCAGCGCGGGCGACTATATCCTGCAGATCGACCCGCCGTCGCGGGGCCGCATCTCAGCGGGAAAACCTGGCGCTGACGCAGTTGACTACGGCCGTTCGTGGTACCCGAACGCGCCGCGCGAGGAGATGGCCGCCCCGCTCGCGTTTTCTTCTGGCGAAACGCGCGAGATCGAGTTGCGCGTGGAAAAGCGCGCGCTCATGCATGTTGCGGGCGTGATTCAGGTTCCCGAAGGCAGAGAGAAAGAAAGCTTCAGCTTCGTCGTGACGAATGGCCCTGGGCCGCGAGTCGCCAATGCGGTCGAGTTCAAAGCTGGTCCCTTCCGCATCGATGGGCTCGAAGAAGGCAAATACACCCTGTTCGCGACAACGCAAACAGGCATTTCACTGAATCGGGAGATCGAAGTCGGCAGCAGAAGTGTCGATGATCTGAAGCTGACCCTGCGGAACGACGTCACGATCAAGGCAGCTGTCACCGTGCTGGAGGACAAAGTCGAACCGCCGAAAGGAATGATGTTGTTTCCGATTCCAGGTGTGCAGGGTGAATTCGTAGTCGGACCCGAAACCAGTCTGCGCTCTGAAGGCTTACCTGCGGGGCGGTATTGGCCGGCGCTCATAACGCCTGCCGGGTTCGCCGTTACCGCAGTGAGCTATGGTGGACGGGCCGTTACCGGACCTGTCGAGTTCGAGGCTGCGGAATCGACGGTGAACTTCGTTATCACTTCCCGGCCGGCGAACCTGAGCGGCATGGCGCGCGATGCGAATCAGAATCCGGTGCCTGATGCGACCGTCACGCTTAGGCCCGATGGGTCCCCCGATGCGATCGACAGGGTCACGCAGCGGAAGCTGACCTGTACCTCGGATGAGCATGGGTCGTATCGATTGCCGGACCTCGCCCCGGGGCGATACCGAGTTTCCGCAGGCGGCTCAAGCGAGCCGGTTGAGCTCGATTTCGGTCAGGCCAAAACTCTGGACCTGATTGTGAAATGAAACAGAACCCGCCTATTTCTGATTACTCGCGGTAGTCGCAGGCGGCGGAGCGTTTTTCACGTATTTATCGAACCACTGGAACTTCTCCCAGAGCACATGTTCGATGGTTTCCTTGCCGCGATAGCCATGTGCTTCGTAAGGCAGGAACACGAGCCTGACAGTCCCGCCGTTGCCGCGCACCGCCTCGAAGAGGCGCTCGGATTGAATGGGAAACGTACCGTCGTTATCATCCATCTCGCCGTGAATCAGCAACAGCGGGGTTTTGATTTTGTCGGCGTACATGAAGGGCGACATCTTGAGATAAGTGTCAGGCGCCTGCCAGATGGTCCGCCGTTCATTCTGGAAGCCGAAAGGCGTAAGCGTGCGGTTGGGCGCTCCGCTTTCGGCGATGCCGGCTTTGAAAAAGTCGCAGTGCGCCAGCAGATTGTCCGTCATGAAGGCGCCGTAGCTGTGCCCACCTACACCTACCCGATTGCGATCAGTAACGCCCATCTCGACAGCTTTGTCGATGGCCGCTTTGGCATCGTCAACTACCTGTTCGACGAAGTGGTCGTTTACGGTGCGGCGATCGCCGACGATCGGCATGGAGGCGTTGTCGAGAACGGCATAGCCATTGAGCGCGAAGAAGATCTCGGAATAGCCGCTGACTTCGGTAAAGCGGAGGGTCGAGCCGCTGACTTCGCCCGCCGCATCGGCGTCTTCAAACTCGCGCGGATAGGCCCAGATCACGGTGGGAAGGCGAGTGCCGGGCTTATAGTCGGGCGGCAAATAGAGAACGAAAGACATCTCGACGCCGTCGCTTCGCCGGTAATTCACGAGTTTCTTCTCCACCTTGCGCATGATGGGCTGCGGGTCGGGATAGTTTGTGATCGCGGTTAGCCCGCCTGCCGGCGTTCGCACGAAATAGTTAGGAGGCTCGGTGGGGCTCTCGCGGCGAGTCAGGAATTTTTCGCCGTGAGCATCGAGCAGTCCTTCGGCGACTTCATAGTGGTTGTCATCGCTTTTAAAAAGCGGAGTGGTCTCCTTCGTCGCGATGTTATAGCGGTTGAGGAAGGGATGATCGCCGGTCGGAGATGGCCCGTTACCGCGCAGGAACACGTTGTCGCCGTCGAGGATCACGAGGCGTCCTCCGCCAGGCGTGGTTCGTTCGAGGGGACTGCCGGGATCTCCGTAACGCGTGCCGGTGGTGCGAGTCCAGAGCGGTTTCGGCGGGTCTTTGGGATGGGTAAGGTCGACCAGCAGTGCAGGCTGGGGATTGCGGGCGCCGCCTCTGGCTCCGCCGCCTCCCCCTCCGCCTGCGCCGCCGCGCCCTCCGCCTCCGGAGTCTATGATCGCGAGCGAGGCATTGTCGGTGAACAGAAGACCCGGGATGCGGCGATCGATCTCGAAGATCACCTGAGGCGTGCCATTGAACGGAGCTTTGAGGGTCAGAACCTTATCGTGTGTAGGGGGTGCAGGCGGCGCGGCCGGCGCAGGGCTTGCTGCGGGAGCGCCGCGACCGGCACCGCCCCTCCCGGTTCCCCCGGTGCCTTCAAACCAAAGAAGAGTGGCAGGTTCATTCGGCTGCCATTCATGGCCGCGAGGACCCGCCGCCGGCGCCGCATCGGGAGAATCATCGGCCGGCGCTGCTCCTCCCCCTCGACCGCCCGCGGCTCCGAGTGGACGGCTTGAAATCTTCTTCAGCACTTTGCCCGCGCGATCCCAGATTTCCACTTCCTGCGGGAACATTCGTGCCGGATAGAGATAGGAGAAAGGCCGATGAACAGTCGTGACGATGAAGTAGTTTCCATCCGGCGACATGCGGGCGGAGTTCACGATTGCGGGCTTTCCGACCGTAGTCATTGCGCCGCTAACGGTATCGACAACGCCGAGTTGCGATGTCGCATAGTATTCGAAAAGCTCTTCATCGTGGGGATTTTCGAGCAGGTCTTCAAAGGTTCGCGCGCCTCTGCCACCGCCGAGACTCTCGGAAACGTGTGGCCCTGGAGGGACCTTTGGGGCGGGAGGCTCCGGTCCGCGATCGGCTCGTACCGTCTGCACCAGGAGGCTCTTGCCATCCGGCATCCACTGCATGCTGCCGCCCCCACCGCCTCCGCCTCGGCCGCCGCCCGCGCCTCCGAAGACTTCGTTTACCTTCACGCCAGGAAGCTTGTGGGTCTTGCCGTTAGCGGTATCTCCGATCCAGATCTCGATGCCTTCTGTCGTGGCGTTAGTAAACGCGAAGTGGCTGCCATCCGGGCTCCATGTCGCGCCGCTTAAGCGCCCGCCTGGTGGATAGTCCACTTTAATTTCGGTCCCTTCCGGAATACGCCGCAACGTAAGGCTGGCGTTGTAAACGGCATTGTGCAGGCCGTTCGTCACCGGGTTGATTCGGATACCAGCGAGGCGATACATGGGTTCGGCCAACTCGGCCAGAGGAGGGAATCGAACGGGACTGCCCTGCACAGCGAACGTATGAGCCGGACTCAGGGAGAGAACGGGAGTGGTGGGCGAATTCAGAATCTCCATCACTTCTTTAGGTGGGGTTTGCCAGGTGTCAGCGCCCATCGAAAGCAGGGGCGCGAGAAGCAGTGTGGTAACGCAAACTCGAAGTTTCATGCCGATCAGGGAACTTTAGGGCAAAATCGCGTAACTGTCAACTGCTTGACAGCAGCGCCCGGTGCGCCTATCATCTATGAAACTGTGTCCGTGACCTCAATCCACGTTGTTTGAAGCTTCGCGTCGAAGCGCGTCCGCTCGAAAAGGGGTCATATGAAATCCATCGCCATCTCAACGTTATTCGTGTGTCTGTGCATTGCCCCGACGGCTTCAGCCCAGGGTACGGACGCATTGCTTACCGGTACAGTACTCGACGCATCGGGGGCTCATGTCCCGGATGCTTCGGTAACTGCCCTGAATATCAACACTGGCGTCGTCACTACGGAAAAGTCCAACGCTTCGGGCGTTTACCTGTTCCCGGTTCTGCCGCCTGGAGATTACCGGATCGTAAGCGAAAAGGCCGGTTTTAAGAGGAATATTCTTGATCGCCTCACGCTGCGCACAGGGGATCACGTCGAACAGAATCTCACGATGGAAGTCGGCGGCGTCACAGAGACGGTCACCGTTGAGGCGAACTCGGAAGCAGTCAATTATCTGACCAGTTCGCAGGGCGGATTGCTGAGTTCCACACGGCTTCAGGATCTGCCGGTGGCGGGGCGCAACGTGATGGATCTGGTGTTGACGCAGCCCGGCGTGATCGGAACGAACTTCAACGGCGCCCGTAACGACATGCTGAATATTTCGATGGACCACACGAATATTCAGGACAACTTCATTACCGAAAGCCTGAGCACCACGCAGATATTTACCAGCGTGGACCGGATTGAAGAGGTCCGTGTGGTAACGTCACCAGCCGATGCCGAATACGGCCGCGGCTCCGGCCAGGTGCAGTTGATTTCCAAATCGGGGACGAACCAGTTCCATGGCACCGGCTTCGACAATATTCACAATTCGGTATTCAATGCCAATACCTGGTCCAACAACCGCAACAGCCTGCCGCGCAGCGCGATCGTGGATAATGACGCGGGCGGTTCGCTCGGCGGGCCGATACGGAAGAACAAGACATTCTTCTTCGGCCTGTTTGAAGCGAGCATTAACCATTCGAAGTCGAGCGTCACTTCGACTACCCTGACCCCGACCGCTCAGCAGGGGATTTTTCGTTTCTATCCCGGCGTGCAGGATGCCAATGCGAGCGCTAACAACCCGACGGTGGATCTGAACGGCAATCCGGTTGCTCCCCGAGGGGCGACGGGCCCGCTGCAAACAGTGAGCCTGTTCGGACTGGACCCCAATCGGCTGGCGGCCGACAAGACAGGAATCGTAGCTAAGAACCTTGCGCTGCTGCCCGCGCCGAACAACTACCTTGCGGCGGGCGACGGACTGAATACCGGGGCGTATGTATGGCGGCGGCTATCCACCGACGATATCTATTCGTGGACGACCCGAGTCGATCATAACTTCAACGATAAGGAACGCTTCTCGGTCACCTATTCGCATGACACGGAAAACGATCCTAATGGAAACGATGGCCAGCCGTACCCAACATCGCCCATCGGTATTTATACCGATACCGGCACGGTGGTTTCGGCACAAATGACCTCCACGCTGCGTCCGAATCTGGTGAACGAGTCCTATTTCGGGGTTTCGCGGAACAGCGTGCAGTTTCACGCTCCCTGGACTTCGGGATCGGCAACGCAGGCAAGCGCCCTTCCGTCGCTGTCCGGTGTTGCGTATCTGCTCAGCCTGGGCAGCGAGGTTACCAGCCCGATCGGGACTTCCACCTCGGAAGATCCACAGGGCAGGTTACAAGGTACCTACTCTTACGGCGACAAGATTAGCTGGCTGAAGGGCAAACATGCGATTAAGGCGGGCGTCGAGTTCCGCTCTGTAGTCACGAACTCGTTCGTCAGCTTCAACGTCGTACCGCGCATTACGCTGGGGGTGGCGGCGACGGCCGGCACGCAGAACATCAACACGATTGCGGGCATCGGCGCCAACGCCACTCAAGCGGGTAACATTCTTTCGACGCTGGCCGGATCGGTAGCCAGTGAAACTCAACAGTACTATTCGCCGGGCGGCGCCAATCCGCAATGGATTCCCGGGGAGAATGCCCAGCACACCTGGCACAACCTCGAGTGGGGCTCGTACATTCAGGACGACATCAAACTGCGGAATGACTTCACCCTGCATGTAGGCATGCGCTGGGATTTTTACGGCGTGCCGTGGGAGGGTGACGGCCGATTGGGCACCGTCGTGGGCGGGTCGCAGTCGCTGTTCGGTATTTCGGGAACCAGTCTTTCGAACCTGTTCCAGCCGGGTGTCGAGAACCTTGCGAACCTCACGCAGCTGCAGCTCATTGGGAAGAACTCGCCCCATCCTGGCGTGGAACCCTGGAACGCGCAGTATAAGAACTTCGCACCGGCTCTGGGTCTGACTTGGGCGATCCCGTGGCTTGGCGCCAACAAGACTATCCTGCGCATGGGCTACTCGATCGCCTACGAGCGCTTCACACAGGTATTGTTCGATCAGCTCTATGGCTACAGCGCGCCGGGGCTCGGGCAGGCGCAGACCTATGCGCCCCCCGTCTATCAGAATCTTTCCAACGCAGTGCTGCCGCTGGGTACCACGACCGCGCCCCTCGCCACGGTTCCGATCAACGACAATAATTCCACGACGCAGTCTTTGCTGGTGGCCGACAGCGGTCTTAAGCAGCCTTACGTGCAGAACTGGAATGTGTCTCTGGGGCGCGAGGTGAAAGGCGGAGTGCTGCTGGACGTTCGCTATGTGGCGAGCAAGGGCACCAGGCTGTTGCGCGGGACGAACATCAACGAGAACAACATACTGGAGAACGGCATTTTGACCGCTTTCCAGACGACCGAAGCCGGGGGAAATTCGCCGCTGTTGAATCAGATATTCAAGGGCCTGAATATCCCGAGCGTCGGCGTTGTGGACGGCGTCAACATCACGGGATCGCAGGCGATGCGGCAGAACAGCACGCTCTATGCTTACCTGCTGACCAATAATGTGGGCGGCTTCGCGAATTTCCTCGGATACAACACGTTCGTGACCGGCGTACGCGGCGGATTGCTGAAAAACGGCGGCTTGCCCGCCAATTTCGTCGTCGCCAACCCACAGTTCGGCTCCGCCTATCTGATCGGCAACTTCAGCAATTCAACATTTAACTCGATGCAGATTGAAATCAACAAGCGTTTCGGCCACGGCTTTCAGGCGCAGGGCAGTTATGTTTTCAGCAAGGCCCTGGGCGACTATGACGGCACCGCGCAGAGCGAAGTCAGCAGCTTTCTGACCATCCGCAACGAGCATCTCGATAAACGCCTGCTGAGTTTCGATGAACCGCACGTGTTTCGTATGAGCGGGATTGAGCAACTGCCGTTCGGACCGGGCAAGAAGTTTCTCAACGGCAGCCATGGAGTTGTAGCACGCGCAGTCGAACAGTGGACTACTTCGGTGATCTATTACAAGACTTCAGGCACGCCTACGGGATTCAGCACGAGCGACGGCGGCACGTTTAACACCGGCACGCCCACACCGCTGGCTCTGGGCTCGCTGCCTACCGGAAGCGTTTATAAGAGCGGAAATAACGTGCTCTATTTCACGGGCCTGACTCAGGTTCCCGACCCTACGATAAAACTGCTGCCTTCCAACCTGCAAAGCCTGAGCGCACTCTATGCGATTCAGAATGCGAGCGGGCAGGTTGTACTGCAGAATCCCGCGCCGGGGCAGTTGGGAACGTTGAGTCCTACCAATTTCCGAGGCCTGGGTTCGTTTACTTTGAACCTGCAGATTTCGAAGCCGGTTGTGCTGAACAGGGAACATAACATTGTCATGACTTTCCGCGGCGATGCCATTAACCTGCTCAATAAGCCGATCTGGGGGACTCCGAATCTGAATATCGACAGCACCAGCTTCGGCCAGATCACGAGTGCAAGCGGCAACCGGCAGGTGAATCTTACTCTGCGCGTGGCCTTCTAAATCGGGGGTCCATCGGGAGCTTCGGCGGGTTTGTTGACTCCGATTTGTTTGGGGTCGTCCTGAAAGCGCTTAATCTGCGTGGCTGCGAAGAGGTAGTGGGCTTTAAGCGCTGTGTCAGCGGTGGTCTTCGCCAGCAGGTACTTGCGGAGGTCGTCGAGCTTCAGGAACGCAAGGGCTTTGGCTTGCTCGACGGCCCGATCGTTGTTCGCGGCCAGCGTCATGAGGCGGTAGAGCACAACATTGTCAACGCTGCGCGCGGTTTCGGCGAGTGCCGGGTCCGCGGGCGTCGTCTTCCAGGTGGCAGTGACGAGGCGGTCGATGACTTCGTCGAGACCCGGGTTCTTTGGGTTTCTCGCGTGGTACTCGACCAGTCTCGTGGCGCGCTCGGGGTTCAGCAACAGGGAGACGGTAATGTCGGCTGCGGCTTCCACAGGGGCCAGGGAATCGAACGTAATTTGGGTCCTCGAGTGGAAGTCTTCGCGCGTCGCTTCATAGTCGGGTGGATGCGGCGGGAGGAGCCTCAGAATACGTTCCGGGATGGCGAGCGCCGCAGGGTCCAGAGTTGTCATGAGCGCGTCGAGCGCACGGCGCTGCTCATCTCCGGGGACGATCTCGGCTACGGTTTGTCCGTCGCCTCTGAGCGCATAGGTGTAGTTGAGGCCGCCCACCACCTTCGATGCCGCTTCGAGCTGATAACGATGAAACAAGTAGACGGGCACCAGCACTTCTTCGAGCGTGCTCATGGGTGCGCCGAAGCGGATCCTCTGTTCGGAGAAGTTTTCCAGCGCCTTAGCCCGCAACTTCATAACGCGGTTCAGTTCGTCGACGGCGTTTGGCCCGGCATCCCAGAGGTGACCTATAGGATTTGCTCCTCCGGCTGCGCGGGCGTCTCGGTCGGTGATGTAGGGGATGCCTTTTGCGTCGAGAGGTTCGGGATTCTCGGAATAGCCAAAGCGAATGGCGACCTTGTCCCATTCGCCGATGCCCGTGGCGTAGGCGTTGCTGAGATCGATTTCGCCCGCGGCGGTGAGTTGAATGAAGGGTGGCGGGTAATCCATCACGGAAGCTCGACCGTGCGAACTGGCGGCGAAGTTATGTTCGAGCCCCAGAGTATGGCCGACTTCATGCGCCGCGAGCTGGCGGAGTCGAGCCAGCGCCATCTGTTCCATGCGAGGGTCGACCACCTTACCTTCTTCGTACTTTGCGATCAGCCCCTGAGCAATCAGGAAGTCCTGCCTCACGCGAAGTGAGCCAAGGGTGACCTGGCCTTTGAGGATCTCGCCCGTGCGCGGGTCGGTAACACCGCCTCCATAAGACCAGCCTCGGGTAGAACGGTGGACCCACTGGATGATGTTGTAGCGGATATCCATCGGGTCGGCGCCGGCCGGCAGCATCTCCACTTTCCACGCACCCGGAAGTCCGGCGGCATCGAAGGCCTGCGTCCACCAGCGAGCCCCTTCGAGCAGCGCGGATCGGATCGGTTCGGGGGTTCCGGGGTCGAGGTAGTAAACGAGCGGGACGCCAGGCGTAATCCGGTGTCGCGCGATGAAGCGCTTCACGATGGGCTCGGGAACAGGCGTCGAGTAATCCATGTAACGGATGCCCCAAAAGCCGGCGCGCGGGTCGAACGCGCGGGGCTTGAAAGGCTGTTCGGGCAGGGCCACGAAGGAGTGGTGTTCGTGGACGGTGAGGGCTTCGGGAGTTGGAGTGACCGAAGAAATCCAGGGGCCGGGATGCTTGCCGTCGAAGGTGAGGATAGTTTCGACCTCGGTGTTGCGAGGGAAGTTTTTGGTGCGGTCGAGATATAAGGCTGAGCGGCCTCCGTCGAGCGCGTAATCGCCCTGCTTTTCCGCGGCCAGGGTTTCCGGGATATGGTGGGCGTCATGCAGGAAGAAAGCCGTGGCGTCGACCAGAGCGCGGGATCCGTCTTCGGCTTCAACATTAAAACCCCAAAGGATGGATTGGGCGAACGACTGTTCTACAGCGCGCCGCTCATCGGGATCTTCGGTGATGGCGCGGTAGTCCTGATTGGGCTGAACCAGCATGGCTTTGGGGCCGCGGCGCTCGAAGCGGACCACGCGCGTGGCCCCGCTCTGGCCGCGGTCGAGGCCGATATCGTTGGAACCGATGCCGTACGGCAGCGACTCAACATAGAGGAAGTCGATATTCCAGCGATCGACTTCCATAAGAAGACGTCCGGATTTCGAGTCGTACCAGAGCGGGAAATAGCCAGGGATAGACAGCATGCCGAGCGTCTTTTCGGCAATAGTGTTTTGAGCCGGGCAGAGTCCTGCAACGGCCAGAACCAGGGCTGCGAACGAGAACATGCGCATGAGTCGATAGTAGCCGGTATACAGTAGACTCTTGTCCGAGATTCAACATCCCGCTTCGCCGGAAGAGTTGCGCGACGCGCTGGCGGCGGCTGCCGCGGCGAAGGAACCGATCGAGCTGTTCGGGTCGAATTCGAAATGGCAGATGGCCGGGCGGTCGCGGGCGGGCATTCGCATCAGCACGGACGCGATGCGCCGAGTGGTGCAATACGAGCCGAAGGATCTGACGATCGGTGTGGAAGCGGGCATGCCGTTCGCGGAACTGAAGCGTGTGCTGGCGCAGAACGGCCAGATGGTCCCGCTCGAAGGGCCATTTTCCGAAGAGGGCACGGTGGGCGGGATGGTGGCCGCGAATATCAATGGGTCGCGGCGACGGCTCTATGGGACGGCGCGGGATCTGGTAATCGGAATGACGTTCGCGACACTGGACGGGAAACTGGTGAAGTCTGGCGGGATGGTGGTAAAGAACGTTGCGGGCCTTGATATGGGAAAGCTCATGATCGGGTCGTTCGGAACGCTGGCGGCGATCGCGACGGTGAATTTTAAGCTGGCGCCGAAACCACCGGTGTCGCGGACGATGATATTTCTGTTTCTGGACGATCTGGCGGCGGCGATCGAGGCGCGGAATGCGGCGATCCGCAGCGTGATCAACCCGGTGGCCGTGGATTTGCTGAATCCCGCGCTGGCCGCGCAGATGGGCCTTGAGGGTTATGTGCTGGCGCTGATGTTTGCCGGCACCGACGCGGTGGTGGAGCGCAGCCATCGCGATGCCGAAGCGTTCGGAACGTGTTTCGCCTTGAACCCCGAAGACGAGCAGCGTTTCTGGGAAGCGGTCCGGAATCTGACTCCGCAGTACCTTCGGGAAAACGGAACGGGCGCGGTGGTTCGGGTTTCGACAACTCTGAAAGACTGCGGCGAGGCGCTGGCTTCGTTGACAGGTCCGGGACTGGCTCATGCCGGATCGGGCATTGTGCGGGGATGGTTTGCGGAACCGGCGACGGCAGAGCGCTGGCTTGCACGTTGGGTGGGTCGCGGATGTAAGGGCGTCATCGAATTCTCGGGCGAAGCGGTTCGAGGCGGGCTCACCCTCTGGCCTTCTCCCGGCGGCGACTTTGAGATTATGAAGAGGGTCAGGAACATGTTCGACCCGGAAGGCCTGCTCAATAGTGGACGTCTCTACGGCGTTATCTGAGATTATCGACAAACCGAAACAGGCGGATCTCGATAAATGCGTGCATTGCGGATTGTGTCTCAACGCGTGCCCGACGTATCGCGAACTGGGCATCGAGATGGATTCTCCGCGCGGGCGAATTTATCAGATGGCGCAGGTGGCGGCGGGGGCTCCGATTACGGAGTCTTACCGTGAACATATCGACCTTTGCCTGGCATGCCGGGGATGCGAAAGCGCTTGCCCCTCAGGCGTGCAGTACGGGCGCCTGGTGGAGGCGGCTCGGGCGGAAATCGAATCCGTGACGAAGCGCGGATGGGTGACGCGAACGCTGCGGAATTTTGTATTTCAAATACTGCTGCCCTCGCCGGCCTTATTGACGGCCGCCGGCGCCGGTTTGTGGGTCTATCAGGCGACGGGTTTGCAGAAGCTGGTGCGGGTGACGGGGATCGCGAATCTCTTCGGGATGGGGTCGCGCGAGGCCCTGACACCGCCGGCTGAGATTCCGTTTTTCTTTCGTGAGATTGGCAAGACGTTTCCGGCAGAAGGCAAGCAGCGGTATCGCGTGGCTTTTATGGCGGGGTGCATCGCGAATGTGTCGTTTGCTCGGCTGAATGAGGCTACGGTGCGGGTGCTTCAGCGGAACGGGTGCGAGGTGGTGGTGCCTGCCGGACAGACGTGCTGTGGGGCTTTGCACGTGCATGCCGGGATTCGCGACGAGGCCCGAAAACTGGCGAAGAGGAATGTGGAAGCTGTCTTTGCGGCGGGGGAGTTCGACGCGATTATTACCAACGCGGCGGGCTGCGGCTCGACGCTCAAAGAATACGACGAACTGCTCGAAGGCGACAATGCTGCGCTGCGATTCAAGGCACTGATGAAGGATGTGACAGAGTTTCTGGCCGGCATCGAACTGGCGCCCTCCATGGGAACAATTGACGCTGTAGTTACGTATCAGGATTCGTGCCATCTTTCGCACGGGCAAAAGATCCGGAAGGCTCCGCGACAGTTGCTGGCTGCGGTTCCGGGACTGAAGTTCCGTGAGATGCCGTTAGCCGACATGTGCTGCGGCAGCGCGGGTCTTTACAGTGTGTTGCATACGGGACTCTCGATGAACATCCTCGAAAAAAAGATGGGAAACGTGAATCTGGTTAAACCCGAGATTATTGCAACGGCGAATCCGGGTTGCATGATGCAGCTGCAGGCCGGCGTGCGGAAGTGGGGCAGGGGCACGGAGCGGGTGATGCATGTGGTCGAAATTCTGGATGAGGCTTATGAAGCGGGGAGGAAAACATGATCGCGCATGAGATGACATCAAGCACGTTTGAGATCGCCGGTTACAGGACGGTGCAGAGCATGGGGATCGTTCGCGGGATTGTCGTACGGTCGCGGTCGATTTTCGGGAGTATCGGGGCAAGTCTGCAGACGTTTGTGGGAGGCGATATCACATTGTTCACCGACCTTTGCGAAAAGACGCGGGGCGATGCGTTCGAGAGGATGCTGGAGCACGCGAGGCAGATGGGCGCAGACGGGGTGGTGGGGATTCAGTACGACGCCACCGAGATTATGCAGGGCGTGACCGAAGTGCTTTGCTACGGGACTGCCGTAAAACTGCAACCGGCGGCCCGATAAGGGAGCCGCCGGCTACCGGAAAGTTCAGGAACTACCAGCGAGGTTCGCGCCGGCGATTGCCGCCACCGCCACCACCACCACCGCTGGGACGACCGCCCCCACCGCCACCGCCGCCACCGAACCGGTTGCCGCCACCGCCGCCACCGAATCCGCCGCCGCCCTGGCGAGGTTCACGAGGACGCGCTTCGTTAACGGTCAGGGTCCGGCCACCCATATCCGCGCCATTCAGCGCTTCCATTGCCTTATCGGCCTCGGCGTTGTTTGACATTTCCACAAATGCGAAACCACGGGACTGACCCGTGTCGCGATCCTTTACGATTTGTACCCGATCCACCTGTCCATATGCGGAAAACGCGGCATCAAGATCCTGCTCGGAGGTCTGGAACGAGATGTTCCCGACATAAATGTTCTTCAAAGCGCAACTCCTTTTCTCTTATTGCATAGTTCGGGTTCTGTTACTGCTACTGCGGGGATGTTTCTGACTACGGGGCACGGCTTGCTGCCCGTTGCGGGCGGGTTGATTTCCACGAGAGCTAATCTCGGCCAGAGGGTGCGATAAAGCGGGCAAAATCAGCAGTCACATCGGCCACGTCTACGGCCGCTACGATTATGGTAGCGCGTTTTCGGTTTGTTCAGTGAGCGCTAATCGGGGCGCTATTGTTCGGCAGCGGACTTTTGCGCGAGCTCGCCGATGATCGGGAGAACGTATGGTTCGTCATGCGCCGCTTTCACCATCATGAGGATGGAAACCGCTAATAACAGGCCTTCGAGGATGCGGTCGATGCGGATGACACGGTCGGGTACGGCGGCCATGAGAGGGTGAATAACCCATTGGACCACCATCCAGGCGGCGAAAAGGTAGAGACCCTGGAATGCATGAAATCGCACAATTTTATCGTTGCGAAACTTGCGGGCAGCGAGAACGACCACGGCGGCGATCCACCCGACAGTGGGGATGTAGCAGAGGATGGCGGCTGTTCGAGGGGAGAGGTTCGCGAGCGGATCCTGGGTGGGGTAGGATGCCGGGCGGGGTCTCGGAGCGCCGGCCGCGGGACCGGAGGAGGCCGATGAAGTGGCGCCGGAGTGGCGGTGCCCGCACTGGGCGCAGAAGACGTCCGAGTCGGCGACCTGATTTCCGCATTGCGTGCAGAATGGCATCTGTTACAGAGTACGTTATGACACGAGGATTTGTTCTGTGCGGTTGTGAGCAGGGCCCGAATCCCCAGGCCCGGTAAATTAAGTATATACTAAGTATAGATGCTCAAACGTGAGAAAACTGCCCGGATCTTTAACAACGGCGGCAGCCAGGCGGTTCGTCTGCCTGCCGAATTCCGGTTCGATGGCAGCGAGGTCTTCATCCGCCGGGATGAGCGAACCGGCGACATCGTCCTGTCGAGAAAGAAGCGCTGGACCTCATGGGAAGAGTTTTTTACTTTCCGCGACGCGGCTTTGCGGGATTCGAGAGAAGACTCGGCGGAAGAATTCATGCGCGACCGGCCGCTTAATGTGCCATCGGCGGCAAAACAATTGTTCGATGAGGACCGGTGAGCAAACGGTTCATGCTCGACACCGATGTGGCGAGCTGCGCAATCAAGGGAAACGCGCCGGAGATTGACGCGAGGCTGCGCATGCTCGATGTCAGTCAGGTATGCGTCTCAGCCGTGACTCGCGCTGAGTTGCGATTCCAGGTTCGGAGGCTGGCGGGAGCAACCAGACTGGCGGCGAGCGTGGAGAGATTCCTGAGTGGCATCGATACGCTGCCGTGGGATGAGGACGCGGCGGATCGATTCGCGGAGGTTCGCGCGCTGCTGGAAAAGGGCCGAATACCGATCGGAATCCTCGATACCATGATCGCGGCCCATGCGCTGTCGGCCGGGGCAGTGCTGGTGACGAATAACTCGAGGCACTTTCGGCGTGTGAAGGATTTGGCTGTCGAGAACTGGCCTCGGTAAACGAGCGGACGCTATTTCAACAGCAGGATTCGGTTGTTTTCGCTGTCCGCGATGTAGACAGCTCCGTGGGCATCCACGAAGACCCCATGAGGCCGGGCGAGGCGGGCGCCGTCTCCGCGTTGGCCGTCGCCGGCTACTGTCGTGATGATGCCGTTTTTGTCGACTCGGCGGATGGCGTGGTTTTCGGTGTCGGCGATGTAGAGCGAGCCGTCCGGGGCGAGGGCAACTCCCTTAGGGCCGGAGAGCCGGGCTGATTTGGCGGGGCCTCCGTCTCCGGTGAAACCTTTTTCCCCGGTTCCGGCGAAGCGATAAAGTTTGCCGGCGTTCACGTCCATTCGGTAAATGGCGTTTCCTTCTCTCAGCGCAAGATAGTAGTTGCCGGATTTATCGATGGCGAGGGCCCTGGGGCCGTCAAGTGGCGTAGTTGTAAGCGGCGCCCCGTCTTCCGCTTTGCCCGGGCTGCCCGTTCCCGCCCACGTTTCCACTGTCCCTTTCGCGAGGTCAAGCGCCCGGATTCGGAAGTTGAGGATATCGCAGATCAGCAGGCGTCCGTCGGGAGCGAAGGCAATGCTGTGGGGCTGGCGGAATTGGGCACTGACGGCAGGGCCTCCGTCGCCCGCATACCCCTCTTTGCCGGTGCCCGCGACGGTGGTGATGATGTGCGTGCTGCGGTCCACTTTTCGAATGACGTGAGTGGGCCGATCGCAGAAGAAGAGATCCCCGGCCTTGTTGAAGGCAAGTTCGTAGGGTTCATCGGCCAAAGCTTCCGCTGCAAGGCCTCCGTCACCGGCGTAGCCTTTCTGGCCAGTGCCCACGACTGTAGAGAACCGGTGGGTTTTGAGATCCAGACGACTGATGCGGTGATTACCGATTTCGCAGAAGTAGAGTGCGTTGTCGGGTCCCATTCCCAGACCGTAGGGCTGATTCATCGGCTGGTCCGCGCCTGTTATAACAGTGAAGTTCTGGGCAAAGGCCGAAACCGCTGTCAGCGCGAGCACAGCGATGCCACTTGCAGGCATCAGGCGAGGATTTCCCTGACTACTTCTCCCGCTAAGACTGTGGGGCGCTCGTTGCGCCCGTTCCGGAGGTAGGTGGTCTTCAGGTGATCGAGACCCATCATCCAGAGGATGGTGGCATGAATGTCGTGAACGTGGACAGGGTGTTCCTGAGCCCTAAGGCCTATGTCATCGGTTGTCCCCACGTATTGGCCGGGTTTGGTTCCTCCGCCGGCCATGAACATCGTAAAGCCCCAGGGGTTGTGGTCGCGGCCATCGCCCTGCTGGTTGAAAGGAGTCCGTCCGAATTCCCCTCCCCAAACTACTAATGTGTCCTTCAGCAATCCGCGATGTTTCAGGTCGGTGAGCAGGCCGGCTATGGGTTTGTCTGAAGCTCTGCACCATTTAGAGTGATTAGCTTCGATATGTGTGTGAGCGTCCCACCCGCTTCCTGAGCCGCAATACAGTTCTATGAATCGGACTCCTCGTTCCACCAGGCGCCGGGCCATCAGGCAGTTGGCTCCGTAGATAGCGGTTGCGGGCTCGTCTAAGCCGTAAAGCTTCCTCGTCGCTTCGGATTCTTTGGCAAGGTCTACGGCTTCCGACGCGGAGGTTTGCATCTGATAGGCCATTTCATAAGAACGGATGCGGGCATCAAGTTCGGAATCGTCGGACTTGTCGCGCGACCAGAGCTGATTCAGGTTGCGGAGCAGACTAAGCTGATTGCGCTCCTGTTCATCGGAGATCGCGGCGGGCGGCTTCAGGTCGAGGATCGGGGTGTCGCCCCGGCGGAATTGCGTGCCCTGATAGACGGCGGGAAGGAAACCGGCGCTCCAGTTGTTGGTTCCCCCGACAGGGTCTTTATCGTCCGTCATGACGACGAAGGAGGGGAGGTTCTTATTCGCGGTTCCGAGGCCATAGGTGGTCCAGGCACCCATGGATGGCCGGCCGGCGAGGATAGAGCCGGTGTTCATCTGGCAGACCGAGCCCACATGATTGATACCGTCGGCCCAGCAGGAGCGGACGATCGTCATGTCATCGACGTACGCGCCGATATTTTCGTACCAGTCGGAAACCCACATGCCGCTTTGGCCGCGCTGCTTCCAGATGCGGCGGTCGGCCATCAGGTTGTTGTCCTGAGCGCCCTGCGCGGATTGTTTGGGCTTGCCTATAGATTCGGGGATCGGTTGATTATCGAGTTTTCTTAAGAGCGGCTTGTAATCGAAGAGGTCGACGTGGCTGGGGCCTCCTTCCATGAAAAGGAAGATGACAGATTTAGCGGTAGGTGCATGGTGCGGAGGTTTCACCGCGAGCGGGTCGGCAGCGACTGCTGCCCGGGCGTCTTCGTCAGGCAGCGCGGCAAGTGCCATGCCGGTAAGGCCGCTGCCGGTTCTTGTGAAGAAATCCCGGCGTGAAGGGCGGCTAGTTGATGTAAAGGAATTCATTGGAAATCATCAGGGTGTGGCAGAAATCTGCGAAGGCGGCTGGCTCGGAAATCAGTTTCGACTGAGTATCGAGAAAACGGAGGACCGTTTCGCGTTCTTCAGGCTTAGGATCGCGGGAGAAGGCCAGGTGATAAGCGCGGTCGATTTGCTGGTCGGGTGAGAGGCCGGCATCGTTGAGGACTCGTTCGGCGAAGTCTCGGGACCAGTCGAGGACGAACCTGTCGTTCATCAATGTAAGCGCCTGGGAGGGCTGAACGGTGGAGAAGCGGCGCGGACAGCTGTCCTCGGTGGTGGGGGCGTCGAAGGCTTCGAACATGGGATACGTGAGGACGCGTTTGACGAAGACGTAGACGCTGCGGCGGCGCGACTCGGCTTCGTCCTTATCCACGGACCACGCAGCGTAGCCCCCGGTGTTCACGCCCGCAGGCAGTTCCGGGCGCACGCCTGGGCCGCCCATCTTGAGATTGAGCCGGCCGCTGGTGAAGAGCATGGCATCGCGAATCACTTCGCCTTCCGCCCGATGCCGCGGGTAACGCCAGAGAAGCTTGTTCTCGGGATCGATGGCGGCCGCCGCGTCCTGCGATAGCGAGGACTGCTGGTAAACATCCGAAAGCATGATGGCGCGGTGGAGTCGCTTGACGCTCCAGCCGTTTTCAACGAAAGTGGCGGCCAGGTAATCGAGGAGCTCGGGGTTTGTCGGACGGTCGCCCATGATGCCGAAATCGCCCGAACTGGCAACGATTCCGGTTCCGAAATGCCCCTGCCAAATGCGGTTCACCATGACGCGGGCAGTGAGCGGGTTTTTAGGGTCGGCCAGCCAGTTCGCGAGCGCAGTGCGGCGGCCTTTGGCCACGTCTGCGTCGCCCGGATCGAGGATCGAAAGGAAACCAGGCTTCACCTCTTCCTTGGGAGCGTTCCATGAGCCGCCGCCGAGGACGAACGTGGGCGGCGCTTCGGGGCCGTTGTCCATCATGGTTTGAGCGAGCGGCGGGTTCGGCTTGAGGGAATCGAACCGGCGAAGCTGCGCGGCCAGATCGTCGAACTGTTTCCTCTGATCGCCCTTGAGTTTCAGAGCGAGTGCGGTGTCGCTGTAAGTGATCTGCGGCAGACCCTGGAAGGCGAGCAGCGACTGATACGGCGTGCGCTTTTCGGGCGCTGTACGGATGGCTTCGCGCGTACCTTCGAAGAAGCGGGACATGTAGGCATCGGCGTCGGCCTGCGCGAGAGGCGCGACAAGGGCGTGCATGGCGGCGCGGATGTCTTTGGTCTTCGATTCCCATTCGGCCTGGCGGACGTTAACGTCAGCAAGTTCTGCGCCGGAAAGCGGGATGTAATCGTCATGCGCGCGGACGTTCGCGAAGAAGGCCTGGAGCCGGTAATAGTCCTTCTGAAGGATGGGATCGAATTTATGATCGTGGCATTTCGCGCAGGCGACGGTCATGCCCATGAAGGCTGAGCCGACTGTGTCGGTGATGTTCATGAGCAGTTCTTCGCGGCGCTCCTCCATGCTGGGCTGGTTGGTTTCGTCGGTGTAATTACGGAGGAAGCCGGTAGCGAGGTGGGCGTCGACGCTTCCGGGATAGAGTTCGTCGCCCGCGATTTGTTCGCGGATGAACCGATCGTAGGGCTTGTCCTGATTAAAAGCCTGAATCACGTAGTCGCGATAGCGCCAGATGTTGGGGCGGATCTCATCGGCCTTGAATCCGTTGGTGTCGGCGTAGCGGGCGATGTCGAGCCATTCGCGCCCCTGGCGTTCGCCATAGCGCGGGGAAGCGAGCAGGCGATCGACCACTTTGGCGAAGGCATCCGGCGATGAATCGGCGAGGAAGGCCTGGGTTTCTTCCGGAGTAGGAGGAAGGCCGATGAGGTCGAGAGACGCGCGGCGCAGCAAAGTAATCTTATCGGCGCGGGGGTTGGCGTGGATACCTTTTTCGTTGAGGCGGGCGAGCACAATGTCGTCGATTGAGCCGCTGGCCGGCTTGGCGACGGGCCGGAATAACCAGTAGTTCTTCTGCGCATCGGTGAATCTGGTTGCGGCGGTGGTAACAGGCGCTTGCGATTCCCAGTGTGCGCCTGCATCGATCCACGATTTAAAAAGGGCGATTTGCGGTTCGGTCAGATGACCCCCGAAGGGCATCAGAGGCTGGAGCTGTCCGGTGAGATGTCTGTAAAGCCGGCTGTCGGTAGCGTTACCAGCGACCACGGGCGCGCCGTGTTTGCCGCCTTTGAGAAAGCCTTCGCGCGTTTCGAGATTGAGGCCGCCCATTTGCACGGAATGGCCGTGGCACTGCACGCATTTTTCAGCGATGAGCGGGGCGACTTCTTTACTGAAAGTTTGCGAGGCTGCAACAAGCGGCAGCATGAGGATAAGCGCCGTCAACCGGATTCGCATGGTGTCTCTGGTTGGGGAGTCTATCACAAAAAGGAGTGGCATCCTCCTCATACTCAGAAGACGGAGAAGCAGAAGAACTGATTCGAGCCCGGAACGGTCAGGCCATATTCGCCGTTAGGGATTTCGTTGACCAGTTCGATGCGGTAAAGGGTTCCGGAAATCGGTGTAATCGTGATCAGAATCGGCTCGGTTTCGCTCGGGCCTTTCTTTTTCAGGCTGAGTTCGCGGTGCGCGCCTTTGATCTCGAATGGATAGAGCTGGAGCTTTTCCGGCGCGATTATGGCTGCGTCGACGGTGAAGATAGGAAGCGCCAGAGGCGTTCTGGCGAGTGAGGATTCGCCAGGGATCGACCACGTAAGGGACTGGCCGTCGTCTTTGGGCGTGGGTTTTACGATTTCAGTCTGGACCAGATTGCTGGCATGGACCAGGTAGATGACGTCCTTCTTATCGGGCTTGGGAATCGCCTTCTTGATCTGTGCCGCGAGGGTGACCGCAACCGACAGAGTCACGGCGATGGCTAAGGCTTTGCGCATACTAACTCACCCGCGCCACCAGGTCCGCCAACTCGACCGGCGTGTCCAAACGCTGATTCCGTTCAAACCCCGGACCGATCGCGACCGCTTCTCCGTGGTCCTCAAACCAGACGAGAAACCTCGCCTTGTCCGATCCCGATAAGCGCTGCTGGTTCAGCCATGTGTAGTATGCGCCCATATCGGCATCGACCAGCGATCCCTGGGGATCCAGTCCCGGCAGGCGCCGGGTTTCGGCAAGCAACTCGTTCATCGGGTTTTCGCGCTGCCGCGGCGTGAACCGAGCAAACAGCGTTAACGGCTGAGCGCGACGCAACGCCTCCCGTGCGGCCCATTGCACAAACGTGGTTGCAAAGACCTGCGTGCCGGAACCCTCGGTAAGAAGGCTGAGCCGGAAGCGATCGAGAGCGTTGTCTCCCCCGGCGCTGAGACCCACGTCTTCGGGCCGCGTCTGCGCCATCTTCGTTCGGAACAACTCCGGATCGAAGACATCGGCTTCATAGATCTTCTGCATGCGATTCCGGATTGCCGCCCGCACCCGGGACATGGTGGCATAAGAAACGCAGGCTACGCTGTCGGGCACGGCAGCCGGCGCTTCGCCATCGATATACCAGTGGCCAAACGGCAGCGGATGTTCCGAAGCTCGCCTGGCGATCGCTTCGACGAGAGTCCCCAGACCATGCGCCTGCCGCACCCTGGTGAAGTACGCCCCCTGAGGGCGCAGCTTGCGAAACAACCGGTACCGGTTATCGCCCACACCCTGTCCGATCGCAACGATTCCCAGACGATGCGCCGGGAGCGGATCCGCAGGCAGTGCGGCGCTGGATCGAGCCACGTAATCGACCGC
>Ga0302319_10001761_pt1 | contig 47943 bp, 40 predicted proteins | sample Bog_T0_2_FD_203319 | JGI IMG/M metagenome (GOLD analysis project Ga0302319, IMG submission 203319) | Peat permafrost microbial communities from Stordalen Mire near Abisko, Sweden - Bog_T0_2 | ecosystem: Environmental > Terrestrial > Soil > Wetlands > Peat | place: Sweden: Abisko, Stordalen Mire... | reverse complement strand
CCTTTGTGACGCTCCTCACAAAGAACCAGCTACTTGATAACCTCGCTTCCGACTACGTGCGGACGGCCGTGGCGAAGGGATGCTCATTCAAGACCGCGGTGTTCCGGCACGCCTTCAGGAACTCCCTTATTCCCCTGGCCACCGACCTGGGTCTGCAGGTTTCGGCGCTCGTCGGAGGCTCGATTCTGATCGAGAGGATATTCGATGTCAGCGGCATGGGGCTCCTCTCGTACAACTCGGTCGTGGACCGGGATCCCATGGTCGTGATGGGTATCCTCCTCGTGGACGCCCTTCTTCTTCTGTGCGGAAACATCATGGGCGACATCCTCGTCGCCTTTGCCGACCCGAGGGTGCGCTTCAGATAGTACCGAAGCAACGTGACCATCTCCCCGCAGACCCGCCGACAGTTCCAAAGGTTTCGCTCGATCAAGCGCGGCTATGGGTCGTTTCTCATCCTGCTCGTGCTCGCCGTCGTCTGCCTCCTCGCCGAGCTATTGGTGAGCAACCGGGCGCTGCTGGTCCGCAGCGGTGGAAGACTTTATTTCCCTTCCTACGGGGCGATCCATACGGGGCGCGAATTCGGCCTGGGGTACGATTACGAGGTGCGCTACCGGGACCTGCAGGAGCGGTTCGCGGGCCGGCGGACGGGCGACTGGGTCCTGATGCCACTTGTCCCGTATGACCCGAACGAGAACTGCTACGACGGGCAGGATTTCAAGCCGCGGCCCCCTGACGTCGCCAACCGCCATTACCTGGGCACGGATGAAATCAACCGGGATATCCTGGCCCGGCTGGTCTACGGCCTGCGGAACTCTTTCATCTTTGCGGCTGGCTTTGTCGCGTTAACCTACCTGATCGGCATCGCCGTTGGCTGCGCCATGGGTTTCTTTGGGGGCGCCTTCGACCTGGGCGCCCAGCGATTGATTGAAATCTGGTCCCTGCTCCCATTCCTACTGGCGGTCATCATTGTGCGGGCGGACCTTCCGCCAAGTGTCGGCTTCGGCATCTGGGTGCTGCTGCTCATCGTCGTCATCTTCTCGTGGACGGGAATGACCTATTACATGCGAAGCGCCACGTATCGCGAGAAGGCACGCGACTATGTCGCCGCCGCTCAGGTCCTTGGGGCCGGCTCTGGCCGGGTCATTTTCAGGCACATATTGCCGAATATCCTTTCGATCCTGGTGACTTTCCTGCCGTTCTCGGTGGCTGCGGGGATCACAAGTCTCACCTCGCTGGACTACCTCGGCTTCGGGCTTCCGCCGCCAACTCCCAGCTGGGGCGAGCTCCTGCAACAGGGGACGTCAAATCTCGATGCTCCGTGGATCGTGGCTTCCGCCTTCGGAGCGCTGAGCATCATCCTGATTCTCATCACCTTTGTGGGGGAAGCCATCCGCGAGGCCTTCGATCCGAAGAAATTCACGTTTTACCGGTGAGCCATATCCAATCTCCATGAACAACGAACGTTTCCCCGCAGTTCTGACCGCCATCGTTCTCCTTTCGGCCGCCCTGTCGGGCTGCGGCAAGGGCGCCGACCAGCAGCCCGCCGCGGCGGACTCGGCGGTGCCGGCGACCGCGGTTTCCGGGGCGCAGGGCGCGGCTCCCGGCGCTGCCTTCCCCGGGATGGAGGCGGACCTGAAGCGCACCCTCGCGGAGGAGTCCGACTTCTACGTCTTCAAGGCTCCCGGGGATTTCGCAAAGGACACGGCCTCGCTCACCTGGCAGGACGGTTCGGACTTGCCGGAATTCGCCGATCCCAATGCGCAAAAGGGTGGGACGCTAAACAGCTGGATTCCCGACTTTCCGCGCACGTTCCGGACGATCGGCCCCGAGGCCAATGACAGCTTCCGAAATTACCTGCTCGATGACGTGGAGCCGGCCTTCATCAAGCCCCATCCCGGCGTGCCGGGCAGGTTTTATCCCGAGTTGGCGCAGTCCTGGGCGGTCGACCGGGCGACTAAGACCGTCTACTTCCGGCTTAACCCGGCGGCGAAATGGTCCGATGGCGTGCCGCTGACGACCGACGACGTTGTGTTCAGCTGGTACTTCTACCGGAGCAGGGCCCTCAACGAGCCTTGGTACAATGACTTCTATCACAAGACGTACAGCAGGATCACCGTTTACGACGCCCATTTGTTCTCGATTACGCTGGCCGAGCTGAAGCCCGACATCGAGGACCGGGCGGGCAACGTCACCCTCTACGCAAAGCATTTCTTTGGCGACTTCGGCCCGCATTGGGAAGACAGGCACAACTGGAAGATTCAGCCGACATTGGGGCCGTACACGATCCGTCCGGAGGACATCAAGAAGCAGGTTTCGGTGACCCTCACGCGCATCACCGACTGGTGGGCGAAGGACAACCGCTTCATGCGCGGCCGCTTCAATCCGGACCGCGTTAAGCTCGTCGTGATCAGGGATCCCGACAAGGCCTTTGAATCCTTCATACGGGGCGACATAGACATCTTCCCGGTTAACAGCCCTCATTTCTGGTACGACAAGCTTCCCGACAGCGACCCGCTGGTCGCGGGGGGCTATATCGCCAAGACAAAGTTTTTCAACAGCATCCCTCCGCCGGACTACGGCTTGTACCTGAACGAGGCGATGCCGGGGCTCGACGACCTCAATGTGCGCCTTGGGATCCAGTATGCGACCAATCTGGACCTCGTGTGCCGGCAGTATTTCCGCGGCGATGACGTCCGGCAGCAGACCCGGTCCGACGGCTATGGCTGGCACGTCAATACGTCGATTTCGGCGCGGCCGTTCGACCCCGTGAAGGCGCGGGAATATTTTGCCAAGGCCGGCTATGCAACCCAGGGTCCCGACGGAATCCTGGTCAACGGTGCCGGCAGGCGCCTGTCTTTCACCATAACCGGGGCGAACCAGAGGGAGAAGGACATCCTGTCGATCCTCAAGGAGGAGGCACTCAAGGCGGGCCTTGAGTACACCATTGAAATCCTGGACGAGACCACCGGCTGGCAGAAGATGCAGGAGAAGCACCATGAGATCGCGCTGGCGGCCCTGAGCCGGAGCGTCGAGATGTACCCGAGGTACTGGGAGCAGTACGCCGGCGAGAACGCCTACGACGTCCCGTACCTGAAGGACGGCTCGCCCAACCCGGCGCGGAAGACGAAGCCGAATACGAATAACCTCACAAGCACGGCGATTTACGAACTCGACGGGCTAATACACTCGTACGACCACGCGGACTCCATGGAGCAGATCAAGACCCTGGCCTCGAGAATCGAACAGATCATCTACGACGACGCCGACTGGGTCAACGGGTGGAAGGCTCCGTTTTACAGGGTGGCGTACTGGCGCTGGGTCAAGTGGCCGGCAGAATTCAATGCCATGAAGAGCCTCGATTACGAGCAGTACTGGCTAATGTCGGTGGACCCCGAGGCCAAAAAGGCGACGCTTGATGCAAAGGCCGCCGGGCAGACCTTTCCAAGGCAGATTCTTGTCTTCGACCAATACAAGGATGACTGAGGGCGCTGCAAAGAACGTTTCCGAGGATCCGCTGCTCAGCGTCAGGGGCCTGATCGCCGGTTTCGAAACCGAAGGGGGGCTCGTCCGCGCCGTGGACGGCGTGAGCTTTGACGTCCCGCGCGGGCGCACCGTGGGCATCGTGGGGGAGTCGGGATGCGGAAAGAGCGTGACCGCATTCTCAATAATGAGGCTTCTGCCGCAGCCCCAGGGGAGGATCCTCGGGGGCAGCATCCTGTTCGAAGGGAGGGACCTGGCAAAGGCGTCGCCGGAGGAGATGCGCAGGATCCGGGGGGCGCGGATCGGGCTTGTGTTCCAGGAGCCCCTTAGCGCCCTCAATCCGGTGCAGACGATAGGCAAGCAGTTATCCGAGGTTTTCCTTTTGCACCAGACCGGTAGCGAGCGGGAGGCGCTCAAGCGGTCCGTGGAGATGCTGGAACGGGTCCGGATTCCGTCGCCCGAGATCAGGGTGGGTGAGTACCCCCACCAGCTCTCCGGTGGCATGCGGCAGAGGGTGGGCATCGCCATGGCCCTTGCGTGCAAGCCTTCGCTGCTGATCGCGGACGAGCCGACAACGGCGCTGGATGTCACGATCCAGGCCCAGATTCTCGAATTGATGGCCGAGCTTCAGCGGGAGATGGGCATGTCCATCATCATGATCACCCACGATCTGGGCGTCATCGCGGAGACCTGCGACGAGGTTATCGTCATGTATGCGGGAAGAATTGCGGAACGGGCCCCCGTTGCGGAATTGTTCGCAAGACCGCGGCATCCCTACACGAGCGGTCTGCTCGCCTCGATTCCGCGCCTTGCGACCAGGAACAAGACGAGGCTCCCGGTGATCGAAGGCATGGTTCCGGGCCTGCATGAGCTTCCGCCGGGATGCCGGTTCCAGAACAGGTGCCCCTATGCGCAGCCGCGCTGCGCCGACGGGCCCCCTCCCTTGCAAGCCGTCGACGCGGGCCATGAGGCAGCATGCTTCCGCTGGGCCGAAATCGGAGGCGCGAAGCCATGAGCGGCCAGGAACAGGTCCAGGGCCGGGTTGGCCCGCAGCCTTCGGCGCTGCTGGAGGTCGACAGCCTGCAGACCCATTTCCCGGTCAAGGGGGGGGTGTTCATGCGCTCGACCGCCACCTGCAAGGCCGTGGACGGCGTCAGTTTCAGGCTTGGCGCGCGGGAGACGCTCGGACTTGTGGGCGAGTCCGGCTGTGGCAAGACGACGCTTGGCAAGACCATCGTCCGCCTTTTCAGGCCGACCTCCGGGCGGATCCTCTTCGAGGGCGCCGACCTTGCACCGCTCACCCGAAGCGAGATCAAGCCCGTCAGGCGCCACCTGCAGATGGTCTTCCAGGATCCGGTGGAGTCGCTGAATGCGAGGCACACCGTGGGCTCGATTCTCGAGGAGCCCTTTATCATCCACGGTCTGGGCAGCGCCGGGGAACGGCGGCGGAGCGTTGACGAGCTGCTGTCCCGGGTGGGGATGCCGCGGGACGCCGTGCACCGCTTTCCATTCGAATTCTCCGGCGGCCAGCGCCAGCGCATTGGCATTGCAAGGGCCCTTGCACTCCGGCCGAGGCTCATCATCTGCGACGAACCGGTTTCCGCCCTGGACGTCTCGATCCAAAGCCAGGTGATCAACCTGCTTCTGGACCTGCAGCGCGACTTCGGCCTGTCCTACCTCTTCATCGCGCACAACCTTGCGGTGGTGAAGCACGTTTCCGACCGGATCGCGGTCATGTATCTGGGCAGGATCGTCGAAATCGGAGGTTCGGACGAGGTCTACGCCAATCCCCGCCATCCCTATACCCGGGCGCTCATCGAAGCCATTCCGGAGCCGGATCCAAGCCGGTCCCGGGCAAGGGCCGTGCTGTCAGGAGACATCCCGTCGCCCATCAATCCGCCGCCGGGCTGCCCCTTCCACACACGCTGTCCCCATGCGACCGACCGCTGCCGCGTCGAGGTGCCGGCCCTGCGGAACACCGCCGGGCCGGGCGAAGCTGAGCACGAGGTTTCCTGCCATTACGATCTCTGAATATCCGGGCTTGCATCGGTTCCGTTGCTCGGCCTTGCTGACCGTTCTCTTGTTCGGGCCGTAGCGTAGCCTGGTAGCGCGCTTGCATGGGGTGCAAGAGGTCGAGAGTTCGAATCTCTCCGGCCCGACCATTTTGCCAACGCACCGCGTTGGATTTGAACCGGGCCCAGGCTCGCATCGGAATCTGGGCTTTGCAGTTGCAAAGGCCATGAATGTGGCTCCACTCAGGCACCCCGACAGCGTCAGCAGTTGCCCCTTGAATTCGCCAATCTCCACGCTTCTGGAGCGAAAGCGCTCAGGCGTCCACGCCGTTTCCCCAGCGATCACAGTCGCCGAGGCTGTGGCGGACATGAATGACCACAGGATCGGGGCTGTTGTCGTGGTTGAGAAGGGCCAGCTGGTCGGCATTTTCACTGAACGCGATGTCCTGAAGCGGGTTGTAGGCGCCGGCCTCGATCCAAGGCAGGCTCTAATTGCCGACGTGATGACTAAGGATCTCGTTACGGTGCTACCAAGCGTTACGGTCGAGCAGGCGATGGAGATCTTCACCGACAGGCGATGCCGGCATCTTCCGGTCGTCGAAAATGGCCAGCTGCTTGGACTCATTTCGATCGGCGACGTAACTCGATGGTCGGTCGACTTGCATCGCACCGAGTGCGAGCACCTGAAGAACTACATCGTGGGCGGCCTCTCGGGTTGAGGTCACCCGTGATCCCCGCATCGATCGAGGGACAGCTTCATATATCCCTGGAAGGGAATCCCCCCCGCAAGGGACAGGTCGATCAGAGGGGCGAAGGGACAGGTTGATTGCCCTATGGCCCTTGGCGGGGACAGGCTTGATGGTGTCTATGCGCGGTGAAAGCGGCCCATTCCCGGACATTCTCAATTTCTCGATCAAACGGAGACGCGATGGGGGCCAATTGAGTTAATTGGGATTTGCCCACGCATTGGTGGGCCAGCTTCCGGGCACCGGAACCGTCTCACATGTAGGCTGGCTGGGGGTATGATCGAGAAAACAATTGGCTGAACAGGGTCAGCAAAGCGCGTCGCCACGGACTTTCCTGAGAGCCATCCAGTCACCCCAGTCAGTGATTTGCGGTATCTGCCATGGCGAGGCCTTTTGTCGTCGGCCGGTTCGATTCCTATAAATGCCAAGTTGGGTTTGTACGAAGGCCTGGCTGCCCAGGACGGCCCCGTCCGTGAAGTACCGGACCCTGCAGCGCAAGACATCGGTTAGTGGCAACTTACCCCCTTGGATCACAACTTTATGAAACTCGCTTGGAGAAATGCGGCCGGCGTTCTCCTTTGGCCGAGAGCCGGTCCCGAAAAGAATCTGTCGGTAGGCAGACTGCGCTCCTTCCCATGTTCGCTGCCCGCAGACCGACATCAAACCCTCGCGGATCATTTCATTCCCGGCAACAGCCTCGGCATAGCCGCAAAATCGATAGTCTTTTGGATCTTTTGCTAATCCGGCTCGCACGCAGTTCAAGTCGACATAAGCAGCAATGGTCCTGAGTACTTCATCTTTGTCTTCAATCAGGACGCTCTTGAATCTTTCGGCCCAGAGCGTGCCAAATCGATTTCTAGTCGTGTTAAACCAGATCGAGTAGCGCTGTTTGAAAAGTTTCATGAACATCGAGAGGTCGCCCATGAGTCTTAGCATGCGCTTGCGCCAGGCTTCCGCCTCGGGGCAATTTGCATTTAGCCAATGTTCAACGACGGCCAGACGGGCGGCTTGTGCCTTGGTCGGATACGGATGGAGCACACGGTATCGCCGCAGCAACTCAGCGTCGGGCACCGGGACTTTTTTGGGAATTCGGACGATTACGTGAAAGTGATTGGACACCAATGTATAATCCACGATTTGGACTCCGCAGAAATCGGAGACCTGCCACAGGTGTTTTCGAAGAACTTCCTTGGCGGGGTCGTCAAATAACCACTCGCCGTTTACAGTTCTTGAGATGCAATGGTATACCGCTTCTTCCTCGTCGGCATCTATTTTGATCCGCGGGGTTCGCATCACGCCAATAATAACAAGGCTCCCATTCCCTCATGGACCTGTCCCTGATTCAAACGAAGGGGGCCTATGGGGAGGCAGATGGTGCCAAGGGGCCTGTCCCTGGTTTGCCGATTGGGTCGAACGAAAATGCCGTCGGAAAGGCGCCAACGGGACGTTACTTTGGACCTGTCCCTGCCGGTGTTGGGTGCTGGAACGGGGTGTCTGTCCCTTGGTGGGAGGGAAAATTAACCTGTCCCTGGGGTAGCTTGGCTGGAGGGGAGGACAAAATTGCGCGGAGCGCCGGCGGAGGTTGGCGCTCAGGTGCCGATTACCCCGCGTATCCTGAACGCGATGGCGTGTTCGGAGGGCTGCTTCGGGGGGGGCATGATCGTGAGGCCCGAGGCGTCCTGATTCCAGGTCAGGCTTCCGTCGTAACCCACCAGTTCCACACCGGTGACACGGCCGACGCGCAGCGCGGTGTCGGTGGCCAGCGAGCGGATGACGGTCTTGTACCCGGGCCATCCCATGACGAAGGCATAGAGGACGTCGCCTTTGACGGTGAACCTGACGTCGGATGCGTCGAGCGACCTCCTGGCCCCCTCGTTGAAGGCCTTGGCGTTCGCCTCCGCGGACTGGACGGGCCGGCCCTCGCCGAAGATCTTCCAGGGACGGGATCCGTGAATTCCCTCGGCGTTGACGGACATCCAGGCGGTGATCCCGTCGAGGACGTTCAATTCCTCCAAATCGAGCATGCCGCTGGACGGCAGCGGAAAATTAAGCATGAGGTTGCCGTTCTTGCTCACGATATCGACGAGCATGTCGACGACGGTCTTGGGGGTCTTGTATTGCACGCCCCGCTTGTAGTGCCAGTTGCCGATGCACGTGTCGGTCTGCCAGGGGCGCGGCAGGATGTCGTCAAGGACACCGCGCTCGCGGTCGAGCACGCAGATCCCCGAGGCGCTGTCCGCGTCGCGCTTGGAAAAGTAAACGCAATCGGCCTTCCCGCCGTTCTTCCGGGCGCTGACGTTGTACAGGTGGGCGACCGCGGCATAGCCGTAGTCCTCGAAGGGCAGGGACCCGTCGGAATAGAGGAAGTCGGGTTCGTGCTGGTCGATGATGTCGACGACGCGCTCGTGCCAGTGGCGCTTCCACCACTGGGGTATCCCGTCCTCGGTCCAATCAAGATCGCCCCAGATCTGGTCCGAATCGACATACAGGTCCTTCGACTCGGGGCGTGACCCGTCGTACGGGACTCCCGCCAGCGGTCCGGTGGCATCGGCGCCATGGGCGACGGAATACCATTTGTAGGTGATCCACAGGTGCTCGCTCACGCCGAACCTCAGGCCCTCATCCCTGGCGGCCTTCCTCCAGGCTCCGACGATGTCGATGCCGGGGCCCATTGCCGCGGCGTTCCACCGGTTGTGCCTTGAGTTCCAAAGGTCGAAATTGTCGTGGTGGACGCCCATGGACATGAAGTATTTGGCGCCGGCCTTTTTGTAGCGGCGAATGAGCTCGACCGGATCGAACCGCTCCGCCTTCCAGGCCGGGATGGTGTCCTTAAAGCCGAACCGGGAAGGATGCCCATAGTGTTCGCAGTGGTAATTGTACTCCTCGGTTCCCTGCATGTACATCGTGCGGGCGTACCAGTCGCCAAACTCGACCGCCGACTGGGGACCCCAATGGGCCCAGATCCCAAACTTGGCGTCGCGGAACCATTCGGGGACTTCGTAGCCCTGCAGGGACCTCCGGCTTGGCTGGAAGACACCGGACTCCCGCCCGATCCCCGGGGGAAGCGTCGGCCCGGTGTCCGCCGCCGTGCCGTTGCCGGTGGCACCCCTCAGACTCAGCGCGGGAATCGCTCCCGCCATTAGGCCCAGTGCCGTTCTACGTGTCATTTTCATGGGGTGATGGGGCTGCTGAAACCGTTTCGGTTCCGGGTGCCCCCACCATGACCCTTGGCCGCGAAGTGTCGAGCGCGGCTTGGGCGGCGCGGCTATCTGGCGACGGGGGAGGCGTCCAGCACCTCGCGCACCTTCTGCGCGAGCCGGGCCGGCGAAAAGGGCTTTTCCAGGAAGAGCAGACCCTCCTCCAGGACGCCGCGGTGGGCGAGGGCATCCCCCGCATAACCGGACATCAGAAGCACCTCCGTGCCGGGCCTGTGGGCCTTGATCTGGTCCCTCAGGTCCTTCCCGCTCATCCTCGGCATGATCACGTCCGTGATCACAAGGTCGAATTGCGGGCTTCTCTTGATGGCCTCGAGGGCCTCGTACGCGTCGTTTGAAATCTGGACCCTATACCCGCACTTGCGGAGGACTGTCACCGCGAGCTGGCGCACACCGGCGTCGTCCTCGACCACGAGGATCGTCTCGCGGCCGGCTGGCATGGTGTCCGAGGGCGGCGCCGCCGGGGCCTCCGTCGCCGAGGCCGTCATGGGGAGATAGATTTTGAAGGTCGTGCCGGAATTCGGTTCGCTGTAGACGCGGATGTCGCCCCCGGCCTGGGCGATGATGCCGTAACAGGTCGCCAGCCCGAGGCCCGTGCCCTTGCCCAGGCCCTTGGTCGTGAAGAAGGGCTCAAAGAGGTGGTTCTGGACATCCTCGTTCATTCCGACTCCGTCGTCGCTCACCGCGAGCACCACGTAGCTTCCAACCTTCAGGGTGCGGTTCCTGAAGGTGGAGGACTGGTCGACCGAGATATTGGCGGTGCGGATCGTCAGCTTGCCCCCGTCGGGCATCGCGTCCCTGGCGTTTACGGCCAGGTTCATGATCACCTGCTCAATCTGGCCGGGGTCCACGTTCACGTTCCGGATGGACTCGTCGAAGTTTGTGGACAGCTCGACGTCCTCGCCGATCAGCCGCCTGAGCATCTTTTCCATGCCGCGGACCACCTCGTTGATATTGAGGGCGCGCGGGTGGACCACCTGCTTCCTGCTGAACGCGAGGAGCTGCCGTGTCAGGCCTGAGGCCCGTTCCGCGGCCTTTGTGATCTCCTCGATGTTCTTTCTGACGGGATCAGCCTCGTCCAGCTGGAGCATGGATAGGGAGCTGTAGCCGTTGATGACCGTGAGGAGGTTATTGAAGTCATGGGCAACGCCTCCCGACAGGCGGCCAATGGCCTCCATCTTCTGGGATTGGCGCAATTGCATCTCGGTGCGGCGCAGGGATTCCTCGGAGAGCGCGGCCTCCGTCACGTCCTGGATGATCCCGAAAATCTTCACGGGCGCGCCATGGGCGTCGACCATCACCTCGCCCCGGCCGTGGATATGCCGAACCTCCCCGTCGGGAAGCCGCACCCGGTGGTCGCAGACGAAGGGCTGCCGCGTCTTCAGCGCCTCGGCCATTGCCTCCCGAATCCGGGGCAGGTCCTCGGGAAGGACCCGCTCAAGGCACTTCTCCATGGTTGTCCCGTCGACTTCCGGATCGCGGCCGTAAAGGCGGTGGGCCTCCTCGGAGCACAGCACCCGGTTCGCGGGGATGTCCCAGGTCCAGTTGCCGAGCTTTGCAATGTGCTGGGCCTGGGCGAGGTGCTCGCGGCTCTCCTTAATGGTGTCGTTCGTCAGCTCGAGCCTCGCCTGCCGCTCTGCCGCCAGATGCATTTCGCAGAGGCTCTTCCGTATGGAGATCAGGAGGAAAACCACCTCGAATGCGATCCACCAGCCGTGCTCCAGTGACCTCCAGAAAGGGGCGTACACGACCCCGTAGACGGATTGGGGCCAGTACAAGCCACGGATGATGTGGTCGGCAAAGACCACCAGCGTCGCCGTCGCAAGCACGCGTCGATCGCGATAGAAGGCCAGGAAGGCCAGGGAGCCGAAGATATGAAAATGGGTTTCGATGCGGCCGCCGGTCACGTCGATCAGCAGGGCCGACATCGCCATCTGGCCTATCGCGATCGCATGCCGGGTCGCCTGCCCGCCGGGCTGGGTCCTTGCCAGGATCACGGGAACGCTCGTGACGATCCCCCCGAGGACAATGGCGAGCCAGACATGCGGGTTGACGGCACTCTCCGTGCCCGACCAAGTCCTGGGCGAAAGCCAGAAAGCGAGCCCCACGCAGAACGCCCACTGGCAGAGCATCAGCCACGTGAAAAGGCGGTCGGTGTGCAGAATTATATTCTGCCTCTGCCCCTCAAAGAGGGCGGAGACGCGACGGGCGAACCTGTCCGCCTCGGATGGACGCTCAGTGGCAAGCTGGATCATTTGGACGAATCCCGAGCGCGACAGCTCGTTTCCAGCAGGGAGCACCCGTAGACGGGAGCCCTTGCCTGAAGCCCTGCGCCCCCGTTTATAAGGGAGACCACAGCCTCGGCACCGGGATTGTCGCCGACGTGGCCGCGCCCGTCAGTGATGCCGCCGCAAAACTCGAGGCGCCCCGAGGCATCGTAGAGCAGTGCATATCCCGAGGTGGCTGCTCCGAATGTTCGCGCGAGGGCGCCATCGGGATCCTCGGCCACGACCACGCCCGGGATGGCGGCCGCGCTTCGCCAAAGGTCGGTCCGAACCCATTCCTGGGATTGCCCCTTGGGTCGAATGAAGAGGACCCTCACCGCAACGCGGCCTCCGCATTTTGTGAGAAGTCGGTTGAGGTTCTCGAGGGTCGCCCTGGTGCAGGAGCACTTCGGGTGGGCGATGATGAGCAGCGTAGGGCGCCCCGCGTCGCGCCCAAAGGGGAGCCCGGGGGGCCAGTATGCGGGTGCCGCTCCGGCCTCGCCCACCGCGTAATCATATTTTGAAATCATGGCTGTCCCTAGCCCGGCGGCGCCGAGCCAGAGCGCAAAAATTCCCGCTCGGAACTTTGAGCAGCGAAGCATCTTGAACTGGCTATTCCGACTCTCCGCCCTACGGAGAGGGGGTCGACGCCGAAGGTTTTGGCCTTCGGCGTCTCTTGCCCCAACACACCACACATTAAACCTTAACCTAGATGTAGTCGGCCGTTTGCTTCTGAAATTAACCTTCAAAGATGCCGGTGGAGGATTTGGAGAGGAAAATAATGATGCAACAAATTCACTATAAGGCACTACGGCAACTGTGAGGAGACGGCATCCGGGTTTGGTCCCCAGGACGGAAGCCCCAAATTCATGCCTCCTCCGCCAGCCCCGCGTTGATCTTGGGCTCCGCACGTGCGTGAATTTTCTGGATGGATAACGTCGCAGCAAAAGCACGCATCGCCACACTCCGGGCCGAGGTTGCGCGCCACGACGAGCTCTATCACCGGCAGGCCACGCCCCAGATCGGCGACCAGGACTACGACCGCCTCAAGCGCGAGCTTGCCGACCTCGAACTTGAATTTCCCGACGCGGCCCGGGCCGGGAGTGCGGATTCACCCACCAAGCGGGTGGGGGACGACCGGGCGTCCGGATTTCAGCCGTATGTGCACCGGCAGCCGATGCAGAGCCTGGACAACACCTACTCCGAGGCCGAACTCAGGGAATTTCACGCCCGCCTTGTGAAGCTTCTCGGCCGCGACGATCTGGCTTATGTCGTGGAGCCGAAGATCGACGGACTCGCCGTAAGCGTCACCTATGAGAACGGACGGCTGGCGCGCGCCGTCACGCGCGGCAACGGCATCGAGGGGGACGACGTCACGGCCAACGCCCTGACCATCGCCTCCCTTCCCCGAGAACTCAGGAGGGGAAAGTCCGCGCCGGTTCCGGCGATGATCGAGATTCGCGGGGAGGTCTACATGAGCCTCGCCGAGTTCCAAAGGATCAACCAGGTTCGGGAGGACGAGGGCCTTGAGCCCTATGCCAATCCCAGAAACCTGGCGGCGGGCACGCTGAAGCTTCTCGACCCGTCTGAGGTCGCCGGGCGCAGGCTGGAAATCGTGCTCTATGGCCTGGGCGCCTTTGAGCCGCCGGGTGCGGCAGGGGACACCCAGGGCGGCTACCTTGGACATGTGCGCGCCTGGGGCCTGCCGACCGTCGGAAAATTCTGGACGGCAGCCGGCATTGACGAGGCATGGGCCGCCATCCGGGAACTCGACGGGCTTCGGCGCAACCTTCCCTATGCGACCGACGGCGCGGTGGTGAAACTCGATTCGCTGAGGCTCCAGCGCGAGGCCGGCAGCACAAGCAAGGCTCCCCGGTGGGCCATGGCCTACAAGTTCGAGGCGGAACGCGCCGAGACGAGGCTGAACGCCATTTCCATCCAGGTGGGCCGCACCGGTATCCTGACGCCTGTCGCCGAACTCGAGCCAGTCGTCCTCGCAGGCACCACCGTCTCGCGGGCCACCCTGCACAATGCCGACGAAATCGCGCGCAAGGACATCCGCGTGGGGGACACCGTCACCCTCGAGAAGGCCGGCGAGGTCATCCCGGCCGTGATCGGGGTGAATGCGGCCCGCAGGGGGCCGGCGTGCGTGCCGTACCGGTTTCCGGAAACCTGCCCCTCCTGCGGCACGCGGGCCATCCGCCGCGACGGAGAGGTGGCGGTGCGCTGTCCCAACTTCGACTGCCCCGCCCAGGTCCGCCGCCGCGTTTCCCATTTCGCCTCAAAGGCCTGCGTGGACATCGACGGCCTCGGGGTCGCGATGGTCGACACCCTGGTCGAAAAGGGCTGGATCCGCAGCCTCACAGACCTCTACAGGCTTAGGCGCGACGACCTCCTCACTCTCGGCAAGAGCGTCGAGAAGTCGACCGACAACCTTCTGGCGGCTATTGAGGGGAGCAAGAAGGCCGAGCTCTGGCGCTTCGTGCACGGGCTCGGGATTCCCCATGTCGGGGCTTCTTCGGCCAAGGATCTGGCCGCCAGATTCGGCAGCCTCGAGGCCCTCGCCGCGGCGAGGAGGGAGGACTTCATCGGGGAGGGGAAGGCGAGCCTTGTTGCGGGATTCGGGGAGACGATGGCGGAGGCCATTGTCGACCATTTCAACCAGCCACGCAACAGGGCCCTGATCGGCGAGCTTGCCAACGCGGGTGTCGAGCCCGCGGCCCCGGCAAAGAGGACGGCATCGAGCCAATCCCTCGCGGGAAAAACATTCGTTCTGACGGGCACCCTTCCGACGCTCACCCGGGACGAGGCGGCCGCCAGGATCGAGGCCGCAGGCGGAAAGGTCAGCTCAAGCGTGAGCAAAAAGACCAGCTATGTGCTCGCGGGCGACGAAGCGGGTTCAAAGCTGGCCAAGGCCCGCGAACTTGGGATCCCGGTGATCGGCGAGGCGGACTTCCTGGCGCTGTGATCCCGCGGGTCAATACCCCCGGTTCTGGAGCGCCATGCTCAGCTGCTGAAGAAACGCCTGGGCCTCGGCTGGAGCCGGCCTGTAGCCCGGCCTGCTGGTCTCCGTCAGGCCCGGCCTTCCCTGGTTGTCCACGATCCATTTGCCCGAGACTCCGTCGCCGAAGGTCACGGTTCCGCTTGCCAGGGCACCCGGAAGGAGGGTCACCTTGTCGACCGTGACACTGACGCCTCCGGGGGCGCCCTCGTCGATGGCCTCCCCGTCGGGATCCGGCACGTCCGTGGGACCGCCCTGGCCAAGCCCCAGCTTTTCCTTCGCCTTGTCCAGGAAGCTCTTCTTGCCGTCCCTAGCGGCCTCCTGGGGCCCCGGGGCGGTCCGTGCCGCGCCCAGGTCGGAATTCAACTTGGGAGCGGGGTCCTTGAGCTTGAGCTCGAGGTCGTCAACCAGGAAACGCACGTCCATGTAGGTCAATGCGATCTTGAACTGCTCGGCGAGCTTCCGCTGGATCGCCGACAGGTTGTCGCCGGCGGCGACCCATGCGGAGACCGCCTGTTGTTGCTCGGGAGTGAGGGCCATCGGGCAGCCTGCTACGCCTACCTGGAGAGCTGTGTCCTCAAGAACTCGACGCTGCTGCGCATCGAGGCGTCCTGTTCCATCATGTTGTCGACTGCCTTGCAGGCGTGGATCACCGTGCCGTGGTCGCGTCCGCCGAAGACATCGCCGATGTCCTGAAGGGAGTGCTTCGTAAGCGTGCGCGCAAGGTACATGGCGACCTGCCTGGGAATCGCGATGTTGTTTGGCCGGCGCTTGCTTGTCATGTCGCTGTGCCGGATCTGGAAATGATCGGCCACGCGCTTCTGGATCGTCTCAATAGTGAGCAGGGTCTGGGCCTGCTCCATAAGCAGGTCGTGGAGAATGCGTTCCGCCGCAGCCGCATCCAGGGACTGGCCAAAAAGCACAGAATGGCTGGCCACGCGAATAAGGGCGCCCTCGAGGCGCCGGATGTTGCGGGTGATATTCTGTGCGATGAAGACCAGCACCGACTCGGGAACCTCGCACTTGAGGCTGGCAGTCTTGGAACGGAGGATTGCCAGGCGCGTTTCGTAGTCCGGAGCCTGGACGTCCGCTGCAAGGCCCCATTCGAAGCGCGATACAAGGCGCGACTCCAGCTTCTGGATCTCGCTGGCGCGGCGATCGCTTGAGAGCACGATCTGCTTGCCGGACTCAAAGAGGTCGTTGAAGGTGTGGAAGAACTCCTCCTGGATGCCTTCCTTGCCGGCGAGGAACTGGACGTCGTCGATCAGGAGAACATCCATGTGCCTGTAGCGCTGGCGGAAGCGGGTGAGGCTCTTCTCCTGCAGCGCCTGGATGAACTCGTTCGTGAATTTCTCGGTGGAGAGGTACGCCACCCTTGCCTCCGGACGGTTGCGCAGGACGGCATGGCCGATCGCGTGCATCAGGTGGGTCTTGCCCAGTCCGGCATCGCCGCAGATGAAGAGGGGGTTGTAGGCCTGGGCGGGGGCCTGGGCCACCGCAAGCGAGGCGGCGTGGGCCATCTGGTTGTTCGATCCGACGACGAAGGTTTCGAAGGTGTTGCGCGGAGTCAGGGTGCCGGCGGCCGGCCCCCGTTCGTCGGCGCGGCCCGCCCGGCGCTGGGCGGCCGGGCGGGCGCGGGTCGAACCGGCGGGAGACGGTTCAGCCGGCCTCAGATTGTGGGAGGGGCCGGCCTGGGCCTCGATCTTCCTGAGGGTGACGTTGACCATCCTCCCTGCCGTCAGGCGCAGCCTCTGGGTGATCAGGTCCAGGTAATTGTCGTGAATCCAGATGGCCGCGAAGTCATTGGGCACCCCCAGCGTCACCGAATCGTCGCCTGCCTCAAGGCAGACCATGGGCTCGAACCACATCTGGAAAACATCCTCGGGAAACAGCGACTTGAAGTCGCATTTTACGGTTTCCCAGAGGCTCTGCGATAGGGACGAGGAAGGCATGTGCGGGCTTGGAGTGGTCTGTTTATTCACACCGGTCCGCCCTTCGGTATTTTCCGCGCCTTTTTGGCCCAATCCGTCTCAGCACTCGGGAAGAAAATTCAAATCCAACCATCCTGTTTTGCGTCCGATCCGACAGAATACGCAAACTATTGATGGCCAGAACCTAACGATACATTCCTCGGGGTCTGGGGTGAACAGGCAAAATGACTTGGGAAAAGAACGGCGGGCAGCGCGATATCACTGAACGAAGGCGCACTAACTGTGAACCCAAAAAGCATTTCAAGACGAACTTTCTGACAAGTTGTTCACAGGGCGGGTGAGCATAACTTTTTTCATTTTTTCGTTGCCTCGCCATGGCCCGTTTAGCTTCCAAAACCCGGTGCGCATTATTACGTAGTTATCAAAAAACTACACCGTCTCGCAGGCGGCTTGGCAAGCAGGCGCGCAGGTTACGGCCCTGTTACACCGGTGTGACGGCGTGTGTGTTTTTGAATACGTTTTTCCACCTCGAAATCCATCCACAGCCGGAGGCTCGTGGCCTTTTTTTCAAAGTTTTTTAAAAAAATAATTCCGGGCGGCGCACCCGGTTCATCCCGCAGGAACAGGCTCGACCCATTTTCCGTGTTCCCTGATGAGCGCCACCAGGCGGGCATCGGCCTCGGCCTGGGGGATATTGTACTGCACGCACTGCCTGCCGACGTACAGGTTGATCTTGCCCGGCGCGCCTCCAACGTACCCGAAGTCGGCGTCCGCCATCTCCCCAGGGCCGTTCACGATGCATCCCATGATGGCGATCTTTACCCCCTTCAGATGGCCGGTCTGGGCGCGGATCCTCTGGGTGGCGTCCTGCAGGTCAAAGAGCGTGCGACCGCAGCTCGGGCAGGCGACGAATTCGGTCTTGGAGATCCGGGCCCCGGCGCCCTGGAGGATGTTGTAGGCGAGCCTCGCCGCCCGGGCGGGATCCGCCTCAGTTTCAATGCTGACGAAATCGCCAATTCCGTCGCACAGCAGGCCGCCTGTGAGAAAACTGGCCTCCAGAAGCTTCGAGAGAAAACTGTTGTCGCCCCGGACAGCCGACGAAATGGTGTTGCGGATCCAGACCGGAGCCCCGGGAAGGACCGTCGAGACGGCCTCCACGAGCGCCCTGTAATCCCCGAGGCTGTGGCCTCCAGCGGCAGCGCCTTCCCTGGGCGCCGTCCGCCTTTCGTCGGGAAGGGTGAAGACGAGCCGGCCGCCGGGCTGCCGGGAAAGCGCCCCGGCCAGCGCCGCGATGTCGGCGGATTCTGCCGCCACAGCGAGGAGGCAGCCGCTGGAGCGGGCCGTCTCGATCCAATCGGCCAGGCATCCGATTTCTCCCCGGCCGAAGCGGCGCAGGAGCATCAGCGGACGTGCCGGCGGGGCGCGGAGGACGGTCTCCTTCAGCGCCTGGAGCCCGACCCCGGGACCGGTCTCCAGCACGGCGAAGGAGGCCGGAAAATCGTCCGCGGCAAGCATGATTGCCGCCCGTTCGAGTTCCTCGGGTGAGTCAGCCGCCACGAGCAGCCCCTCTATGGGGCAATCCTTGAGCAGGGGTCCCCGCTCCTTCGCGGCCAGGGCGCCCGCCTCATCCCATCCGACGCGGGCGATCACCCTGGGCGGCTGTCCGGACCCCGTCCTGCAGCCGGCGCCGAGATCGACAGGGGTGGTGGCGCGCCTTTCGAAACGATAGGGATTGACAGAGTCGGTTCCGCCGTCCCCCGGCCCGGCGCCGCCCCAGAGGCTCATGGCCTTGTCCGCAATCGCCTTCGCGACGGGAATCTCGTAGACGCTGTCCTCGGTGAGCGAAACCCGGATGGTGTCGCCGAGACCGTCGAGGAGGAGGGAGCCGATGCCGATCGCCCCCTTGATGCGGCCGTCCTCCCCGTCGCCCGCCTCCGTCACGCCCAGGTGAAGGGGGTAGTGCATTCCCTCGCGCGCCATGCGTTCGACAAGGAGCCGGTAGGCCTGGATCATCACCTTGGGGTTCGAGGCCTTCATCGATAGGATGATCCGGCGGAAACTGTGCGATTCGGCGATCCGAAGGAACTCCAGGGCGCTCTCGACCATCCCCAGGGGAGTGTCGCCGTAACGGTTCATGATCCTGTCGCTGAGCGATCCGTGGTTTGTGCCGATGCGGAGCGCCCGCCCAAGTTCGCGGCACCGGAGGACGAGCGGGGAGAAGGTCTCGCGGAGCCTCTGGAGCTCGCGCTCGTAGTCGGCGTCGCTGTATTCGCGGACGGCGAAGCGTTTCTTGTCCGCATAATTGCCGGGATTGACGCGGACCTTCTCGACGTGCTCCACGGCCTCCATCGCGGCCGAGGGGAGAAAGTGGATGTCGGCGACCAGAGGGACGCCCCCAAAACCCGCCGCGGTGAACCTGGCCCTGATTTCCCGAAGGCATGCGGCCGCCTGCACGTTCGGGGCGGTGATGCGGACGATCTCGCATCCCGCCTCGGCCAGGGCTATCGACTGGCGGACCGTCGCCGCCACGTCCTGCGTGTCGCTGGTCGTCATGGACTGCACGCGGATGGGATGGCCGCCCCCGACGCCGACTCCCCCGACCATCACCTCAACCGTGCCCCGGCGCACCGTCCTGAAGCGGGACCCGCAATACGGATTTTCCCTCGGCGAAGTCACTTGTCGTTGACCACCTTGACGGCGGCCGCATCGTGCTCCCAGCGGCGGATGTCGAAGAAACTCACGTAGAGGATCGCCGAGATGAGAAGCACGCCGAAAACGCTCTGGGCAGCCACGATGAACTTCATGGGAAGCGCCTGGCCGCGAAGGCGGCCAATCGTCGCAAAAAGGATCTGGCCCCCGTCGAGCATGGGGATGGGCAGCAGGTTGAAGATGGCCAGGTTCACATTGACGAAAATAGTGAACAGGATGACCGGGCCGATGCCGACCGAGGCCGCGCTGTGAAGCATCCTGACAATTCCCACGGGTCCGGAGAGCTTTGACAACCCTATGTCGGATCGGGGATTGATGAGGCTGGCGAACGTGCGAAAAGTCGAGGCGATCTGGGATCCGATCTGCACAAGGGGCGAGGGGTGGACGAGCAGGGTTTCGGCGCCGAGAGTCAGGCCGAAATCCGAGCCGTCGGCCTTGGCTGGGTGGGCGGGAATCTTCAGGGAGAGCTCCCGGCCCGCCCGAAGCACGACCGCCGTGACGCTTTGCCCGGAATGGGACTGCAGGTAGTCAAAACACCCGAGCGTGTGCAGCACAGGGGTGCCGTCGAGCCGGAGCACCTCGTCCCCGGCTGCGAACCCTGCGCGCCCCTCGGGGCTCTTCGGGTCGGCCGCCACCACAACCGGGACGAAGGCCGGCGAGATCCCGACCATCCGCAGCCGGTCTGAACCCGCCAGGAGCGGCCGGAGCACGACTTCAAGCGGCTTTCCACCGCGCTTGATGCTGAACACGATCCTGGGTCGGTTCTCCGAATCCCGGCCGGAACCGGTGACAATCGTCTCGGTGACCTGGTTCCAATCCGTGACACTGCGTCCGTCGACAGCCACGATGAGGTCGCCCGGCCGGAGCCCCGCCTCGAGGGCCGGGCTCGGGGCTTGGGACCCGTCCTGCAGGTCGAGGGTCTGCTTGATGTAGCCGATCCGGGTTGTGGCAAATTCGCCGCTCTCGGGCTCACCGATCGCCCAAACGACGCACGCCAGGGCCAGGGCGAAAAGCACGTTGAAGGTCGCACCCGCAACGAAGATGACGACCTTGGAAACATAGTCGACGGGCGGCAGGGCCCCCTTGTCCAGTTTGCTCGCACCCTCCACCGAGGAGAGGTCGGCGAGCTGGGGAAGCATCACATAGCCTCCGAACGGAAACCAGTTGATGCGGTACTGGACGCCATCCTTGCCGCGGTGCGACCAGATCGCGTGGCCGAATCCGATTGAGAACTGCTCGACCACGACCCCTCGCCGGCGGGCGGCGATGAAGTGTCCGAGTTCGTGGACAAAGATGGAGCCACCGAAGAAAAGGACCACCAGGAAGACCGACCATGCGTTCGAGGTCAGGGAATGCAGAAGATCGGGTGGCATGCTTGGCTTAGTCTAGTATAGCTTGGTTGCGGCCGGAGGCCACCCGCCTGGCTTCTGCGTCGGCCATGAGCACGGCGGTGAGGTCGGGCGGGTCGAAACTGGCGATTTGGCCGAGAGTATGCTCGACCACCCCGGAAATCGCAAGGAATGGAATACGTTCCCCCAGAAAGGCCTCCACGGCGACCTCGTTTGCGGCGTTGAAAAGGGCGGGGGCGGAGCCGCCCGCCCGCATCGCCTCCCGGGCCAGGCGGAACATGGGATAGCGGGCTTCGTCGATGGGGCTGAAGTCGAGCGAAAGCGGATGGGCGAAGTCCAGCGGGGCGCTGACTCCGGGCGTCCGGTCCGGATGCAGAAGAGCGTGCTGGATGGGGAAGGTCATCGACGGCGGGCACAGCTGCGAAAGCATGCTCCCGTCCGTGAACTCCACGATGCAGTGGACGGTGCTCTGGGGGTGGAGGAGGGCCGAGCATTGGGTGGGGGCCAGCCCGAAGAGCCACCCGGCCTCGATGAGCTCAAGCCCCTTGTTGGCCAGTGTGGCGCAGTCCACCGTGATCTTCGGCCCCATGGACCAGTTGGGGTGTCTCAGCGCGTCCGCGGGGGTCGCGCCGGCAAGCCTCTCAAGAGGCCAGTCCCTGAAGGCGCCACCGCTGGCGGTGAGGAGAATCCGGCGCACCTCCCCCGCGGGTCGGCCCGCCAGGCATTGGAAGACCGCGTTGTGCTCGCTGTCGACGGGCAGCAGTGGCGAACCCCCTGCCTTCGCCGCAGCCATGACGAATTTTCCGGCGAGGACGAGGATCTCCTTGCTGGCGAGGGCCAGCTCCTTGCCCGCGGTCAGGGCGGCGAGCGCCGGTTCCAGCCCGGCCGTGCCCACCACGGCGACCAGCACGGAATCCGCCCCGGGCAGGGTCGCAAGCTCCACCAGCCCCGACGCGCCGGATCTGAGCCGTGTCTCCGGCGGGAAGGCGCCGGCGTCCCTGGCGGCCGCGTAGGCCCCGTCATCGAAAAGGCAGGCGTCGCGCACGCCGAAGCGGCGGGCGATCGCCGCCAGCTTGCGCCAATCGGCCCGGGCGGCCACCGCGACCAGTTCCAGCCTGTCCCGGTGGGCCGCGAGCACCCTGAGCGCATTCTCGCCGATCGATCCCGTTGCGCCGAGCAGCACCACGCGCTTGCGTCCGGGAGGTCGGCTTTGATTCGGCATCGGCGGCGGGCGGAACCTGGCCTCAGCGAAGGCCGAACAGGAAATAGGCAACCGGGGCGGCCAGCAGGATGCTGTCGGTGAGATCGAACACGCCGCCGATGCCGGGCACGGCGACGCCGGAGTCCTTGAGATTGGCCTGACGCTTGATGATTGACTCGATAAGGTCGGACACGATCGCAGCCGCGGCAACCGGCGCGGCGATCAGTGCGGCGTGGAGCGGCGTGAACTCCGGCGGAAGCAGGTCCCGGCCGAGCCATGCAATGGCTCCGCCGACCCCCATGGCCAGGATCACGCCGCCGGCCGCCCCCTCCCAGGTCTTCTTGGGGCTGATCGAGGGCGCCATCCGGTGCCGGCCGGCCGCAAGGCCAGCAAGCAGGGCGCCAGTGTCGCAGAACTTGGCCACTGCGACCACCCAGATGCAGAGGACGAGGCGCCCGTTTGCGGCAATTTCGTCCCCGGGCAGCGGGGTGGCTATCCTCACGAGGTATTGAAGCAGCAGCGCGACATAGGCCAGGCCGAAGAGCGTCGAACTCAGCGCCGGAGCGCGCTTTTCCGGCGAGCGTTCGCTCAGGATCCTGATCGCGAAGACCACCGTGGCCAGGGGGAGGAGGCTGTGCGAGGCGAAGTGGCGGGCCGGGCCCCCGAATCGCGCCTCGAGCCACGGCGCGAGGGTGATGAGGCCGCCGAAAAACATGCCGAGGCGGGCGAAAGGTGCGAAATCGGCCGCGGCCTGGAGCCGGTAGAATTCGCGAAGGGTCAGGACGGAAAGGATGGCCGTCAGCGCGACGGCCCCGGTCGTGCCAAAGCACCAGAGCACCGCGATGACCGCGGCCCAGAGTGCGAGCGAGCTGGCGATGCGCTTTGCCATGGGGCCCTCAGGCGGTTGCCGGTTTGAGCTGTTCGCTCGTGAGGCCGTAGCGCCGCTCGCGCCGGTTGTACTCCGCGAGGGCCGCCGCGAGCTCCGCCTTGGTGAAGTCGGGCCAGAGCACCGGAGTGAAGATGAATTCGGCGTAGGCCGCCTGGAGCAGGAGAAAATTGCTGATCCTGGTCTCCCCGGAGGTGCGGATGACGAGGTCCGGGTCCGGCACGTCCGAGGCGTAAAGGTAGCGCCGGAAGGTTTCCCACGACGCGGGGCCGGCCTTCTCCCTGCCAAGGGCGACTGCCTCCGCGAACGCCGCGGCGGCATCGGCGGCCTCCGTGCGCGCCCCGTAATTGAGCGCCAGGACGACCGTGAAGCCCGTGAAGCCGGCGGTGGCCTCCGCAGCATCCTTCAGGATCCTGCGGACCCCCGCGGGCATGTCCGCGATGCGCCCGATTGTCCGCAGGCGCACCTTCTCCCGGACAAAGGTCGCAATCTCCCTCTTGAGGAAGAACTCGAGCAGGTGCATGAGCCCCGAGATCTCGGTCTCGGGCCGCTTCCAGTTCTCCACCGAAAAGGCATACAGGGTGAGATAGCTCAGGCCGAGATCGCGCGCCCCGAAGATGATGTTTCGCACGGCCTCGACCCCGCGGCGGTGGCCTTCGATTCTCGGAAGTCCGCGCTGTTTGGCCCACCGGCCGTTGCCATCCATGATGATGGCGACATGCCCCGGGTTGCCTGAATTCGCGTGGCTGGCTGCTCCGGCTGGTTCGGCCCGGGTCGGAGGAGTGGGCACGGAGGGTTCCAAGGGCATGCGCGGCATCCGGAGTTAGCACGCGGCGGGGCGATTTGACAAGGCGCGAAGCGGGAGCGTTATTGGGTGCGGTCGGCCGGAACCCCGGCCATCCTATGCAATGAAGACAATCGGAATCATCGGCCTGGGCATCATCGGAGAGGCGTGGGCGCGGCACTATGAGGCCGCCGGGGTGCTGGCCGGCGCGTGGAACAGGACACCCAAGCCGGGTTTCGCCCGTTGGAAGTCCGGCCCGGCGGAGGTGGCCGTAGCGGCCGATGTCATCCAGATCGTCGTCGCCGACCCGCCGGCCGTCAGGGATGTGCTTGAACGGGCGCTCCCGGCCCTCGCAGCGGGGCGCGTGGTCGTCCAGTCGAGCACCATCGATCCGGACAGCAGCTTGGAGTTTCAGCGCCTTGTCGAGGGCACGGGTGCGCGCTACCTCGAGGCCCCCTTCACCGGCAGCAAGCCCGCGGCCGAGCAAAGGCAGACCGTCTTTTATCTCGGAGGCGACAGGGATCTCGCGGCCGCGCTCGATCCGCTGCTCGGGCTGGTCTCCTCCGTGCGCCTCCACATAGGCAGCGCCGCCCAGGCAGCGTCCCTCAAGCTTGCGATGAACCTCAACCTGGCGGCTCAAATGGAGGCGCTCGCCGAGTCGCTGACCCTCGCTCGCAGGGCCGGGATCCCGGACGATATCTTCTTCCAGGCGCTCTCCCGGAACGCGGGCAACTCCGGCCTGGTGAAACTGAAGGAGCCGAAACTGAGGGCGGGGGACTTCTCGGCTCAATTCTCGGTCAAGCACATGCTCAAGGACATGCGCCTTGCCTCGGGCATGGCGGCGGCCGGGGGGCTCCCGGCGCTCCAGGGAATCTGCTCAAGGCTTGCGGAGGCGGCCCGGGAGGGCCACGCGGACGAGGACTTCTGCGCCCTGATCCGGCTGTTCGGACCGGCCGCCGTCACTGAGTCCCATACTTCTCAAAGTATTTCCTGAGGACGGTCAGGGCGATGGGCGCGGCCTCGCGGCCTCCGCCGAAGCCCTCGTTGGGCACGTCGCCCTGCACCGCCACCGCCATCGCCACCCTTGGATGCTCGACCGGCGCGAAGCAGACGAACCAGGCGATGTCTATCTTTCCCTTGCCTCCGCCGAGCATCACCGTCGCCGTCCCGGTCTTGCCCGCAACCGTCACTCCGGAGACGGCGAGCCCGGGCAGGTGGGCGGTCCCGAGGGGGTTGGACAGGCAGCCCTCCATGCCCTCGATGAGGGCGGCGCGCTGCCCCCCGTCGAGGCCGATCGGTTCGCTGTGTTGGGCGGCCCTCGCAGGATCATGCAGGAGCGTGGGGACGGTCGTTGTTTCGCCGCGGGCAATGGACGCGGCGAGGCAGGCCATCTGGAGCGGCGTGACCCGCAGGAAACCCTGACCGATGGCCATGTTTGCCGTGTCGCCTGGATACCATCTCTCGTCTTCCTGCTGCTCCTTCCATGCGGCGTCGGGAACGATCATGTGGCGGGTCTCGCCCGGAAGCTCGATGCCGGTCGGGCGGTCGAGGTGAAAGAGCCGCGCCTGGGCCGCGATCGATTCCTCCCCGGTCCTGAGTCCGTAGGTGTAGAAGAAGACGTCGCAGCTCTCGGCGATGGCATCCCTGAGGCCGATCTCCCCATGGTCGCCGTCGCCGTTGTCGCAGGTGAATATCCTGCCGCCGATCAGCATCGAACCCGTACAGGTTGCGGTCGACGAATCCGGCAGGATGGCGCCGCTGCGCATCCCTGCGACCGAGGTGACGAGCTTGAACGTGGATCCCGGCGGGTACAGGCCGTTGACCGCGCGGTTGAGCCACGCCCCGCGCTGCTCGATGTCGGAGATCGTAGCCGGGCTGGGGTGCGGGGAGAAATCGCCCAGATTGTAATCGGGTTTGCTCGCCAGGACCAGCACCTCGCCGGTCGCGACATCCAGGGCGACGGCGGCTCCGCTGTAGTCACCGAGCGACTCCTCGGCCGTCAGCTGCAGGTCGATGTCGAGGCTCGTGTTGAGGTTTTTGCCCTGGACGGGCAGCCGCTCCTCGAGGGGGGGGTGCACGATGTACCCCGCCGGATCGACCCGGAAGATGGTGCCCCCTGCCTCGCCGTGGAGGATCGAGTCGTAACGCCGCTCGAGTCCGTCGCGGCCGACCATGCCCTTCAGCCTGAAGGTCGTCAGGTCGTCGCCCGGGAGGTCCTCGGCGCCCACGTTCTCATCCTCGCCGACAAACCCGAGCGTGTGCGCGGCGGCGGAACCGTAGGGGTAGAACCTGGCGTAGGACGTGGCGATCTGGAGCGGGGAGTCCACGGGCAGCCGTTCGATCAGGCGCGCGAAATCCGACTGGCTCAGGTCGTCCAGAAGCGAAAAGGGGAGGAGCAGCTGGTGGTCGAAGTGTCTCTTGAGCGCCTGGGCGTCGACCCTGTGGTCCTGTTCGAGAACGGCGTTGACCTGGTCGAGGTAGCGCTGCACCACGCTGACGCGGGCGATCATCTCCATCTGCGAGGCCGTTGGCAGGTCCCGATCCCCGATTTCCCGGTAGTTGTTGCGGATCCGTATGAACTCCCGGCGGAACTCCCCGGCGAGCTCGTCGAGGTAAAGGACGACGGCGAAGCGGGGACGGTTTGAGACGAGCAGGCGGCCGCCCCTGTCGTAGATGTTCCCGCGCGGCCCCGGGGTGACAACCCTCCGCTGGTCCTGGTGCCGCTCGCGCTCATAGTGCGCGTCGGCGTTGAACAGCTGCTGGTAGGCCAGCCCTCCGGCAAGGATGGCGAGCATGCCCGCGACCAGGAAATGGAAGAAGGAGACCCTGGGGTCCCAGCCGCGATGCGACTCGAGCAGGCGCCCCGAGCGGTCTGCGAGATTAGTGTCGTCCGGACTCATCGTGGGTGCCCGGTTCCGGGTCAACCTATCGGTTCGGGCTCGGCCGCGGCCAGGACCAGCACGCGGCCCTGCAGGGCGAAGAACCACGGGGCGGCAAGGGCGACCGCCGCCTGGGAGCAGACCAGGTCGAGGAGCAGGCGCGGCCAGGCGTCGGCCGGCGGCGGCGCCCGTCCCCCCGCGACCAGCGAGACGGCCAGGAAGAGGCCGAAATTCGCCATGAGGGCGATGACCACCCGTCCCGCGGTGTCGTCGCGCGGCAGCCGGTCTCGAAGATGATGGAGCAGGGCGTGGGCGGTGGCGAAGAGCAGGGCGTGGGTCCCGAAGGGCAGCGGAGTGGAGGCATCGACGACCAGACCTCCGACGAACGAGGCCGCCATGCCCTCGCGAAGCGGATACGCGAGGGCGGCGTAGGTCACGTAGAGGGCCCCCGCGAAAACGTGAACATGCCATGGCGAGATCGCGTGGTTCAGCCCGGCAAGGATCGCCCAGAGGAGGAGAAGCACGGGAAGCGTGGCGAGGAAACGGCGCATCTTAGGGAGGAGCGTCGCCGGCGGGAACGAGCACGGTGACCTCGGTCAGCTCGGAGAGCCTCGGGTCGAGCAGCACGCGGCCGGTCTTGAAGAGGCCGTCGGTGCTTGGATCCACGCCCACCACCTGGCCGATCGTCAGGCCGGGAGGGTAGACGCCGCCGAGCCCCGAGGTGACCAGGCGCCTCGGGGCGTCGGGCCGCGCGAAGACGTCCAGAGGGACAAATTCGATGACGCCCTGCGGCCTGCCGAACGACGGGTTGACGCCCCCGCGGAAGCTGAGGGGCCGGGTGTCTCCCTCGATCAGCCCGGCGATGCGCACCCCGGGGCTGCTCACCAGCTCGACCACGGAGGTGTAGGCGCCGACCTCGCTGACCCGGCCCACGACGCCCCCGGTGAACACCACGGGCGAATCCACCGTGATGCCGTAGTTGCGGCCCTTGCGGATGGTCATGCGCTGCCACCATCCCGAGAAGTCGCGGAAGGCGACGCGGGCCGGCTCGAGGCGGTACTGGGGCACGGGAGGGAGCCGCAGCTCCGTCTCAAGGCTTCGCAGGTCGGCCTGCAGCTCGGAGTTCTGCTGCGTGGCCAGCTCGTAGGAAGCGTTGACCCGGGCGAGGTCGCGGCCCGCCTCGATCAGCTCGCGGCTCGTGTGGCCCCTGAGAGACCAGTATTCCTGGAGATCGCGGACATGCGAGGCGGTCGAGGCGATCGGAGCCGTCAGCTCAAAGAAGCTGGCCCGGGTGAAGGTCTTGACGGCCACCGGCAGCGCCAGCCAGGCGGCCGCGACAATGGCCAGCGTAAGAAAAGGCCTTGCCTGGTCGAAGCGCTTGACGGGCATGGCTCGGGTCCGGGTTCCCCTTTCCCACGGGTGCTGCCAGCCGCTAGACGTTCTGCATCAGCCAGGACAAATCGTTGAGCACCGCCCCGGTGCCGTTCGCGACGGCGGAAAGCGGATCGTCGGCGACAGTCACCGGCAGCCCCGTCTTTTCGCTCAGCAGCCGGTCGATGCCGCGAAGGAGGGAGCCGCCGCCGGCCAGCACGAAGCCGCGGTCGACCAGGTCGGCGGAAAGCTCCGGCGGGCACCGCTCCAGGGTGGTGCGCACGGCGTCGACGACGACGGCCACCGTGTCCGCAAGGGCCTCGCGGATCTCCTGTGACATGATGTGGATCGTCTTGGGAAGGCCGGCGACCGAATCGCGGCCCTTCACCTCCATCGTGAGCTCCTCATCGAGCGCGTAGGCCGAGCCCACCCGGATCTTGATCTCCTCCGCGGTGCGCTCCCCGATGAGGAGGTTGTAGGCGCGCTTCATGTAGTTGATGATCGCCCCGTCAAGCTCGTCGCCGGCGACTCGTATCGATTTTGAGAATACTATTCCGTTCAGGGAGATGACGGCGATCTCCGTGGTGCCCCCGCCGATGTCCACGATCATGTTCGCGGTGGGCTCGTCGATCGGCAGCCCCACGCCGATCGCCGCGGCCATCGGCTCGGGGATGGTGATGACCTTGCGGGCGCCCGCGTGCGTGGCCGAGTCCATGACGGCGCGCTTCTCGACGGCGGTGATGCCCGAGGGCACCGCGATCACCACCCTGGGCGGCGCCCGGAAGCTCTGGCTCGCCTTCTGGATGAAGTAGCGCAGCATCGCCTCGGTCACGTCGAAGTCCGCGATGACGCCGTCCTTCATGGGGCGGATGGCGGTGATGTTGCCCGGCGTCCGGCCGAGCATTCTCTTGGCCTCGTCGCCCACCGCCCGGACCTTGCGGGTGGCGGTGTCAAGCGCCACCACCGACGGCTCCCGCAGCACTATGCCCTTGTCCTTGAGGTAGACGAGCGTGTTGGCGGTGCCGAGGTCGATACCGATATCGTTGGAAAAGTAGCCGAAAAGGTTGGCCATGCTCAGTTCGGGCCGTGGGTCTCGGGGGGGCCGGGCTTCTTCTGCTCCGCGGGCTTCTCCTCGGGCTCGTCGGTGCTGCTGGCCTTCTTGAACTCCTTGATCGACTGTCCGAGGCCCCGCGCCAGCGCGGGAAGCTTCGAGCCCCCGAAGAGGAGCAGGACTATGACCAGGATAAGCCACAGCTCCTGGCCGCCCAATATCCCGGCAAGAATCGCGGAGGGGATTGCCATGGGTGGACCCTAGGGCGGGGGCAGGCGGTGTAAAGAGCAAAGAGCGCCGCCGGCTCAACGGTTTACCGTCCCCGCGGACCCGGGGACTCAGAGCCTCGGCAGCTGCCGGCCCGGCATCCTGGCGGCGGTGACGAGCTTGAGCAGATTCTGGACGTTGTCCACCTGCTCGGCGTTGAAGAAGCCGTGCAGCTGGCGGATGCGCGTGGGGTGCCGCATCTTCCTGAGGGCCTTGGCCTCGATCTGGCGGATGCGCTCGCGCGTCACCTTGAACTGCTTGCCGACCTCCTCGAGCGTGCGGCTGTAGCCGTCGATGAGGCCGAACCTCAGCGAGAGGACGCGGCGCTCGCGCTCCGTGAGCGTGTCGAGCACGTCGATGATCTTCTCCCTGAGGAGGGAGTAGGCCGTCATGTCGTACGGGTTCTCCGCGGACTTGTCCTCGATGAAGTCGCCGAAGCTGGTGTCGTCGCCGTCGCCGACGGGGGACTGCAGGGAGATGGGCTGCTGGGCCATCTTCATGATCTGCTGCACCCGCTCGACGGGCAGGTTCATCTCGTCGGCGACCTCCTCGGGGGTTGGCTCGTGGCCGTATTCCTGGAGAAGCTGCTTCTGCACCTGCATGACCTTGTTGAGGGTCTCGATCATGTGCACGGGAATCCTGATCGTCCTGGCCTGGTCCGCGATGGAGCGCGTGATGGCCTGTCGGATCCACCAGGTGGCGTAGGTCGAGAACTTGTAGCCGCGGCGGTACTCGAACTTTTCGACGGCCTTCATCAGCCCCATGTTGCCCTCCTGGATCAGGTCCAGGAACGAGAGCCCGCGGTTCGTGTACTTCTTTGCGATCGAGATCACGAGCCGGAGGTTGGCCTCCACCATCTCGGTCTTGGCCTGGTGCGCCTCGCGCACGTGGACCCGGGTCTGGCGGACGACATCGAGGAGGGGCGCGGGCGAGATCCTCTGGGCTATCTCGATCTGGCGCAGGCGGGTGTGAATGGCCTTGGTGTCGATCGCGGCGTCCTTCTTGGTCTTGGGCTGGCGCGCCCTCTCGAGCTGCGCATGGAGCGACTCGATCGTCTCGATCACCGGACGGAGCTGCTCAAGGTATTCCTCGTAGACCTTCAGCTTGAAATAGAACTTCGGGAAGTAGGCCCTGAGGACCGTCTCGCGCTTCTTGAAGCGCGAGAGAAGCTTCTTGCGCTCCGGTTCGGAGCGGCACTTCACGAGGTTGTCCCAGGCCTCGGCTGTCGCCTGGTTCGCCTTCTGGGTCGTCTCGACCAGCCGGGGGAGCGTCTTGAAGTAGGCGTCCCTGCTCTCGATCTTCTTGTCGATGACGATGCGGTCGAAGCGCTCCTCGCGGTTGAGCAGCTTCGCTCCCAGGCCGCCGATGTACTTGCCGACGGCCGTGGCGTGGAAAAGGGCCTCCTGGGCCTTAAGCTCGGCGTTCTCGATGCGCTTTGAGATCTCCACCTCCTGCTCCCTTGTGAGCAGCGGCACCTGGCCCATCTGCTTGAGGTACATCCGGACGGGATCGTCGAGGATGTCGTTCTGCGAGGAGCGCGACTCCTCCTCCTCCGCCTCCTCCTGGCGCTGCTTGTAGTCCTCGACCTGGTCGGGTTCGAGGATCTCGATCTCGAGATTCTGGAGGATCGAGAGGACATTGTCGATTTCCTCCTGGTTCTCGACCGACTCGGGCAGCGCCTCGTTGATGTCGTCGAACGTCAGGTATCCCTGCTCCTTCGAAAGGCGTATGAGCTGGCGGATCTTCTCATTGATTCCACCGCCGGCCGGGGCCTCGGCTCCCTCGGGGGTGTCGGCGCGCCCGTTCCGGGCCAAGGCGGCTTCCACAGCCTCGGCTTGGGGCGTATCAACAGTTTTGGCTTTTCGCGGCATGGGTTGGGAGGAGGAGGGTGGGAAAAGAATCACGCCGAGACGGCAAGAACCAGCGGCTGGCGCAGCTGGCGTTGCAATTCGGCGCGCTCCTTCAGTAGAGAAATTGGGTCAACGGTACTGTCGTCCCTGCTGCCGGCCAAGGCAAGTTCTATTTGGCGCAGCCGGGGTTCGAGAGCCCGTGCCCGCAGCCTCCGCAGGCCCTCCTGCGCAATCTTCAGGGGATCGTCGAAGGCGGGAGCGTCAAAAAGGAGCGACGCGGCAAGGCTCTTCTCCGCGGGAGTCTCGAGGAGCGCGTCGAGGTGGTCGCGACCGGCCCAGGTGTCGTGTTCGAACTCCCCGAGGAAACGGTTCAGGAGCAGCCCGGCGACGTGGCTGGTGTCTATCCATTCGTGGGGTAAAACGGCGCTGATCGGTTTGCCTAGATCCTCATAATGAAGACATAGCAACAGCAGATCCCGCTCGGAGCTCTGCTGCGATTCCGGATCCGCGGGGGATTGCGTTTCGAAGGAAGGCCTCGGGGGGGCCTTCGCCTGAGCGGCCGGCGAACCCGCGGAGCGCCTCGCCCGGCCGGCCGCGAACGCCTGGTAGTCCTTTTGGAGCACCTGGGCCGGCAGCCGCAGGTGCGCGGCGGCCTCGGCCACGAACTCGGAGCGCACGACCTCGGTCTCGGCCGAGGCGATGATTTCAAGGACGGCCTGCGCGGCGCGGTTCTTGGCCTCGGGCGATGCTTCGGCGGGCATGGGCAGGATGGCATGGCACGCAAAGGCCATGGCGCTCAGGGCGCCAGCGCGGACGGCGGCGTAGGCGGGCAGGCCGCGCTCGAGGAACAGCAGGTCGGGATCCATCTTTTCCGCCCCCGCGAGCGTGAGGAAGCGCACCTCGAGGCCGGCGCGGAGCGCCATCGGCAGGAGCCGGAGGGCGGCGTTCTGGCCGGCGGTGTCGCTGTCGAAAAAGCACTCGACCTGGGTGTGATAGCGGCCGAGGAGCGCGAGCTGGGTCTCCGTGATCGCGGTGCCCTGCGGCGCCACCGCCGTCTTCAGGCCCACCTGCCAGCACCGCAGGGCGTCGAGCTGTCCCTCCACCATGACGAAGGGCCGGCCCTCGCCGACGCCGGTCCTGGCCCGGTCGAGGTTGAAAAGCAGGTTCCCCTTCGTGAAGATCGGCGTCTCCGGCGAATTGACGTACTTTGCCTCGCGGGCGGGATCGTCCTGCGGGCAGAGGGCCGTCTGGCGCGCGGTGAAGGCGACTATCCGGCCCTGGTGGTCGCGAATCGGAATCATCAGACGGCCCCGGAAACGCGTCCGCAGGTTTCCCTGCGAGGGCGGGGACCCTTCGCGGAGGAAGAAGAGCCCGCATTGCCGCAGGGCCGCCTCCGAATAGCGGAGCTTGAGAAGGCGCGCCGCCAGCCCCGGGTCGTCGGGCTCCGCCGCGCCGATCCGAAACTCCTCCGCGAGCTCGAGGGGGAATCTGCGCTGCTCCGTCCAGTAGGCCCTCATGAAGCTTCCCACCGGCCTGGCCGCCCTGAACGTCTCGTTGAAATGGGCCGCGGCCTGGTCGTGGATGTCGAAGATCTCCTGCCGGAGCGAACGCTGCTCGGGGGTCGGACCGCCGCCGTCCTCGTACTCGATGGCCACGTTGAAGCGCTGCCCGAGGGCCTCGACCGCCTCCGCAAAGGAAAGCTGCTCCGTCTCGCGGACGAAGGTGATGACGTCCCCCGCCTTCCCGCAGCCGAAACACTTGTAGAACCCCTTTGCGGGATCGACATGGAAGGAGGGGGTCTTCTCGCTGTGGAACGGGCAGAGCCCCTTGTAGCGCGAGCCCGCCTTGCGCAGCGCAGCCACGCGGGAGACCACGTCGACGATGTTAACCCGCAGCTTCAGGTCGCGGACGCAGGTGGGTTTGATGGCGGGCATTTTGCTGGCGCGGCGACCCCCGGCGGGCCTTTCCAGAGGTACGCCCGGGGAAAGAATGCACTTTCAACCGGCTGGCCGCCCTGTCAAGTTCTGCGGCTTTCCGGCGCCGTTTCGCGCAAAAAATGAAACTTTGCCCGTTATTCGGCGACAAACACTTAAAATGACCCGAGCCCGATTCCTTTCCCTCCTTTTTGCGCTTTGCGCCGGTCTGGCCGGCCCGGCCGGCGCCCAGCAGTCGGAGCCCCAATCCCCGCCACCCAAGGCGCCCAGGGACGTGGTCTGGGAGTCCCATTTGGCGGATTTCGAGCAGCCCGATTACGACCGCGCGGTCGAAGGTCTGATTTCGGCCTACGAACACGCCCTTGGGCGGCGCCTGGCCCCTGGATTCCGCCTGGTGGGCGGCAAGGTCACGAACCGGGTGGGCCTCAAGGTCTACACCGATTCCGGACCGGGCCTCGAGACACCGGTGCCGATGGTGAAGGCCGTCATCGGAGCGCTCGAGCGCCGCGGCTACCAGAACCGCAACATCTTCCTCGTGGGCCTCAACCAGCTCCGGCTTCGGATGACCGGATATCTGCCTTCCCTGGTGACCGGAGTGACCCCGTTCGTGGGAAACAAGGTCTACGTGCTGGAGTCCGGCCGTTACTACGACCCGGTCTGGTTTTATGAATCTCCGCTGCCGGAGCGCTTCGACCCCGTGTTTGCGGCCCAGCAGACCGAGGGAGTGTCTCCGGTGACGACCAAGGAGCAGGACCGCAAGAGCTTCCTTGCCACGCCCCTTTTCCTCGACGCCGACTTCTGGATCAACCTTCCCGTCTACACCGACCATCCCGTGCTGGGCGTGAATGGAGCGCTGGTGAATGCGACGCTGTGGAACGCGTCCAACACGGCGCGGTTTTTCAGGTCGCCGGCCAACGCGCCCGCCGCCGTCGCCGAGATGAGCGCGATCCCGGAGCTGCGCCAGACGTGGCTGTGCACGATCGCCAGCCTCCAGTATTACCAGTTCATAGGCGGTCCCTTCTTCAACTCGCTGTACACACGATCGGAGCCGGTCGTCTGGCTGAGCGACGACCCGGTCATCATGGACTCGCTCATGCGGGCAAGGATGAATTCCTGGCGGAGGAGGGAGGGGTTCGACGACATCTCCGAGGACATCCGCACGCTGGAGTTCGCCGAGATGCTCGGCGTCGGCTCCACACGGATCAAGAACACCGTGATGGTCCCCGTCGGAGCGTGGTGAAAATTACCGCTTGTCACCCGTGCCGCCGGGCTTCCATCTCCTTGTTTCAAAATCCATGACAACCGTCGCCTACCTGCCGTTCCTCATCCAGGCCCTCCTCGCGGCCGCCATCACCGCGGCGGTGATCGGCACCAGCCATCTCCTCGGGCAGCGGGCGCGGCATTCCAGGATCAAGGATTCAGCCTACGAATGCGGTGTCCCCGGGGGCGGCATTGTGCACACGCGCTTCTCCGTGAAGTTCTACCTGACGGCGCTGCTGTTCATGCTTTTCGACCTCGAGGTGGTCATCCTCGTGCCGTGGACGTTCATCTACAGGCAGTTTCTCGCCAGCCACCTTTCGATCCTCGGGCCGATGCTGTTCTTCATAGGGGTCCTGTCTCTCGGGCTCCTCTACGAGGTGAGGAAGGGTTCCCTCGATTGGGAAAGGTGAGGAGGCCCGGGGGAAGCTCCATCGCCAACCATGAGGCTCGACAAGATCATCGCCCGCGGCCGGCTCATCGACCTCAGAAGCGTTGACCTCGAGGGCGCCCTGCAGGAGCTGCTCACCGTGTCGGTGGCGAAATTTCCCGACCTGAAGAGCGAGACGCTGCTCAGGGGCCTGCTCGCCAGGGAAAGCACCATGACCACCTATCTCGGCCTGGGGGTGGCGCTGCCCCATGTGAGGGTCAAGATGAGGAGACGCTACATCCTCGCGGTCGGCCGCAGCCGCGTCGGCATCCGCTACGAGGGGTCGATGGCCGACGAGCGGGTTCACCTGATCGTCATGCTCATCGCCGGGGAGCAGGCGCGGGACTATCTCCAGGTGCTGGCGGCGATCGCCCGGCAGATAAGGGAGCCGGAGCTGGTTTCGAGCCTGGTCAACGCGCCGAGCCTGGATGCCCTCTATGAGCGCCTGACCGGCCGTTTTGGCGGCATCCGCCCCGTCCAGACGCAGCAGAACCGCATTAACCGGCTGATGTTCCGCGAGGCGGAATGCGTGGCGCGCGGCGCCGACTGCGGGGCGATCATGGTCTTTGGGGACACTTTCATCGGCGGGATTGAGCCGGGCGTGCTCAGGGCCAAGCTCAAGACGATCCTTGTGACGAGGAACGCGATCGGCCCAGGCGAGACCCAGAACGAGTTTTCCGAGACCATCCAGGTCAGGTCCTTCTCGAGTCAGCGGCTTGCCCAGCTGCGCAGCGCCATCCTTGTCGCGCTGACCCGCGGGATCATCTCGTCCAACGAAAGGATCTGCTGCGTCGGGGGGATGACCGGCAGCAACCAGTTTGACACGCTTGTGGTCGTGGACATCGAGCGCGAGTTCCAGTCGCTCCTCACGGGAGCCGCGGCCAACCTGCTTCCCGAGGACGTGAAACCCGAGGTCCTGGAGCGGATCATCGCCGTGGCCACCGAGCTTGCGGTCGAGGGCAGGGAGGGGCGCCCCGTCGGCTGCCTTTTTGTGGTGGGCGACACCGACAAGGTCGCCCTGCTGACCAAGCCGCTCGTCCTCAACCCCTTCTACGGCTACAAGGAGGAGGATAGGAACATCCTCAACCCGTTCATGGACGAGACGGTGAAGGAATTCTCGTCGATCGACGGCGCATTCATCATACGCGGCGACGGGGTGGTCGAGTCTGCCGGCAGCCTGGTCCAGGCGACGGACAGCGACCACAATCTTCCGAGCGGCCTGGGCAGCCGCCATGCCGCCGCAGCGGCCATCAGCGTGGCCGCCAACTGCATAGCGATCATCGTCTCGTCGAGCACCGGCCAGGTGACCCTATTTCGCCGGGGAGTCATGCTGCCGCTCACCGACAGGAAGATGAGCGCAAGCTGAAGGCCCAGCGGGCCCCGCTCTTTTCGGGTTGCGTCGGGCGGTTCCGGCCTGTCTGCTGACCCTTCAACCATTTCCAAACATGCAAGAAGTCGTCACTTTAGAATGCACAGAAGCCGTAAAAGAGGGCAAGCCGGCGTCCCGGTACCTCACCACGCGCAACAAGAAGACCGTCACCGAGCGGATTGAGAAGAAGAAGTACAACCCGTTCCTCCGCCGGCACACGCTGCACAAGGAAATCAAGTGACCGTCAGGGGCTTGCGCCGCCATCCATAGCCGGCGGGCGCAGGGGGCCGGACAAGCGCCAGGGGATCCCGCAGGATCCTACTTTTTCTCGCTTTCCAGCGGGACCTGGGGTGACGGCGTGGCCGCCTTGACGGGATTCTGGCCCAGTTGCTGCCGTCGCGCCGCCCTCCAGCCTTCGCGGTGCTTCCTGATCCAGTCGAGCAGCGCCCTCTCGAAGCCGACGTCGTAGCCCAGCCGCTCGGATTCGAGCCACTTGTGCTTCAGGATTTCCTCCCTCTCGGCGAGGAATTCCTGGTACAGCGTAGACTGCTTCACGAACTCGCGCGATGAAGGATCTACCTCTTTTGGCTGTGATGTCATGCGGCGGCTTTGCGGCGGGCCCTAAGATGAGAGCTACACGGGGGACGCTGTCAATGCAGACAATTTCGCACGTTTTTCACACGCGGGGCTGTCCGGCCTTGGCAAGACGGTCCAGCAGGCTACCGGCGATCGACTGGAAAACCGCCGCCGCCGGGCTTCCGGAGTCGCTCACCACGATCGGCAGGCCGGTATCGCCGCCTTGGCGCAGTTCCGGGAAGAGCGGCACCTGGCCCAGCAGGACGGTGCCGAGCTTCTCGGCGGTGATGAGCCCCCCTCCCTCCCCGAAGAGCGCGTGCCTGCGGCCGGCAGGATCCGTGAACCAGCTCATGTTCTCGGCCACGCCGAGGAGCGGCACATTCACCTTCTGGAACATCAGGCCCCCCTTTCGGGCCACGTTTGCCGCCGCGGGCTGGGGGGTCGTCACGAGGACGGCGCCGTCCAATGGCAGCGTCTGGACAAGGGAGAGCTGGGCGTCGCCGGTGCCCGGGGGCAGGTCCACAATGAGGACCTCGAGCTCGCCCCAATTCACGTTCTGGACGAACTGCTGGATCGTCTTCATGACCATGGGCCCGCGCCAGACGACAGGGGTGTTGTCGTCCACCAGGAACCCCATGCTCATCACCTTCACCCCGTGCCGCTCCATCGGGATGAGGCGGGCCGAGGGGCCGTCGCCCTCGATCCCGGGCCTGCCCTGGAGGCCCATCATGAGGGGCACGCTGGGGCCGTAGATGTCGCAGTCGAGCAGTCCCACGCGCCCGGGCATTCCCTTTGCGGACAACATCTGCGCGAGCACGCACGCCAGGTTCACGGCAAAGGTAGACTTGCCAACCCCTCCCTTTCCGGACGCGATCGCCACCGCGTACCGGATGCTCTTCGGGGAGTCCGAAGAGCCGGGAAGGTTCCCCCCGGACGGCGGGGCGTGGACCGGCTGCACCGAGACGTCGACGATGACCCGCCTGACCTCCGGCAGCTCCCTCAGGCAGCGGTCGACCTCGCCCTGGAGCTGGCGCGGCACCTGGGGGTCGTTGGTCGTCAGGGCCAGCGCGATGTGGGCGGTGCCGTCGGCAAACTCCGCCGAGCGGACAAGGCCGAAGGAGACGATGTCCCGGCTGAAGCCCGGGTATTTCACCTGCCTGAGCCGCTCCCTAATTTCATCGGTGGTCATGTTCGGTGGAAAATTGAGTTGTTATGCGCCGTTTGTGCGTAAATAGAAATCTGCCATGCGCAACACATCGCTGCTCCTCCTCCTGGTGCTGGCAACGGCCGTTTCGGCGCCCGCCCAGCGCGACATCGGCTCCGTGGAGGTCGTCTCCGAGGGAAGGACCCTGCCGGTGCGGGTCTCCGGCGACACCTACGCCCTCAACGCGCTCGCGCTCCAGGCGTTCGGATCGCACGGCCGGTATCACCTGGTGGCGAGCGGGTACCTGTACGACATCCGCTTTTCGGCAGCCGGTCCTGAGCAGGTGAGGGTGGACGTCACCCGGGCGGGCGACGCCTGGTCGGAAACCGTCGCCGGGACGAGCCAGCGAAACGCCCTGCTTCGCGCGGCCGATGCGGCGGTCGTCCGCACCAACGGACTCGGGCTGAGGGGTTATTTCGCCTCGAAACTCGCCTTCATTGGAGAAAGAACGGGACACCAGGAGGTCTACGTGGGCGACCTCTTTTTCGGCGAGGTGCGCCAGATCACGAACGACCGGGCGATAGCCCTCAAGCCGCGCTGGTCCCCTGACGGGCAGCGGATCGTGTACACCAGCTACTACCACTCCGGCTTCCCGGACATCTTCCTGATGGACCTTTCGTCCTACCAGCGCATGACCTTAGCAAGCTTCAGGGGCACGAACAGCGGGGCCCGCTTCAGCCCCGACGGCAGGCGGGTAGCGATGGTCCTCAGCGGCGAGGGTTCCTCCGAGATCTATGTGAGCGACGCCGAGGGCCGCGGCATCTCGCGCCGCACGAGGTACGAGTCGGTGAAGGCCTCGCCGTGCTGGTCGCCGGACGGCAGCCGCATCGTGTTCGCCTCCGAGCCGGGCCCCCAGCTTTACATGATGTCGGCGGGAGGCGGCGCGCCCGTCAGGATCACCTCGGGGATCAGCAGCTACTGCGCGGAACCCGACTGGAGCCGGGGCAATCCCGACCGGATAGCCTTTACGGCCCGCGTCGGCCGCAACTACCAGATCGCGGTCCTCTCTCTGTCGGACCACGGGTCCAGGATCGCCTCCCGCGCGCCCTTCGACGGCCTCGAGCCCTCCTGGCTTCCGGACGGACGGCACATCGTCTACACCGCCCGCACCGCCTACGCGAGCCGTGTTTGCATCCTCGATACAGAGACGGGGAAAAGCGTCCCCGTGAGCCCGTCCGGGTTCGGTCCCGCGCTCCAGGCGGACGTCCTGTCCCGTTAGGCGAGGGCCGCGCGGAAATTGGCCTCGGCCGCGTCCCAGTTGACGACGTTCCACCACGCGGCAATGTAGTCGGGGCGCCGGTTCTGGTAGTGGAGGTAATAGGAGTGCTCCCATACGTCGAGGCCGACAACTGGTTTGCCCTCGATTCCGGCGACGGCCTTGCCCATGAGCGGGCTGTCCTGGTTGGCCGTGGATCCGACGGCGAGTTTCCTGTCGGCCGTGACGAAGAGCCACGCCCATCCGGAGCCGAAGCGGGTGGCCGCGGCCTTCGCAAAATCCTCCTTGAACTTGTCGAACGAGCCGAACGAGGCGGTGATCGCCTCCGCGAGCTGCCCCGCGGGTGCGCCTCCCTTGCCCGGCCCCAGGATCTTCCAGAAAAAGGAATGGTTACTGTGGCCACCGGCGTTGTTTCGCAGGCCGCCCCGGATGGCCTCGGGCACCCTGCCGAGGTCGGCGATGAGGGCGTTGACGTCGAGGGCCGCGAGTTCGGGCTGGTCCTTCAAAAAGTTGTTGGCGTTCGTGATGTAGGCCTGGTGGTGCTTCGTATGGTGGATTTCCATCGTGCGGGCGTCAAAATGCGGTTCGAGGGCGCCATAGGCGTAGGGCAGTTTGGGGAGTTCGTAGGCCATAAGAACGTGTTATTGGGTTGAAGGGAAACGCCAGCAACGTGCACCGGCCGGCGCAACAGTCAAATTTGATGGCGATGCGGGGGACGTCAGATGCGTCTGAGACGGAAGAATTCCTGGATGAGCGCCCGGCATTCCTCCTCAAGCACACCCCCGGAGGTGATCTCGAGCCTGTGGTTCGAGTGGGGCAGCCCGTTCAGGTCGGCAGCCCCGCCCAGGCAGCCCATTCTTGGGTCCGGGACGGCATAGCAGACCCGTTTGACGCGGGCCATGACCATGGCTCCGGAGCACATCGGGCAGGGCTCCTTCGTCACGAACACCGTTGCCCCGTCGAGGCGCCAGTCGCCCCGCACGGCGGCGGCCTGGGTGAGCGCCAGCATTTCGGCGTGTGCCGTCGGGTCGTGCGCGCCTTCGACCCGGTTGTGGGCCGAGGCCACAACCTCGCCCCCGACCTCGACTACCGCTCCGACCGGGACTTCGTCCTCCCGCCAGGCGTCCACCGCCTGGTTGAACGCGAGGCTCATGTAAAACTCGTCGTCGCGAACGAGTTGCGATGGGAAGCGCTTGTCGAAGGGACAGAGCATCCCAAAAGTCAGGTGCAGCCGGACACCAATTGAAAGCCGAAACGGCCCCGGGGACCGGCGTGAGCTCATCCGCGCCCCCGGCCAAGTGGTTTTTAAACACTCGGTTAAGCCTTGACTTGGCCCCCGTGTTCAAGCCTTTCAAGAGGCTCATCTGAGCACACCAACCATGACTTTCACACCTCCGGCCGCTTACCTCCCATCCCATGGCTGACGGCAATTCGATCGAAGTGGAGGGAAAGGTCGTCGCCGTGCTGCCGGGGACCATGTTCAAGGTGCAGCTTGCCAACGGGCATGTGGTGCTGGCCCATATTTCGGGCAAGCTCCGCAAGAATTTCATCAAGATCGCCGCAGGCGACACGGTGAAGATGGAGATGAGCCCCTACGACCTGGAGAAGGCGCGGATCACATTCCGGATGAAGGAGACAAACTCCTCGGCGCCGCCTCCCTTCCGCAGACGCTACTGACGGGTGCCGGCGGGCAAACGGGGTGCACCATGCCGAAGCGTCCCACCGGATCGGTCGCCGTAAGCCGCGGCCCGGCCGCGTTTGCGACCGACATAGACGCCTATATCGCGTTTCTCGACCTCGAACGGGGGCTGTCCCCCCATACCAGGGAGAACTACCAGAGCGACCTGGACCAGGCCGCCGTTTTCGTCGCGGGGAGGGGAGCCCGGGACTGGCGGACGGCGACCGCCCTTCAGGCCTCGGAATGGCTCGAGTCCCTGGGAAAGGGACGCCTCGCCGCGGCCAGCCTCGCGCGCAAGCTCACGGCCCTGCGCACCTTCGCCCGGTTCCTTGTGCGCGAGAACATCCGCGTCGACGATTTCACGGCGCTCCTTGTCGGCCCCAAGATGGCCCGCCGGCTCCCCGAGACCCTCTCGACGCAGGAGATCGGACGCCTCCTTGCAGCGCCGTCGGGCGGCACGCCGTCCGCGCTTCGCGACCGAGCCCTGCTCGAGCTCCTTTATTCGAGCGGCCTGCGGGTTTCCGAGCTTGCCGGGCTGACCCTTCAACAGGTTGAACTCGAGGAGGGGTTCCTGCGTGTCTTCGGCAAGGGCTCCAAGGAGCGGGTCGTGCCGGTGGGAAGGCGGGCCTGCGATGCCGTCAAGGCCTACCTCGCCGCCGGCCGCCAGCATTTCGTGAGGCCGGCCACGGGGAGCCAGCTTTTCCTGAGCAACCGCGGGCTCGCCTTCTCCAGGGTGATGCTTTGGCGCATCGTGAGCTCACACGCCAGGCGGGCGGGCATCGCCAAGCCGGTGAAACCCCACCTGCTGCGGCACTCCTTTGCCACCCATCTCCTGGGCGGAGGGGCGGACCTGAGGGCCATCCAGGAGATGCTGGGCCATGCGAGCATCTCGACCACCCAGATCTACACCGCCGTCGAATCCCGTCGGCTCCTCGAGCAGCATGCCCGGTTTCATCCCAGAAACAGGCGTCGGCAGGCTGTTGAAAACCCCCTCCGCGCCACTCCGCCGAGCAAAAACCCTTGACCACCTTGGGATTCGAGGCGTCATCCTCCGTTTCCACCGAACGTGAAGATCCTTGTTTTTGTAACACCCAAGAAGAATGTGCTGGACCCCCAGGGTGCGGCCGTGGGCCACGCCCTTGAGAGCCTCGGTTTCAGCGGCTTGAAGAGCGTGCGGGTGGGCAAGCTCATCGAGCTGGAGGCGTCCGTTGCGGACACCCCTGAATTTCGGACCCGGCTCGACCAGATGTGCCGGGACCTGCTGAGCAATCCGGTCATCGAGGATTTCCGCTACGAGATCCTCCCCCATGCCTGATTGATGCAGATCTCCGTCATCCAGTTTCCCGGTTCCAACTGCGACCAGGATGCCTACCATCTATTTGCCACGGGCCTGCGCGCGCCCACGAAGTATGTTTGGCACAAGGAAAAATCGCTGGGCGATGCCGACCTTGTGGTCGTGCCCGGGGGATTCTCCTACGGCGACTACCTTCGCTGCGGCGCCATTGCGAGGTTTTCGCCGGTCATGGGCGCCGTCCGCGACTTTGCCGCAAGGGGCGGCCTCGTGTTGGGAATCTGCAATGGATTCCAGATTCTCTGCGAGGCGGGACTGCTTCCAGGGGCGCTCATCCGGAACGCCTGCCTCGAGTTCCGCTGCGTGACCTGCGAGCTCGCCGTGCAGGACAGCACTCCGGCGTTCAACCGCGCGGCTCTCGGAAACTCGATCAGGCTGCCCATCGCCCACGGGGAGGGGAACTACAGGATCGACGAGGCGGGACTGGCGCGTCTGGTCGGGAACCGCCAGATACTGGTGCGTTACGCCTCCAACCCCAACGGCTCGCTCGACGCCATTGCCGGCGTGCGAAACGAGCAGGGCAATGTGTTTGGCCTGATGCCCCATCCGGACAGGGCCTTCGAACGGTTCCACCCGAGCAGGGACGGCATCGCCTTCGCCAGGTCGGTTCTCGCGGCCCGGTTCCCGGAACTCGTTCGCGGCGGCGCGAGGCAATCGGCATGACGCAGGCGCCGCTCCCGCCCAATCCCGACCCGGTCCTGAACCGCGCCATCACGCCGGAGCTTGTCCGGAGGCACGGCCTCCTGCCCGAGGAGTTCGAGCTCATCAAGACGAGGCTGGGCAGGGAACCCTCGCTCACGGAGCTGGGCATCTTTTCCGTGATGTGGTCGGAACACTGCTCCTATAAGAATTCGAGGCCGCTGCTGAAGGGGTTTCCCACCGAGAAGACGGGTCCCACCGGGAGCTACGGGCGGGTCCTGGTCAAGGCGGGCGAGGAGAACGCCGGGATCATCGATGTCGGCGACGGCTGGGCCGTGGCCTTCAAGATCGAGTCCCACAACCACCCGAGCGCCATAGAGCCGTTTGAGGGCGCTGCCACCGGGGTCGGCGGCATCATCCGCGACATCTTCACCATGGGGGCGCGCCCGGTGCTCGTGACCAACTCGCTGCGATTCGGCGACCTCGAATCGCCCGTGACCAGGCGCCTTTTCCGCGGGGTCGTAGCCGGGATCGCCCATTACGGGAACTGTGTGGGCGTGCCCACCGTGGGCGGCGACGTCTACTTCGACCGCAGCTACGAGGGGAACCCGCTCGTCAACGCCCTCTGTCTGGGCACACTCCGGCACGACCAGATCCGCAGGGGAAAGGCCACGGGGGTCGGCAATCCGGTCTTCTACGTGGGGGCGGCGACCGGGCGCGACGGCCTTGGCGGGGCGGCCTTCGCCTCGAAGGAATTGAGCGGCGAGAGTGCCGCTGACCGGCCGGCGGTGCAAAAGGGAGACCCTTTCATGGAGAAGCTCCTCATCGAGGCCTGTCTCGAGATGATGGACGTTCCCGGGCTGGTCGTCGGGATCCAGGATATGGGTGCGGCCGGGCTCACGTGCTCGACCTGCGAGACCGCAAGCCGCGGCGGAGCCGGCATCGAAATCGAGCTGGACCGCGTGCCCCAGCGGGAGACCGGGATGAATTCGTATGAGATCATGCTCTCCGAATCCCAGGAGCGCATGCTGGTGATCGTCCAGAAGGGAAGGGAGCGCGAGATCGAGGCGATTTTCGAGAAGTGGGACCTTCATGCCGCGAATATCGGCGTGGTGACCGACACGGGCCGCATGGTCGTCAGCCAGGGCGGCCTGGTCGTGGCCGACATTCCCGCCGCAAGCCTCACCGACGAGGCGCCCCTCTACCGGCGGGAATCGCGTGTGCCCGCCGGACTCGCAGCCTCCCAGGCGTGGACGCCCGGGGCCGCGGGCCTCGCGGACGCCGGCCCGGAGGCCATCCGGTCGGCCCTGCCGAGGCTGCTCGGCCATCCCACCATCGCCTCGAAGCGTTGGATCTACCGGCAATACGACCACATGGTCCAGCACGGCACCGTGGTGGGCCCGGGAAGCGACGCGGCGGTTGTGCGCCTGCGGCTGGGCGGGGCCGAGAAGTTCATCGCCATCAGCAACGACGGGAACGGCCGCTACTGCCGCCTCAATCCCCACCGGGGCGCACAGATTGCGATGGTCGAGTGCCTTCGCAATCTGGCCTGCACGGGAGCCGTGCCGCTGGCGATGACGGACAATCTCAATTTCGGCAACCCCTACAAGCCGGAGAGCTTCTACCAGCTGAGCGAATGCGTGCGGGGCCTCGCCGACACCTGCCGCTTTTTCGACGTGCCGGTGGTGGGCGGCAATGTGTCGCTCTACAACGAGTCCCCCGAGGGGGCAATCGACCCCACGCCCACGGTGGCCGTCGTGGGATTGATCGAGGACGAGTCGCACATCACCCGTCAGCACGCCCCCGGCCCCGGGCTCAGGCTTGTGCTTCTTGGCGGCGCACCGGACGAGCTCGGTGGCAGCCAGTTCCTGGGAATCGTCCATGGCCTGGTGACCGGCGACGCACCGAGGGTCGACCTGCAGGCCGAGAAAAGCCTGGGTGAGTTTCTCCGTTCGCAGATCCGCCTCGGCAGGATTGGCGCCGCCCACGACCTGAGCGAAGGAGGCCTCCTTGTTTCGGTGGCCGAGATGCTCTTTGCCGAGGGCTCGACGCTGGGCGCCAGGCTGGATCTGGGCCGGTTCAGGGCCCTCAGGGCCGATGCGCTGCTTTTCGGGGAGAGCCAGGGGCGGGCGATCATCGCCATCAGACCCTCCGACGAGGCCGCGGTGCTCGCCGGCGCCGGGCAGGCGGGTGTTCCTGCCGCCCCCATTGGCGATGTCGACGGGGGCGGCGAATTGACCGTGTCGCTGCCGGATTTCAGCACGGCCTGGCCTGTCGCGGAGCTCCGCCTTGCCTGGGAAACGAGCATCGAGAACGCCATGAAGCGGCCCGGACTTGAATGAACCTGAATATCGCTGCCCGGCTTGCCGCCCGGCGGTAAATCGGTATGGCTGAATGTTCTCCATGAGCGATTCTCCCACCCATGAATGCGGCATCGCCCTGGTCCGGTTGCTGAAACCGCTCGCCTATTACGAGGAGAAGTACGGGAGCCCCCTCTGGGGATTCACGAAGTTGTTCCTGCTGATGGAGAAGCAGCATAACCGTGGCCAGGACGGGGCGGGTGTGGCCTGCGTCAAGCTCGGGGTGCCCTCCGGGGAGCCTTTCATGTTCCGGGAGAGGAATGTGAAGTCCAATTCACTGGACCGCATTTTCAAGTCGCTCCTGGGCCTGTACGACGAGAAGAAGGCCGCAGGACTCATCCATCCGGAGTTTCCGGAGACGGTGAAGCGCCATTTCGACTTTGGGGGCGAACTGCTGATGGGGCACCTGAGGTACGGGACGAGCGGCGGGTACAACCTGAGTTCCTGCCATCCCTTTTTCCGCCGGAGCCCGTGGCCCACGCGGAATCTGGCCCTCTGCGGCAATTTCAACCTGACCAACACCCGGGAGCTCAACGACAGCCTCGTCGCGATGGGCCAGCACCCGATCTTCTCCACGGACACCCAGGCCGTGCTGGAGAAAATAGGGTTCTTCCTCGACGAGGAGCACGAGGACATTTACCGGCACCTGCGCAGGCAGAATATCGCGGGCGAGGAGCTCTCGCAGCGGATCAGCGAGGAGCTCGACCTGACCCGCGTCCTCACCCGGGCGTCGCAGAAGTGGGACGGCGGCTACGTCCTCTGCGGCATCATCGGCAACGGCGACTCCTTTGTCGCGCGGGATCCCTCGGGCATCCGGCCCTGCCACTATTTCCAGAACGACGAGGTCGTGGCCTTCGCCTCGGAAAGGGCTCCGCTCATGACGGTGTTCGACCTGGCGATTGAGGATGTCAGGGAGGTGCCGCCGGGGCACGCCGTCGTGATCAAGGGCAGGGGCACGGTTCAGTCCCTGCCGTTCACGGCCCCGCTTCCGCAGGCGGCCTGCTCGTTCGAGCGGATCTATTTTTCCAGGGGGAACGACTTCGACATCTACCGGGAGAGAAAGGCGCTGGGGGCGCGGCTGGCCAACCAGATCATAAGGTCGATCGACGGGGACTGGGAGCACTCCGTGTTCAGCTTCATCCCCAACACCGCCGAGGTCGCCTATTACGGCCTCATGTCGGAGCTGCGCGTCCGGCGACGGGACGAGGTCAAGGCCGCCATCCTCGAGGCGGGCAGCAAGGGGAATCTGACCGAGGCGCTGCTCGACGACCTGATCCTGCGCAACTGGCCCAGGGGGGAGAAGGTCGTCAGCAAGGACATCAAGCTGCGGACGTTCATCGGCCAGGAGACGCTCCGCAACCAGCTGGCGAGCCATATCTACGACATCACCTATGGCTCTGTGAAGCCGGGTGACAATCTTGTCTGCGTGGACGACTCCATCGTGCGCGGCACCACGCTGCGCCGTTCCATCCTCAGGATCCTGACGAGGCTGAATCCCCGAAAGATCGTGATCGTTTCCACGGCTCCGCAGATCCGCTACCCGGACTGCTATGGCATCGACATGTCGGAGATCGGAAAATTCATAGCGTTCGAGGCCGCCATCGAGCTCCTCAAGGAGAGCGGCCGGACGGAGCTTCTCGGTGAGGTCTACCGCCTCTGCCGCGAGGAGATCTCGGGCCCCTCCGGATCGTCGCCGGTCAATCATGTGCGCAAGATCTACGAGCCGTTCACCCCCGAACAGATCTCGGCCAAGATCGCCGAGCGGGTGCGCCCGCGCGGCGTCGAGTGGTCCGGCCCGATCGAGATCGTCTTCCAGACGATCGAGAACCTCCACGCGGCCGTGCCCCGCCATTCGGGGGACTGGTACTTCACCGGCAAGTACCCGACCCCGGGCGGCTACCGGGTGGTGAACCAGGCCTACATAAATTACTTTGAGAAGAACGAGGGGAGGAGCTACTGACCGTGGCCCTGTCCTACGAGTCCTCGGGCGTCCGCTACGACCTGCTCGACGCCTTCAAGCGCGCCTGCCAGAAGGCGGCCCGGGGCACGAGCGGCCTCCTGGCGGGGCACGGTTACAGCGAACCGGAGCTCATCCGCGGCGAGAGCGCCTACCTGATCGAGGCGGCCGACCACTACCTGGCCCACGTCGAGGAGGGCCTGGGGACGAAGAACCTCGTTGCCGACGCCGTGCAGGCGCAGACGGGCCGCTGCCACTACAGGGCCATCGGCATCGACACGGTGGCGACCATTGTCAACGACCTCGCGACCTGCGGCGCGCTGCCCATCTCCGTGGCGATGCACGCGGCGGTCGGCGACTCCGCGTGGTTTGCCGACGAGGAGCGGGCGCGCGTGCTCGTCGAGGGATTTGCGGCGGGGTGCCATGCCGCCGGGGCGGTGTGGGGCGGGGGAGAGACACCCACGCTGCGCGGGATCGTCTCGCCGGACGCAATCGTCCTCGCGGGCTCCGCCCTTGGGCGCATTGCGCCCAAGGCGCTGCGGGTGACGGGGGACGTCCGCGATGGCGACGCCATCGTCGCGCTGGCCTCCTCCGGAGTGCAGACGAACGGCCTGACGCTGTGCCGGCAGATCGCCGGGACCCTCGCCCAGGGCTACGAGACGCGCCTGCCGGACGGCTGCGCCCTTGGCGACGCCCTTCTTGCCCCTTCCGCGATCTACGTGGCCTTTGTCCGGGAATGCCAGGCCAGGGGCATCAAGCTCAACTATCTCGCCCATGTCACGGGCCACGGGTGGCGCAAGCTCATGAGGCTCGACGAGCCGTTTGTCTACGAGATCGACAATCCGCGCCTGCCGCCCCCGCTGTTCAAATTCCTGATGGAGGCTGGCCCGATCGACCTACGGGAGGCCTACGGGACCTTCAACATGGGAATCGGCTTTGCGGCGTACGTCGCGCCGGGACTTGCCGGGCCCACGCT